>Ga0302196_10003590_pt1 | contig 14209 bp, 11 predicted proteins | sample II_Bog_N1_3_FD_198794 | JGI IMG/M metagenome (GOLD analysis project Ga0302196, IMG submission 198794) | Peat permafrost microbial communities from Stordalen Mire near Abisko, Sweden - II_Bog_N1_3 | ecosystem: Environmental > Terrestrial > Soil > Wetlands > Peat | place: Sweden: Abisko...
GCCGGTGGCGAAGACGCCGCCCCCGCCGGGGACCGTGTACCAGGTCATGTCGGAGTAGTTGCCCCCGCGGTTGGCCACCACCGAGTGGGCGATGATATCCAGGTTGGTGGGGCCGCCGCCGTTGGGGACGTAGCGGTCGAACTCCCCTTGGACGACATCGGTGAAATGGCGGTCGAGAGGCAGCTCGATGCCGGCCAGCAACCAGGAGGTCGGGTCGGTGATGACCAGGTCGGCCTTGGCCCCGATGTCCTGATAGGTGCTGCCGATGAGCTCGGACTCCGGCCTGGACACCGGGGCCTGGGGCCAGTTGACGGTCACCAGGGCGGGATCCTGGTTGAGCAGGGGGTCTTCGTTGGCCGCCTTGTAACAGACCTGGTGGCGGTTGGCCCCGAGGGGAGACGGCTCCAGCCGGATCTGGCGGTAGCAGGCGTTGGCTCCGAGGAACGCCAGGTTGACCCCGGCGGCCAGGGCCTGGGTGGCACCGTCCCGCATCGGCGTCGACCAGTACTCGTCGTGGCCCAGGCTGACGAGGGCGTGGTGGTAGTTGAGCAGCTCGGGTTGGGTGTGCAGGTCGATGTCGGTCCAGTAGGTGACATCCAGGCCCAGTTGCTCGGCCTGGTAGATGACCGGGAGCTCGTTGCCCACGAAGTCGGCGGCCCCGCTGGCCCAGTCATGGTCGTAGGGACGGTCGAACGAGACGATCCTGGCCCGGTCCTCGTAGGTGCCACCCGCCGGGGCGTGCGTGTACGAGAAGGCCCGGTCCCGGTTCCCGTAGTAGAGGCTGTAGCCGCCCCATCGGTTGTAGGCCTGCCAGGTGGTGACACTCTGCTGGATGACGATGGCGGCACGCGAGGAGTCGTCGCGGACGCACAACGGCACGAACTGCTGCTCCCCGGTGGCACCGACCAGCTTCAACAGGTAGGTGCCGGGTGGCCAGGTGGTGTCGACGGGGACGGTCAGCGACGGTGACCACTGGCACTCGATGGTGTTGACGAACAGCGACAGTGTCGGCGCGGGCTGGCGGGCCCCGGGGACTTCGTCCGACTGCCAGACCAGCCGTCCACCGATGCCGCCGTAGTAGCCCATGCGATACGCCTCCACGTGGAACGAGGTGGCCTTGGTGCTGACGAAGAGGGTGACGGTGTTCCCGACGGTGGTGCTGACCTGGTCGGCGTACCCCTCGATGTCGCCGGCCGCCTGCGGGGTGGTCACCCACCACAGGTCCCCTTGTTTGGCGTTCTCGGCGATGATGGCGTCCGACGTCGGGAGGAGCACGCCGTTCTCCGACCTCGTGGTCGTCCCGGTGTCGTGGACCGCCACGATGGCATCCCCGGGGGCCAACGCCGCACCCCCGCGATCGCTGGCGGCGCGTACGCGTGCGTGGGCATGCACGGCGGTGGGGTCGATCGAGGACGGCGACCGGGCGATGGCCAGCGCCGCCGCTGCGGTGACCGCACCGCCGGCCGCCGAGAGCCCGATGAACCGCCGACGGGAGACCCTGGGCGAGGCGTGCTCCTGTGCCCCCGGCCGGTCGATGGGGCGATCGGCGGGGCCATCGGAACCGGTCGGCTCATCACCCCCCGGTGGCCCCGACGCCGGGTCCGGTCCCGCTGCCGGCTCTGGCGCCGGTCCTTCTTCGTGCTGGTCCTCCACGGGCGTCAGGAGGCGGTGGCCGTCGGCACGTCGGCCCCGGGCGTGTGTTGGGCCCCGTCGCGCCCGTCGATGATCACTTACGTACCCTAGTGAGCCGACGACCGAAAACGGTGGTCGCTGGACCGATCGTGCTGGCGCCGGGCCCGGGGCCGCCTTACGCTCGGACGGTCCGCAGCACGGGTGCCGGTCACCGCATCGGGTCCCGCCTCCGGTCGACGAGCGAAAGTGAGCAGGTCATGCAGTTCGGAATCATCCCGCCCGTCCGATTGGGGGTCACCGCCGACCCCGACTGGATGACCTCCTTCGCCCGCCACGCCGAGGCGTGCGGCTTCGAGTCGGTGGTGCTGGTGGAACACGCCGTGGTGATCTCCGACTACGATAGCACCTACCCCTACGCGGCCTCGGGGAAGATGCCCCTGCCCGACGACTGCCGTATCCCCGACCCGCTGGACCTGATGGCCTACCTGGCCGCCGTGACCGATCGGATCACCCTGGCCACCGGGGTCCTCGTCGTGCCCAACCACCAGGCCGTGGTGCTGGCCAAGCGGATCGCCACGGTCGACGTGCTGTCGGCGGGCAGGGTGCGGATGTGCGTCGGGGTCGGGTGGATGGACGAGGAGTTGGCCGCCACCGGGGCCGACCCTCGGAGCCGCGGCCGTCGCACGGACGAGACCATCATGGCCATGCGGTCCCTGTGGGCCGACTCCGGGCCGGGGGGCGCTGACTTCGAGGGTGAGTTCGTCTCGTTCCGTCACGCCCACTCCTTCCCGAAGCCGGTTCGGCCCGGGGGGGTGCCCATCCACATCGGCGGCCACAGCGAGGCCGCGGCGCGCCGGGCCGGACGGCTCGGTGACGGCTTCCAACCTCTCGGTCTGGCCCCTGAGGTGCTCATTACGCGGCTCGAGGAGGTCCGCCGGGAGGCTGAGGCATGCGGGCGCGACCCCGGAGCCATCGAGCTCTCGCTCTCGGGCTACCTGCCCACGACCACCGAGGAGGACGTGGTGGCCGCCGAGGCGGCCGGTGCCGTCCGACTGGTGGCGTCCACCTCGATGACGGCCGAGATCGACGCCGTGGCCGAGGAGATGTCGGCCTTCGCCGAGCGGTTCGGGCTCCGGTAGCGGGGATGGAAGCCGGTCGGTCCCACGAGGACCCGGGTCGTCCCGGGCAGGACGAGGACGCCCTGCGGGAGCTGTCGCTGGCCTATGCCACCGCCGCCGATGCCCGGGACGGCGAGATCCTGGCGGCCCTGTTCGTCGAGGACGGGGCGTTGGTGGTGCCCAAGTATCCCGTCGACCTGCACCCGGTGGTCACCCGTTCCGGTCCGGACGCCCTCCGGCAGGTGGCGGAGATGCTCGGTCGCTACGACCGGACCTTCCACGTCGTGGGCGACGCCCGATTCGAGGTGAAGGGGGAGCATGCCTCAGGTGAGGTCCAGTGCGTGGCCCATCACGTCACGGCGGCCGAGGAGGCCCCGGGCGGCTCGATGGGAGCCGGCCCGTCGGCGCCGGCAGGAGCGGCAGCGCCGGCAGGAACGGCAGCGCCGGCAGGAACGGCAGCGCCGGCAGGAACGGACATGGTCTGGTTCATCCGCTACCGCGACCAGTACCGGCGCACCGGGCTGGGTTGGAAGTTCGTGCGCCGTGAGCTCCACCTCCAGTGGGTGGAGGAGCATCCGGTGCGCGTGCTGGGCGTGCGCTCCGAGTGACGTCGACACCTGCGTCGTTGGACCTCTCCCCGTCACCGCGACCGGGGGAGGACGCGATCACGGCGCCGGGACGGGCTGGGGTGGGGGTGGCCCGACGTAGCGGGCCGCCGGCCTGATCAGCCGATTGTTGGCGGCCTGCTCCATCACGTGGGCGGCCCATCCGATGGTCCGGCTGCAGGCGAAGGTGGGTGTGAACATGTCCCGGGGGATGCCGCAGGTGTGCATGACCACACCGGCGAAGAACTCGACATTGGTGTAGAGCTCCCGACCCGGCTTGAGGTCGGCCAACACGTCGACGGTGGTGCGTTCCACCTGCTCGGCGAAGTCCACCAGGTCGCCCCCGAGGCCCCGGGCCACCCCGCGCAGGAAGAGGGAACGGGGATCGTCGCCCTTGTAGACACGGTGTCCGAAGCCCATGATGCGGTCCCCCCGCATGACGGCGTCGCGGATCCACGCCTCGGCCCGGTCCGGTGACCCGATGTCGTCGAGCATGGCCAGCGCCCGACTGGGGGCACCCCCGTGGAGTGGCCCCGACAGTGCCCCCACCGCCCCCACGATGGCGGCGGCGAGGTCGGCACCGGTCGAGGCGATGACGCGGGCCGTGAAGGTCGAGGCGTTGAAGCCGTGGTCGATGGTGAGGATGAGGTACTGCTCGACGGCCCGCACATGGGCCGGTGACCCCTCTTCGCCGGTCAGCATCCACAGGTAGTTGGCGGCGAACGGCAGGTCGGGGCGCGGGGGAACCGGGGCGAGGCCGTGTCGGAGGCGGTGCACGGCGGTGAGGATGGTGGGCACCACGGCACACAGCCGGAGGGCCTGAGCGCGCCGCTCGTCGGCGTCGATGTCGAGGCCGGCGGGCCAGCCCGACTCGGCGCCGAGCAGGGAGACCGCCGTCCGCAGGGCATCCAGCGGAGAGCCGACGGAGGCCACGGCGGGCAGCAGGTCGGCCAGCACCGGGGGCAGGGAGCGGAGAGCGGCCACCTCCCGGACGAAGGCCTCGGACCGCTCCCGGTCGGGCAGGGCCCCGTCGAAGAGCAGCACCCAGACGTCCTCGAAGGAGCGCGTGGCGGCCAGGTCCACGGCCGAGTACTGCCGGTAGTGGTAGAAGCCCTCGCGACCTCGGACATCGCCGACCGAGGTCTCGGCCACCACCACGCCCTCGAGACCCCGGGGCACGTCGGCCCCGGACTCACCGGCCGGGCGGATCTGCGCCACCGTCAACAGGTCGCGCATCGAGACCACCCCGACCAGGTCACCGTGGTCGACGACGGGCAGGTGCCGGTAGTGGTGGTGGGTGAGTCCCGACCAGGCCGCGTCGACCTCGTCGTCCACGCCCAGCACGTCGGGGTCGGCCGTCATCCACCGGCGGACCGACTCGGCATGGGGGTCGACGTCGGTGGCCGAGGCCCGCAGCAGGTCACGCTCGGTCAGTATCCCGACCACCGCGTCCCGTTCGGTGACCACCACCGATCCGATCTGCCGGCGGTCCATGAGGGACGTGGCCTCGGACAGCGTGGTGTCGGCGGCACAGGTGACCGGCGGTGACGACATCAGTTCCTGGACGGCGGTGCTCATGATCGGGCTCCTCGTTGTGCGTCGTTGGCGCCCGGAGCGGCGCATCGTGGTTCGGTCCGTTGTCCCCAGTGTGGCGGGGCGCAACCGGATTGTAAATGTTGATCAACTCAATGTCATCCCCGACCCGCAGGCGGCCCGGTCCTCCACCGGCCCGGTGGGTCGGAAGCGCGCCGGGAGCGGCCGGTGGCCGATGGCGGGAACGCTGGGGCGTCAGTGGTTACGTTGGACGGGAGGGCCGACCGGCACCTGCCGTGGGGGCGAGCCCGACGGCTCCGGTGCCGCCTGTGGGACCCCGAGGAAAGGACCAGGACGATGTCGATCGGACTCCGACGCCCCTGGCACGCCGTCGACTTCGACGAACTGGCCCGACTGTTCCCGCCTCCACCCGAGTACTTCGAGGGGGCCTGGTTCGCCCCGCCCGAGGAGATCGACCGGGTCAAGCTCAGCCGGGCCCGCCATCGGGCCGACCGGGCCCGGCGGGTGCCGTTCTTCCGCCGACTGTGGGATGCCGCCGGCTTCGACCCCGACGACCTCCGCTCCGTGGAGGACCTCGACCGGGTGCCCACGTACACGGTCGACGACATCCGGCGGAGCGTGGAGGAGCACCCGCCCTACGGCGACTACCAGGGGGTGTCGGCCGACGACGCGCTCCGCGAGCCGCTGCGCATCCACATGTCGGGTGGGACCACCGGTGAGCCCCGGCCCACGCTCTACACCCAGTGGGACCGGGGGGTCTCGGGGGTTCTGAACGCCCGGGGGATGTACCTCCAGGGCCTGCGTCCCGGCGACGTGGTCATCAACAGCTGGGCCTACGGCCTGCACAACGGGGCCTTCAGCTTCGACGAGACGCTGCAGCGCTGGCTCAACTGCCTGGTCATCACGGCCGGCACAGCCACGGTGACCAGTACCCGCAAGCAGGTCGAGCTAGCCCGGAGGTTCCGGGCCGCGGCCATCCTCACCACCGGTGACTACCTGCTGCGCATCGCCGAGGAGGCCCAGGCCATGGGCCTCGACCTCCAGCGCGATCTCGCCATCCGGGCCCTGGCCACCAATGTGGGCCAGGAGGAGCGGCTGGAAGAGCTGTTCGGCCTCACGGCCCTGGCCACCTACGGCTTCCACGAGGTGGGCACGGTGGCGGTGGAGTGCCCGGTGAAAGAGGGCCTCCACATCTTCGAGGACGCCTTCCACGTGCAGGTGGTCGACGTGGAGTCGGGTGCGCCGCTGCCCGACGGCGAGACGGGTGCGCTGGTGGTCACCGAGGTGTACAAGACCGGCAGCCCGCAGATCGGCTACAACATCATGGACCTCTCGTTCCTCTACCCCCGTGAGCAGTGCGAGTGTGGGAGCTGGCTGCGTCGGATGGGTCGCTTCGCCGGTCGGGGGGACACCATGGTCAAGCTCCGGGGCGTCAACGTGTGGCCCGAGGGCATCGGCGCCATCGCCACCGCGGTGGACGGCACGGTGCCCGACTACTTCGTGCGGGCCGTCAGCGTGGAGGGAAGGGACGAGCTCATCGTCTCGGTGGCCAGCGATGCAGGACCCGATCGGCACGAGGCCATCCGCACCGCCATCGAGGAGCGGCTGCGGGACCAGCTCGGGGTGCGCATCGGGGTGGAGATCGTGGCTCCGGGGTCGCTCGACGGGCTCACCGGGCAGGACCGGGCCAAGGCCCGGCGGTTCGCCGACGATCGGCCCCCCTCTCGGTGAGCCCCGCCGCGGGTCGTGCCGGCTCCATCCGAGACGCCCGAGGCCTGTCCCGTGCCGCCCTGCCCTGCCCTGCCCTGCCGCAATGTTGATCAACTCATCTCGAGGAGGAGCCCTAGGCTGACCGGGAATGGACCGGATGCTCGGGAGCGACGAGGCCGCCCGTCGGCTCGGCGTCAAGGTCACCACTCTGTACGCCTATGTGAGCAGGGGGCTCCTCGCTTCCCACCCGGCGCCGGAGGGGCGCAGGAGCCTGTTCGCCCTGGACGACGTGGAGCGCCTGGCCCGTCGCTCCCGCCAGGGCCGGACCGTGGAGACACGCATGGCCACCGTCACCACCGGGGTGACCCAGTTGACCGACGAAGGACCGGTGTTCCGGGGTCGCCTGGCCACCCGGCTGGCGGTGACGGCGTCGTTCGAGGATGTGGCCGAGTGGCTGTGGTCCGGGCCCGGGGGCGGGGTGACACCCGGGGTCCGAGACGCTGCAGCCGCCTCGGCCCGGCCCCGGTGGGCGCCCGTGGAACTCGGCCCCCCTCCGGAGATGGCCTCTTCCGACCGGATCCGCTGGGTGGTGGTGATGGCCGGGGCCGTCGACCGACTCCGGGCCGACCTCCGTCCCGAGGTGGTCACCCGCACGGCGAGTCGGTTGGCCGCCTCGATGGTGGCGTCCCTGCCCTGGCCCCGTGGCCATCCCACGTCGTCGCCGGCGGTGCCGTTGGTGCTCCCCGATGGGATCGAGCGCCCTGGCGCCATGGCCGCCCGGTTGGCGGAGCGGCTGAGCCCCGCCCCGACCCCGGCCCTGGTGCTCGGCGTGAACGCCGCCCTGGTCCTGATGGCCGACCACGAACTGGCCACCTCCACCATGGCCGTGCGGGTGGCCGCTTCGACCAGGGCCGATCTCTACGACGTGATCTTGGCCGGACTGGGAACCATCGCCGGCCCCCTGCACGGTGGCGCCAGTCAGCAGGCCTACTCGCTCCTGCTCGAGGCCCGCCATCACGGGGTGGAGCGGGCGGTCGACGACGCCCTTCGTTCGCAGCGGGCCCTTCCCGGCTTCGGGCACTCGGTCTACAAGCACGGTGACGCCCGGTTCACCGTCCTGTCCCGGCTGTTCCACGAGTTGGCCCCGGTTGAGGACGTGGCGGTGCTCGATGCACTGGTCGACCTGGCCGCCGACCACGACCTCCCGCTGCCCAATGTCGATCTGGGCCTGGCCGCCATGGCGCTGGCCACCGGGATGCCCCCCGATGCCGGACGCACCATCTTCACCGTGGCCCGGGTGGCCGGATGGACGGCCCACTACCTGGAGGAGTTGTCCGAGCGCCCGCTCCGCTACCGGGCCCGCGCCGTCTACGCCACCCCTGCCCAGCCGGGGTGAGGGTGCGCCGCCGGGTGCCCGTGGGCCGGTCGGTCCGGTGGCACCTACGCTCTCGCTATGACTCTTCCCGCCCCCCATCCTGACCGAACCTGTCTGGTGACCGGTGCCTCCTCCGGCATCGGCGCCGAGATCGCCCGGCTGCTGGCCGCCCGGGGCCTCGGGGTGACGCTGGTGGCCCGGCGGGAGGGCAAGCTGAAGGACCTGGCCACCGAGTTGGCCTCGCGGCATGGGGTCCGGACCGAGTACATCGCCGCCGATCTCACCGACGAGGCCTCCCGGACCGGCATCGTCGCCGAGGTGGAGGATCGGTCCCTGACCGTGAACGTCCTGGTCAACAACGCCGGGATGACCACCATGGGACCGGTGTCCCGCTCCGATCCCGCCCGCGAGGTGGCCCTCGTTCGCACCGACGTGGAGGCGGTGGTCCACCTGTGCTCGATGTTCGTGCCCGGCATGGTCGAGCGTCGCAGCGGTGCCGTCCTCAACGTGGCCTCGACGGCGGCGTTCCAGCCGCTCCCCGGACAGGCCAGCTACGGGGCGTCCAAGGCCTTCGTCCTGTCCTACGGCCACGCCCTGCGGGGTGAGCTCCGCTCGACCGGGGTCACCGCCACCGTGCTGTGCCCGGGTCCGGTGGAGACCGGGTTCGCCGAGGCTGCCGGCATGACCGACGCCGAGGCGTCCGAGTCACTGCCGAAGGTGATGTGGCTGTCGGCAGCCGAGGTGGCCAGGCAGGCGGTGGCGGGCATGGATGCCAACAAGTCCGTGGTCATCCCGGGTCTGCCCAACCGGATGGCATCCGCCTTCGGCTGGCTGTCCCCCCGTGGGATCCTGGTCCCGATGCTGGTCAAGCGCCATCCCGCCCTCCGTCCCTGAACCGTCGTCGACGTCCGCCGTCTCGCCACCCGTCCAGCGCGCCGTGGTGGCCGGGGCGCTCGACGTCGTGGCCGTCCTCATCTTCGTGGCCATCGGCCGGGCGTCGCACGACCACGGGGAGACGCTGGCCGGGGTGGCCAGCACCGCCTGGCCGTTCCTGGCCGGGCTGGGCGTGGGCTGGGTCTCGGCGCTCGCCTGGCTCCGCCCACTCCCGTTGGCCCCGACCGGGCTGATCATCTGGATCTCCTGTGTGGCGGTGGGGATGGTGTTGCGGGTGGTGGCCGGTCAGGGGACGGCGGTGGCCTTCGTGGCCGTGGCGCTGGCCTTCCTCGGGCTCGAGCTTCTGGGCTGGCGGGCCCTGGCTCGGGTGGTGGCGGGAGGCTGGAGCCGCGGGGCGACGGGCGATCGGCCCGCCACCTGAGCGTCCCGGGCGACGCCGCTCGGGCGGGGGCCAGGAGGACGGAATCGGGGGATGGATGGCTTCCAGCTACGGCAGTATCGGCACGCCGACGGAAAACTGTAGCGATTTCTCGAAATTCTTTTTCGGGAGCCCCGATCTCCATGAAGGCGGCATGGTGGGAACGTTCCCCCAGCACGTTTCCCCAGCCCCGTGCACCGGGCCAGGACTACGTCTCGAGCACCCCCACGGCGGCGGCGTCCCCGGGGAAGATGGAGAAGGCGACCGCACAGGTGGCCGAGAGCCGGCCCGTGCCCATGTCGACGATGTCCACGTTGACCACCGCCCGGCTCCTTCCACGCTGGACCACGTGGGCGCGGGCGCGGCCCGGTCCCACGGTCAGCGGGCGGAGGTAGTGGATGGTGAGGTCGGAGGTCACGCAGACCGATCCGGACGGGACCCCGGCGAAGACGGCCCGACCGGCCACCACGTCGGCCACCGTGGCCATCAACCCACCCTGGAGGCCACCCCTCGGATTGGTGATCCGGGAGTTCAGGTCCAGCTCGATGGTCAGGTCGCTGTCGTCATCGGGTACGTCCCGGAGCCCCAACTCCTGGATGAGGTGATCCCCGGACTCGATGACCGCCTCGTGCGCCGCCCGAGCCAGTCGGCGCGCCTCCGCCGGCTCGGACGAGGTCACTTCCCGACGGCGATGGTCTTGGTCTCGAGGTACTGCTCGAACCCCTCGATCCCGTTCTGGCGACCGATGCCACTGGCCTTGTAGCCACCGAAGGGGGACATGGGGCTGTAGTAGACGCCGCCGTTGACCGAGACCGTGCCCGACCGGATCCGGGAGGCCACGGCCAGGGCCCGCTCCTCGGAGGCCGAGGTCACCCCACCCGAGAGGCCGTAGACGCTGTCGTTGGCGATCCGGACGGCGTCGTCGTCGTCCTTGAAGGGGATGAGCACCAGCACGGGCCCGAAGATCTCCTCCTGGGCGATGGTCATGGAGTTGTCCACGTCGGCGAAGAGGGTGGGCTCCACGAAGTAGCCCTTCTCCAGGTGGGCCGGGCGGTGGCCACCGGTGACCAGGCGGGCCCCCTCGGCCACGCCCTTTTCGATGTAGCCCATGACCCGGTCCCGCTGCTTGGCGCTGACCTGGGGGCCCTGGATGACGCCGGGGTCGGTGGGGTCGCCGTAGGTGACCTGCTCCATCGAGACCTTGGCCAGCTCCACGGCCTCGTCGTAGCGGGACTGGTGGATGAGGGAGCGGGTGAGCATGGCGCAGCCCTGGCCGGCGTGCATGCACATGAACCCGAGGAAGGCCATCTTGGTGGCCACGTCGCCGTCCTCCAGGATGATGTCGGCCGACTTGCCGCCCAGCTCCAGGAAGAGCCGCTTCAAGGTGGGGGCGCCGGCGGCCATGATCCGCCGTCCCGTGGCCGTGGACCCCGTGAAGGAGATCATGTCCACGCGCGGATCGGTGACCAGCTGCTCGCCGATCAGGTGGTCCGACGAGGGGACGACGTTGACGATGCCGGCGGGGATGTCGGTCTGCTCGGCGATGAGCCGGCCGATGCGGGTGGCGCTCCACGGGGTGTCGGGGGCGGGCTTGATGACCATGGAGTTGCCGGTGGCCAGGGCCTGGCCCAGCTTGGCGATGATGATCTCGAAGGGGTAGTTCCACGGGAGGATGGCGCCGACCACGCCGACGGGCTCTTTGACCACCTTCATCCAGCTGGGCTGGCCGAAGGCGTTGTTGTCGGGCAGGGGCCGCTCCCACTGGAAATTGTCGATCTCCTCGGCCGGCCACAGCAGGCCGTCGGACAGCGGTGCGTCCAGCTGGGCCATGGTGGTGACCATCACCGGGGTGCCCACCTCGGCCACCAGCTCGGAGCGGAACAGCTCCTGCTCGCCCACGATGGCCTCGTGGAGCTGGCGGAGGCACCGCTGGCGGAAGGCCCGGTCCGTCGCCCACTCGGTCTCGTCGAAGGCCTTCCGGGCGGCGGCGATGGCCCGGTCCATGTCGGCGGCGGTGGCGTCGGTGGTCTGGCCCATGACCTCCTCGGTGGCCGGGTTGATGTTGTCGAACCCGGTGCCGGCGGACGATTCGACGAGCGCCCCGTCGATGAGCATCCGGGACTCACTGCCCAGTGCGGACTGCGTGGCTGAAGAAGCTGTGGTGGTCATGACCCTCCCTGGTGTGGTCCGATCCCCGAGTCCCAGGGGCGCACGGCCCGACGGTTGCACGGGCCTGCGGTGAGGCTCACGGACGCTGTTTGCCCCGAGGCGAGATCCTACAGCGCGCCAACCGAGAGCGACATTTCCGCAGGCGGGCGGCGACCGCTCAGACGATGCGGGAGTCGTGGCCCTCCCAGTAGGGGTCCCGGAGCACCCGCTTGAACAGCTTGCCGCTGGGGTCGCGGGGCAGGGAGTCGTGGAACACCACCGCCTTTGGGCACTTGTAGGGGGCGAGGCGCTCACGGCACCACGACAGCAGCTCGGCGGCCTCGGGGGGACGGTCGGGGTCGTCGGCCTGGACCACGGCCAGGAGGGCCTCACCCATCTCCTCGTCGGGTACGCCGAAGACGGCCACGTCGACCACCTGCGGGTGGGCGGTCAGGGCCAGCTCGGCCTCCCGCGGATAGATGTTGACCCCGCCGGAGACCACCAGGTCCGAGGCCCGGTCGGTCAGGTAGAGGTAGCCGTCCGCATCGACGTGGCCCACGTCGCCCAAGGTGCGCCATCCCCGGCCGTTGCGCATCCGGGCCGTCTTGTCGGGGTCGTTGTGGTACTCGAACTCACGCCCGCCGGCGAAGTACACCGTGCCGTCCTGGCCGACGGGGACCTCCTCGTCGTCGGGTCCCACGATGTGCACCTCACCCATCGGGCGGCCCACCGATCCCGGGTGGGCCAGCCACTCCTCCGGGGTGATCTGGGAGGCCCCGATGTCCTCGGTGCCGGCGTAGTACTCGTGGATGATCGGCCCCCACCAGTCCATCATGGCCTGCTTCACGGGCACGGGGCACGGGGCGGCGGCGTGGACCGCCCAGGTCAGGCTGGAGAGGTCGAACGAGCGCCGTTCGTCCTCGGGCAGGCGCAGCATGCGGGTGAACATGGTGGGCACGAACTGGGCATGGGTGACCCGGTAGCGCTCGATGGCCCCGAGGCAGCGGGCGGCGTCGAAGGACTCCATGACCACGCAGGTCCCCCCGAGACGGTGGGTGGCCATGCAGTAGACGAGCGGGGCCGAGTGGTACAGGGGCGCAGGCGAGAGGTAGACGGTGTCGCCCCCGATGCCGCGGGCCCCGATGTTCATGGCGATCTGCACCGAGGCCGCCCCGGGATCGCCGGGCGGTCCCGGGGTCAGCGTCTTGCGGACGCCCTTGGGCACGCCGGTGGTGCCCGAGGAGTAGAGCATCTCGCGGCCCTCGGCCTCGTCCTCCACGGGCGTGGGCCGCCCGCGGGCCAGGACCTCGTCGTAGGGCTCGAAGCCGTCGACGGCCCCACCCACGGCCACCCGGAGCCGGATCCGCTCGAGGTCGAGCTCCCCGGCCACCGCACCCAGCCGGGCCGAGACGACGAAGGCCACGGCCCCGCAGTCGTCCAGGATGTGCTGGACCTCGCTCCGTCGCAGGTGGCTGTTGAGGGCGGTGTAGTAGAGCCCGGAACGCTGGGCGGCCCAGGTCACCTCCAGCAGCTCCGAGCCGTTCTCCATCATCAGGGCCAGGTGGTCGCCGGTGCGCAGTCCGGCGGCCCGGAGCGCGTGGGCCAGGCGGTTCGACCGCTCGTCCAGCTGGCCGTAGGTGGTGACCTCACCGCTTCCCGACATGACGACGGCGGGACGCTCGGGGTGCTCGGCGGCGCGGTGGCCCAGGTGGTGCTCGAGGGGCGGGGCGGCGTTCCCGCCGGGCTCGGCGGTCTCGCTCATCGGCCCCGGTAGACCGGGTCCCGCTTCTCCAGGAAGGCGGTGGCACCCTCGCGGGCGTCCTCGCTCCCGAAGATGGCGCTGTTCTCCTCGGGAGTGGCCCGGCCGAGGTCGGTGCCCTGGTCGGCCGCCCGACGCATCAGGCGCTTGGTCAGCTGAACGCCCAGTGGCCCGTTGGCCGCCACCTCGGCCGCCAACGCCCCGGCCGTAGCCGTCAGCTCACCGGCCGGCACCACCTGGTTGACCAGGCCGAACTGCGCAGCCCGCTCCGCGCCGATCAGCCGGCCGGTGAGTCCCATCTCGAGAGCCAGCGCCTGCGGGATCCGCTGGGACAGTCGCGTACCCCCGCCGGCGGCGAACAGGCCCCGCTTGACCTCGGGCAGCCCGAAGCGGGCGTGCTCGGCCGCCACCACCAGGTCACAGGCCATGACCACCTCCAGCCCTCCCCCCACGGCAGCTCCGTTGACGGCGGCGATGAGCGGCTTCTCGTAGGAGCCGTCGAGGAAGGCGAACAGGGTCCGGGCTCCCTCGGGGTCGTCCCAGGTCCCGGGGTCGGTGGAGAACCCGCCGAGGGCGGTGAGGTCCATGCCGGCGCAGAAGATCCGCTCGCCCGCCCCGGTGACCACCACGGCGCGGACGTCGACGTCGAGGAGGATCTCGTGGAGGGCCGACCCCAGTTCGGCCATCAGCGGCGGGTTGAGGGAGTTGGCCGCCTCCGGTCGGTTGAGGGTGAGGGTCTCCACGCGGTCGGAGCGCTCCCGGATCACCAGCACGGCGCCGACCCCGCTCCTGCGGTCGTGAGCCGGTCAGTGGAGCGGTGGAGCGTCGATGTCACGGTGGGCCGGGTCCTTTCGTGTGGCGGTGATCCTCAGGTGGTACTGGTACTGGTACTGGTACTGGTGGGCCGGACCGGTCGGCCCACCCCCAACAATCGTTCGCTCGAAGATGACGTATGTGCCATCATGAGAATGCCAATTTCAGGGCACGAGGAGCGTA
>Ga0302196_10003593_pt1 | contig 14203 bp, 9 predicted proteins | sample II_Bog_N1_3_FD_198794 | JGI IMG/M metagenome (GOLD analysis project Ga0302196, IMG submission 198794) | Peat permafrost microbial communities from Stordalen Mire near Abisko, Sweden - II_Bog_N1_3 | ecosystem: Environmental > Terrestrial > Soil > Wetlands > Peat | place: Sweden: Abisko, Stordalen...
CGCTCGGGCGGCGTAGATGCCGGCGGTGTGACCCGCAGGGCCGGAGCCGATGATGATGACGTTGCGTGCTTCGTTGCTCATGGCGTCTCTTGTTCTCCGGTGAGGCCCCGACTGCTCGTTTTATCGGATCAGAGGTCGATCAGAATCGATACGAGAGGCCCACGTTGAATACGTTCACCGAATTTGTAATGGTGCCGAGGTTGATCGGCCAGTTGGTGCGGTTCTTCGGCGTGCCGTTTGCGCAGGTCGTGCCGGCGGGCTCAGGGGACTCGACGGGGTTGCAGGCCGTGCCCGCAATCGCCGGAAGACCGCCAGGGCCGTTGTTCGTCTCGTCGGCGTAGAAGACGTGCATGTAGCCGAGGGATATCTCCAGGGCTCGTGTCTTTCCCTCGCCGCCAAAGTGGATCCGGTAGGTCCCGCCGAGGGCGAGGCCGATCTTCTGGGACCCGACGTTGTCGATGTTCATGTACGTCGGGTTTTGCCCGTTCGACTCGAAGAAGGCGCCGGCGCGGACCGCGAGCTTGTCGGGGATGGCATTGTAGTCACCGCCCACGCGAACGCCGTAGACGTCCCTGTAGCCGTGGTTCACGTCCGAGATGGGGGGCGCGTACCCGGGCGTCCCGGGGACCGGAACCGTACCGTCCCCGTTCGCGTTGCCAGGGAATCGCACCTGCAGCGTGTTCGCCGCGCTGTTGTTCGCGTACGTGAGGTTCACCTCGGCATCGAACTTGTCCTGCGATAGCGGGTCGCGCGTGTGCTCGTCGTAGGCGACCCCGGCACGCGGGACGTGGAAGCGGAAGCCTACCTTGGCCTCCATCGGGAGGACGAGCTTCACCTGGCCGATGTTCGTCTGGCCCTGGGGCCCATTCACGTTATTCAGCGTGGGCGTCTTGCCCAGCGCGGCTGCGCCGGAGAAGGCGCCAGGCGCCGCCTTCAGGTCCGCGTCCGTACTGACGGGCGCGCTGTATTTGTACCAGCCGGCAATGTCGAGGTCGTCGAGCGGGCTCCAGATTGCCCCGAGCGTGAAGCCAGGGACGAACACCTGCTTGCCCGTGGCCTCGGCGAGCACGTCGTTGCTCTTCGGGTCCACCGTGCCCCCCGTGACGGCCGCACCGTTCGTCGCGGCGGTGGCGCTCTTGTAGTCGAAGGTCGCGATGCCCCACTGAAACGATGCCCCGAGCCTCAGCCGGTCGACGACCTCGAAGCCGGCGGCGATGGTGGGCGTGATGAGGAGCAGGTTCGAGCTCACCAGCATGTAACGCTGGGGGGCGGGCTGATCCTTGACGAACATCGGCCAGCTGTTGTTCGCTGCGGGTGCGCTGGGAGCGAGCAGCGGGAGGAAGCCGAGCCCAATCTTGGGGGTGAGCCGGTAGGTTAGCCCCAGCTGCGGATCGGGGGACGGCGACCCGCCGTTGCACACCTTGGGGAACGCCCCGTTCGCCCCCGCGAGCGGCTCGATCGTCGGGTCGTTCTTGGCGAGCTGACGGGTGAAACACGTGTTCTCGACGCTGATGTTCGCCTGGAGCGTGAGACGCGTCTGCTGGCCCGCCAGGCCGGCCGGGTTGTAGAACGCAGCGAGCGGGTCGCTCGCCCGCGCCATCCACGCCCCCCCTCGCGCCATCTGCTCGGAGCCGTTGTCGGGGAACTCGAGGATGTTGGTGGCCCGTGCAACCCCTGGTGCGAGGACGGTCGCACCGAGCCCCGCGAGCATGGCGAGCGCTACGGAAGGGTGAATGGCACGGGTACAGCGCGATCTCAGAATTCGCATGCGAGCGCTCCGATCGGGTACGGGGGTCCTCCCGCGCAATTCAGCTCGGCGGGTCTATTCGCGGACTGGCGTCGCCTTGAGCGACGCGCGGCCCTCCTTGACGTACACGGAGAACCGAACGCGCTTGCACCCGTGCCTCTGGATGAGCGCGTCGCGGTTTTTCTTCAGGGTGTGCTGGAACTTCTCGAACGTGAGCCCATCGGTCGGCTCGTTGCACTGCTTCTTTGTGCGGACGAAATCGTCGTAGACGCTGAGCCACTCCGCCGACTCCCCGCCCTTCGAGTCGACGGCAGCGAGCAGGTCGCTCGGCGCCGGAGCGATGACGGTCGCCTCGTCGCGCTCGTCCGCGCCGTCGTCCAGCGGCGGCATCGGCATGTTGAAGCCAGACTGCTGCTGCGGCGGCTGAGGGTTGGAGATCGGCAGCGGCGTATTGCCCAGCTGCGGGTGCGAGGGAGAGGGCGCGCGTGCCGGGGAGTAGAACGCCGGGGACGTCGCCACCTGGTTTCCGCTCGGTGGCGGGGGCGCCACGCCCATCATCGTCGGCGCGTTGCGCTTCGGCAGGACCGGGCTCTGGCCCGCTTGCAGCGTCGGCGAGTCCACCGGATTGCCCACGGGGAAGTTGGGGCGCGACGGGGAGGGCGGCTGCGGGGGAGGCAGCGCCGGCCCCCCACCGGGGAACGGCCGCGGCTGCGAGCCCGTCGGGCGCTGGGGAGGAGGTGGGGCGGCGGGCGCCTGCGGCGGGGGGTTGGCGTCCGGAAGCGGGAACGAGAACGCGCTCATCGCCGGCTGCGCCGGCACCGGTCCGAGGATCGAGGCGAGGTCGGCAGGCTTGCGCGCCGCGCCGCCACCCTTCTCGAGGACCCGCTCGATGCCGGCGTTGATGTCCTGCGCGATGCCGCGGTACCCGCCCCGGAACCGGGGGAGCTGCAGGTAGTCGAGCTCTCCGCGCTTCAGCTTCTCTGCCTGGGCGACCATCTCGCGGAGGGGCAGCGAGTGCTCGAGGAACGAGAACAGGATGCCGAAGACGCTCCCCACGACGAGCACGAGCGCCAGGATGGGGAGGTTGACGCCTTGCTTGTCCTTGTCGTCCGCACCGTTGAGGATACCCATCGGACCGGCGAGCGCCGCGCGCGGACGGACGACGGCGAAGCCAGCGCCGCCCTCCCACGCATCACCGGCGAGACGCGCGAAGATGGCGCCCGGCGCAGCCGGCTCCTCGCCGAGGAACTGCACGTCGGAGCGCCCGTCCGTGTACGCCTTGTCCTGCGCAAGCTTCGGCAGCAGCGTGACCGCCTGGTCCACCGTGGCGACGTCGAAGCCCTCGGCCGCGGCCGAGGCCACCCGTTGCCCACCGGCGTAGAAGACCACGCTCGTGCGGGTGCGTTTGGACAGCTCCTGGGCGAACTTGTTGTCGACGGCCTTCAGCCCGACGACTGCACCGAGAGGGCGCTGCGTGGAGTCGAACTCGACGGGCCTGGCAACGACGCGGTAGATCTTGCCGCCTAGCACCCAGATGTCATCCCGCAAGAAGCCGTGGATGGCGTCGTTGACCGCCGGGTACCCACCGAGCTCGAAATCGTCGAACGCGTTGGCCTGGTCGAAGCCGACCTGGCCGATCACCCGACCATCGTGATCCACCGCGAAGAGCGCATCGCTCCGGAACTCCGCGGGCTGGATCTTCTCGTTGACGGCCACGAGCGCCTTCTTCGCGTCGTCCTTGGCCTTGGCGGGAATCTTGTCCTTGTCCTGGGCCGCCCCGAGGGCCGCCTGGATGCCCGGGTCGAGCGAGCCGTAGAGCAGTGCGTCGAGGCGGTGGCGAGCGTCTATCTGGAGGTTCCAGCCGACGACCTGGACGTCGGAGGCGAGCTCCTCCGTCATGGCCACCGTGCCGCGCCGGTTGTACTCGCCGACCGCGAGAAACACGCAGTAGAGCGAGGTGGCGACCACCAGGCTGAGGACGACGTACCAGATACGTGACAGGAACATCATGACGGCAGCGTCCCCATCAGAGCGGCTTCCCGTCCGCGGTCTCGCCCACGTTGAACGGGTCCTTGAGATCGAGCGGCCTGTCCTTGAGGACCGCGACGCTGACGGGCTTGCCGACCTGCTTGCCGCCGAAGTACGCCTTGAGCACGAAGTCTCCGGCCGGCAGGTTCATCGCGAAAGCACCGTCGTGGCCCGGGTAGGCGATCTCCGCAACCTGAGGCTCCACGACGACGAACGTGCGCACGCTCGGAAAGAGCTCGTCGCGGAACTCGAAGCGCCCCTGCCCGGGAGGCGCAGTCCACTCACGGCGGCGGCCTGACTCCGTCGCCTCGGCCTTCCAGGCCTGGTTGCCGGTCTGGTAGAGGCGGTGGGGAAACGGGTCGCGGTTCTCGAACGAGAGGCGCGTCCCAGGCGAGACGACGATGGTGGTCGGGATGGTGTGCCCGCCCGTCACGCGGACGAGGACGGGGTCGTGGGCGGGGGCCGGGGCGCTCGAGAGCGCGGCGATGCAGAGGTCACGCGACGGGTTCCCCGAGAGCACGTGAAACTCCACCTTCACGCTCGGCGACGGCTCGCGCCACGTCCAGCGATGGGCGTCGGACTTGGCGGCTTCGGCGTAGACGTCCGGAATCAGCTTCTCCTGGCCGGCGATTCTGCCCCGGACCGAACCGGCCAGCGCCGTCCCGCTGAGGAATGCCGCCGCCACGAGCGAAGCGACCGCCGCCAGCCGGAGGAGCGGCTGCCGGCTACCAGGGCCGAAGCTCTGGTGAGCGCCAACGAGACGCTTGGCGCCAAGTAGGAAGCTGAGGGCACGAGAACGAACGGACATGGGAGCTCGGGGCAGGGGGTGCGACGCCAAACGCGACGCCAAACGCGGGCAGGCAGTCGGCGCTCTGAGGACGCGGTTGCCGAACTCGAACGGTAGCTGACCGCGAAGAGCGGTGTAAACGCCTTTGCGCCGATTCCCTGCGGCCCCACGTTTCGCGAGCTTCCACCCGCATAGCCCGTCGGCCTATCCTGCCCCCCCGTGGCGCTCCCGTCGGCCCCCCCATCCGCTCCCCCATCGGCCCCCTCATCATCATCATCATCATCATCCCTCCTTCCGAGCGCGGCAGCCTCTCCCACCCCCGCGTCCTCCCCCGCACAAGGGACGGAAGTCGTCCCCGCGGCGCTTTCGGCTCACGGTCCCGTCCGCCTCGCACGCCGTGGGGAAGGACCGGCGCCCCTCGTGTTCCGCCGCGGGGCGCACGCCCCGTTCGCCGTACGCTGGTACGGCATAACCTCGCTGTTCGGGCACCTGCGCCACTTCATCGCCAGCGCGATCGCGAGCGAGCAGGTCGACTCGCGCGACTGGATGCGGCCCGACCCCCCTTTGGAGCTCCTCGGCAGGCTCGTCCGCGTGCTGGGCGGGCGCGAGGGCGCGCCCACGCTGGTCGAGGCGATGGGCCGGCCCGTGTGGATCGACTTCGTGGCGGACACAGGCGACGACCGGGACGTGAGCGCCGCCGTGGGGCGGATCGTCTTCCGCGAGTACGAGGTGAAGGCCGCGGACGGCGCCTCGCGGACGCTGCCCCGCGGCGAGGTGCTCCTCATGGGGGGCGACACGGCCTACCCCGTCGCAACGTCCGAGGAGATCTACGCCCGCCTCATCGCGCCCTGGAACGAGGCGCTTCGGGAGCTGCGCCCGGAGGGCGGCGCTCCGTCCACCTCGCTGACCCAGTCGCAACCCGACCTGCGCGAGAAGTCGCGGCGCGTGCTCCTCGGGATCCCAGGCAACCACGACTGGTACGATGGGCTCGACGGCTTCGCGCGCATGTTCCGCCGCAGCGCCGAGCCCGTCGGTGAGGCAGACGTCGAGCCTCCTCGCCCCAAGAAGCGGAGACGCCCGCGCGGGCTCAAGATCCGCCTGCGCTCCAAGGAGGGGCGCAAGACCGGGTTCGTCGCGCGGCAGCTTCACCTGGACGAGGTGGGCGGGCTCCTGGGCATCCTCCTCAACCTGTCCCGGTCCGTGCGTGCTTTCGTGCGAGGCGTGGGCGTGACGCGACGCAAGCGCCTCGTGCTCACGGGGTACGAGCCCGTGCAGGAGTCGAGCTACTGGACCCTTCCCCTCGCGCCGCACCTCGACGTGTGGGGCGTGGACCGGCAGCTCGGCCGGCTCGACTTTCGCCAGCGCAGCTACTTCCGCGCGCGGCGCAGGGCGGCGCCCGACGCGCGCATCGTCTTCGTCGCACCGGACCCGGCCATCGCCTTCGGCGAGCGCTACGAGAACGGCGCCCGGATGCTGCAGTCCTGCCGCCTCGCCATGGACAAGGATCGCGTCTTTTACCTGTGCGGCGACATGCACCACTACGAGCGACGGCCCCTCGGCGACTCGCTGCACCTCATCGCCGGAGGCGGAGGCGCCTTCCTCCACGGGACGCGCATCAGCGCGAGCCCGAGCGGCCCTGCCGCCCACGCCTACCCGAACGGCGCCATGACGCGCGCGCTCGTCGCGCAGGTCCCGGTGAAGCTGATGCTCGGGGAAGGCGGCTTCCTCGTGCACGCGGGGCTCGCGCTGATCGCGTCGATCGAGCTCGGCGCGAGCGAGCAGGGGGCACGGGCGGCGACCGTGACGACGACGCTCATCTCGATCGGCCTCGTCGTGCTGATGTACATGATCGCCGGCTACCACCGCGCCCACGCCCGCCTCGTCGCGATGATCGCCCTTCTCTACGGCGTGGGGCTGGGGGTGGCGCCCACGCTCTTGCGAAGCGCCCTGCCACGCGCGATCCCGGCGCTCGCGAGCGACGGCGCGGTGATGCTCGTCTACGCGTTCGGGGGGGCGCTCGTGTTCGGCCTCTTCCTCGCGACCATGGCCACGCTCGGGCTCGAGCACGAGCAGGCCTTCACCGTCCTCGCACACCCGGGCTTCAAGCACTTCGTCCGCATGTGCGTCCACCCGGACGGCAAGATCGAAGCGTGGGCCATCGGCAAGGACGATACCCTCGCGCCAGGTGACCCCGCGCTCATCGACGAGTTTACCTGGGAGTGAGGGCTACCCGCGCGGGTCGGTCGGCAGGACGATGATGAAGCGCGTGCCGTGCGGGGGCTCGCTCTCGGCGCGGATGGTGCCGTTGTGGGTCTCCACGATGTTCTTGACGATGGAGAGGCCGAGACCGGTCCCGCGGCCCGCGCCCTTCGTCGTGAAGAACGGCGCGAACACGAGCGGCAGATGGGAGGCCGAGATGCCGTGGCCGGTGTCCGCCACGGTCACGCGGATGCGGGCGTCGCCGTCCACGAGCTCGGTCGTGATGGTGAGCTTGCCGGCGTGAAGGCGGGTCGAGTCGGGCGCCTCCGGGGGCGGCGGCGCCATGGCGTGGCACGCGTTCGTGACGAGGTTCACGAAGATCTGCGCGAGCTGCTCCGGCATGCCGCGCACGTGCGCCACGCGCGGGTCGAAGTGGCACTCCACCGTCGACTCCGCCTGCACGAGCTCGTGCTCGCAGAAGGCGAGGGCGCGCTGGATGACCGTGTGCAGCGCCACCGGCACAGCGACCTCGCTCGAGGGTCGCGCGTACGAGACGAGGTCGCGCGTGAAACGGAGCATGCGGTTCGCCGACTCGGCGATGCGCCGCAGCCGCTCGGTGTCGTCCGGGTCCGCGTTCGATTGCCGCGACGCGCGGCGGAGCAGATAGTCGGTGTAGGCGACGATCGAGGTGAGCGGGTTGTTCAGCTCGTGGACCATGCCCGCGGCGATCTGCCCGAGCGACGCGAGCTTCTCGGCCTGGACCATGTGCGCCTTCAGGGCGCGCAGCTCGCTCGAGAGGCACTCGATGCGCTCGTCGGCGCGGGCGCGACGGAGCGCGTCCCCTGCGGTGAGGGCCGCGCGGTTCAGGAAGTGAACGATGGGGGAACGCTCGTCCATGAGCGCCGGGTCGCCCGAGGCGAAGTGCACGGCGCCGGTCGACAGGTCCCCCGGCAAGGACGCCCACCTCTCGTGCGCGAGCTCCGGGAACATGCGCGCCGGATCGGGGCGTATCGGCTGCTCGCCGCTCGGCGGCTCGGAGCGCAGCTCCTTGCGGTCCGCGGCCACCTCGGCCGGCATGCGCACGCCGACCGCGTAGTCGGGCACGATGGCGCCGATGGCCTCGATGAGGGCGCGCATCACGCTCTCCTCGCCGTCGGTGTAGGGGAGCTGCGTAGCCACGACGATGAGGCGATCCAGCCAGTACGACGGCGACTCGGTCAACGTCGCGCGCGTGGTCGTCGCGACCTCCTCGCTGATGCGCCCTCCAGGGGGCGCCGAGGACGGGCCGTACAGCTCCTTCGCGTCCGAGCCGGTGACCGCTCGCGTCTCGCCGCTCTCCCTGCCTGGTTTCGGGTTCTGGCCTTGGCGCATGGTCACTCACGCCCCCGTGATAGCTCGCCCTTGCGCACGGTCGCGGGCGGCGGATCACTCTCCCCAACGGACCTGTCCAGATCGAGAATCCTAGCGCGCCCCACGTAGGTCTTGGTCTCGTACTTGGTGATCTTGCCGATCTTGCGGACGATCTCGGCCATCCGCTCGGCCTCGCTGAAGATGACCTCCGCGGCGTTGTACGCGGCGCCGTCCTTGTCTCGCTCGAGCTTACGGAGGAGCAGCTCCGCGTAGCCCATGACGCTCGTGAGCGGCTGGTTCAGCTCGTGCGCCGCCGCGCCCGCGAGCTCCGCGACGATGGCCTGACGCTCCTGCGTGAGCAGCTGCTCCTGCGCCTGGGCGAGCCTCTGCTCCATCCGCATGCGCTCCCGGAGATCGGTGAAGATGCCGACCGAGCCCACGGCGACCTTGCCCTCGTAGATGAGCGCCGCCGAGAGGAGCACGGGGATGAGCTCCCCCTTGCTGTCGATCACCTCCGTGCGGTGACCCTCGAGGCGCCCGCCGCCCGCGCGGATGAGGCGCATGATCTGGCCCGCGACGCCCGGGGGATAGAGCCCGCGCACGTCCCCCGAGATCATCTCGGCGGCCGTCCTCCCGTAGACGCGCTCCGCCGCGCGGTTCACGAGCAGGAGGCGCCCCTTCATGTCCGCGCTGATGATCGCGTCGACCGAGGAGTCGATGACGCGCTGGAGGAAGTTCTTCGTCTGGACGAGCTCCCCCTCGACCGCGCGCTCCGTCGTCACGTCGCGGAAGGAGCAGAGGATGGCCCCCTCCTCCCCGAGGACGGCGTTGAAGCTCATACTGAGCATCATTTCCTTGCCGGTGGCGTGGATCACGCGCACGTCGATCCCCTGCGGGAACACGCCGGTCGTGAAGCCCTCGCGCAGGCTCTTCGTGCGCTCCTCCTCCTCGGGCGCGAAGAGGTCGCTCATCGGGGTGCTGGCGAGCGTCTCCTCGTCCTTGCCCGTGATCTCGCGGGCGCGGGGGTTCGAGAAGAGCAGGCGCCAGTCGTGGTCGATGACGACGATGCCGTCGGCCGCGCTCTCGAAGAAGTCGGCGTAGCGCTGGAGCGTCCGCAGGCGCCGCTCGGCCTCGAAGCGGGCGACGGTGACCTCCTGCGTCTGGTCGCGCAGGGACTGGAGCACGCGCGCGTTGCGGAGCGCGATGGCCATCGCGTTCGAGACCGTGCGGCAGAGCGACAGCTCGTGCTCCCCGAAGCCGCGCGAGCTCTTCGAGCGCAGGAAGAGGACCCCCATCGGCTTCGCTTCGTAGAGGATGGGCAGGATGGCGACCGACGCGAAGAGCCGCGCGTTCGCGTCGAGCCGCACCATCTCGAGGAGCGGGTGCGTCGCCGCGTCGGCGATGACGAGCGCCTCGCCGCTCGTGAGCACGCTCTTGATCTCGGGGTACTTGGACAGGACGATCGGCAGGTCGCGGAGCCGCTCGTCGTCCGACGCGGCGACGACGTAGCCCACGTCCCCCTGATCCCGCACGAGCACGATGGAGACGCGGTCGACCTTGGCCACCTGCGCGATGCGCTGGACGACCGTGAAGAGGATGCCGCGGAAGTCGAGGTTCGACGCGAGCGCCTGGGTCAGCTCGAGGACGACCTGCGCGTCCTTCTCCTTCTTCGCGAGCTTGTCCACGACGCCGCGCAGGCGGAGCTGGCCGCGGATGCGCGCCACCAGCTCGACCGGCTTGAAGGGCTTGCGCACGAAGTCGTCCGCCCCGGCCTCGAAGGCGCGGGCGATCTCGTCGTCCGCGTCGAGGGCCGTCATGACGACGATCGGCAGGTCGCGCGTCTCCGCCCGGGCGCGGAGGATCCGGAGGATCTGGTAGCCGTCCGGCTGGGGCATGACGAGATCGAGCAGCACGAGCGACGGGTGGACCTTCTCGATCTGCGCGAGGGCCTCGACGCCGGATCCCACCGCCACGTGCGGCAAATCAGCGCTGGCGAGCGCCTGAATCAGCACGTGGCGACTTACCGCGTCGTCATCGACGACCAAGACGGGTCCGTCGGGCACACGAGGAGTGTACGCGGCTCGCTCGGGGGACCGCAACGATTAGAAGAGCTTGCGCTGCACGGAAGGAGGAGGAAGGTCCGCTTCAGCTCCGGCCCCGCCGCCGCTCTCCCCGGCCGGGCGCTCGCGGAAGGTCAGGTGCAGGTGGTCGTACGCCTTGCGCGTGGCGATGCGGCCACGAGGCGTACGTCCCAGGAACCCTTGCTGAATCAGGTAAGGCTCGTACACGTCCTCGATGGTGTCGCGGGGCTCGCCGATGGCGGCGGCAAGCGTCTCCACGCCTACAGGGCCGCCTTCGTAGTCCTCGATGATGATCCGTAGGAGGCGTCGGTCCATCTGGTCGAAGCCGACCGCGTCGATCTCGAGCCGCTCGCTCGCGTGCTCCACGGTGCCGATGTCGATGGTGCCGTCTCCCAGGACCTCGGCGAAGTCGCGGACGCGGCGAAAGAGTCGGTTGGCGATGCGGGGCGTGCCTCGCGCGCGGGCGGCGATGGCCTCGGCCGCCCTGGGCGCGATCTTCACCTCGAGCAAGGACGCGCTCCGGAGGACGATCTGGGACAGCTCGGAGACCGGGTAAAAGTCCAGCCGTACGACGTGGCCGAAGCGCGAGAAGAGCGGCGCCGTCAGGAGGCCCGTGCGCGTGGTCGCGCCGACGAGCGTGAAGGGGTTCACGTTGATCTGGATGGCGGAGGCGAAGGCGCCCTCGCCCGTCATCACGTCGATGCGAAAGTCCTCCATCGCGGGGTAGAGGCTCTCCTCGACGACCGGGTTCAGCCGGTGGATCTCGTCGATGAAGAGGATGTCGTTGGGCGCGAGCTTCGTCAGGAGGCCCGCGAGCGCGCCCTTGTGCTCGACCACGGGGCCGTTCGTCATGTGAAGCTGCACGCCCATCTCGTGGGCGAGGATCTGCGCCAGCGTCGTCTTGCCGAGGCCCGGCGGACCGCAGAGGAGCAGGTGGTCGAGCGGCTCGCCGCGGCGGCGGGCAGCGGCGACGAAGACGCGGAGGTTCTCCTTGTGGCGCGCCTGGCCGATGTAGTCGTCGAACGTCTGCGGGCGGAGCGCGCGGTCGTAGCGCGTGTCGTCGCCCTGGGGGCCGCCGTCGATCGTGCGCGGGTCGGGCCCCGGCTCGGGCGCGGAGGACTTGGGGTCGCGCTTGGCCATCGTCGTCAGGGGACGTTACACCGAGAGCCGTAAGAGAGGGAGCCGGGCAATCCGCGCGCGTGGCACTACCCCCGTTCCCGTGCCCGTGCCCGTGCCCGTGCCCGCAACCCGCGTCGACGTCAGGGCCCTTGCTCCGCCGACGCCCCACCCGCCCGCCGCACGGCGACGACATGCGCGGCAGCGGCGAGCGCGATGCCCAGCGCGAGGAGCACGTGCAGCCGGCGCTTCTTCGCGCGGTCCTTGAGCCTCGGCGACCGCAGCTGGAGGCCCACGCCCACGTGCGCCATGAGCAGGAACACCGCGAGGGCGCCCGGCCCCAGGGCGAGCGAGCCGCCCCCCACGGCCGCAGGCGATCCCAGGGACGGCAGGATGACGAGCGTGTGGAGCATGGCCATCGCCGCCGTCGCGAGCCCGAGGGCGACGTGCACCTGTGTCACCCGCGAGTCGGGGGCGGCGCGCCGCTGCGCGATCAGGCGGTGCAGGAGCGGGACCGACGCGGTCGCCACGATGAGGCAGGCGGCCAGCCAGCCGCACGATGTGGAGAGGGAGGGCACGCGACGCTTCGACGCGGCCAGGATGCCAGATCCGGGGAGGTCCGGGTAGAGTAGGCTGGACCGCGTGACCCTCGCGCTCGTGGCGCTCGTCGCGCTCGTGGCGACCCTGTGGACGTTTCGGCGTGCGAAGGGCTCGCTCCCCGTGCCGGTCGCGCCCGACGCGGCAGGCGCCGGGTGGCTTGCGCACGCGGTCGTGCTCGCGTCGCTCGCGCCACTCGTGTGGGCGGTGCCTCGCCTGGTCGCCCCGGACGCGCTCCTCGCGGCGGACGCGCAGGCGCACGCGTGGGTCGCACAGGAGCTGGCGCGCGGCGTCCGGCACGGATGGGTCGACGTGTGCGCGGGCGGCTTCCCGTTCGGCCCGCAGTACCAGAGCCTGCTCCTCGTCGTGGCCGCGCTGCTCGTGAAGGCCGGGGTCCCGGTCGTCTCGGCGGTCGCGGGCCTCGGGCTCCTGTCGATCCTCGCGGTGCCTCTTCTGCTCACCGCGACGCTCCGCGCGGCGGGCCTCGGGGCTGCCCCGGCGGCCCTCGGCGGGGGCGTGGCCGCGTGGTGCGTGCTGCCCTGGGGGTGGGCGGCCGTGCCCGACGCGTACCTGGTGGGAGGGCTCGTCTCGCAGAGCTTCGGGCTCGCGCTCGTGCTGCTGACGGCGTGGTCCGTGCTCGAGGGGCCGGCGTGGGCGATAGCGCCCCTCGCCGCGCTCGCCGTGGGGGCGCACACGCTCCTCGGGGCGCTGGCGCTCGTCGTCGTGGCACCGGCCGTCCTCGTCGCCGCCGGGCCGCGCATCCGGCGGCGCTTCGTGTGGGCGGGCGCAGGCGCGGTCGTCGCGGCCCTCGCGCTCTACGGCCCGGGCCTCTCGACGATGCACCTGCCCGTGGGCTGGTCGCGCGGCTCGTTCGACATGCTGCACACCTTCCCGCGCAACGATCTGGGCGACCTCGCGACGGGCGAGCTGCTCGACTACGGGCGCGCGCCCGGGGTCACCTCGGTCCTCCTCGTGGCGCTCCTCGGGATGGTGCACGCGCTCCGCGACCCGCGCGTGCGCGGCGCCCTGACGGTGCTCTTCGGCGTGGTCGCTCTGTCGCTCGCGGGGCGCGTCTGGGGGGGCGCGTGGGTCGTCGAGGCCATCGGTCCGGCGCGCGCGGCGCTCTTCGTCCCGCTGGCGGTCGGCGCGGCCGTCGCGGTCGGGTGCCGCTCCTGGATGGGCGCTCTCGGGGCGCGCACCCCGGTCACGCGCCTCTTGCCCTGGGCCGTCGCCGTCGCGGTGCTCGCGTGGGGTGCGGGCACGCGGTGGCCGTGGCTCCGCACGCGGGTGGGGCTCGAGAGCGAGCTGCGCGGCGATCGCGAGTGCGGGCCCGCCACGCCTGCCGGGTACCGCACGAAGGACATCGCGCCATGGCTCGCGAGCCTCCCGCCGGGGCGCTTCGTCGTCGACATCCCCTCGTTCGATCTTGCCCCGGGCCTCTCCCTCGCCGGGCCCTCCTTGCATGGCCTCGAGCTCGCGAGCTCGCAGCCGCTCGGGGCCTCGGCGGGGGGCCCGGGCTCGCAGAACGGGCTCATGAACGACGCGTTCGACGAGATACGCCTCACGCAGCAGGGAGCGGACGCGCGGGCAGAAGCGCTCGGGGTGCGGACGATCCTCCACGCGCGCGGGCGGCGGCCCGCGGGCGACTGGGAGGTGCTCGCGAGCCGCGGCGACGTCGTGCTGTCGGCGCGGCGCGGGGACGGGGCGATCGTGGGGGTGGGCTGCGTCGGGCGCGTGTGGCGCGGCAGCGACCGGGCGCTCCGCACGCGCTTCACGGGGCCAGACGGGCCGCGCGCATGGCACGAGGTGCTCGACCCGAGGAAGCTCGTGGCGTTCGAGCGCGGCACGGGGCCCGTCGTCGAGGCCGACGTGGACCTCGCGGGCTGCGACGCGGACGAAGCGGCCGTGACGCCGCTGCCACGCGAGCCCGGCGCGTACGCGGCGGACGTGCAGGCGCCGCACGACGTCGACGTCGTGGTCCGCGCGACGACCTTCCCTACGTGGCAGGTTCGCGTGGACGGCGTCGTCACCAAGACGCGCGACGTGATGCCGGGCTTCTTCGCCGTCCGCGTGCCCGCCGGCGTGCACCGCGTCGAGGCCGTCGTGTCGGCCCTCCCCTTCTACGGCGCAGGCCTCGCGGTCGGCGCCGCAGCGATCGCCCTCCTCGCGCTGCTCGCCCGCCGCGATCGGCGGTCGGCGCGGGACGCTGCCCGCTAGGAGCCAGGGGCGCGTTGGCCCTGGTCGTGGAAGCGCGTCGGCAGCGCGGAGGAACGCGTCGGGGGGCTGGGGAGGCGCACG
>Ga0302196_10003604_pt1 | contig 14173 bp, 11 predicted proteins | sample II_Bog_N1_3_FD_198794 | JGI IMG/M metagenome (GOLD analysis project Ga0302196, IMG submission 198794) | Peat permafrost microbial communities from Stordalen Mire near Abisko, Sweden - II_Bog_N1_3 | ecosystem: Environmental > Terrestrial > Soil > Wetlands > Peat | place: Sweden: Abisko...
GGCTCTCGAACCTACTCTCAGCCCAAAAGAGAAGTTGGTTCGTCCCATTTCATCTGCAGCAATTCAGCCCGGAAGGTGAGCCTATCCAGAAATGCCAATTGCTCTGGCTGATTCCAATCTATGCCCGGCAGGCTTCTGTCCCGAGAAAATGGCGAGTTCAGGGCAGAATATTGAAAGAGCGGCTCGTAATAGTGGGCGCGGATCGGAAACAGACCAATCTTCTTCAAGACCCCAGTTGTGACGGGCAATCTACCGCTGCCAAACTTTCGATAACCGAGCAGGACCAATGCGGAGGGTATGCTGAGCAGCGCAACCGCAAGATCGATTGGCACTCGAAGGGGGATAAGGAGGGACTTCAGGATCTTTCTCAAAATGGAATCCTAATACAATATTGTGAGGGAATCGGCACCGATATAGTGTATCTGACACGAACGGTTGAATCGCGTACGACAGTCGCTGAGCGGAACGTCAATCTCTGCTCACTGCGTCATCCACACCGCTCAATGCTATTGTTTGCCACCTGGACCTGGCGTCTTGGCAAGCGGGCATACGATGGTATTCTGAATGGGAGCAAATCTACGGCAAGACGGGCTGCTGGTCTTTCTTCGACCAGAAAATACGACTACATATGAGGTGTTCAATGGCGACGGCAACGATCGATAAGGCAGTGTTGGGCGCGGATTATAAGGTCGCGGATATAAGCTTGGCGGAGTTTGGCCGCAAAGAGCTGGACATCGCCGAGCAGGAGATGCCCGGGCTGGTGTCGATCCGCAACAAATATGCTGCGGGCAAGCCGCTGGCCGGCGTCCGCATCACCGGTTCGCTGCACATGACCATCCAGACTGGCGTCCTCATCGAGACCCTGGTCGCACTCGGCGCGAACGTTCGCTGGGCCAGTTGCAACATCTTCTCCACGCAGGACCATGCCGCGGCGGCGATTGCGGCGGCGGGAGTGCCGGTGTTTGCATGGAAGGGCGAGACGCTGGAAGAGTACTGGTGGTGCACGAACCAGGCGCTGGCGTTCCCCGACGGCAAAGGCGGCCTGCTCGGCCCGCAACTGGTCGTCGACGACGGCGGCGACGTGACCCTGCTGATCCACAAGGGCGTCGAACTTGAGAATGGCGACAAGTGGGTCGATTCGCCCTCCGGCTCGCACGAAGAGTCCGTCATCAAGGACCTGCTGAAGCAGGTGTTCGCCGAGAGCCCCACCCGCTGGCAGAACGTCGCCAAGGACTGGCGCGGCGTCAGCGAAGAGACCACGACCGGCGTCCACCGCCTGTACCAGATGTTCGAGCAGGGCAAGCTGCTGGTGCCCGCGATCAACGTCAACGACTCCGTCACCAAGTCCAAGTTCGACAATCTGTACGGCTGCCGCGAGTCCCTGGTCGATGGCATCAAGCGCGCCACCGACGTGATGGTTGCGGGCAAGGTGGCCGTTGTCTGCGGATACGGCGACGTGGGCAAGGGCTCGGCTGCTTCGCTGCGCGGGCTCGGCGCTCGGGTTATCGTCACGGAGATCGACCCCATCAACGCGCTGCAGGCCGCCATGGAAGGCTATGAGGTCACCACGCTCGAAGAGACTCTCGGACGCGGCGACATCTACGTCACTTGCACGGGCAACCTGGACATCATCACGCTGGACCACATGAAGCTGATGAAGGACCAGGCCATCGTCTGCAATATCGGTCACTTCGACAACGAGATCCAGATGGAGCCGCTCAACGCCATTATCGGCAAGGGCGTGACCAAGCTGAACATCAAGCCGCAGGTGGACAAGTACACGTTCGACAGCGGCAACAGCATCTTTGTGCTGGCTGAAGGCCGCCTGGTGAACCTGGGTTGCGCCACCGGCCACCCCAGCTTTGTCATGTCCAACAGCTTCGCCAACCAGACGCTAGCGCAGCTCGACCTGTGGAAGAACAAGGACACGTACAAGGTCGGGATTTACATTCTGCCCAAGCATCTGGATGAGGAAGTCGCACGGCTCCACCTGGAGAAGATCGGCGTCAAGCTGACCACACTCTCCAAGAAGCAGGCCGACTACCTCAGCGTCCCGGTTGAAGGGCCGTATAAGTCGGAGCACTACCGCTACTAGAGCGGTGAGTCCGAAGTTGCAGGCATAATTGAGGCCTGGAATTGAGCGTTGGCGGGGGCGAAATGCGGGGATTCTTCGCTGCGCTCAGAATGACAAACGGGAAGAGTAATGAACAGTGAAAACAGGCCGTCTCCAAATGTGGAGGCGGCCTTTTTCTGGTCTGGGCAGGATGCGATCCGCATGCGCGGCGATTAACTCATTTGTAACTACCTCGCGCACGATCTCTCCGTCATGGAATTGTTCCATTGCTCTCGATGGAACACTCCCGTATTCTTTTGTTGATCGCACAGAAACATAAGGAGACGCTTTGAGGCTGGTCGGCTGCCTGCTGCTTCTATCCGGATTCTTCCTCGTCCTCGCGGCGCTGGTGATGCTTCCGGGCGCCCAGGCGCGGGTTGCGTTTATCGTGGCTGGCATGGGCGTGGAAGTGCTTGGCGTAACGCTACTCACACGTGCCTATACGGCCGCGCAAAAGGACCAGAAATGAACCAGATGCTGTGTCTGCTGTGCATCGTGCTTATTCCGCTCGCCGCCGCCGGATTGGCCCTCATCCATCAGGGGCTGGGGCGTTCGCGCTCGGCGGCCCATGCCATGCTGGCCACCGTCTGCGCGCTGGGAATCTCCGCCATCGCCTTCGTCCTCTTTGGCTTCGCATGGGCAGGCTTCGCCGGTGGCCCGGCCCACTCCTTTATGGCGGGCGGCGTGCATTGGGACTGGCTCGGCGCGGGGTCTTTCTTCCCGAATGGCGTAGGTGTCGATCCCGCCGACCCTGCAGGGTACACGCGCGCGCTCACGCTCTGCCTGGAGATGTTTGCTGCCGGGCTGGCGGCCATTATTCCGCTCAGCGCCGGCACGGACCGCTGGCGCCTCGCGCCCATCTGTCTTGCCAGTGCCGTGCTCTCGGCAATTCTGTTTCCCATCTTTGCCCACTGGGTGTGGGGTGCGGGTTGGCTGGCGCAGCTTGGCGTCAGCTTCGGCCTCTCCAGATTTGTGGATGCAGGCGGCGCCGGTGTGGTCCAGGTTGTTGGCGGTCTGATGGCGGTCTCCGTCGCCTGGGTGCTGGGCCCACGCCGAGGCAAGTTTGCCGACGACGGTATGCCCGCCGCGATTCCCGGCCACAACATCGTCATGGTGCTCTTTGGCTGCCTGCTGGCCCTGGTTGGGTGGATCGGCCTGGATTCCGCCGCCTCCATCCTCTTCTACGGCGTGGCTCCGCAGCAGATTGTCTGGGTGGTCATCAATGCCATGCTCTCCGCCTCTGCCGGGTGCCTCGCTGCGGTTACGGTTACGCGCGCCCGCTACCGAAAGCCGGATGCCTCGCTGAGCGCCAACGGCTGGGTCGCAGGCCTGGTCGCAGGCAGCGCATCGTGCGCTTTCGTTACACCGGCAGCCGCGATCGATATCGGCATCGTCGCCGGCGTGCTGGTCACTTATATGATCGAGATCGCCGAGCTTCGCCTGCAGGTGGACGATCCCGGCGGCGCAGTCTCCGTCCACGCCGGTGCCGGCATCTGGGGACTCATTGCGGTCGGTCTCTTTGGACACTTCTCCGACGGCACCACCGGCAGCCATCTGGTGGCGCAACTGGTCGGAGTTGCCGCACTGCTGGGCTTCATGCTGCCGGTGATCTACGGCGTGAATATTCTCATTGATCACTACATGCCGTATCGCGTGGACAGCGATGGCGACTGGCAGGGAATGGACATTCGGGAGCTGGGCGCCGGAGCCTACCCTGAATTCGTCGTCCACGCCGATGAGTTCGTTCCCCGATAGCGATCTCCGGTTGTCATTCTGAGCCGAAGGTAAGAATCACGGCGGATGATTCTCCAGTTCGCTCAGGCAGAACCGGCGAAGCGCATCCCTGGCGGTTCGTGGAGCCGCCTTGTGTCGGGCCTTCAGCCCTCCGGTTCCCGGGGGCCACCAACCTAGGCCTTCGGCCTAGGCTGGTATGTGACGCGCCTTCAGCGCTGAAGGCCATGACTGCCTGAGCTGACTTGATCGTCATCTGTGGGGATACTGACTCTTCGAGTCAGTATGACGGGCAAGGGCGAATGCAAGCGCAAAAACAAATGCGGGGATTCTTCGCCTTCGGCTCAGAATGACAAGCAAGAGAAAAGTCAGAATGACAAGCAAGAAGAAAGCCTTTGGCTCAGAATGACAAGCAAAAAGGACCCCGTTCGGCTCAGAATGACAAGCAAGAAGAAAGCCGTTTGGCTCAGAATGACAAGCAAAAGAAAAAGTCAGAGTTACAAGCAAGAGAAAAGAATGACAAGCAAAAATAAAAAGTGATGGCTACAGCAGCCGGTACGGCCGCCCGCGATAGAGTCCCATCCGCTCCACGGACTGCACCCGCACTAGCTGCACGCTGATGTTGTCGTATCCGCCTGCCTCGTTCGCCGCTGCAACCAATGCCTCCGCGGCCTTGTCCAACTCCGGCTTGGTATGCAGAATCCACTGCATCGCGGAGTCGGGCACGTACCCATGCAGCCCGTCGGAGCACAGCATCAGCACATCGCCGGGGATGATGTTCACCGTAATTGTGTCCGCCGCCACAAACATCTCGTGCCCCAGGCTGCGCGTCAGCACATGCCGGTTCTCGTGTTCCGCCGCCTCTTCGCGGGAGAGGATGCCCAGCCGCACCTGCTCATCCACGATGCTGTGGTCGTGGGTCAGCGAGGACAGGTTGCCACTGCGGAACAGGTAGCAGCGCGAGTCGCCCACATGCGACACCACCGCCGAATCGAATCGCAGCGCGCACAGCACAATCGTGCTGCCCATGTGCGCGCTTGCCCCCCCCATGCTGTCCGCCGCCGCGTTGGCACGGTTCATGCTGGCGTTGCCTTCGTCGAACACGGCGTGGTTTGCCTCCTGCACCAGCTTCGGCAGCAGCGACACATGCATGACGCCCTTGGGAATCTTGCGGAACCCGGAGATCACGGTATCCACTGCCAGGCGCGACGCCACCTCGCCCTTCTCCTGGCCCCCTACCCCATCCGCCAGCGCAAACAGCCAGCCCTGCGATTGAATCTGCGCCGGCGACGTCGGCAGGACGTGGCCTAGAGAATCTTCATTGTGATTGCCGCGCGCCAGGCCGGGGTCGGAGAGTTCTGCAAATTCAAGATCGAGCATAGGTGGGCCCACATTCCTTCCAGAGTCAGTGCATTTGCTGGATTGCAATGAGTCTAAACCGTCGGCACTCCAGTCTCAACGCAACCGGCACACTTTCACGGCGCTGTTCGCATAGGGGCAGTCGAGCCGTGTGGTCGCATCCGCAACCAATACCACCCACGACACCCCCAGCGGAGTGAGCGCCGCGAGCCGAGCCGCATCGCTCTGCCGGCTCAGGCCCTGCTGCGCGGCCTGCCCCATCTGCCACGCGCCCGTCAGCTCCGGCGCAATCGAGGCCTCGCCGCCATCCTTCGAGTAGTCGGGCAGCGCACTCCGCTCCGCAATCGCCCGAAAGCACTGCGCATCCTCGCCCGGCTGGTGGATGTAGTCCGCGTCCAGCGCAAACAGCGCAGCCTTCGGCGTGTTGTCCCGCACCCACACAAACGCCTCCACCCACGGATTCCGCGGCGCCACGCCCGGCATCTCCAGGGGCCGCGAATCCGGGAACGCCCCGCGCGCGGCCGCAAACATCGTGCCGCCCAGCAGGGCCGTCGCAATTCCCCAGCGGCGCACGCTCTGCCGCAACACTCGCTCGCCCAGCCATGCCCCGAGCACAAGGACCATCACCAGGTAGACAGTCTGGAACGCGCGCAGCGGCTGCATCTGCGCCACCAGGTGTGTCGCCGCGCCCGCGCGCGCAAACACAGTCGCCACCAGCATTGCAATCGCCCCAACCACAACCGCCATTCGCGTTAGCGCCCGGGTCGACTCCCGGACGTGGGCTCTCCACCCCACCACCGCCAGAATCGCCATCGGAGCTGCCAGCCCCACCCACTCAAACCAACGCCACTCTGCCGGAAACCAATACGTCCGCGTCATCGCCACGCGCACGTACTCCGCGCTCTCCGGCCTGGCTAGCGCTTGCATCCACGCCGCCATCCCCACTGCTCCCACGCACACTGCTGCCGGGCCCCACACCTGCACGCCGCGCCTGCGCGATCCCGCACACATCAGCACGACCGTCGCGCCCAGCGCATACGCCGCCATCAGCGGATGCATGGCGCCGCCCACCAGCAGGCTCCCGATCCACAAGGCCCATCCTCGCCGCGCAGCCATCGTGTCCAGCGCGCCTACCAGCGCCAGCACCATGCACGGCGTGGAGAAGCTGCGCGCCGTCACATACGGGTCCATCAGCATCAGCGCCGTTCCCGCCACCGGAAGCGACAGCCAGCACGCCAGCAGCGCCACTGCTCCAGCTCGCGCTTCACGTGTAGGCCAGCATAGCTCCGCCAGCATCCATGCGGCAAAGAGCGTTAGCCACACGCTCGCGAGGTGGAGCAGCAACAGCACCACCGGCAGCTCCAGGTGGCTCAGCCGCGCTATTCCCGCCACCGTGTACGCAAACAGCGAGTGCCGCACCGGCTCCAGCACAAACTCGGTGCTCAGCGGATACAGCGCTGGGTCCAGCAGACGCTTCACCCCGGCCACATACAGGCCGCCATCGTCCGCGTACGGGTGATAGCCGGCGATGCTTACCGCGAGCCCCGTCAATCCGGTGGCCAGCAGCGCCCCGAAGCGAAAGTCCCGGCTCCGCGCGCCGTAGCCCGCTCCTTGTGCCTGCTGCTGCGTCTCGACTGTCGCTACAAATGTGGCCAATGCCCACCGCTCCATCTGCCGCGGCGCATCCGCCGGGTCACCCTCCATGCTAACCAGTTAACCGCTGAAACGCGCGCCACGCCAAGGTATAGTAGAAACTTGCTTGGCCGATTCACAGGCCCGGAAAGGGAGTCGCCGCCATGGACCGCAAAGAGATCGTCGCCAAGAAGCAGCAGTATGTCTACCCCGCCGTCGCCAACTACTTCCAGGACCCATTGCCCCTGGAGCGCGGCGAGATGCAGCACGTCTGGGACGTGGAAGGGAAGCGCTACCTCGACTTTTTCGGCGGCATCGTCACCGTCGGCGTCGGTCATTGCAACCCCCGCATCACCGGGCCGCAAAAGGCCCAGATCGACAAGCTCGGCCACACCTCCACGCTCTATCCGCATGAGACCATGGCCGCCCTGGCGGAGAAGATCGCGCACATCACCCCCGGCCGCCTGGAAAAATCCTTCTTCACCAGCTCCGGGTCGGAGGCTAACGAGACGGCCATCGACTCCGCGCGCATGCACACGGGCAACCTTGAGATCATCGCTCTGCGGCACTCCTACAGCGGCCGCACCAACGTCACACGCTCGCTCACCGGTATCTCTGCCTGGCGCAAGGCGTCGTACCAGGTTGGGATCGTGCACGCGATGAACCCCTATTGCTATCGCTGTCCGCTGGGAAAGACCTACCCTTCCTGCGAGGTCGCCTGCGCCACGGACATCGAGGGCGTCATCCAGGCGAGCACCTCCGGCGCCATCGCCGGCATGATCGCTGAGCCTATCCAGGGCGTCGGTGGCTTTATCGCCCCGCCGAAAGAGTACTTCAAGATGGCCTTCTCCATCGTCAAGAAATACGGCGGCGACTTTATTGCGGACGAGGTCCAGACCGGCTGGGGCCGCACCGGCAAGGGCTGGTTCGGCATCGAGCACTGGGAGGTTGAGCCCGACATTCTCACCGCTGCCAAGTCCCTTGGCAACGGCTTCCCCATCGGCCTCACGGTCGCCACGCCAGAGATCGCCAACGCCTACCAGGGCCCCACCATCGCCACATTCGGCGGCAATCCCATTGCCTGCGTCACTGCCAAGGCTGTCATCGACCTCATCGAAGAGGACGACCTCATCCGCAACTGTGATGTGGTCGGCACCTACCTCCACGACGGCCTGCTCGACCTGCAGAAAAAGCATCCCGTCATCGGCGACGTGCGCGGCCTCGGCCTGATGCAGGCCATGGAACTCGTCACCGACCCGAAGACCAAGGAACCCGCCGCAGCCATCGCCAGCGAAATGCTCGAAGCCGCCCGCGAGCGTGGCCTGCTCATCGGCAAGGGCGGCATGTACAACAACGTCCTGCGTATGTCCCCCGCAATGAACATCGCCAAGTCCGATGTCGACGAAGCCCTCCGCTTGCTCGACCAAAGCTTCGCCGCCGTCACCCAGAAAGCCATGGCCACCGCCTAAGGCGTTCAGGCGTTCACACGCCATCTTAAAGCTCCGCGCAGTCCTCCCGTTGGTCGGCACAGAATCCTGTTCGCGACCATCGGGAGCACTAAGCGAAGCCCAATACGGGTCACGAAGTGACCGCCCGCGCAGGGCGCCCGTCCGGCAGGACTGTTCTTTCGCGTGAAGGATATCTCATCTTTGCAGCCAAAAATTGGCCTTCCAATTGCCCCAAATACTATCGCAGGGGCAAGCGATGCACATTCACGGCGCGACCAGCAATCTTCTCGCAGCACTCGTTCCGACCCAGTCCGCGCAACAACTTATGGAAACCAGGAAGGCCGCCGCAAACGTACGCCGCAAACTGGCGGGCGTTGCCTCCTCTCTCGACTCCGGATTGGTATCCCAGGTCGATGCCTACACCGCAGGCGAGCGTCAACGGCAAGGCGCTCCGCAAGGCCCGGACGAAGATACCTTCCGCGCAATCCTGGTCTCCATGCGCGGCTAATGTACGCAACTGGACATCCGCATAGCACGATTATTCCGGACAGCGGCGCTCCTGCGGCTAAAATAAAAGCAGTGACTCCCACCGAGCAATCCACCCAAATCTCTGACGGCGACCCGCCGGACCCCAAGGCACAAGGCCCGTTCGCCGCCATGCGCCGCGTTCTCCCCTCCGGCGAAGTCATACGTTTCCTCATGGTCGGAGGCTTCAACACTGTCTTCTCCATCGCGCTCGCCTACGTCTTCATTCACCCGGTCGAATTTTTCTTTCCTAAACTTCCTCGCGGGGCCGCCACCACCATCGCCAATTATGCCGCGCTTCCCATCGCCATCACCGTCGCCTTTCTCGCCTACAAGTGGTTCGTCTTCCGCACCCACGGCAACTACTTCAAGGAGTGGCTGAAGGTCTTCGCGGTCTACGGCTTAAGCCTGCCATTTCCCGTCATCGTCATCCCCATAACGACGAGCCTCCTGCTCCGTCTACACCTGGCTCCCCGCCTCGTCTCGCTCCTGGCCCTCATCGCCAACTCCTGTGTCATCGCCTGCTACAGTTACTTCGCCCACAAGAAGTTCTCTTTCAAACGCTGATGGCAATGGCGAAACTGCTGTAAGTGCGTGCTGAAAAGTCAGGTGACTGGTGTGAGGAAGGCCCGGGGTTACAACCCCAGTTGATTTGACGTCGGTTACCGCAGGCTAAAGTCTGCTGCTCATCCGAAAGGCTATTATGATCACCACCATCCATTCACCGGCTGGAACCAGGTTCGCCATTGGCTAACGAAGCGGGAAACACGGAACAGAGCGCGACGCCCCAGCGGTTCCTTGCCCGCCAGCCCATCTTCAATCGGCAGCGGCAAGTTGTTGGCTACGAACTCCTGTTCCGCACCGGATGGCAGAATTTCTTTGCCGGGGAGAAGCAGGAGGCCACCCGACAAACCCTGGACAACTACCTGTGCATGGGCATTGAGTCGCTCGCCAACGGCCAGCTTGCCTTCCTGAACTGTACGTATGAGGCGCTGGTCAACCGCTGGGTTTCCCTCCTGCCTCCGGAGACCACCGTTCTCGAAATTCTGGAAGACATCGAGCCGACCCCGGAGTTGATCGAGGCCTGCGTGCATCTGCATGGTCAAGGTTACCGGTTCGCTTTGGACGACTTTGTGCCGCGGTCGGAGTGGGCACCTCTGCTTCAGATCGCCAGCTATGTCAAGGTGGACTTCCAGGTTTCGGACGCCGCCCAGCGGCGAGAGATCCACAAGATGGTGCGCACAAGCAGGGCCGCGCTGCTGGCAGAGAAGGTCGAGGACCAGGAGTGCTTCAATCTCGCCGTATCGGAAGGCTACAAATTTTTTCAGGGCTACTTCTTCTGTCGCCCGGTCATCATGGCTCGTCGAGAGCTCCCCGCCAGCCGCTTGAACTATGTACGGCTGCTGGCGGAACTGGCACGCGAGAACCTGAATCTTGATGTAATCGCGCAGATCGTGCAGTTGGAGCCCTCGCTCTCCTACCGCCTGCTGGTGCTGGCCAACTCCGCCCGCTGGGGCCGGCGCGTGGAGGTCACCAGCGTGCACGAGGCTTTTATGTGGGTGGGCGAGCGCCGCTTCCGCGCCCTGGTGGCCGTGGCTGCATCCTGTGCGAACTCCGCCATGCCGTCGGCGCTGGTCAACCTTTCGCTGGAGCGGGCGCGGTTCTGCGAACTCCTGGCGCCGCTGGTCGGGCAAAGTCCAAGTGAGCAGTTCATGTTGGGGGTCTTGTCGCTGCTCGACGCCATCATTGAGTCCCCGATGGAAGTCATTGCCAAGTCGCTTCCACTGCGTGCGGAGGCACGGGCGGCGCTGCTCGGGGAAAACAACGCGGTCGCCGTTCCGCTCAACCTCTTCCGCAGCTTCGAAGGCGGTGCGTGGGACACATGCATCGCCACATCCGTGGGCCTCGGCGTCAGCGAAGAGACCTTGGCGAGCCTCTATTTCGACTCCGTAAAGTGGGCCACAGAACTTGTCGCAGCGAGCTGATCGCGAATCTTCGCCGACCTCAGAAGACGCATCTTAGAACTGAAGTAGGGAGGCCCCCAGGGCGTCTAGTAGACTCAAGAGACGCATGGTTCGCACTATTCAGCTCACGCTCCAGGCCCGCATTCAGGCCATCCTGCTCAGCAAGTACGGCATCGCCCTCGACAAGCTCGCCGTCGAACAGCCGCCCAATATTGCGCTCGGCGAACTGGCCCTCCCAGTCGCCTTCGAGCTCGCCAAGCGCCTGCGCAAGGCACCCCGCGCCATCGCCACGGAGCTGGCTGCCGAGCTTACCGCCCAACTGCCCGACGGCGTTGCCTCCGTCGAAGTCGCTGGAGCCGGCTACCTCAACATCCGCCTGGACCGCGCCGCTGCCGTCCGCGCCGCCGCCGCCGACCGCCACGCGGACATCGGCGGTCCAGGCTTCCGGCTGGTCGAGCACACCAGCATCAACCCAAACAAGGCCGCGCACATCGGCCACCTGCGCAACGCCATCCTGGGCGACACCTTCCAGCGCCTGCTCCGTCCGGACAGCTACAAGTCCGGCTACCAGGTCGGCGTGCAGAACTACATCGACAACACCGGCGTCCAGGTCGCCGACGTGGTCGTCGGCCTGGTCCATCTGGAAGGCCGCAACCTCGCCTCCACGCGTGAACTGCTGGACGAACTGGCGTCGAAGCACCTGCGCATTGACTTCTACTGCTGGGACCTCTATGCCCGCGTCAGCCAGTGGTACGGCGGCACCGGGCCGGACGATGCAACGCCGCCCGGCGCGGTCGAGCTTACCCGGCGCAAGCAGATCCGCCTGGATACGCTGCACGCGCTCGAGCACGGCGGCAACGAGACAGCCTCCATCGCGGAACTCATCTCCACCGCCGTCCTGCACCGCCATCTCCAGACCATGCAGCGCCTGGGCATCGAGTACGACTTTCTGCCGCGCGAGAGCGAGATCCTCAGCCTCCACTTCTGGGACGCTGCCCGCGACCTGATGATCGAACGCGGCGTTCTCTATAAGGAGACAGAAGGCAAGAACAAGGGTTGCTGGGTGATGCGCCGCGCCGGGAACGAAACGGAAGTGGACGGGCCGGACGAGGATGCGAAGGTCATTGTGCGCTCCAACGGCACCGTCACCTACGTTGGCAAGGACATCGCCTACCATCTGTGGAAGTTCGGCCTGCTGCCGGGCAAGGACTTCGGCTACGCTCGCTTCCACGAGTATCCAAGCCACACCTGCTGGATCTCCACCGCTGCCGCCAGCGACCCGGAAGCGCCGACCTTTGGCCGCGCCGACCACATCTACAATGTCATCGACTCGCGCCAGAACGACCCGCAGAACAACGTCATCGCCGCGCTGCGTGGCATGGGATTCACTGAAGCGGCCGACAACTACACGCACTTCAGCTATGAGATGGTCGCCATGACGCCGCGCTGCGCCATCGACCTGGGCTACACGCTGTCGGACGAGGACAAGCAGCGCCCGTTCATTGAAGTCAGCGGCCGCAAGGGCTACGGCGTCAAGGCAGACGATCTGCTGGACAAGCTCACCGCGGCCGCGCAGGCCGAAGTCGACACGCGTCACCCCGAGCTGACAGATGCAGAGCGCACCGGCATCGCGATGCAGATTGCCGTAGGTGCGCTGCGCTACTTCATGCTCCGCTTTACCCGCAACACTGTCATCGCCTTCGACTTCAAAGACGCTCTGAGCTTCGAGGGCGAGACTGGTCCCTACGTGCAGTACGCCATCGTGCGTGCCACTAATATTTTCCGCAAGGCAGGAACGACGGAGGAGGCCGCGCTGGCCGCCGTCGCGGACTTGGATCTGTCCCAGCTTGCGAGCGAGGACGGCACCAGCTTGTGGGAGACCTGGCTGCTGGCGTCGCGCCTGACTGCGCTCATGGAGCAGGCGATTGCGACGGCCGAGCCTGCGCACCTCGCCCGCTACGCCTTCCAGCTCGCACAGCAGTTCAACAACTTCTACCACCGCCACCACGTGCTGAACGAGCAGGACACCAACCGCCGCGCGCTGCTGCTGGCTACCGCCGCAGTGGCCCGTCGCGAGATGGTTCGCGCCCTCGGCTACCTCGGTATCGAGTCGCCGCCGGTTATGTAACGAAAGGAAGTACAAATATCTATGGAAACCAAGCTCCTCTTTGGCAATGCAGTCGAGTTCGCAACACCGATGCTTGCAGTGTTTGCAGTGGACCTGTCCACAGGCAAGGATGCAGCGCCGCAGCCGGCGATGCTGACCGGATCGAATGCGTTGCAGCAGGCTGCGGCAGCACTCCTCGCATCCGGCGAGTTCAAGGCTGGCCTGGGCGAGGTCGCCCTGCTGCATGCGCCAGCGGGAGTGAAGGCGGAGCGGCTGTTGCTGGTTGGCCTGGGGAAGGCCAAGGATCTGACGCTCGATCGCATTCGCAAGGGCTCCGGTACGGCGGTGCGCGCAGCCAAGCCGCGGTCCGTACGCGACGTGGCGATTGCCTTCCCGGATGCATCGGCGGTCGAGGCGCTCCCGGCTGCGCTGGCTGCCCGCGCGATCGTGGAGGGCGCGACCTTTGCCGAGTTGGACTGTGACACCTATCGCAGCGACCGCAAGGACTGCTCAGTCGATTCGCTCACGCTTCTTGCGAGTCAGGCTAACGCAGAGACGCAGCGCGGGTTCGACGAAGGCCAGATCGTCGCAGCGGCGCAGAACTTTGCGCGCTCCCTTGTGAACGAGCCGGGCAACGTGCTGACGCCGACCGTACTGGGTGCGCGGACGAAGGCCATGTGCGACGAAGCGGGCGTGCAATGCGAGGTCTACTCCTCGGACAAGATTCAGGAGTTGAAGATGGAGGCGTTCTGGTCCGTGGCGAAGGGCTCTGCCGAACCGCCGGCGCTCATCGTCATCACCTACGAGCCACCGGTTGCGCCGGCGCCAGGTTCACCCGTGCTCGGCCTGGTCGGCAAGGGCATCACCTTCGATACCGGCGGAATCTCCATCAAGCCGGCCGATGGCATGGAGAAGATGAAGTACGATATGGCCGGTGCGGCGGCGATGATCGGAGCGATGCATGCCATTGCGCGGCTGAAGCCGGCGGTCAAGGTGATTGCCGTTATCTGCTCGGCGGAGAACATGCCGGACGGAAGCGCATTCAAGCCCGGCGACGTGGTCACCGCCATGTCAGGCAAGACGATTGAGATCGTCAACACGGACGCGGAGGGCAGGCTGGTGCTCGCCGATGGACTGTACTACGCCAGGACGCTTGGCTGTACGCACCTGATCAATGCGGCGACATTGACGGGAGCCATTTCGATTGCGTTGGGCGCACTCAACTTCGGGGTCTTCTCCAATGACGATGCGACCTGCGCCAAGTTTATGGACGGGCTCGCGGCCTCGGGTGAGA
>Ga0302196_10003606_pt1 | contig 14171 bp, 13 predicted proteins | sample II_Bog_N1_3_FD_198794 | JGI IMG/M metagenome (GOLD analysis project Ga0302196, IMG submission 198794) | Peat permafrost microbial communities from Stordalen Mire near Abisko, Sweden - II_Bog_N1_3 | ecosystem: Environmental > Terrestrial > Soil > Wetlands > Peat | place: Sweden: Abisko...
ACCACGACCCGAGTCACAACGACCGCCAGATCGACACCATGCTGCGGGCGGCCCGCCAGATCGCCCAGGCCACCGGCAAGGTGGAGGTCAACGCCGCCAAGGAAGGCGGCTCGTTCCAACTCCGGGGTAGGTGAACGTGCCCGAGCACCCGCCGGCGACCCACCCGGCCTTCGACGGCGCCCGCTTCAAGGACGCCATGAGTCGATTCACCACTGGGGTGACCATCGTCTCGGGCGTCGAGGACGGGGAGCCCGTCGGATTCACCTGTCAGAGCTTCGTGTCACTGTCGATCGACCCTCCCTATGTCGCGGTCGCACCGGCCCGGACCTCCACCAGCTGGCCGCGTATCGCCCGGACCGGCAGCTTCTGCGTCAACGTGCTGAGCGAGGCCCAGGAGGAGCTGTGCCGCGGCTTCGCGGTATCGGGCGGCCCCAAGTTCGACGGCGTCGACTGGCATCCCGCACCGCACACCGGTTCTCCGGTGATCGACGGTTGCCTGGCGTGGGTCGACTGCCGGCTCGAGCTGGTGCACGATGCCGGTGACCACGAGCTCATCCTCGGGCGGGTGGTCGATCTCGGCGTGGGTGCGGGCGAGCCCCTGCTCTTCTTCCGCAGCCACTTCACTACTGTGTCCCACGACGACCACCGGTCGACCGAAGGGTAGCGAGCATGCCGAAGATCATCGAGTCCGACGTCATCCAGGACGTCATCATCGTGGAGCCCGAGGCGCACGGGGACGAGCGTGGCCGGTTCGTCGAGACCTATCGGCGCAGCTGGTTCCCGCTGGGTCGCGAGATGATCCAGGGCAACCGCTCGACCAAGCAGGCCGGCGCGGTCGTCGGGCTCCACTACCACCTCCACCAGTCGGACTACTGGTACGTCCTGGCCGGAACGGCGCGGGTCGTCCTCCACGATCTGCGCGACGGCTCGCCCACCGACGGCGCCACCCTCTCCCTCGATCTCTCGGGCGATCACGATCGCGGCCTGTTCATCCCGCCGGGGGTGGCCCACGGGTTCGCCTCGCTGACCGATCTCACCCTCTGGTACCTGGTGGACGGCTACTACAACCCGGAGGACGAGCTGGGCGTGGCCTGGGACGACCCGGCCATCGCCGGCGACTGGGGCGTCACCGACCCGGTGCTCTCGAGCCGCGACCAGATCAATCCCCTCAGGTCCGAGATCCCAGCCGGCCGCCAGCCCTACCTCGGTCTGCGCACCTGATCGCCGATCCGGCCACGGCACCGGCACCGTCGAAGGTGCGCGGGGCGACGGCGGGCCGGCCCGCGCCGCCGGGGCGGTCTGGAAGAATCCAGCCATGACCGCCACGCCCGCTGCCCCCGATGCAACGTCCACCCCGTCGTCCGGCCGCCTGGGTTCGCCCGGGACCGGGGTCCTGATCACCGGAGGGGGATCCGGCATCGGGCGGGCGACCGCGGTGGCCCTCGCCGACGTGGGGCGTCCGGTCGCCGTCTGGGACATCGACGGCCCCGGGGCCGAGACGACCGCATCGCAGTGCCGGGCGCTCGGAGTGGCCGCACATGCAGCGGTGGTCGACGTCGCCGACTCGGAGTCGATCGGTGACGCGGTGCGCGGGGCGGCCGACGCGCTCGGATCGCTGGGCGGGTTCGTCCATGCCGCGGGCGTGTCGGGGGCGGCGGCCATCGACGACCTCGACGACACCGTGTGGGACGGGACCCTCGATGTCAACCTGCGGGCAGCTGCGGTGATCTGTCGACACCTCATCGATCCGTTCCGCTCCGCCGGTCCCGGGTCGTCGGTGGTGCTGATCTCCTCGATCGAAGGGCTGTTCGGCAGCGCCATCCTGCCCGCCTACTGTGCGTCGAAGGGTGGCATCCTGGGCCTGATGCGGTCGCTCGCCCAGCGCTTCGCCGTCGAGGGGTTCCGGGTCAACGCGGTCTGCCCCGGTGCGGTGGCCACACCCATGCTCGAACCGGCGTTCGCCTTCCCGGGCTTCCGCGAGCAGATCGAGCAGCGCACACCTCTGCAGCGGATCTCCACCCCGGACGAGATCGCCCGGCCGATCCGCTTCCTCCTGTCCGAGGAGGCGTCATTCATCACCGGCGCCCACCTCACGGTTGACGGCGGCATGACCGCGGTCACCGCCATATGAGGTCGCCACCAGGGACGATGCGACCATCAGGCGTGGCCCTCCGACCTCCCGTGACCGTGTCGCTCTGCCATCACCACCCGATTCGGGGTTGAATAGACCGGATGTGGGCCGTGGCGTTGGTGCTCGTGGTGCTGGTGGTGGTGGCCGTCGTGGTCGCCCTCGTCCGGCGACCCCGGGGTGATGACGTCCACTCGGTGCGGAGCTACAACCACGCCCTGGGCACCCTGGAGCACCTGTCGGAGCAGATCGGACCTCCCACCGTCCGGCCCATCGCCCGCCAGGTGGTGCCGGGAGGTCCCGCCGGGACGCCCGAGCGGGTGGTCCCGCCGGTTCCCGTGCGCGGCACCGACGAGTTCCCCGACCCGGACGCCCCCATCGTGTTCGACGACGCCCGACCGGTGGACCGCACCCGCACGGTGACCACGGGGGACGCGGGCCATTCGCCGAGGAGCGACCGTGCCCAGCGGATGGCCCTGGATTCGATGAACCACCGACGTCGCGGTGGCACGGGGATCGCGGTGGGGGTCATCGTGGTCGCGCTGTTCGTGGCGTTGGCCGTGGTCGGGAGCCACAAGTCCCACGGTGCCGCCCATGCCGCGTCGACCACGACGACCCGGGCGTCGGCTCCGGCAGGACCGACCAGGACCACCCCCACCACCAAGCCCAAGCCCACCCCGACCACCCGACCCACACCGACGACGTTGCCCACCCAGTTCGTGGCCACCACGACGTCCTCGTCGGGGACGGCGGCGGACTACACGCTGCCCAACGCGTCGTTCCAGATCACGGCGACCGGAACCGGCGCATGCTGGGTCGAAGTGGATTCGGCGGCCACCGGCAAGACGGTGTGGGCGGGGGAGCTGTCGGCCGGCACCGTCCAGAACATCCAGGCGTCGGGAGTCACCACGGTCCAGTTCGGCACGCCGACCCTGACCTTGGCCGTCGACACCATCCCGGTGGTCTTCCCGAGCCCGCTGCGCACGCCGTTCATCGCCACCTTCACCCCGTCAGCGGCAGCCGTGGCCGCAGCTCCGACAACCACCACGACGGCCGCCGGGGCCGGGACCACCACCTCCACGACGTCGGCGCCGTAGCTCGGCCCCCGGTCCGAGCGGTCCGGCCTCGAGTCCCCGTCAGTCGGTGGTCGTGTCCGGGTAGGGGAGGAGCGGCGCGTCGGCGATACCGAGCGCATCGAGGATGAATGCGTAGACGAACGCCTCGTCCTTCCAGGCGTCGTAGCGACCCGACGGGCCGCCGTGACCCGCTCCCATCTCGGTCTTCAGCAGCACCCGGTTCTCCGGATTGGCGGCCCGCAGTTTGGCCACCCACTTGGCCGGTTCCCAGAACCCGACCCGGGGGTCGGACAACCCGGCGGTGGCCAGGATGTCCGGGTAACGGACCGGGGTGCCGTCGGGACCGGTGCCCCGCACGTTGTCGTAGGGGGAGTAGGCCTTCATGACGTCGTAGATCTCCCGGTCCGCCACCGGGTTGCCCCACTCCTCCCACTCGAGCACCGTCAGGGGGAGCGTGTCGTCGAGGATGGTGGTCAGGCAGTCGACGAAGGGGACCTCGGCCACGATGGCCCGGAACAGTTCGGGAGCCAGGTTGGCCACCGCCCCCATCAGGAGGCCGCCGGCGCTTCCGCCCCGGGCGACCAGGCGCTCGGGAGACGTCCACCCCTGATGCACCAGGTGGTGGGCGCAGGCGACGAAGTCGGAGAAGGTATGGGGTTTGGCGGCGAACTTACCGTCCTCGTACCAGTGGCGCCCGAGTTCGCCCCCACCCCGTACGTGCGCGATGGCGAAGATGAAACCCCGGTCCAGCAGGCTCAACCGGAGGCTGGAGAAGGTCGGGTCCATCGAGGCCTCGTAGGACCCGTAGCCGTACAGCAGGCACGGAGCACCTCCGGGGGTCGTCCCCCCGTCGGCCGGGTCGCCCACCAGATCGGTCCGGTAGACGAGTGACAGGGGCACCCGCGTCCCGTCGTCCGCCACCGCCCACTGACGGGCGGTGCGGTACCGGTCCGGGTCGAACCCGCCCAGCACGGGCTGGCGCTTCAACAGGGTCAGGTCCCCGTCGACCAGGTCGAGGTCGTACACCGAGCGAGGCGTGGCCAGCGACGTGTAGCCGTAGCGCAGGACGGTCGAGTCGTACTCGGGGTTGGCCTCGCCCCAGACGGTGGAGGGCGACTCGGGCTGTGCCACCGGCGTGGAGGTCCCGGTGGTGTGTTCGATGACCCGAATCCGGGTCTCCCCGCCCTCGCGTTCGTACACGGCGAGGTGACCGACGAAGGGGTCGACCGCATCGAGCCGGACACCGTCGCGGGCGCCGATGACCTCGGTCCAGTGCGCCCGTCCGGGGGTGTCCTCCGGGGCCTCCATCAGCCGGAAGTCCTCGGCGTCGTCGTTGGTGACCACCAGGAACCGGGCCGGCCTGCCCGTCACCGGGTCCCCCCGGTCGTGGTCGATGCTGTACTCGACGCCCTGGCGACGCGGCTCGACGACGGCGAAGGTCCCGGTGGGGTCGTCGGCATCGAGGATCCGCACCTCCGAGGTCACCTTGGAGTCGAGGCCGCACAGGACGTAGCGGTCGTCCTTGGTCCGGCCCACACCGAGGTAGAAGTGGTCGTCGGGCTCCTCGATGACCAGCTCGTCCCCGGCCGGGTCCGCACCCACCCGGTGGCGCCACAGCTGGAATGGCCGCATGGCCTCGTCCACCCGCACGTAGAAGACGGTGGCGTTGTCGTTGGCCCAGGCCGATCCGTACGAGGTGTCGTCGATGCTCTCCGCGGACTCGTCCCCGGTGCTGAGATCCCGGAAGCGCATCGTGTAGCGCTCACCGCCGGTGGTGTCGGTCGAATAGACCAGCCATCGATGGTCGGGGCTGATCCCGAAATTGCCGAGTGCGAAGTAGTCATGACCCTCGGCCAGGGCGTTCTCGTCGAGGAGGACCTGTTCGGCGTCGTCGGGTCCGTCGGCCGGTCTCCGGCAGTGGATCCCGTAGCTGCTCCCCTCGACCGAACGGCTGTAGTAGAGCCACGGGCCCTTGCGCACCGGTACCGACAGGTCGGTCTCCTGGATCCGGGCCACCATCTCGTCGTACAGCGCCTCCTGGAGCGCCAGGCTGCCCGCCGTGACCGCCGCGGTGTAGGCGTTCTCCGCCTCGAGGTGCGCGATGACGGCCGGATCCTCCTTGTCCCGTAGCCAGAACCAGTCGTCGACGCGGACGTCCCCGTGCGCCTCGAGGGACACCGGGTGACGCTCGGCCACGGGGGCGACAGGAGTGACGGGGTCCCCGTCGGCGGGGTCGGGACGGGAGAGGTCGGCCATCTGCACACAATGACACGGCCCGGCCGGCGGGCCCCGTGCGGTCACGGCTCAGGAGTTGTTACTATCTGGATAGGGGAAATTGTCCTCCCCACCCACCGATCAGGAGCGCGCATGACGGCTACCGACCTCGACCTCGGGAAGTACAAGCTGGGGTGGTCCGACGAAGAGGACTACGTCTTCAAGCCCAAGAAGGGGCTGTCGGAGGCGATCGTGCGCGAGATGTCCGCCATGAAGAAGGAACCCGAGTGGATGCGGGACTTCCGGCTCCGGGCCCTGCAGCGCTTCGAGAAGCGGCCGATGGCCGAGTGGTTCGCCGTCAACATGCCCGACCTCGACTTCGACGACATCTACTACTACATCAAGCCGACGTCGGGTCAGGTGGAGGACTGGAACGATCTGCCCGATGCCATCAAGAACACCTACGAGAAGCTGGGCATCCCCGAGGCGGAGCGCAAGTACCTCGCCGGAGTGACCGCACAGTACGAGTCCGAGGTCGTGTTCCACCGCAACCGTGAGGACCTCGAGGCGCTCGGCATCATCTTCTGCGACATGGACACCGCCGTGCGCGAGCACCCGGACCTGGTGCGCAAGTACTTCGGCACGATCATCCCGCCCAACGACAACAAGTTCGCCGCCCTCAACTCGGCGGTGTGGTCCGGCGGCTCCTTCATCTACGTGCCACCGAACGTGATCGTGGACCAGCCCCTCCAGGCCTACTTCCGGATCAACGCCGAGAACATGGGCCAGTTCGAGCGGACGCTGATCATCGCCGACAAGGGTGCCCAGGTGCACTACATCGAGGGCTGCTCGGCCCCGGTGTACACCACCGACTCGCTCCACTCCGCCGTGGTCGAACTCGTGGCGCTCGAGGGCTCCCGGATCACCTACACGACCATCCAGAACTGGTCGAACAACGTCTACAACCTGGTCACCAAGCGGGCCCGGGCGGAGGCCGAGGCACACGTCGAGTGGATCGACGGCAACATCGGGTCCCGCCTGACGATGAAGTACCCGAGCGTCTACCTCATGGGACCGAAGGCGTCGGGCGAGGTGCTGTCGGTCGCCTATGCAGGGGCAGGCCAGCACCAGGATGCGGGGGCCAAGATGGTCCACGCCGCGCCCGAGACCACGTCGACCATCGTGTCCAAGTCGATCTCCAAGGATGCCGGGATCACGACCTACCGGGGCCTGGTCCACGTGGACGAGGGTGCCAAGAACGCCAAGAGCTTCGTGCGCTGTGACGCGCTCCTGCTCGACGACATCTCGATCTCGGAGACCAAGCCCTACATGGAGGTCGGGGAGCGCGATGCCCGGATCGGCCATGAGGCCACCGTGTCGAAGGTCGGCGATGACCAGCTCTTCTACCTGATGAGTCGGGGCCTGTCCGAGACCCAGGCCATGGGCATGATCGTGAACGGGTTCATCGAGCCCATCACCCGGACGCTCCCGATGGAGTACGCGGTCGAGTGGAGCCGCCTGATCGAGTTGCAGATGGAAGGCTCCATCGGCTGAGCATCGCCATGGCGCGTGCGTGGAGAGCCTCCTCCTGCGCCACAATGGTCACGGAGACGACGAGGGAGCCCCCGATGCCGATGCGTGAAGAGTGCAAGCACTTCCAGAGCCGGACCTACGACTCGGGTGAGGTCGCCCGGTTCTGCGTGCTCGACCTTGCGCCCGAGGCGCCGTGGAAGTGCCCGGACAATTGCCCGTCCTACGTTCCCCGTCTGGCCGATGTGGGATGGGCCCACGGATCACTGGTGGAACCCGCCCTGGAGCCCATGCCTGACGTACCCGGCCCCGAGGCTGCCGCGCTGCTGGACCAGGCCGAGGACATCATCAATTCGGTGGCCCCCGACGTGCTCGCCGAGGTCCGCAAGGAAGACGAAAAGGGCGGCCGGAAGTGGTGGCGGCGCAAGCGCTGAACGGTTCGCCCCCGACGGTTCATCCCCGGATCGACCGGGGCGTAGTCAAACGGGGGCGGCGCCCGTCCTGCCCGCACCTCGACACGGGGCGAGCAGGGGAGCCGGTGACCTGCGTCAGTTCCCGGTGAAGTTCGCCGGTCGCTTCTCGAGGAAGGCGGCCATGGCCTCGGCGAGGTCGTCCGAGGCCAGGAACGCGGCGTTCCAGGTGGCCACGTAGTCCAGCCCTTCGGCCACCGTCCGGTCCTCGCAGGCGGCCAGTACGGCCTTGGTCCCCTGGACGGCCAGCGGCGAGTTGGCAGCGATCTCCGCGGCCATCGCCCGCGCATCGGCCAGCACGCCGTCGGCGTCGGTGCTGATCTGGTTCACCAGGCCGATGGCCGCCGCCCGTTCGGCGGTGATGTCCTTGCCGGTGAAGGCGAGCTCGGCGACGTGGCCCTTGCCGATGATCGCCGGCAGCCGCTGCAGGCTCCCGACGTCGGCCACGATGGCGATCTTGGTCTCCCGCACCGAGAACTGGGCGTCTGCGCTGGCCAGGCGGATGTCACAGGCGGCGATGAGGTCGACGCCGCCCCCGATGCACCAGCCGTGCACGGCGGCGATCACCGGCAACGGGCAGTTCGCCACGGCGGTGATGGAGGCCTGCAGTCGGGCGATCTCCCCCCGCGCGCCCCAGGCCCGCGCCGCCACCGACGGCCGGGGGCCGTCCGTGGGGCCCGCACCACCGGTGAGGCCGCCCATGGCGACGAGGTCCAGGCCGACCGAGAAGTGTGGACCCCTGGCGGCGATCACCACCGCCCGGACCGAGGGGTCGCCACCGATGGCGGTCATGGCGACGGGGAGGTCGTCCCAGAACGCCGGGCCCATCGCGTTCCGCTTCTCGGGACGGTCCAGCCAGAGTGTGGCGACGTGGCCGTCGACCTCGATGGAGAAGACCTCGGAACGGAAGGACTCGATGGTGGGGGCGGTCATGGACGCCCAGCGTAGGGCGCGTGACCGGCTCCCGGGGCTCCGTGTGCAACGGGACCGATCTCGGAGGGCACCGGCTGGCGGCCAAGTAGTATGGCGCCAGAGGCTCGTCCAGCGGGCCTCGCTCCGCGAGAGGTACTGATTCTGTCCACCTTCACCCCTGAGAACGCCGCCGGTCTGCCCGGTGCCCCCTGGCTGGCCGAGCGCCGCTCGGCGGCAGCCGAGGTCTTCGCCTCGTCCCCCCTCCCGACGGAGAAGGACGAGGTCTGGCGCTACAGCCGGATCGACCAGCTCGACCTCGACCGGTTCCAACCGGCCGGAGCCGCCCGTGCCGGTGCCGACCCCGGGCCGACCCCTTCGGAGCGCATCCACGCCCTCGTGGCCGGGCTCGGACCCCGGAGCGGACTGGTCATCACCATCGACGGCGTGCTCGCCACGCTGGCGTCGACCGCCGGTGACGACCAGGTGTCCCTGGGGCGTGCCACCGATCACGCCGAGGGCTCGACGCTGCTCGGCGGGGTGCTCGGCGACGCCCATGACTTCCCACTGCTCAACGACGCCTTCGCCATCGATCCGGTCGTGGTCGATGTCCAACCGGGGGCATCACTCTCGGACCCGGTGGTCATCGTGCACGTCGTGTCGGGTGCCGGTGGCACCGCCGTGTTCCCCCGGACGGTGATCCGGGCCGGCGCCGGCGCCGAGGCGGGTGTGATCGAGTTGGTCGTCGACGCCGACACCGGCCTCCTGGCCGACGTCCCCACCGACTGGTCGCCCGCCCCCGCATCCCCGGTCGAACGACTCGTCGTGCCCGTCACCGAAATCCAGGTGGACGACGGTGCCTCACTCTCCTACGTGTCCATCCAGTCCCTGGGCTCGGCCACCTGGGAGCTCGCCCACCAGGCCAGCACCATCGGTGCCCACGCCACGTTGTCGAGTTATGCCGTCGCACTCGGCGGTAGCTACGCCCGACTCCGCACCGACTCCGCACTGGTGGGCGACTCGGGTGCCAGCAGCCTCCGTGCGGCGTTCATCGGACGTGACGACCAGATGCTCGACTTCCGGACACTCCAGGACCACCGTGCCCCGCGGACCACCAGCGACCTGTTGTTCATGGGCGCGGTGGCCGACACCTCCCACTCGGTGTACAGCGGCCTGATCCGGATCCGCCGGGGCGCGGTCAAGTCCGACGCCGTGCAGACCAACCACAATCTGGTGCTCGACGAGGGAGCCCACGCCGACTCGGTGCCCAACCTCGACATCGAGGAGAACGACGTGAAGTGCAGCCACGGTTCCACCGTCGGCCCGGTCGACGAGGACCAGCGGTACTACCTGGAGTCCCGGGGAGTCGAGCCGGAACGGGCGGAGCAGCTCATCGTCGCCGGCTTCTTCGAGTCGATCGCCGATCAGGTTCCCCTGCCCGGTGTCCGCGACCTCGTCGGACGGTCCCTGGCCGAGCGCTCGGGGGTGACCCGTGGCTGAGGCCAGCGGGCCGGCGACGACCGGGGTGACGACCGCCCGACTCTGTGCCGTGGGCGATCTGTCCCCCGGTGAGGCCCGGCGGTTCGATGTGGCCGGCCTGCGGGTGGCACTCGTGCGTATCGACGACGAGTTCCTGGCCGTCGGCGACCGCTGCAGCCATGAGGACTTCTCGCTGGCCGACGGCGAGGTGTGGGCGGCGGAGTGCGAGATCGAGTGCGCCAAGCACGGTTCCACCTTCGACCTGCGCACCGGAGCACCCTGTTCGCTCCCCGCTACCAAGCCCGTGCCGGTCTACAGCGTGGTCGTCTCCGGTGACGACGTCTCGGTGGTGGTCCCGTGAGCGGGCACGAACTGGTCATCGAAGACCTGCGGGCCGGGATCCCGGGGCGGGAGATCCTCCAGGGGGTGTCGCTGACCGTCCGCAGCGGTGAGGTCCACGCGGTGATGGGGCCGAACGGCTCGGGCAAGAGCACCCTGGCCCATGTGCTCATGGGGCGTCCCGGTTACGAGGTGCTCGGCGGTTCCGTCGTCCTCGACGGGATCGACCTGCTGGCGCTGCCGACCTGGCAGCGGGCCCGGGCGGGGCTGTTCCTCGCCATGCAGCAGCCCATCGAAGTCCCCGGTGTCTCGCTCAACGAGTCCCTGTCCGCGGCGCGGCCGGCCCCGGTGGGCGAGGGGAGCGAGGACGACATGGCGTCACGGATGCTGGCCGAGGCGACCCGGATCGGCTTCGACAAGCGGTTCCTCGATCGCCCCCTCAACGTCGACCTGTCCGGAGGGGAGCGCAAGCGCAACGAGACCCTACAGCTCGGCGTGCTGCGGCCGCACTTCGCCGTGCTCGACGAGATCGACTCGGGGCTCGACGTCGATGCCCTGGCCGATGTCGGGCGACGCGTCGAGGAGGCGACCACGGAATGGGGACTCGGGGTCCTCGCCATCACCCACTTCCGTCGGCTGCTCGACGTGCTCCATCCCGACGTGGTCCACGTGCTGTCCGGGGGTCGTGTCGTCGACACCGGCGGGCCCGAGCTGGCCGAGGCCGTCGACCGTACCGGGTACGCCGCCTACGCCTGAGTCCGACCGCCGGGAGGGGCCCGTCGGCGCCCGGGTGTGAACGGGCAACCGGTCCGGGGGTTGCTAGCGTCAGGAAATGGCCCGCCGAGACCGACGCCGAGGGGGCGCACACAGCCCCGGACGCGGCTCTGACGACTCCCGTGCCGCCGCAGGTGCACCTGAGCCCGCGTCGGGGTCCGACAGCGACGTCACCGGGGCGGTCCCGGCCGGTACTCCTGGAGCCCCAGCGGCTCCCGGGACGGGTGCCCTTCCGGCTCCGGGGACCGGTGTCACAGCTACTCCGGGGACGGGCGCCGACATGCTGGCGGCCATGGGTGCCACCGCCGAGGAGTCGGATCTCGGCGCCCGCCTGACCCGCAAGGAACGGCGCCTGGCGGCCTCGGCGAAGCCGGGACGGTCGAAGAAGCGCAAGGCGAAGCGCACCTGGCTCGACTGGGTGCTCCTGTCGGGTGTGGTGGTGGTGTCGCTGGCCATCATCGCCCTGGGCACGGGATACGTCTACGTGCAGTACCGGTTCAACCAGGTCACCAAGGTCACGGTCAAGCACCTCCGGGTCGCGCCGGTCGGCGCTCCCTTCAACGTGCTCCTCATCGGATCCGACAGCCGGGCGGGATTCAGCTCGACGGACCAGAACGCCTACGGGAACACGTCGACGGCCGGCGGCCAGCGCAGCGACGTCGTCAAGATCGTCCACGTGGTCCCCGCCACCGGAGCGGTGAGCGTGCTCTCGATCCCGCGTGACACGGTGGTCACGGTGGCCGGGGACACCAGCGAGATCGGCAACTACAACCGGATCAACGCCACCTACAACACCGGGCCCGACCAGCTCGTCCAGACCATCGAGGCGAACTTCGGCATCGCCATCGAGCACGTGGTCCAGCTCAACTTCATCGGCTTCCGCGGCGCGGTGGACGCCATCGGAGGAGTGAACCTCGACTTCCCCTTTCCGGCCAAGGACACCTACACGGGCCTCGACATCACCACTGCGGGATGCCAGCACCTCAACGGCGGGTACTCCCTGGCGGTCGCCCGCAGCAGGCACTACCAGTACTACGAGGACGGGTACTGGCAGTACGACGGGACCAGTGACTTCGGTCGGATCCAACGACAGAACGCCTTCCTCAGGGCCCTCATCAACCAGGCGGAGAAGCAGTACAACCCGCTCACCCTCAACGCCTTCATCGGGTCGGTCGTCCAGGGTGTGACCATCGATTCGACGTTCACCATCAAAGAGCTGGTCTCGCTGGCCCAGGAGTTCCGCAGCTTCTCCTCCAACTCGCTCGCCACGCTGACGCTGCCCACCTATGCCGCCACCTCGTCCGAGTTCGGCTACCTGGGCTCCGTCCTCTACGTGCAGCAGCCGCAGGCCGATCAGGTGATCAGCCAGTGGCTCGGTGGTGCGCCGGTCCCCTCGGCGACCACGCCGCCTCCGGGTCCCGATGGCACCACCACGACCACCACCAGCACGACGCCGTCGAGTACCTATTCGAGCGGGGGAAGCACGCCGGCCACGACGGCTCCGGCGGTCACCACCACCACCATCCAGACCAACTTCGACCCGACCCCCTGCTGATGGCACGCCCCGGGGGCGACCGACGGACCGGAGTCAGGGTCGGGGAGTGCGGGTGTCGAGCGCCTCAGACGCCGGCGGTGGCTTCGCTGGCGGTGGCTTCGTCGAGACCCTGGGACAGCGTGTTCCAGCTCAACGTGGCGCACTTGATCCGGACCGGGAACTTGACCACACCCTGGAGGGCGGCGAGTTCCCCGAGGGCGTCGACGTCGATGGCCTCGGGCTCGGGAGCCTCCACCAGTTCGGTCGTCCCGTCGCTGGCCCCGGTCGGCAACGTGGCCTCGTGGATCGACATCATGCCCTTGAAGGTGGCGATCAGTTCACGGGCCTCGTCGACCGACGTGCCCTTGACGGCGGCGGACATCAACGACGCCGACGACTGGCTGATCGAGCACCCGGTGCCGGCGATCTTGATGTCGTTGACGACCCCGTCCACGACATCGAGCGTGACCACGATCTCGTCACCACAGAGCGGGTTGAACCCCTCCACGCGGACGGCGGGCGGTGACTCGAGTTCGCCACGGTTCCGCGGCGACCGGTAGTGGTCGAGGATGATCTCCCGATACAGATCTTCGAGGCCGGGCATCAGGCCGACATCCCTTCGTGGCGGGGGTGCGGGAGCACCCGGCGGACAGCGTACCGGGAGGGGTTCATGCGAAGAACTTCCCGGCTGCATCGAGCGCCTCGACCAGCGTGTCGACATCGTGCTCGTCGTTGTACAGGCCGAACGAGGCCCGGGCGGTGGCGTTCACCCCGAGGCGGCGCATGAGCGGCTTGGCGCAGTGGTGCCCGGCACGCACGCAGACCCCGTACTCGTCGAGGATCTGGGACACGTCGTGGGGGTGTACATCGCCGAAGGCGAAGGAGATGACACCACCCCTGTCCTCCGCCTCGGGCGGTCCGAAGATCCGGATCGCGTCCCCGAAGCGCGAGCGGAGCGCGTCGAGTGCGTAGCGGGTGAGGGCGATCTCATGGGTACGCACGGCGGCCATCCCCACGCCCCGCAGGTAGTCCACCGCGGCACCGAGCCCGATGGCTTCGGTGATCGGCGGTGTGCCCGCCTCGAACCGCCACGGGATGTCGTTGGGAGTGAACCCGTCCTTGCGGACGTCGAGGATCATCTCCCCACCACCGAGGAACGGCGGAAGTTCGGCCAGGAGCTCCTCGCGGCCCCACAGCACACCGATGCCGGTGGGACCGAGCATCTTGTGCGCGCTGAAGGCGAGGAAGTCGACGCCGAGGGCGGAGACGTCCGTGGGGAGGTGGGGAACCGACTGGCACGCGTCGGCCACCACGACGGCACCGGCGGCATGGGCGGCCGCCGCCAGTTCGGTGACCGGGTTGAGGGTCCCCAGTACGTTGGACATGCAGGTGACCCCGAGCAGCTTGGCCCCGTCGAGCACGGCGTCCAGGTCGTCGAGTACCAGGCGCCCGTCGTCATCGATCGGGATCCAACGCAGTTCGATGCCCCGCTCGGCGGCCAGCATGTGCCACGGCACGATGTTCGCGTGGTGTTCCATCTCGGTGAGTACGACGACGTCGCCCCGACCGAGGTGGGTACGACCCCATGCGTGGGCCACCAGGTTCAGAGCCTCGGTGGCGTTCTTGGTGAAGACCACCTCGCGGCCGGGGTCGGGCGCCCCGATGAACCGACCGACGTTGGTCCGGGCGGCCTCGAAGCGTCGGGTGGCTTCCTCCGC
>Ga0302196_10003607_pt1 | contig 14171 bp, 10 predicted proteins | sample II_Bog_N1_3_FD_198794 | JGI IMG/M metagenome (GOLD analysis project Ga0302196, IMG submission 198794) | Peat permafrost microbial communities from Stordalen Mire near Abisko, Sweden - II_Bog_N1_3 | ecosystem: Environmental > Terrestrial > Soil > Wetlands > Peat | place: Sweden: Abisko...
CTTGTGGCGGTCGCCGTATGGCTTCAGGACCGCGGTCCCGTCTTCTATGCGCACAGCCGCGTCGGCCGCGACGGCCGGGTGTTCAAATGCCTCAAGTTCCGCAGCATGCTGGTGGATTCCGAGGCGCGCCTGCAGCGCCTGCTGGCGGAATCGGCAGAGGCCCGCGCCGAGTGGGACCGCGACCACAAGCTGCGCAACGACCCGCGCATCACCGCGCTCGGCTCCTTCCTGCGCCGCTCCAGCCTCGATGAGTTGCCGCAGCTGTTCAACGTGCTGGCCGGCGAAATGAGCCTGGTCGGACCCCGCCCGATCGTCGCCGGCGAGGTTAAGCGCTATGGCCGCCGCTTCGGCCACTATTGCTCCGTGCGTCCGGGCATCACCGGCCTGTGGCAGGTCAGCGGGCGCAACGACGTCAGCTATCGCCGCCGCGTGGCCATCGACACCTGCTACGCCCAGAACCAGTCCCTGGCCCTGGACCTGCGCATCCTGATCGCCACCGTTCCCTCGGTGCTGATGCGCAAGGGTTCCTACTGACGCCCAAAGGCTGCGAAGCCCGCCGCGGCAGCGGCGAGGATGGGCGGGCGCGAGCATTTTTCCTCGCGCTCGGCCACGTTAACCGCCTATTGCCAATTGACTGTGGCAATGGACGCGGCGCGCCGGCCGCCTCCGCTGAAGGACTCGTCGCAACTTGAGCAGCGCGACCGCGCCTGGACCGTGTGTGTCCCCCGTCGGCGATCCTCTGCCGCGCGGGAACGAGGCGCGCGGAAGCCAGCCGCGCCGGGGCGCCGTCTTCTTCGATCGCGACGGCGTGCTCAACGTGGACCACGGCTACACCCACCGCTGGGATCAGTTCGAGTGGACCGACGGCGCGATCGCGGCGATCAAGGCGGTGAACGCGCGCAATCTGTTCGCCTTCGTGGTGACCAACCAGTCCGGCGTCGCGCGCGGCTATTATGACGAGGCCGCGATCCAGGCCCTGCATGGCCGCATGCAGGCGGCGCTTGGCGAACAGGGCGCCCACATCGACGATTTCCGCTATTGCCCGCACCATCCTGACGGCGTGGTCGCCGGATACGCCCGGGTCTGCGATTGGCGAAAGCCCGGTCCAGGGATGATCCTCGACCTGGCCGCCCGCTGGCCGGTGGACCTGTCGGCCAGCTGGCTGGTCGGCGACAACCCCAGCGACATGCAGGCCGCCGCGGCGGCCGGGGTGCGCGGGGTGATGTTCCAGGGCGGCCGGCTCGACCGCCTGGTCGAAACCCTCCTCGACGGCGCAACGGCCGGACCGGGATGAGCGAGGTCTTGCGCCTTCCCCGGCTGAGCCGGGTCTGGACCCTGGCGACCGGGTTCGCCGGCTTCCACGCCGCCAACGCCGGGCTGAGCATCGTCTACACCCTGGCCCAGACCCTGGTCTTCTCCCGGGTGCTCGACCACCACACCTTCTCCCAGTCCGTCGCCATCCAGGCCGTCGGCCTCTATCTGCTGCCCTTCAACCAGTCGGTCGCCCGCGGCAACTTCGTGCTGCTGCGCGAGCGGATGGTGCGCGGCGAGGCGCGCGGCGGCCTGCCGGAGGCCGCGGCGGCGTTCCAGTTCAACCAGATCCTGCTGCTGGTCCTGTCCCTGGCCATCCCGCCGCTGATCGGCACGCCGACGGTGAAGGACTACGTCTCGCTGACGTCCCTGCTGTTCTTCTGCACCTATTCCAACATCTGGTATTTCGAGATGCAGATGACCCTGATGGCCACCGGCCACCAGATGCGGTTCGAGCGGATCACCCTGGTCCGGCGGCTGATCAACTACGGCCTGCTCGGCTTCCTGTTCGTGCGCCGCGACTTCATGGCCTTCAACCTGCTGCTGGCGCTGCAGGCGGTGGTCTTCCACGCCTTCCTGCTGTTCGACGGCGACCACAGCCTGGGCCTGTTCGGCTGGCCAAGGGGGCTGACCTGGCGCGCCATGCGCGCGCATTTCGCGCGGCTTTGGGTGTCCTTCCAGGCGACCCTGGCCGAATGGCTGACCATGAACGGACCCTATATGGTCTTCACCGCCCGGTTCGGGATCGGCCCTGGCTTGGTGGCCATCGACGCCATCATGAAGCTGCTGCGCATGGTGGTGTCGGTCACCCGCAGCCTCTCCGAGATCGCCCTGCCGCGCGTGACCCACGCCGTGTTCAGCGGGCGGCCCCAGGAGGGCCGGCTGGCGGCCGGCGTCGTCCTGGTCGGCGGCGGCGCGGCGGCTGCGGCGGTGGCCGCCGCGGTGGCCTTCTGGCCGGCCTTCTCCTTCGACCTCCTGCTTGGCCCCAACAACACCGTCCCGGTGGGCGCGGGCCTGCCGGCGGCGCTGATGCTGCTGGCGGGAGTCGGTTTCGCGGCCGGCGGCAACATCGTGGCTCATTCCGGCCATGCCCGCTCGATCCGGCGGGTGATGTGGTTCGCCGCGGGCGGGGTGGGCCTGTTCGCCGCCTATGCCCTGGCCACCTCCGCCGGCGTGGTCGGCGCGCTCTGGGCCTTCGCCGGGGTGTTTGTGGTCGTCTCGAGCGTGGCCATGGTCATGCTGATCCGGCTCCTCGGCGGCCACGGCGGCCCGCCGGAGACGCCCGCCGCCTGAGCGGCCCTCGCCCCAGGCCCTCGCCCCAGGCGCTCGCCTCAGGGCCCCCGCTACAGCCTTACGCCTCAGCCGGCGGCGAAGTCGGCCAGGGCGATGACGCCGCCGAGGATGTGGTAGAGCGAACTGGCCGGCGCCGGCTCATCGATATAGCGGCCGTCGTCGAGCCTCTTGTCGCGCCACAGGCCTTTGACCGGCACATCGAGATAGCCCCACAGCCCCTCGGCGGCCCGGGCGGCGTGGGTCAAATAATCGCCCCGGCGCGCGGCGTCGGGCTCGCGCGCGGCCAGCATCAGCGACGCCTTCAGATACTCCGTCTGCGGCCACAGGCGCGCGCGCGCGCTGCGCACGCCGTCCAGTTCGTCCAGCTCGTCGATCGCCACCGACCGCACCCCGTCGACGCCCAGCGCGCCGCAGTCGAACAGCCGGCGGGCCGCGGCGGCGGCGGGCGCCGATCCCGTCAAGCGGCTCCAGCGGGCCATCAGCCAGGCCCATTCGAACTGATGCCCCGGCTCGACCTGCCGGCCGTCGGCGCCCGGCGCGGGGTTCCAGTCGGCGTCGAAGAACTCGCGCAGGAAGCCGCCCTTGGCGTCGATGAACCTGTTGAGCGCCAGGTCGACAATCTCGCCGGCCAGGGTGCGCCAGCGGTCGTCGCCGCCGGCCTCGATCCAGGCCAGGCAGGCCTCGAGCAGATGCATGTGGGCGTTCGCCTGGAAGGGATAGGCGCCCGCCTCCCTGAAGCCCCCGGCCGGATGGCCCATCGACCGCCGGATCAGGTCCAGCAGGCTCTCGCATTCGGCGCGGATCGCCGCCGGATCGTCGGCGATGGTCGCAAGCGTGGCCGAGGCCATCAGATAGAAGGCGTGGTCATAGAGATAGGCGTCCTCGTCCAGCGGCGCCCCGCCGTCGGTCACCGCGGTGCGAAACAGGCCGTCCGGCCGGCGGTAGGCCGCGCGCATATAGGCCACGCCCTGATCGGCGGCCTCGCGCCAGCCGCCCGGCGCGCCCATCCGGATCGCCTGGGCGTAGACATAGCTCTGCCGCGCCTGCACCCGCGCCCGCCGCAGACCCGCCACCGGCCGGCCGGCCATGTCCAGCAGGTCGAGGTAGCCGCCGTGCTCATGGTCGGCGCCGACCGACCACCAGAGCGGCAGCGCCGCGGTCCGCAGCCACAGATCATAGTGCGCGGCCCACTGTTTGAGGCGGGACTCTGGATCGGCCGCGGGGGACTGCGATCGCTCCGCGGCGGTCTTCACCGCCTGGCTGGCCGCCATGCCGGCGATCAGCAGTCGGCGCTCGTCGGCGACCACGACCAGGTTCGACAGACCCAGCACGGTGACCTCGAGCGGCAGACCGGCCGGCAGACGGACCAGGCTGTCGGACACGTCGATCAGCTGAACCTCGCCCTGAACCAGATTGCCGCTGGCGTCATGATCCGAGGCCGACCAGATGGCGTCCCAGGCGCCCAGGTCCGACCAGGCGAAGCCGATCGGCGCGACCGCCGCCCGATCGGTCTTTTCCATGATCGCATAGTCGAAGGAGATCCTCGGCGCGCCGAGGAAGGCCTCGCCCAGGCGCCAGCCGGTGGGATAGGCCCTGGCCTGGGCCACGCCTTGCCTGGCCGCCTCGCCGACGGCGGGGGCGAAGGCGGCGAAGGCGTCGGTGAGGGTCTTGGCCGTGGCGATGAAGTTGCCGCTGTTCCACAGGCAGCCGTCCGCCACCAGCGCGACCGCGCGGCTCTCGATCGGCTTTTCGACGAAGCGGGCCACCGCCAGCACCCCGTCCTCGACCGGCGCGCCCGGCGCGATATAGCCGTAGGCGGTCGCCGGGTGGTCGGGCTTGACGCCCAGGGTGACGATCCAGCCCGCCCTTGCCGCCTTGGCCGCGGTCGCGATGGCCTCGGCGAAGGCCCCGGCGTCGGGGATGTGATGGTCGGCGGCGACAATCGCCAGCACCGCGTCCGGGTCCCGCGCCGCGACCCAGGCGACGGCGGCGGCGACGGCGGCGGCGGAATCGCGCGGTTCCGGCTCCAGCAGAATGTCGGCCTCGGCGCCGATCTCGGCCAGGTTTCGCCGGATCCAGTCGGCGTGCGCCACACCGCCGATCACCAGCGGCCGGCGAGCCCCCCCGATGGCCGCCAGACGCGAGACGGTGCTTTGAAAGGTGGATCGGCCTTCGATGAGGGGGATGAACTGCTTCGGCCGATTGGGGCGGGAGGCGGGCCAAACCCGGGTGCCGGAACCGCCGCACATGATGACCGGGTAAATCGTCATCCCGTTCTCCAAAACCACTTGCGACCTTCTATCCGCCCGACGGGCCGCAACGCCAGAACCTTCTCCTCAAGCCAGGCCGGCGCCGGGAAATTGGGCTCAGGGGCGCAGGATTTCGACGCCAGGGCGAATATGCGGCAAGGCGTCGGAACCGATCATCACGCCGCGTTTTATAGCGAATACCTTGCACCGCTGTGGCCGCGAGGCCATCAGTGCATGATGGTTACCAATCGTGGGGTCGGTCACGAAGTCGACAACAAAGTGTCCAAAAGTCCAGGGGACGCATTGTGGCTGCATGACCCACCCCCATCACTTGCGAATGCTCGCGCGCGTTCAGCGAAGGAGACGACCCCCTTGTCCCGCCATCTGCCCATCGCCATCGCGGCGGCCCTCATGGGGCTGACCGCAGCCGTCTCGTCCGCGCCCAAGGTCGCCGAGGCGCAGCCGGCCTGCATGCCCGCGGCCCCGGCCAACGTGCCGTTCGGCCTGCTCGGCCCCAACCGCAACGTCGTGCCGCTGGACAAGCGCATCAACCTCTACAGCGCGCTCGGCGTGCGCTGGCTGCGGGTCACCACCTCGGTGCCCGCCACCCAGATCAAGCGGATCGCCGACATCGAGGATGTGCCGGCCTATCACGCGGCCGGATTCGACATCTTCGTGTCCCTGATCAATCCGCAGCTGACCCGCGGCGGCTTCGGTCCCGACGAACAGGACAGCTATGCCCGGTCGCTGCGCGACATGCTGCAGACCTACCAGCCGCAGATGGTCGCGATCGAGAATGAGGCGGACAACTACCCCGCCATCATGTCGGCCCAGGACTATCTGGCCGAAGCGCGGATCACCTGCAGCGTGGCTCACCAGATGGGCATCCAGTGCACCGACAGCGGCCTGACGAGCAAGATGGAGATCGCCCTGCTGGTCGACTGGGACCTGCAAAAGGGCGACGTTGGCTCGGCCATGCGCAACGCCCGCTATCTCGGCGACTGGTACGCCGACAAGCCGGGCCCCGGCGTCGGCCCCGATGAGCTGCAGGCCTATCTTCACAGCAAGGGCGTCGATCGCGCCCGCGCCATGCTCGAGGGGCTCAAGGCCGCCGGCGTCGACCGCGTGGACACCCACTGGTACATCCGTCCCAACGCCACCAGCGGCGAGGCGGACAAGGACCAGAACCTGCTGCCTCAGGTCATCGCCATGCTGCGCGCGCGCAGCGGCGGCCTGCCCGTGGCCGGCGGCGAGGTCGGGGTCGATAGCCCCCACATGATGGACGCCGACCTTTCGCCTCAGGACCTGCACGGCCTGGTGACCAGTCTGGCCGCGCTGGGCGTGTCGCCGATCATCGTCTGGAACCCCGGCGCGGGCCAGTTCCCGGCCAACCTCCACGCGCTGAGCCTGGTCGACGCCCGGGGCGACCTGCTGCCGTCCGCCCAGGGATTCGCCGCCGCGTCGCGCGAACACGGCGCCCAGTCCGCCTGCCAGGCGCGCTGACCGCCTTACGGCGCCGCGGGGCCGGGCTCCGCGGCGCTAACGCGCCGCCTGTTTCTGCTGGACCATCGGCTTGAGCGCATAGGCGCGCACGAAGGTGACGATCATCTTGCCGCCGTGGAAGTCGGGCGACGGCACATTGTTGTTCCAGAACGACGGACCGATCCCCAGCGACAGGATCATGTACATCGGCATGTTGAACCGCCCGGCATTGGCTTCGCGGTAGGTTTCCTTGTCGTCGACGTAGAAGATCAGCAGGCTGGGCGTGATCAGAACCCCATAGGTGTGGTTCTGGGCCCAGTTCACCCCGCTGGTGGGATACATGCGCTTGTCGGGCCGCCGGCCCTCCAGCGTGTAGTGGGTGGTCTGGTAGACGGTGCGCGGAGTCGTCCCCAGCGCCTCCACCACGTCAACCTCCATGTTCCGGTCCTTGGGCACGTCGGCGCCCAGCAGCCAGAAGGCCGGCCACATGCCCGGCGCCTCGTCGGCGCGGATCTCGGCCTCGAAGTAGCCGTACTGCTGGCTGAAGGAGTTGAAGGTGGTGATCATGCCCGAGGTGTAGGGCAGCTGACCGTTCAGGGGGTTGGTCGGGTCGTCGGTGCGGTCGGCCCGGATCACCAGCTGGGAATTGACGATATAGAAGGGGTTGACCCCGTTGTAGGCGGGCGAGGAGAAGATCTGGAACCCGCCGTCCCCGTAGATGCGGGAACTGACGCCGTTCTGGTCGCCGTACCAGAAGTTGAGGGTCCAACGGGACAGATCGAGGGTCGGGCGGTTGAAGGTCTCCTCGAAGGTCTTCGGACCCAGCCAGTAGGCCCGGTTCAGCGGATCGCCCGGCGCGGCCTCGGCCGTCGCCGCCCAGAGCGCCAGCGCCGCCGCCGCCAAGACCGCGCCCGCGCGCGCCGCAACTGACGCCGGGGCCTTCACCGGGCGACGTCGCTGCAGATTTGCGGTGAGCCGCCCTGAGAAGCGCGCGGGTATGGACGTCCGATGTTGAACTCAAATCGCATCGTGCTTCTCGGGGCGCGGCCGGATCTTGATGAGATCCACGATCAAACGAAAAAGCTCGCGCCGGACTAGTCCCCAGGCTGAAGTTTAGACGTTATGCGACGCTCTGGTTGAACCGGTCAACATTGAGCTGCGCTGGCGCCCCCCAGGAGGCAATCTTCTCCCCCCGGGTCTCGTCGGCTAGCACGCGCCGGGCGCGCGCGGCATTGGCCGAACGGCCAACATCGGGGGCTGAACGGCCGGTGTCAGGGCTCGCGGAACGACCGCCAGAGCGTCTGGGTCAAGGGCTCGAGCCAGTATTGCAGGGCCGTGCGCTTGCGGGTCGGCGCCACCACGTCGGCCGGCATGCCTGGCCGCATCGCGTCCTCGCCGCCGACGTCCGAGAGTCGGGCCAGTTCGGACGGCGCCACCGTGACGTCCGCGGTGAAGTAGGCGCGGCCGGTCTTCTCGTCGACCACGCTGTCGGCGGAAATCCGGGTCAGGGTCCCGTGGATGATCGGCGCCCGGCGCGAATGCAGGCTGGGGAACCGCACCTGGGTGGTCTGGCCGACCTTCAGGTCGTTGGCGTCGCGCGGGGAAACCTGCGCCTCGATCACCAGCGGCAGCTTGTCGGGCACCACCTCCATCATCTTCTCGCCCGGAGCGACCACGCCGTTGACCGAGTTGACGGCCAGGCCGACGATCGAGCCCGACACCGGGGCCCGCACGCGGGTGTGCTCCAGGTGTTCGCGCGCGGTCTGCAGTTCGGGCTGGGCCTGCTCCAGGTCGGCCTCGGTCTTGCGGACATCCTCGTCGGTCTGCTGGGCCTTGTCGTTGTCGCCCTGCAGGATCTGCAGCTGGGATTCGCCGGCGACGGACCGCAGGCGGGCGATTTCCGCCTGCTGGGCGCCGGCGTCGCCCTCGAGGCTGGCGGCGGTGTGCTCCAGCGCCAGGACCCGGGTCATCGGGGCGTAGCCCTTGGCGGCCAGCTCCTGCATCCCCTTCAGCTCCTGGTCGTTCAGGGCGTGCTGGCGCTGGTTGGCGTCGAGCTGATGTTGGTAGCCGGCGATCTGCTGGCCGGCCTCGACCGCGTGCTGGCGCAGCAGGGCGTGGCGGGCCGCATCCTCGGCGCGCGCGGCCCGCAGCGCCGTCGTCTCGGTGGCCATCGCCTCGGCGGCGATCGGCTGATCCTCGGGCGGCAGGGCGGCGAAGTCCGCCGGCGGGGTAATGGCGGCCTGGCCGGTCTTTTCGGCGTTGAGGCGGGCGAGATGGGCCTCGAGGCCGATCACGCGCGCGGCCAGGGCCGATTCCTCGGACCGCGCCTCGGCCGAGGCGAATTCCACCAGGGGCTGGCCGGCGGTGACCCGGTCGCCGTCCTTGACGTCGACGCTGGAGATGACGCCGCTCTCGCTGGCCTGGATGGCCTGGCGGTGGCCCGCGACCACCACCACGCCCGAGGCCGTGGCGGCCGCGTCCATGGGCGTGATCGAGGCCCAGCCGAGCACGCCGACGAAGAAGACCGCCGCGACGCCGCCGCCGATCAGGATCTCGCGGCGGGGATCGTCGCTCGCCTTGGGTTGGCCGAGGATGGAGAAGAGCCGGTCGGGGGCGATCGAGGACATGGCGCGTCAGGCTCTCTGGGTGCGGGCGTCGGCTTGCGGCGCGGCTTCGGCGCTGGCGACGCCCTTGCGCATGGCGGCGGCCACGTCGGCCAGCCGTCCATAGAGTTCGATCTTGCCGCTTTTCATCAGCATCAGCTTGTCGGCGTGGGCCAGCACCCCGCCGCGGTGGGCGGCGACGATGATGGTGGCGCCGGCCTTGTGCAGCTGGGACAGGGTCGCGACCAGCATCTGCTCGCCCTCGGCGTCCAGATGGGCGTTGGGCTCGTCCAGGATCAGGATGCGGGGATTGCCGAACAGGGCGCGGGCCAGGGCGACGCGCTGGGTCTGACCCGCCGAAAGGCCGCTGCCGCCGAGGCCGACGCGGGTGGCGTAGCCGTGCGGCAGGCGAAGGATCATCTCGTGGGCGCCGGCGGCCATCGCCGCGCGGATCACCTCGGCGTCCACCGCCTCGGGGCTCTCGCCCAGGTGGCCGCGGAAGCGCGAGATGTTGTCGCGGATGCTGCCGGCGAACAGCAGGAATTCCTGCGGCAGGAAGCCGATGTGCTGGGCCAGCCGCTCGGACTCCCAGTCGGTCACCGAGGCGCCGTCGATGCGGATGGCGCCCCGTTCGGGGCTGGCCGCGCCGGCGATCAGCCGCAGCAGGCTCGACTTGCCCGCGCCGCTGGGGCCGATCACGCCGACGAACTGGCCCGCGCCGATCTCGAACGAGACGTTCTCCAGCGCGGCGCGGTCGCGGCTGGCGGTGAGCATGCTGACGCCTTCCAGGGCGATGTCGCCCTTGGGCGAGGGCAGGTGGATGCGCGTGGGCTGGGCCGCGGCGCCCTTGAACAGCTGGTTCAGCGCGGCATAGGCGTCGCGGGCGGCGGTGATGCTCTTCCAGGAGCCGACGATCTGTTCGATCGGGGCCAGGGCGCGGGTCAGCAGCAGGGAGGCGGCGATGATGGCGCCGGCGGAGATCTGTCGCTCGACCGCCAGCCAGGCGCCGAGGCCCAGCGCCGCCGACTGCAGCACCAGCCGGGCGAACTTGATGGCGGCGGCGTAGCCGCCGGCGGCGAAGCTGGCCTGGGTCTGCAGCTCGACCACCGCGCGGCGCTCTTCCAGCTGGGTGGCCACCAGGGCCTTGCCCATGCCCAGAGCGCGAATCTCCGCCGACCAGGCCGAGGCGTAGTCCTGGCGGCCGTAGGCCATCGCCGAGGCGTCGCTGGCCGACTTCAGCGGCGCGTGGGTGGCGCGCTCATTCAGCCACGCCAGGCCCAGCATCAGGCCGGCGGACAGGATGCACATCAGCCCCAGCGCCGGGTGCAGCAGGAAGGCGGCGACGATGTAGATCGGCGTCCAGGGCGCATCGAAGGCGGTCAGGATGGCGCTGCCGGACATGGCCTGGCGAAAGGTGTCGTAGTTGCGCGTGGCCTGAGAGCGCTCAAGGCGGCTCAGGCCCGGCTGGGCCAGCACCGCGGCCATCACCGGCCCGGCCAGCTCCTTTTCCAACCGGGCGCTGGCGCGCACCATGATGCGCGAGCGCATCCATTCCAGCATCGACAGCGCGCCCAGGGCCATCAGGCCGACGATGCTGATGAAGACCAGGGTCTCAAGGCCGTTGGTCGGCACCACCCGGTCGTAGACCAGCAACATATAGAGGGTTGGGGCCAGATAGAGCAGGTTGACCAGGGCGCTGAACACGCCGGCGGCCAGGAAATGCTCGCGGCAGGCGGCCAGCGCGCGATCGAGCGGCGAGGCGACGGCGGAATCCTGTGATCTTTCGCTCATCGCTTTCCCGTTCGGGCTGGATAGGCCTCAACACTGGCCGAAACGGCCCTCGGCGCCTGGGCTTCAACGCCAGACGCGGTCGCCTGGTCGACGTCGCGGGCCAGATCGTAATCCACGAATAAACTCACTCTACACCAGCCCGATGTATCGGGCGCGCGTGGTTAAAGAGGCGTGTATCGGCGCCCTTCAGTCCTCGGAAACCATGCTGATTTTCGAGTTGGAAGTCATTATGCCGCAAGAGTGCATCGCCTTTGTGAGGGATGCAAACGTGACAGGACAAAGTCTGAGGCTGTCGGCGCTCGCCGGCCTGGTGATCGCCGCCGCCGGCTGGGTGCTGGCCGTTTTCGGCCTGCTTGGCGACGACGTGCTGGATGCGGTCTCGGGACCGCTCGTCACCATGGCGGCCTTCTACGGCCTGACCGTCCTCAGCTTCGCCGCCCTGCCGAGCTCGCGCCGCAACGATCTGGCCGCGGTGCTGGCCGTGGTCGGCCTGCTGATCCCCCTGGCGCGCCAGGCGGTCGATGGCCACCGCCATATCTATGAAGCCGCCTGGGCCGCGGCCGGCGTCGTCGCTGTCTATCTGCCCAGCCACCTGGAAGCGATGCGCAAGACCATGCGCGAGACGCCGTTCGCCCCCGCCTTCCAGGGTCCGGTGAAGACCCGCCGCGCGGCCGCGCCGTCGCTGCTGGGCCTGCCGGCGCCGTTGTTCGCCGCCTGGGGCCTGGGCCTGGCGATCGTGATCTTCACCCTCGGCCCGCAGGCCTGGCGCCCGCACCTGGCCGACGCGGCCACCGAGCGCTTCGGCGCCTATTTCGTCGCCGCCTTCGCCTTCGCCATCGCCTATCCGAAGCGGCGCGGCCTGATCGCGGGCGCCGCGGTGGTCGCCGCCATCCTGCTCGAACTGGCCCAGTACACCGCCCCGGGACGCGATCCCGGCGTGCCCGACGCGATCGCCAAGGCGATCGGCGGCCTGGCCGGCGTTTCGGTCGCCGCGGCCTTGTCCCTGGCCTGGAAACACGCGAAGTCTTTTCGCGTTAGGGAAGTCAGGCAGGCGACCTAGGCGATCAGCGCCGGCCGGCGCCCTGCCGGCCTGGGCGGCGAGGTTGCATGGCGCGTTCGAGCTTTCGCCCCACACTCAAGGCGCCTGAACGGCCGGCCGGCGGCTTGAGGATTCTGGCCCTGGCGGCCATCGCCCTGGCGCTGGTTCCGGCGTCCGGCCTGGCGATGACCGGCGACCGGCTCGACCGCTCCCGGCTCGTCTCCACCTTTTCCGAGCGCTTCACCGCGCTGGATCTCTATGACGCCGCCAAGAACCCGCGCGGCCGCTGGAAAACCAGCTACGACTTCGGCTGGCCGGCCAACGCCAGCAGCCGCACCCTGGACGGCGAATACGAGGTCTACTCCGACAAGGCCTATAACGGCGTCGATCCGTTCCGGCTGCTCAAGACCGGTCTGGCGATCATCGCCGCCAAGGACGCCGCGCCGTCGGACCCGCGCAACGGCGGCAAGGCCTATACCTCGGGATTGTTGACCACCTCGGCGTCGTTCAGCCAGCGCTACGGCTATTTCGAGATGCAGGCTTCGCTGCCGGCGGTTCCCGGCGCCTGGCCGGCCTTCTGGCTCAACGCGCCCTTTGATCCCAAGGTCACGACCGCCCAGCACAACGGCGAAATCGACGTCATGGAGTTCCTCGGGGGCGATCCGTCGCGAATCTACTGTTCCCTGCACTGGCCGGACGGCCGCGGCGGCTATCCGTTCTCGACCGATCAGGTGCTCGTTTCCGACGAAACCCGCCCGCATGCCTATGGCGTGCTTTGGACCGCCGATGCGATCGTCTGGTACGTCGACGGCGTCGAGGTGAATCGGCGACCCAATCCGGGTCTGCACACGCCGATGATCATGCTGCTCAATCTCGCCGCCGGCGGCTGGAACAACAACGTCCCACCGCCCTCGGCGCCCTCGATGCGCATGCTGGTCTATCGCGTTGACGCCTATCGCATCCGTTGAGCCGATTACGCCGGTCCGGCGGCGAACCCGCGCCGACGCTGGCGCGATTTGTGCTAACCCGTCATTCGGGCGGCCCGCGATCCGATCGGTCGCCCGGTTGGCTCCGTGAGCGCAAGATGGGTGCTGGATGATCAAGGCGGTTCTTCGGCGATTGCTGGATGCCAACCCCCGAATCGGGGCCATGGCGCGGGCGCGGTGGCGGGATCTGGCGCCGCCCAATGAGCCGGAACTGCGGCTGCTGCCTTTTCTGGTCGCGCCCGGCGCGACCGTGATCGACGTCGGCGCCAATACCGGCAGCTATATCGCCCCGCTGCTGCGGATGGGCTGCAAGATCACCGCCTTCGAGCCCAACCCGCGCATCGCCGGCGGGCTGGAGCTGATGTACGGCTCGAAAATCCGCATCGTCCGCGCCGCCGCCAGCGATGTCGAGGGCAAGACGACGTTTCGCGTGCCGCGCGACACCTCGCTCGGCGGTCTGGGCACCATCGAGCCGCAGAACGCCCTGGGAACGCGCGACACCGAGGCGTTCGAGGTGCAGACCGTGACCATCGACAGCTTCGGTTTCGCCGGCGTCGGTCTGATGAAGATCGACGTGGAGGGCCACGAACTTTCGGTGCTGCGGGGCGCCGAGCAGTTGCTCAAGACCCAGCGCCCGCGACTGATCATCGAGTCGGAAAACCGTCACCGGCAGGGCGCCGTGGAGGCGCTGTTCAGCTATCTCGGCGGGCTCGGATACCAGGGCTTCATGATCGATGACGGCCTGCTGTCGTCGATCCAGGCCTTTGACGCGGCCGTGCACCAGAATGTCGCGGCCCTGTCGATCGACGCCCTCGACCAGGGCGCGATCCGATCCGGCTACGTCAACAATTTCGTCTTCGTGCCGACCTAGCCCGGCGCCCGCGCCAAGGCGGCGGCGATCGCCTCGCTCAGCGGCTCGAGCGTGCGGGCCCAGTCGAACCGTTCCGCGCACGCCGCCTTGAATTCCGCGAAGGCGGCCGGCGTCGACGGATCGGCGGCCAGCGACAGGGCGAAGGCCTCGGCGTCGGAACGGGCCGCGATGGTGCGGACAAACCGCTCGGCATGGGGCAGGCCGGCGAACTCTCCGGAAATGTCGCCATAGCTGGCGATGGCGCAGTTCAGCGCGACGTATTCCGTCGACTTGAGCTTGAAGCCGGCGACAAAGCGGTCGGTGATCAGCCCGACGCGGATGGCGGATGACCAGTCGAGGCCCTCGGCCGGCTCCGCCCCGGGAACCACGACCTGTTCGGCCGCGCCCGCGCCGACGAAGCAGCGCACCGCCGGGTTGGCCGGCTCGGCGGCGAAGCGATTGAGATCGATCCGCTTGCGCCACCAGCCATAGGCGCCGGTGAGCGCCAGGCTGGGTTCGGCCGCGGCGCCCGGCGCCAGCGGCTTGAGCGGCGGCAGGCCGGGCGGG
>Ga0302196_10003616_pt1 | contig 14154 bp, 11 predicted proteins | sample II_Bog_N1_3_FD_198794 | JGI IMG/M metagenome (GOLD analysis project Ga0302196, IMG submission 198794) | Peat permafrost microbial communities from Stordalen Mire near Abisko, Sweden - II_Bog_N1_3 | ecosystem: Environmental > Terrestrial > Soil > Wetlands > Peat | place: Sweden: Abisko...
GTACGAAGCATGCCTCGCTTCCGCAGAAGCACACCCCTCTCCCTGCGCAGCGAACCTCGCTGCGTACGAAGCGTGCCTCGCTTCCGCAGAAGCACACCCCTCTCCCTGCGCAGCGAACCTCGCTGCGAACGAAGCGTGCCTCGCTTCCGGCAGAAGCACCCCCCTCTCCCTGCGCAGCGAACCTCGCTGCGTACGAAGCGTGCCTCGCTTCCGGCAGAAGCACCCCCCTCTCCCTGCGCAGCGAACCTCGCTGCGCACCGAGAGAACCTCGCTTTCAAGGTAAGGGCACCCCTCTCCCTACGCAGCGAACCTCGCTGCGCACCGAGAGAACCTCGCTTTCGAGCTAAGGGCACCCTCTACCAACGAAGCGGACCTCGCTGCGCGCCGAGAGAGCCTCGCTTTCGAGGTAAGGGCACCCTCTCCCGACGAAGCGGACCTCGCTGCGCGCCGAGAGAGCCTCGCTTTCGAGGTAAGGGCACCCTCTCCCGACGAAGCGGACCTCGCTGCGCGCCGAGAGAGCCTCGCTTTCAAGGTAAGGGCACCCTCTCCCGACGAAGCGGACCTCGCTGCGCCGATCAGGGGGACGCAGGACGGTCATCGCGCCCGTCCTTGAGCTCCAGAGGTGGCGTGAAGCTGGCGACGGCAATCGCGTCTGCCAGGTGGCGGCACGGGCCCGCGCACTTGCCTGCTCCTGCGCTGTCCTTGCAGGCGGCGGACAGCTCCGCGCGCACGGCGTCGGCGGACTTGCCGCGGAGGCGCGAGCAGGAGACGTAGCTCATCGACAGGTCGCGCGTGTCGGGCGGCGTGGGCGGGGCGGACGCGACGAACATCGTGTCCGGCGCGGGCAGGGCGGGGCAGTGGCGCCGTGCCTCGGCCCAGGTCATGGGGTCGTCCAGGGTGAAGGTGCCGTCCTTCAGGCCGTGGGCGACGAGCTCGACCCGCAAGGGCTCATCCTCGCCGGGCTGGCAGACGGTGCGCTTGCCGAGCTCGAAGCGCACGCGGAGGTCGGGTCGCCCGTCGCCGTCGACGTCGGCCAGCCGGTCGACGAGGTAGCCCGGACCCGTCGGGTACGGCGAGATGATGCCCTTCTTGAAGGTCACGAAGATGCGTGACGCCGGCTCGTAGTCGCGCACGTTCGCCGGCACGGGGGAGAAGAGCTCGGGGACTCCGTCGTTGTCGAGATCGAACATCGTGGTGTGGCGACCGAGCACGGGAGGCCAGTCGACCTTGTCGAGGTTGGACTCCTGCCGGGCGTGCGCGCCGTCGGCGCTGGAGAAGATGACGGCCTGCCGCACGGGAGAGCCCTCGCGCGCCGGTGGGTCGACGCGCACCGCCCAGGCGAAGCGCCCGGTGGACGCGCAGAGCAGCCGCGGGCCCGGGCGAGCGCGGTCCTCGAGCTGCATCGCGCCCTGATCGAGCTTCTCGGCCGCGAGGATCGCCGTGCAGAGCGGGTCCGGACCGGCGTCCGCCCCGCCGTCGGCAGCGGCAACGGCGACGCGGGAGCGCAGCGGCGCGCTGGCCGAAGGGGCAAGACTGGCCACCCCTCTGTCGATCGAAGTCGGCGCACCCGGCGCCTCGTCCGAGCTTCCCGGGTGGCAAGCCATGGAGGCCGGGATGGTGAGGAGGAAGGCCAGCGAGATCTGTGTGCGCATGGGATGGGGCTCCGACGGTGGCAAGGTGCATCTGTCTACAAAAGAAGGCCAGCGGCGCCCCGGGTGGAGCGCCGCTGGTCGCGTCACGGTGTCACGGTGTCCGCCTGCCGCGATTGCGGTGAGCAGATCTTCAGGTGCTCACGGAAGCGGCCTGAGGTGAACGTCACCGATGGCTGCCACGGCGCCCGGACCGTGGCAGATGAGGCACTGCTCCACCGAGGTCGCAGTGGCGCCGACCGTGTTGGCACGGGTGTCGTAGAAGTGACCGCCGTTTGCCTTCATGTGGTCGATCGCCTCCGCCGTGTCGTGGCACGAAGAGCAGGCGGTCGTGATGGGCGAGATAACGAGGGTCGTCGGGGCCGCCGGCGTCGTGGCACCGGTCGTCGCCGAGAAGCTGAAGGCGCTGCCGTAGGTGGCGGTGCCGGTCTGGTCCACGTAAGGCGCGAGGCCCTGGCTGGGGGGCAACGGGAACGGTCCACCGCTGGCGACGGTCTGGACGAGCATGTTGGGTACCTGGGCCAGGTTGGTGGCGTTCGTGAAGTCGTAGCTGTTCGGCACGTGGCAGGCCTGGCACTCGTTGAGCGGCGACGGGAACTTGATGTTGAAGTACCCCGCCGTCGGGCTCGTCGACTGCCAGCCGTACTCCACCGAACGCACGCGGTTACCGTGGATCGCATGGATGTAGTACTTCGAGCCCACGGGCCAGCCGGTGGCGTCCGTCAGGTCGTTCGTGTGGCAGCCCGCGCAGATGGTGCCGTTGTTGCGCTGACCGGAGTGGAAGCCCGGTTGGCCGAGCACCAGGCCGCCGCCGGGGGGCGCCTGCGGGTCGACGCCGAGCGAGCCGTGGCAGCCCTGGCACTTGGTGTTGTCGACGATGGTGCGGCGAGCCGTGGCGCCGGCCGCGACCTGGACCACGTCGGTGGTGGTCATCACGAGGCCGCCCGTTCCGTTGGCCGGATTGTACGGGTACATCGCCAGGTCCGTCTCCGTGAGCGGCAGGTTCGACGTGGGGCTCGTGCCGTACTGGAAGCCGACGCCGCCCGTGAGCATGGCCGCGCTGGCGGGGACGACCGCGTTGATCGCCTTGATCGTGTAGAAGCCGTTGGCGTCCGGGCCGCTCATCGTGCCCGTCTTGGCCACGCCGTTGAGGGCGCTGCGGACCCACACGGAGGTGGAGGCGTTGAAGTCCGTCGGCGTGACCCCATCCTGCGGGACCGACCAGAACCAGTAGACGTTGGGCGAGCCCACGAAGCTCGGCAAGAGCTCGACGGTGCTGCCTGCCTCCGGGCTGTTGAAGACGACATCGGTGAGAGCGCCGCCGTCCGCCCCGCTGACCTGCTGCAGCTTGAAGGAGATCTGGGGGCGCGTGACCGCGGGGGTCACGCTGGTGTCCGTCCACGTCCCGACGCTCTCGATCGCGTACTGGAACTGGTGGGCGCCGGGCGGCACGAAGTTGCCCGCCGGCAGGTAGCCGTTGTTCGTGTGCGAGCTGCCGCCGTCGACGAACGCAGCGCCGGTCGGATCAGGAGGCTCGACGGCCGCGTGCACGACCAGGAGGTCGCCGCCGCCGCCGGGGCCGTGGCAGCTACCGTTCGTGCAGGTGGCTGCGCCCGCGTCGGGCTGCTGCCTTCCGCCGACGTGCTTGCAGGGCACGGGAAGACCGTTCGCGCCCTTCGTGACAGGGTCCGTGCACCGGAACGGGATGGTCTCGGTGAAGTCGACGTAATCGTGGCAAGACTGGCACGCCTCGATCGACGGGTTGGTCGTGTGCTGCGCACCCTGCTGGGCGTTGCCGTGGCATGTGTCGCAGTTGCGAAGATCCTGCGGGTACGTCGCGGTCGTGCCGTCGAAGATGTCGGCCGGCTGCAGGTACACGCTGGCGTGGATGCGGTGGATGTGGACGGCGGACACGCAGCCCGTGCCGCCTTCGTAGCAGGAGCGGGCCGGGTTGTGGCAGACGGCGCAGCCCTCGCCGTTGGACGCGGGGGTGTTGTGGCCGGCGTGCTGGACGAACGGGTCCTGCGTGGCGGTCAGCTCGTAGCGGAAGCCGTCATGGCACTTCGCGCAGTTCTGGGTATTGACGATCTGCCGCGGAGCCGGCGCGCCGGCGTCGCCCGCCCCTCCGGGGGAGAAGTAGTACGGCTCGTTGGAGGAGAAGTACGTGCTGGCAGCCGCGAGGTTGTTCAGATCGGTCTGGCGCGCAGCGAGGATCCACACGACGTGCGTATTCCCCGCCGTGAGGGTCGTGATGCCCTTGGCACCCGAAGTCGTTGCAGTCGGAGCCGTGGTGGTCGTCGGAAACGAGTAGGTGTAGTCACCGGCGCCGCTGCCGTTCTCTGCGATCGTGCCCTGCCCGGTCGTCCCGAGCGGCGCGTACATGTCCGGGCCGTAGCTTGCCGCTCCACTCGTCGGCTCGGCGAGGCTCGTGTAGACCGTCAGCGGCTGGACGTTGCCGGCGCCGTCGACCGTGTAGTACGCGAGCGCGAAGGACAGCGCCGTGTTGGCAAGCGGCTGGTTGACGCTGTAGACGCCGTTGATGTCGACGGGCAGGCCGTTGCTGTCCTTCAGGGTGAAGCGGACGGAGACCGGGGGCCCGACGTTGACGCTCACGACCGCGGCAACGAGGCCTTGGGTCGCGTAGTAGGTGCCCGTCGGCGAGGGATCGCAAACGTACGTCGTCGTGCCGCTCGAGACGCCGCCGTCCGCGGTGCACGGGCCCGAGAGGAGGGCGACGCCTCCATACTGGCACTGGGTCCCGGGCGGCTCCTTGCTGGTGGCCACGCACGCGGGCTCACCGGGCGCGCCGGCCTCCCCGTTCGTGCCCTCCGTCCCAGGCGCCCCTGCCTCGCCGCCAGGGCCTCGTGTACCGGGTGCTCCGGCTTCTCCCGCAGGTCCTGGCGCCCCCGCTGGTCCGGCACTACCACTCCCGCAGCCTATGACTAGCGCGGAGAGAGCGCTCACAACGAGCGTACGAGCTCCAAACATAATTCACCTCGGTTCGTAGGAAACTGAGGTGGCCCGGTGCAAGAAGAACGCCGGTACGCGCGGCCTCCGAAATCCCGAGCACTTCCGGGCACTCGACATGGGCTTCGTCGCATCGAGGTGCACGCATTGCGTCCGGGAGTCCGATGCCTGCGAGTCGTGCCGGCGGCCGACCTCGTCCGGCCCTGGGGCGGGCGGGCTTCTCCCGTGCTGTCACGAACGGCCGAACGCCTTGCACCCGAACGCAGGTCTTGCGCGGGGTGTCCGCTCAGTGGCTATGGCACTCGTTGCACTCGGTCTTGGGGCGGCGCCCCGTGACGTGGCACTCGTAGCACTGGATCTCCTTGTGCTGCGCGACGGCCAGGTGCTTCTCGGGCGTCTGCCAGGGGTGCCAGTCCTTCTCGAACGGCCCCATCGTCGCTTGCCCCAGCGCCGACGGAGGACCCCTCTGCGGCTCGGTGTGGCAGACCGTGCACGCGGAGTCGAGCACCTTGCCCTCGGGGCTGACGTGCTTGCCGTCGTGGCAGCGGAAGCAGCCGGGCGAGTTACGATGGCCGATGTTCGACGGGTAGGTCTTCCAGCTGACATCCATCTCCGGAAAGACATTCCGGTCGTAGATCCCCGAGAGCGTCGCGGCGAGCGCTTGCACGTCCTCCGCCCGCGACGCGCTGACGTCGGGGTACTTGGCGGCGTAGAAGGCGGCCACGTCCTTCTTCATCCCCTCGTGCGCGGCCTCGCGCGTCGGATAATCCTTCGACAGCGTGTCGACCGACAGGGACTTCGCGAACGGGAGCGTGGGGGAGATGACACCCGCCGCGAGGGAGCGATCGACGGCAACGTCCGGCGCCTCGAAGCCGTGCGCCGGCCTGTTGTGGCAGTCGATGCAGTCCATGACGTGCTTCGGAAGCGCGGCGATCTTGGCAGCGTCGACGGGCTTCTCGGTGCGCGTGTACGAAGTCACGCTTCCGTCCGGGCGCTTCAGCTGGACCCACGGGATGCTCTGCAGGTGATCGTCGTCGGACACGAACGTGACCTCGTTCTGGCCTGCCATGTGCCAGTGAATCCCGGAGCCGAACGCGCCCTGACCGCCTCCCACCTTCATGAGCATCGAGATCTGCTCGGGGGTGCTCTTCTCGTCGTAGCGAAAGTGGGGCCGCTGGTAGAGCTGCGAGCCCCACGTCTTTGCCGGCCAGTGGCACTCCTCGCACGTCTCGCGCGCGGGGCGCAGACCCTTGATGGGCGTGGGGATCGGCCGGTCGTAGGTGTTGAAGACGACGCCTGCCAGCTGCTTCATGCCATTGAGCTTGGAGGCCACGTAGTGGCCCGCCCCGTCGCCCACGTGACACGCCACGCAGGCCACGCGCGCGTGCGGCGAGCTCTGGTACGCCGTCATCTCGGGGCCCATCTGCGTGTGGCACGTGCTGCCGCAGAAGCCGACCGACTCGGTGAGCAAGAAGCCGTTGTAGCCAGCCACCGCGAACACGGCGAGGAGCACCGCGCCCCCTAGGACGAAGAGCGCAAAGAGGATCCGCTGGCGATGGTCGTTGAGGTCGAGCCGCGGAAACGGGAGCGCCTCGGTCGTCTTCGCGCGCCGGCGGCGGCGCGACTCCCGCCACATGCCGCCAAACACGAAGACCTGCCCGAAGACGATGATCGACGGGAAGGCCACGAACGTGACGATCCCTGCGTAGGGCCCGGTCTTGACGGTGAACTGAAAGGCCAGCCCCATCAGCATCAGGACGATGCCGATGACGGTCAGCAGCCCGCCGATGTACGTGCCCCAGTTACGGTAAAGGCTGGCCGGCGCTCGCTTCGGGCTCGTGGGCTCCACCGCTCAGATCCCTCGTGCAGCGCAGGGTTGTCTTGGCGGTACGTGGCAAGCCGAACGGGCGCGCATGGCCGGCCTCATGCGGTCTCCGTGCCAGGCGATCGTGCGACGAATCGTGCCGATTCTCGGCGCAATGGCGCAAGATCTGCGTCCGGGAGCGCTCTTTGCGCGACGAGCGGGCCTGCGTGAGGCGGCCGGCTACCCTCTCACACGCGGTTCGCAAATAGAGAGCGTCGTCGCCGCTGGTCGTTCCGGGCGCGCCCTTCGGCTAGGCTCCGTGCGCGGACGAGGCGCTGCGCACGCTACGTGCACCCACGGCCGAGGAGCCCCATGCACCCAACCACGAGCGAGTCCGCTGTCTCCCCCCGAGCTTTTCTCATCTCCGATCACGCGAGGTTGGCCCGCCTTGGCGAGAAGTTGCTGATCTCGGCGCGCGCCGGCGATCCGCCGGACGTCTGTCCTTCCTGGAACGAGTTCGAGCAGGGCCTCCTGGCGCACCTCGAAGCGGAGGAGGTCGAGCTCCTTCCGCACTTCGAGGCCGGCCACCGGCTGGAGACCGACGCCCTTCGCCTCGAGCACGCCCGGATCCGCCACCTGGTCGACAAGATGGGGCTCTCGGTCGAGCTCCACGAGGCGAAGGCGGATGCGCTCGAGGAGCTCCTGCGTATCATCCGCGAGCACAGCGCGCGCGAGGAGAACCTCCTCTACCGCTGGACGGACAAGAACCTCCCGCCTCCCCTTCGAGCGCGCCTCCTCGCGCGTCTCCGGCGCACGGTGTCCCAGGCCTCGCCGGCTCCACGGCCCAGCGAGGCGCCACGGTGAGCCTCGACGGCTTCCAGCCACGAGACAAGGATGCCTTCGTGGGCTACTCGGAAGCCACGGCCCGGCGCGCGGCCGTCTACCTCAATCACGTCGCCGGTTGGCTCAACATCGAGGTCGATGGGATCGCGAAGATTCCGGCCGGCCATGGGCTCCTCGTCGCGAACCACGCCTTCGGGTGGGACGTGGCCTTCGCGATGGCCGCCATCCGACGCGACACCGGCCGCCGCGTCTGGGCGCTGGGCGAGCACGCGTGGTGGAGGTTTCCCGTCCTGCGACGCTTCGCGGCCGCGGTCGGTACCGTCGACGGGACCGCGGAGAACGCGGACCGTCTCCTCGCGTCGGGCGATCTGGTGATGGTGCTCCCCGGCGGCCTCCGCGAGGCGGTGAAGCCGCGTGAGCTCCGCTACCGGCTCCTCTGGGGGCACCGGTACGGGTTCGTGCGGGCCGCCATCCGCAACCAGGCGCCCATCGTGCCCATCGTCTCCTTAGGCTTCGACGAGCTCTTCGACTTCATGGGGAACGCCTACGACCGCGGCGGGCGATGGCTCCGGGACCGCCGCATCCCCATCCCCCTGCCGTCGAGGCTCTTGCCCATTCCCCACCGCGCGCGCCTCCGCTTCGTCATCGGTGACCCCATCCCTTCACGCTACCCGCCCGAGGCCGCGACCGACCTCGCAAGCGTCCGATCGGTGCGGCGCGAGGTGGAGGGCGCCATGCACGAGCTCCTCGAGATGGACCTGGCGCGGCGCGTGGGGATCGACCTCTCGTAGCCCATGACCACCATCGCAGAAGACCTGCTCCGCGCCGTCGCCTACCCGGAGCCCATGCCGGCCGAGGTGAAGCTGATGGAGACCCACCTGTCGTGGGTCTTCTTGACGGAAACGGAGGCGTTCAAGGTCAAAAAGCCGGTCGACTTCGGGTTCGTGGACTTCCGTACCCTCGCGGCTCGCAAGCGGGCGTGCGACGCCGAGGTCACGCTGAACCGCCGGCTGGCGAAGGACGTCTACCTGGGCGTCGTGCCCGTACGCCGGACGGCCGACGGCTCGCATACGCTCCGGGACGAGGGCCCTGTCGTCGACTACGCCGTGCACATGCGACGCCTGGCTGACGCCACCCGCGGCGACGAGCTGCTCGCGAAGGGCGCGCTCACCGCCCGGTCGATCGGACGGGTCGGCGATGCGCTCGCGGTCTTCCACGGGCAGTCCCGGTGCGACGCGGAGACGAAGCGCTTCGGGAGCCTTCCGGTCATCCTCGAGAACGTGCGCGAGAACTTCGAGCAGACGCGGGCGGAGATCGCCCGCTACGTGTCCGCCGCCGAGGCCGCAGAGCTCGAGCGGAGCCAGACCGACTTCCTCCCGGCGCACGGGCCGCTCCTCGAGGCGCGCGTCGCAGCAGGTCGCGTCCGGGACGGGCACGGGGACCTTCGCCTCGAGCACCTCTACTTCGAGGACCGGGGGCTGTCGGTCATCGACTGCATCGAGTTCAGTGACCGCTTTCGCTTCGGCGACACGTGCGCGGACGTCGCCTTCCTCGCGATGGACCTGGCGGAGCATGGACGGGTGGACCTGGCCGAGCTCCTGCTCGCGCGCTACGCGCGCGCCGCGGACGACTACGACCTCTACGCGCTCGTCGACTTCTACGAATCCTACCGGGCCTACGTGCGCGCCAAGATCGCGACGTTCCTGGCGAAGGACCCGGCCGCCCGCGACGAGCTCCGGCTGCGCGCGGAGGCGGACGCCCGGCGGCACTTCCTGCTGGCGCTCGCTTCGAACCGGAGGTCCTTGCTCGGGCCCGTCGTGGTCGCGGTCGGCGGCGTCATCGCGTCGGGCAAGAGCACCGTCGCCGAGGCGATCGGCAGCGAGATGTCGGCGCCGGTCATCGACGCCGACCGGACGCGCAAGCACATGCTGGGCATACCGGACACGACGCGCGTTCTGGACGCCTCGTGGCAGGGCGCGTACGACCCCCACGTCACGGAGCGCGTCTACGACGAGGTGCTGCGCCGCGCCGCCGTCGTCGTCGGCTCCGGCCGGCCGGTCGTCCTGGATGCCTCGTTTCGCTCGCGCGTGATGCGGACCCGTGCGCAGCTCCTGGCCCGTGAGCTCCACGTTCCGTTCGTTCTCGTCGAGTGCCGCGCGGAGCGCGAGGTTTGCCGGAGCCGCCTCGAAGAGCGCGCGAAGACCGCGAGCGTCTCGGACGGGCGGCTCGCCATCTTCGAGGACTTCTGGGCGAGGTTCGAGCCCATCGCGGAGCTCCCGGCGTCCGAGCACCTGGTGCTGGAGACGACGCGCCCGCTCCCCGACAACCTCGAGCTTTTGCGAGCGCGCATCTCATCGTGGCCCCGCGGCCTGGAAGGCTGAAGACGCCGCGAAGGCGATGGCGCCCGTGGCCCGCCACTGCCGAGGCGAGAGAGTCCCCCTCAGCGCAGCGCGTCGGCGGCCTTGAAGTACTTCCGCGCGTACGCGACGATCTGCGGGTCGGTCGGGTGGTCCACCGTCTCCACGCCGATGACCTTCGGCTCGATCGCGTGGTCATGCTTGTGGAAGTGCTTGATGAGCTCGAGCTTCGCCACTCCGGGCCCGAGGATCAGGATCTCCTCCGCGCCGGCGAGAACCTGCGCGACCTGGTGGAAGAAGGCCTGTGCCTCCTCCGGGTGCTCCTTGTACCCCTCCGGTCCCCGCGGATGGCGGTGAAGGTGGTGCGCGGGCGCGTGGACGGTCTTCTCCTCCACGGCGTCGGGAACGACGTGGAAGACCCGGGCCTCTTTGTGATCGACCCATACGGCAACGTGACGGCTCATGACAGGGCTCCTCTATGGCTCTTGGGTTGGTTCTACTTGGCGAGGCGCGTGTGGAGGAGCTCCGCGAAGGCGCGACACAGGTCGACCGTCGTGAAGATGCCTACGACCTTGCCGCTCTGCATGACCACGGCGCATCCGTACTTGTGCGCCCCCATGCTCTCGACGACCTCGTCGAGGGGCGTCTCGGGCTGGACCTCGTAGACGCTGCTCGTCATGGCCTCCTCGACGAGAACCTCCTTCGGGTCGACGTCCTTCAGCGACTCCACGAGGTGGAGATCGCGGTCCGTGATGATGCCGACGAGCTTGCCTCCGCGAAGGACGGGAAGGTGGCGGATCGTGTGCTCGTGCATGATTTCGTGCGCCCTCGAGAGCGGCTGGTCCACGCCAACCGAGTGCGGCGAAGTCGTCATGTACTTCTGGATCAACGGAATTGGTTTCGACATGCATGGGCTTTGAGCATGACTCGTGCCACCCTCCCACCGCCCTAATGCCCAGGCGAAGGCGTCCGACCGGTCCTCTGCCCGTGCAAGGGGTGCGCGTTCACGCAAGAGATTCGTGCCGAGCGCGCCCTCGACCCAGACTTGGAGCTCTGTCGCATGAAACACGCAAGCGTTGACGATGCCATCTCGCACGTGAAGTCCGGCAGCCGCGTCTTCGTCCACGGCGCCTCGGCCACGCCCCTCCGGCTGCTCGAGGCGCTCGTCGGCCAGAGAGATCGGCTCCGCGACGTCGAGCTCATTCACCTGCACACGGTGGGGCCCGCGCGTTACGCCGACCGCGAGCTCGGTGCGAGCTTTCGCGTCGTCAACCTCTTCGTCGGCCCGAACATGCGCCCGAAGATGGACGGCACGCGGGTCGACTACCTGCCCTGCTTCCTCTCGGAGATTCCCCAGCTCTTTCGCTCCGGGCGAAGACCGCTCGACGTGGCGCTGCTCCACGTCTCGCCACCGGATGCGCACGGGTTCTGCACCCTCGGTACGAGCGTGGACGTGGCGCGCGCCGCGGCAGAAATCGCGCCGATCCTCATCGCCCAGGTGAACCCGCGCATGCCGCGTGTGCACGGCGACGGCTTCATTCACATCGATCACATCCACCACTGGGTGGATGTCGACGAGCCGATTCCCGAGTCTCCGCCGGCGCGGCTCGGCCCTGACGAGCGCGCCATCGGCGGGTTCGCCGCGGGGCTCATCGACGACGGGGCGACGCTCCAGATGGGCATCGGCGCGGTTCCGGACGCCGTCCTCGCCTCGCTGTCGGGGCACAAGCACCTCGGCATCCACACCGAGATGTGGACCGATGGCGCGCTCGCGCTCATCAAGAGCGGCGTCGTCGACAACTCGAGAAAGCACGTGCACCCGGGCAAGACGGTCTCCGGGTTCGTCATGGGGACGCGGGCCTTGTACGACTACATCGACGACAACCCGTCGGTCGCGCAGCTCGACATCGCGTACGTGAACAACGCGGACGTCATCGCCCGCAACGACAAGGTCGTCGCCATCAACTCCGCCGTGGAGATCGACCTTACCGGCCAGATCTGCGCCGATTCCATCGGGCATAGAATCATCTCCGGGGTCGGCGGGCAGATGGACTTCATGCGGGGCGCCTCGCTCTCGAAGGGAGGAAAGCCGATCATCGCCCTCACGAGCCGGACGGCGAAGGGCGCGGCGCGCATCGTCCCGATGTTGAAGGGAGGCGCCGGCGTGGTCACGACGCGCGCACACGTGCACTTCGTGATCACGGAGCACGGCGTGGCGGACCTCTACGGAAAGACGCTGAGCGAGCGCGCCCAGGCGCTCGTCGCCATCGCCCACCCGGACGACCGCGAGCCCCTCGCGAAGGCCTGGCGGGACGCCGTCACTCGCCCTTGAGCGTATCGTCCAGCTCGCGCCGCAACCAGTTGAGCAGGCCCGCCGCCGAGACCACGCCGAGGACCTTGCCGCCCGCGACGACGGGCACGTGGTGCACGTACTGCGTTGCCATGAGCTTGACGGCATCGGCGATCGGCGTCGTGTCCAGGAAGGACATGACGAACGGGGTCATGATGTCCTTCGCGCAGAGTTTGTTGCCCGCGCCGGCCCTGGACAGCGCGCGTAGCAGGTCCGTCCGGGAGACGACGCCCGCGGGGTGCCCGTCGGCGTCCATGACGACAGCCACGTCCAAGGACTCCTCCACGTAGACGCGCGCCAGAATGGGAACGGGAACGTCCGACGCCAGGCAGAATCCGGTGCCCATCGCGGCGGACACCGGGGTCTCCTGCGCGGACTCCCATGGGCCACAGGGAGTTCGCAAAGGGAGAACGTCCCCCGCCAGCCGGCACAGGAGTACCCAGGCGTCTTGGGAACGAGGGGTCGAGAGGTGCTCGCAGTGGCTGCAGATGCGGCATGCGTCGAGCGGCGTCCATCCGGCCACTGGGCACAGAACGATGGCCTCCCGCGAGACCGCGCCGTCCGGCGCCACGCTGCAGCGCGCGTGAACGGCGACGGACTCCACCTGGGTGAGAGTGGAAGAGCTGGGCATGGCAAACGGCGGTGCAACCCGTGGGCCGACGGGGCCGAAGTGGGCACGTCGGAGGCAGGCTTCTTGCTACAGTCGGGGTATGAAACGCATCCAGCAAGTCCTTGTCGCAACCGACTTCAGCGAAATCGCGACCCGGGCGCTCGACGAGGCCGTGGACCTCGCCGAGCAGCTCGGTGCAAAAGTGACGCTCGTGCACTCGTACGAGATCCCGATCTACGGCTTCCCCGACGGCATCCTCGTCGCGACGTCCGACGTCGTCGCCGGCCTCATGCGCGCGGGACAGACGGGCCTCGAGGCCGCGATCGAGAAGCGCAAGGATCGCAAGGTCGAGATCACGCCGGTGCTCCGCGACGGCACGCCCTGGGAGGAGGTGAACAAGGTCGCCGAGGACGTGAAGGCAGACGTCATCGTCGTCGGTACCCACGGCCGGCGGGGCCTGGCGCGGGCGCTCCTCGGCAGCGTCGCCGAGCGGATCCTACGTACCGCGACGCGCCCTGTGCTGGTCGTTCACGGGGGATAGAAGGGCAGCTTTTTTCGCCGATGGCGGCGCGCTGGCGGCGTCGCTCAGCCTTCGCCAGGCTTGCCGGCCGGGGTCGCCGTGCGCTGCAGCGAGATTCCGTACTCGTGGAGCTTGTACTGGATCTTGCGCACGCTGATGTCGAGCATCTGCGCCGCCTGGGCGGTGCGACCGCCGCAGGCCTCCAGCGTCGAGAGGATGGAGTGGCGCTCGATCTCCTCGAGCGTGGATCCGGGGATGCGGATGGCGCCCTTCGGGACGCCGCCGACTCCGACAGGCAGGTGCTTCGCCGTGATGAGGGTGCCGTCGCAGAGCACCGCGGCGCGCTCGATCACGTTCTCGAGCTCGCGCACGTTGCCCGGCCACCGGTAACCGGTGATCCGCTCCAGCGCCGCGTCGTCGAACCCCTGGATGGTCTTGCCGTTCTCCTTCGAGAAGCGTTGCAGGAAGTGCGTCGCGAGGGGCAAGAGGTCGCTCGGCCGGGCGCGCAGCGGGGGCATCTCCACGTTCACCACGTTGAGCCGGTAGAACAGGTCCTCCCGGAAGCGGCCCGCGCCGACCTCCGCCGTGAGATCGCGGTTGGTCGCGGCGATGATGCGAACGTCCACCTTCAACGTCTCGTTGCCGCCCACCCGCTCGAAGGTCCGCTCCTGGAGGAAGCGGAGCAGCTTGACCTGGGTAGCTGCGGAGATGTCGCCGATCTCGTCGAGGAAGAGCGTCCCTCCATCGGCCTGCTTGAAGCGCCCTTCGCGCCGACCCACGCTGCCGGTGAAGGCCCCCTTCTCGTGGCCGAAGAGCTCACTCTCGAGGATCGTCTCGGCGAGGGCCGCGCAGTGGAGCTTCACGAAGGGGCCGCGCGCGCGGGGGCTATGCTCGTGGATGGCCTGTGCCACCAGCTCCTTGCCCGTACCGCTCTCCCCGGTGATGAGGACGCTCGCACGGCTCGGAGCGACCTGCTCGATCACGCTGAAGACGGCCTGCATCGCGGGGCTCGTGCCGACGATGTTCTCGAACCGAAACTTCTCCTTCAGCCGCG
>Ga0302196_10003620_pt1 | contig 14149 bp, 9 predicted proteins | sample II_Bog_N1_3_FD_198794 | JGI IMG/M metagenome (GOLD analysis project Ga0302196, IMG submission 198794) | Peat permafrost microbial communities from Stordalen Mire near Abisko, Sweden - II_Bog_N1_3 | ecosystem: Environmental > Terrestrial > Soil > Wetlands > Peat | place: Sweden: Abisko, Stordalen...
CCCCAGCGCAGCCCCTCGGAGAACGAGGCGGCGCCGATCGGCATGATCATGAACTCCTGCAGGTCGATGGAGTTGTCGGCGTGCACCCCGCCGTTGATGACATTCATCATCGGCACCGGGAGCACATGGGCGTTCGCTCCACCCACATACCGGTAGAGCGGGAGGTCGAGCTCGTCCGCCGCGGCCCGCGCGGTGGCGAGGGACACGCCCAGGATGGCATTGGCGCCCAGTCGGCCCTTGTTGGGGGTCCCGTCGGCATCGATCATGGCCAGATCGACCGAGCGCTGGTCGAGCGCGTCGAAGCCGTTGAGGAAGTCGGCGATCTCGCCATTCACGTTCTCGACGGCGTCCAGCACGCCCTTGCCCCGGTAGCGGTCGCCGCCATCGCGGAGCTCGACCGCCTCGAACGTCCCCGTGGAGGCACCTGACGGTACGATGGCCCGTCCGGCGGCACCCGAGTCGAGAACGACTTCGACCTCAACCGTGGGATTGCCGCGGGAATCGAGGACTTCCCGGCCGATGACCTGCTCGATCGAGCTCACTGTGCGCTAGTACTCCTGTTCGGCGTGGAGGCAAAGCTACCATCGACATCACGGCCGTCCGCGGCATCGTCGCGTAGCGGCTGGTCGGCCACGTTCGCCACCCGGGCGGCCGTCAACGGCTCGCGAGGCTCTCGTGCGTCTTCTCGACGAGTTCGGCCTGGGCGTCCCAGGCGTAACGGTTCCGACTCGTGTGCAGTGCCGCGCCGCAGACCGACCAGTAGGCGTCGCTGCCCTCGACCGCCAGCTGGTACATGGCCTCGACCTGCTCGTGCCAGGCGTGCGTCGTAGCCAGGAATCCGTCCACTCCGTCGGCGATGGCGTCCCGGTAGGCGGGAGTCGGCGTGGCGAGAACCGGGCAGCCGACGATGCCCGCTTCGAAGAACTTGAGTTCCGACTTACAGGCGTTGAACTCGTTCATCACGAGCGGGGCCAGGCACACTTCGCACGCGGCGGCCACGCGCTGGAGATTGAAGTAGTCCTGGAGCGGGACCCGTTCGATCCGGTGGGCGAAGGGTGCAAGATGCTCGTCGATCTCCATGAATCCCACGATCCGCAGGTCGAGATCCCGGTGGCGGCCCATGGCCGCCGCCAGCGCCGGCGAGGCGATCCCGAAGTCCCGCGAATGGGTCGGCGAGCCGCTCAGGTAGCCCATGAGGACGCGCCCGTCGCGTCCGAAGCCGTTGGCACGCTTGGTCGCTCGTACGAGATCGGAGATCTCGGTCTGGCGTCGGTTGAGGAAGTTCGGGATGACGCCGCACGGCAGACCACCCGTGGCCCGCTCGATCTGGTCGGCCAGGGCGCGGTTCGTGGCGATGGCTCCATCGCACAGGTCGAGGGTGGCGCGCAGTCGTCCGATGTAGCTGAACCAGTAGTCCCAGTGCTGTTCCTCGTCGGGGGAGACGGCCAGTGCATCCATGATGAAGTGGATGTACGTCGGATCGACCACGAGGTCGTCCACGTCGAAGAGCACGGTGACGCCGCGCGCCCTCGCCCGCTCGACGAGGCGGGCGACCGCGTCGTCGTACCGGGTCCGGCAGATGACGAGGGTGTCGCACCGGTCGACGAAGGACTGGTCCACCCGGAACTCGCGCCGGGTGAACCAGCTCGCCGCCGTGGCGACACCGGGGTCCGCCCGGAGTGACTCGACCATGTTGAACACCCGGTACCGGAAGGTCGAGGTGTCCTCGAGTTCGTAGAGGTAGGCGACGGTGCGGTCACCGCCCTCCAGCCACGAGCGCCGGACGTCGAACGGGACGTCCCACGGGGGCTCGTAGTGCAGTGGTTGGTCGAGGCCGGTGAACACGCGGGGGCTACGAAGCCCTCGAACGCCAGTCGAGGATCTGGTCGACCACCGGGGCGAGCGTCTCGCTCCAGCTCCGGGCCAGCAGCGGCCCCTCGGCCACGGTGCGATCGGGGTCGTCCACCGCGGCCACACCCCGGGCGATGCCGTCGACCAGCGCGTCAACCGTGGGCTCGGTGCAGATGATGTTCGGTGAGTAGTCGGACAGGTCGGTCTTCGTGGACCCGAAGGAGTTGGTGACCACCACGGCACCACTGGCCGCCAGGTCGAGCGGCGGGTAGCTCGGGTGCGGCGAGTAGATCAGGCTGAGTCCGAGGTCGGCCGACCGCACGTGACGTGCGTAGTCGTCGAACATGAGGTTCTCGGCGATCTCGACGTCCGGAGACCCGGGGAGGGAGACCGTGCCGATGTCCTTGCCCACGAAGACGAAGCGCCAGTCGTCGGCGGCCAGGGTTCCGGCCAGCAGCGAACGTTCGATGGCCTCGAAGCCCCGCCAGTAGAGGTTCCGCAGGTTGTTGGGCCGCGCGTAGAAGAGAAAAGTGCGCTTGTTGCCCGGCGCCCGCCGCTCCCGGTCCTCGAAGAAGAGCCCGCTCGGGAACGCGGGTTCGAACACCACCGCTCGGTCGGCCAGACCGGTCAGGGGCGACGGCCCTTCGGTGAAGTGTCGGAAGAGCAGGGCGCTGTTCACCACCGTGTGGAGCTTCGGGTCCTCGAGCAGCTCGGCGCACCGGAGCGATTCGTCGCCCATCGGGTAGAACATGCGCTCGTCCTCCTGGAGGAGGTACACCACCGGCGCGTATCCCACCGCGGCGATGGTCGGCACCGCGGTCCACCAGGACGTCGGGATGAAGAGGTCCTCGTCGCCGAAGGGGACGGCGGCCGCGGTGTCGGCGCCCGCATGGACGACCGCGACATCGGCGGGGCAGTCGACGCCCGAGACGCGCAGCAGGCGGTCCACGACCGAAGGGTCGCCCGGCGTCGTGCGGGTCACGATCCGCAGGCGTCCGTCGATGCGTCCGGCCACCTCGGCGCCGAGGATGAGACTGGTGGCCACGCCTCCGAACAGGCTCCCCGACGAGATCGAGTCGGTGACGATGTTCACCGTCGGCCGGGCGTGCGGCGCACGGAAGACGCGCAGGGCCTCGAGCTGGGGGAACTGCTGTTCCGCCAGAAGCAGGCCGGGACCGGGGGCGACGGGCGTGGGCCGGATCTCCGCGGCCGGGACATCGATCACCCCGGCGACGTCGAGGGTGGGTCGGGCAGCCGGTCGGGTGGCCGTCTTGGCGGAGGTGAGCATGCGCTTGACCGAACTGCGGAGCGGCGGTGGCACCCGGTCGGCGACACGTCGCACCGGCGACGTTGCCCGCCAGAACGCGCTCGACTCGACGGACGCCAGTCGGGCATCGATCTGTTGGACCTCGTGGTTCGCCCGGTTGAGCTGGGTGCGGACGGACACCAGGTCGGCGTCGAGCGCGCCGGTGCGGCGGCGCTCGTCGGCCAGCTCACGCTCGACCGAGCGCAACTCGGCGACGAGGCCCACGCGCTCCACCTCGATGGCGTCGAGTCGGACCTCGGCGTCGAACTGTGCGGTCCGGGCCTCGGCCAGCTGGATGTTCAGATCGATGGCCCGTCGCGTCTCGTCGGCCAGGGACGTGCGGAGCCGCACGATCTCCGCCGCGGCCAGCTGCACCTCCTCCCCCACCGGCTCGCTCGACTTCCGGAAGAGCAGTGCGTGGGGGCAGAGGAAGGTCGCGTCGTAGGCCAGCACCGGTGCGAACCCATGGGACGCGAAGTGACGGATCCAGTAGATCGGCGGCCGGACGTTGACGTGCGTCGGTTCCTCGAAGTCGGAGGGCGTCGAGGAGAACAGGATCTGATTGGTCGCGGCCGTCAGGTGCTTGATGGCGACGATGCCGTCGTCCTCGGGGACGTGCTCGAGGACCTCGATGCAGAGCACGAGGTCGTACACGCTCTCGATCGGTTCGGTCACCGACCCCACCGAGCAGTAGGGGCGGACGTCCGGCCGGATCTCGTCGATGGCGAACGACGAGATGTCCCGACCGTGGGTCTCCACCCCCCGGTCCCACAGGGCCTCGACCAGGAAGCCGATGGCGCAACCGGCGTCGAACGCGGTGCCGGGGGCGAGACTCCTCACCACGTCGTCGGCGACCGCCCCGAAGAACTGCTCCCAGTGCGGCTCGCCCTTGCGATAGGGCGGTGCCTCGCCCCGGGAGTAGTAGTTGTCGAAGTACTCCTCGTCGTACTGGAGCGCCAGGTCGCGACCCGGCGAATCGTCCGTCGGTTGGCCAGGTCCCATGCGCTACGGACACTACACGACCGACCCCGGGTCCCTGTGGCCCCTCGGGTCCGGGGCGCAGCCGTGTCGGGGCCCTCGGAACATGGATCGGTGGGGAGGGCCGCCGGTCCGGACCGATCGTCAGCCTGCGGTCTCCACCTCGCTGCGGAACGAGCGAGAGCGGGCCAGGAGGGCCGTCTCGGGGTCGACTCCGAGCGCCCGGGCCAGTCCCACGACCGCGAACAGCAGTTCGCCGATCTCCTCGGCCCGGTCGCGGGTACCTCCTTCGCCGTCGGCGACGTCGCCGGTCGGGCGGGCGTCCTCGGACCCGAGGCGGGCGACCCGGTCGGCCACCCGCGTGACCTGTTCGGCGAGGGTAGGCAGCACCATTCCGATGGCCACGGCCTTGCGCTGGAGTTTCGCGGCCAACGCCAGGGCGGGGAGAGCGGCGGGGATCCCCTCGGTGACGCTGGCGCGACCCTTCTCCACCTTCTTGATGGCTTCCCAGTTGGCCGCCACGTCCTCGGCCGTCTCGGCGTCGACGTCGCCGAATACGTGGGGATGACGCACCACCAGCTTGTCGTGCACCCCCCGAGCCACGTCGGCCAGGGTGAAACGGCCCTCCTCCGCCGCCAGCGTGGCATGGAAGTACACCTGGAACAGCAGGTCGCCGAGCTCCTCCTCCAGGTGGGCGGTGGCGTCAGCCTCCCGGTCGGCCACCCCGTGGTCGGCGTCGTCCCGGTCGCCACTGCCGGAGGTGACGGCGTCCAGCTCGTCGATCGCCTCCAGGACCTCGTAGGACTCCTCCAGCAGGTGCCGGGCGAGCGAGGCGTGGGTCTGGCGCTGGTCCCACGGACACCGCTCACGGAGCGTGTGGACCAGTTCGTCGAGCGCGACGAGCTCCGCGGCCACCGGCGCCGCCAGCGACGGGATCCACAAGGACGTCAGGTGGTCGGGCTCGAAGGCCCGGTCGAGGTCCTCCCACGCCACTTCGCCGACCCACTCGTCCCCGAGACCGAGATGGTGCAGCACGGTGACCGGCTCCGAGGGGGTCCCGTCGACGGCGAGCTTCACGTCGGAGAGCACCCGGCGACTCCAGCACTGGGCGACCAGCATCGGCCCCCGCTCCCCCGCGGCGTCGAGGGCGAACCGCTCGGCGTCGACCAGCCGCACCCCGGCATCCACGGGGTCGACGCCAAGTCGGGCGAAGGCGACGTCGAGGAACGACACCGACGGGTGCACGACGACGGTGATCTCACCGGAGACGACCCTCGGGTGCCCCGACAGCAGCACGACCGTCCGCTCGGCCACGGAAGGTGATCCCGGGACGGCGTAGGCCACGGGACCCCCCGTGAGGGCGGCGTCGACCAGGTCGTCCACGATGGCCCGGTAGACGTCGTCGAAGGTGTCGGCCGACTCGTAGTGGTGGTCGAAGGTCCGGGCCCGGTCGACGGACCCCGCCGCCGGGTGGCGGGCCGTGCGCAGGAGCACCTGGTCCGCCGCCGACAGGATCTCCGCCGTGCCCGCGGTGATCAGTTCGGGTCCGGCCGGCCCCAGCCCGACGACGTCGATGCGTGGGGTGCCCGGCACGCGGGTCTCAGCTGCCGGACGACGTGGCGGTCGACGGGGTCGACGAGGACGACGGGGTGGTCGTGGTCGGCGACGAGGACGACGGGGAGATGAGCGACGGGATCGTGGTGGTCGTCGTGGTGGTCGGCTTGGTCACCGTGGAGCCGTACAGCGGCAGCAGGAACTTCGCCTTCGGTGTCGGCGGCGTGGTGATGTGGGTCCCCGACCACGTGCCGTACTGCGGGTTGATGTCGATGGTCGACTTCCGGGCGAATCCGAGTACCTCGTTCGAGACCTTCTGGCGGTTGGCCGTCGTACGGATGAGGATCTGGGCGATGGTCGACGCCGCCTGGGCGAACGACACCGGGGTCCGGCTCGTCACCACGTAGACCACCCAGGTCCCGTTCGACTGGACGGGCGTGACGGGCTGGCCCACGGCGACCGAGGACAACTGGAGCTGGGACAGGATCGTGGACTCGGGGAAGCACCCGATCTGGCCGCTCCGGGTCTGGACGGAGGGATCGGTGGACGCCGCCGCCGCCACCTGGGTGAGAGACGTACCGGCCTTGAGGCTGTTGTAGGCCGTGTCGGCCGTGGCCTGGTCGGTGGTCTGGATGACCGAGACGCAGTCCTGGACGAACTGGGTGGGGTTGGCCGCGAAGTAGCTCTGCAGCGCCGACGGTGAGAGGTCGGCCGAGCGGGTCAGGAGGTACTGCTCGATGGCCTGGTTGGCCAACTCGGTGTCGCGCACGTCGGCGGGGAGTGCGGCCAGCACGGCCTTGCCGGTGAACGACGTACCGTCGGCCTTCTGGCAGCCCAGCGTGCCACCCAGCGCCGCCGCCTGCTGGGCCTGGGCGCTGATGGCGCCGTCGAGCAGCGTGACGAACTCGCTCTCGGCCTGGGCCCGGTCCTTCGCGGTGATGCGGACCTGGTGCCCGGCGGCGAACTGGCCCGCCAGCACGTTGTCCACCTCGTTGCCGAGGACCAGGGAGGCGAAGTCGGTGCGGTAGGTGCCGGCACCGCCTGTGCCCGTGCCGGTGAGGTCGAGGGCCTGGGGGAAGTCGAGCGACAGGAGGCAGAGGCCGGCGGCCGACGACGTCAGTCCCTGGAGTTGGCTGTTGAGCGAAGCCACCGAGATCGTGTCCCCGTTGACCGACGCGGCGGTCGGGGTGAGGGTGCAGGCGGAGGTCGCCACTCCGGTGGCGACGACGGTGAGGACGGCGAGGAGGCCGGTTCGGATGCGGTTCACGGCGGCGATGCTACCGGTCGCAACCGGGTGGCTCCGGACGGGCACGGGTGCGGGCGCCACCGGCCTTGGGATGAACCGGCCGGGCGGGGACCTGTGCACCCGGCCGGCGGGGCCGTCGACGCCGTCCGGACGCGCCGTCCCGCCCTCCCCGTCCGCCCGCTCAGTCCGCCGGCACCAGCTCGCGCAACAGGGAGACGAGCGCAGGCGCGTAGCCCCCCGTCGCCCGGTCCGGGGCGATCGGGATGGTGAGTCGCTTGGCTTCGGCCACCAGGGTCGATCCCGGGGCCAGCCGCCGGAGGCGCACCTCGGCCGAGGCCGGCAGGATGACCGGGGTCAGCTTGGCCACCGCCCGACCGCCCGGGCCACCACGCGGCCCGGCACCCTCGGAGGCGAACCTCGGCACGGAGACGGCCAGGTCCTCGATGCCGAGGCGCAGACATTCGACCCGCAACAGGGCGACGTCGAGCAGCGCGGTGGCCGGAGCGGGCAGCGGGCCGAACCGGTCCTGCCACTCGGCCCGCACGTCCTCCACCTCGGCCTCGGTCCGCACCCCCGACAACCGCCGGTACGCCTCGAGCCGGACGTCCTCCGCTTCGACGTAGTCCGGGGGCAGGTGGGCGGCATCGGGCAGGTCGACCGACAGCTCGACCGGCCGGGGGCGCGTCTCGCCCTTCAGCTCCGAGACGGCCTCGGAGACCATCTGCACGTACAGGTCGTACCCGATGGCGGCGATGTGACCCGACTGGTCCCGTCCGAGGAGATTGCCCGCCCCGCGGATCTGGAGGTCCCGCAGGGCGATCTTGAACCCCGACCCGAGCTCGGTGTGGTCACCGATGGTACGCAGCCGTTCGTAGGCCGTCTCCGACAGCACCCGGTCCGCCGGGTGGAACAGGTAGGCGTAGGCCCGCATGCCGGCCCGACCCACGCGACCCCGCAGCTGGTGGAGCTGGCCCAGACCGAGCAGGTCGGCCCGGTCGACGACGAGGGTGTTCACCGTGGGCATGTCGATGCCCGACTCCACGATGGTGGTGCAGACCAGGACGTCGTACTCGCCCTGCCAGAAGTCGAGCACGACCTGCTCGAGGGAGCCCTCGTCCATCTGGCCGTGGGCCACCGCCACGCGCGCCTCGGGGGCCATGCGGCGGACCCGCTCGGCGGTGGCCTCGATGTCCTGGACGCGGTTGTGGACGTAGAAGACCTGTCCCTCGCGGAGGAGCTCCCGCCGGATCGCCTCGCTGGCGGCGGCCTCCTCGAACTCACCCACGTGCGTGAGGATCGGGCGCCGTGCCGCGGGCGGTGTGTTGACCATGGACAGGTCGCGTATTCCGGTCAACGCCATCTCGAGGGTGCGCGGGATCGGGCTGGCCGTCAGGGTCAGGACGTCCACCCCTTCGGCCATCGCCTTGATCGACTCCTTGTGGCTCACCCCGAACCGCTGCTCCTCGTCCACCACCAGGAGTCCGAGCTTCTTGAAGGTCACGTCCTGGCCGAGGAGCCGGTGGGTCCCGACCACCACGTCGATGGACCCGTCGGCCAGTCCGGCCAGCACCTCGGCGGCCTGGGCGTTGGTCAGGAACCGGCTCAGCAGTGCGACCTTGACGGGGAACGGCGCGTAGCGGTCGGCGAACGTCTGGGCGTGCTGGCTGGCCAGCAGGGTCGTGGGCACGAGTACCGCGGCCTGGAAGCCGTCCTGGACGGCCTTGAACACCGCCCGCACGGCCACTTCGGTCTTGCCGAACCCGACGTCGCCGCACACCAGGCGGTCCATGGGCTGGGGACGTTCCATGTCCGCCGTGACCTCCTCGATGGCGCGCAGCTGGTCCGAGGTCTCGACGAACGGGAACGAGGAGGCCAGCTCGGCCTGCCACGGGGTGTCGGGTCCGAAGGCGTGACCCGGAACCTCGAGGCGGCGCCGGTAGAGGGCGACGAGCTCCTCGGCGATCTCGTGGACGGCGGCCCGGGCCTTGGACCGGGCCTTCTGCCACTCCGAGCCGCCCAACCGGCTGACGTTCGGCGAGTCACCGCCGGCGTAGGGGGTGAGCAGCTCGATCTGGTCGGTGGGGAGGTACAGGCGGTCGCCGCCGCGGTACTCGAGCAGCAGGTAGTCGCGGGTGGCGCCCCCCATCGTCCGGGTGACCATGCCCCCGTAGAGGGCGACTCCGTGCTGGCGGTGGACGACATAGCTCCCCGGTGCGAGGTCGTCGAAGAAGCCGTCGACCGGTCGGGCACGCGTCCGGGCCTGGCGGTGCGGTCGCATCCGTCCGGTGACGTCCGACTCGGCCAGCACCGCCACCCGGCATCCGGGCAGCACGAATCCGCGGTCGACGGCTCCCACCACGATCCGGGCACCGGGCACGGCGAGGTCGTCCATTGCGGCGGCGACGGGTACGACCAGACCCTCCTCGGCCAGGAGGACCGACAGTCGTTCGGCCCCGCCGGCGGAGGCGGAGCACAGCACGACCGAGTACCCCGACTCCGCCAGGGATCGGACCTGGCTCGCCAGGCGGGCCCCGTCGCCCAGGATGGGCTCCCATCCCCGGCTCTCGACCTGGGGGGCGTCGGGTCCGTCGGCCGAGGGGACGAGGGAGACCACACCGGCCGACGTGCCGGTGAGCAGCCGGTCGTAGGGGACGTGCAGCCGGGGTGCCCCGGCCCCCGCCTCGAGGCCCCAGGTCTCCGCCAGCGCATCGGCCAACGCCGACTCCTCGTCGAGGAGCTCCGACGCCCGGTCCCGCACCCGGCGGGGCTCCACCAGCACGACCAGCGCGTCGTCGCCGAGCAGGTCGCACACCAGCTCCTCGCCCTCGACCAGCCACGGCAGCCAGGACTCCATCCCGTCGAACTGCTGCCCGTCGGCGATACGGTCCCACTGCTGGCGGCCCCAGGGGGCGGAGCCGACCAGGGCGGCCGCCCGCTCCCGCATCGCCGCGTCGGCCACCAGCTCACGGCAGCCGAAGAGCTCGACCCGGTCGAGATCGTCGGTGGAGCGCTGGTCGGCCACGTCGAAGCGGGTCAACCGGTCCACCTCGTCGCCCCACAGATCGATGCGCACGGGCTCGTCGCCGGTGGAGGGGAAGACGTCGACGATGCCACCCCGCACGGCCAGCTCGCCCCGGTGCTCGACCAGCGACTCGCGTCGGTATCCGAGCGCGACGAGATCGGACACCAGTTCCTCGACCACGACCCGGTCCCCTCGCTCCACCACGACGGGGCGGGTGGTGGTGCGCCAGGGACCGAGGCGCTGGAGGACGGCCTTGACCGGAGCCACCACGATGTCCGGTCCGGAGCCGTCGTCGGCGTCCGGTCCGACCAGCTGCCAGAGCAGGCGCAGTCGCCGTCCCATGGTGTGGACCTCGGGGCTGACCCGTTCGAACGGCAGGGTCTCCCAGGCCGGGAACAGCTCCACCGACGGCGCCCCGTCCCCGCGGGGCTCGGCGAAGACCTCGAGGTCGTGGGCGAGCTGCGAGGCGGCCTGGCCGGTCGGGGTGACCACCAGGACCGGGCGACGGGTCCCGAGGCGGAGCAGGCCGGCCAGCACGAAGGCCTGGGCGGGGGTGGCGACCGCCAGCGTGGCCCCACGGGCACCGACCACGCGGGTCATCGCCGGGTCGTTGCGCAGCAGGGCGGGGAGCGACCGGAGACTCACCCGGTCAGGGTAGCGGCGCCGGTCGGGGTCACCGGGCGGCGGGTCACGCGTTCGGACGGCGCGGCTCCCACCGGAACCGGCGGGCGCTGAACACCAGTGCGGCGACGGCCCAGACCGCCATCACCGCCAGGTCGCCCGGCCGCAGCCCCGATCCCGGACCGCCCTCGAACGCACTTACCAGTGCCCGGATCATGTGGAAGATCGGGAACCAGTCGGCGATACGGGCCAGCACCGACCCTTGGGCCAGCGGGTAGAAGACCCCCGAGATGAACACGACCGGGAAGTAGAGACCGTTGATGATGGCGGGAGCGGCGTCGGCGTTCGGGACCAGGATGGTGACGGCCAGGCCCAGCGCGCAGAAGGTCACGATGCCCACGAACAGGGTGACCACCACGGCCAACGGGTGATAGGGGAAGTGGAGGTCGTAGAAGGCGATCCCGAGGCTGACGACGATCACGGTGAGGATCGCCACCACGATGAGCACCGAGCCGATCAGCCCGGCGATGTAGGACCCGACGGCGATGGGGGTGCCCCGCATCCGCTTCAGCACCCCGGAGTCCCGGCGGGTGCAGACGACCATGGCCAGGTTCGTGTAGCAGGCGGCGATGAGGCCGAAGGCGAGCATGGCCACCACCACGTACTGGTCGTACCGGAGCGTGTAGCCCGGCACCCGAGACGGTCCGGCCGAGCCTCCGACCACGAGGAGGAAGATGATGGGGAAGGCGAAGGTGAAGATGGCGGCCATCGGGTTCCGCCAGTAGGCCTTCTGCTCGTAGCCGACCTGCGCGGCGGCCACCCGGACGTCGTTCACCGCGCCTCCCCCGACGACGCGGGTGGGTCCCCGGTCAGCGACAGGTAGACGTCCTCGAGGGACGGGCGCTCGACCGCCAGGCCCGACAGCCCTTCGCCCCGGCCCAGGGCCCAGCGGGTCAGGGCGTGGAGCGCGGCCGTCGGCTCGGGCACGGCGAACTCGACGAACCCGGCCCGCAACCGGGCCTCGACCCCCTCGGGCAGCGGCAGGTCGGCGAGCGTGACGCCGTCGGGCGGCACGAAGCGCACCGTGCTCATCCCCTGGTCGCGTCCGCCCAGCGTGTCCGGTGGCCCCGAGGCCACCACCCGGCCGCCGGCCAGCACGACCACGGAATCGGCCAGGGCCTGGGCCTCGTCCATGTAGTGGGTGGTCAGCACCACGGTGCGACCTTCGGCGCACAGGTCACGCACCACGTCCCAGGCCTCGCGCCGGGCGGACGGGTCGAACCCCGTGGTCGGTTCATCGAGGAAGATCAGTTCGGGATCGCCGATGAGCGCGAGTCCGAGGTCGAGCCGCCGCTGCTGGCCGCCCGAGAGCGTCTTGACCCGGGAGCCGGCCTTGGCCTCGAGCCCCACCAGCCCGACCACCTCGTCGACGCCCCGGGGGGCACGGTACAGGCCGGCCCGCTGGGTCAATGCCTCGGCCACCGTCAGGTAGGGATCGACGGCGCACTCCTGGAGGACCATGCCCACCCGCTCCCTGAGCGAGCGCTCACGGCGGGCCGGGTCGTGCCCGAGCACCGACACGTCGCCGGCATCGCGGTTGCGGTAGCCCTCGAGAATCTCGACGGCCGTGGTCTTGCCGGCCCCGTTCGGTCCGAGGAGTGCCAGGACCTCGCCCCGGCGTACCTCGAGGTCGATGCCCCGCAGCGCCACGAAACTCCCGTAGGACTTGGTGAGCCCGACCACCCGGACGGCCAACTCGGCGTCCGGGCCGTGGGCGGCGGGTTGGGAGACGGTCGGCCGGGGGCCGGCACTCCGGGGGACCGACGGCCGGGGGCCGGCACTCCGGGGGACGGGAGCGTCGTCGGCGCGTGCGGGGACCTCGGAGTCGGTTCCCGCTCCCGCCGACCTCGTGTCGTCGGACTCCGGCGCCATGATCCGAACCTAGTCGGCGGTGTTGATGCGATTCATCGCCGACTCGACGCCCGACGTGGCGATCAACTCGACGGCGTCGGCGGCGATCTCGGTGGCCACCGCCAGGACCTCCCGCTCGGCGGCCCCCGGACGCTTCAGGACGTAGTCGGCCCCGGGCTGGCGGCCCGGAGGCTTGCCGATCCCGATGCGCACCCGCAGGTAGTCGCCCGTGTGCAGGTGGGCGTGGACGGACTTGAGACCGTTGTTCCCGGCCGTGCCACCGCCCGCCTTGACCTTCACCCGGCCGGACGGAAGGTCCAGTTCGTCGTGGACGATCACGAGACGCCGGACGCCACCGTCGGAGGGCGGGTCGGCGAGGTCTATCCCGGCACGGCGGACGAGCGGCGCCACGGCCAGTCCCGACTCGTTCATGTAGGTCAGCGGGACCGCGCACAGCACGCTGCGACCGTCGATCAGGATCCGACCGGCGCGGGCACGGAGGCCCTTCTCGGTGGAGAGGTTGCCGTGATGACGGTCGACGAGGAGCGAGACGGCGTCGGCGCCGATGTTGTGGCGGGTGCCCTCGTACTCGGCCCCGGGATTGCCGAGCCCCACGACGAGCAGATCCACCGGGGTACCCCGGCGGGGGCCGACCGCCCCCTCTCGGCGGCGGAGCAGGGCCTAGGCCTCGTCGGCTGCCGAGTCGTCGGCGGACTCCGCCTCGTCGGCCGCTGCTTCTTCGGCCGCGGTCGCCACCTGGACGCGGGGCGGGTTACCGGCCACGACGGTGGCACCCGGGTCGGTCTCGAGTTCGACACCGGGGGGGATGGTGATGTCCGACACGTGGAGGGCGCCGCCGATGGTGAGGCTCGAGATGTCGATGTCGACGCTCGGCGGGATCTCGGTCGGCTTGGCCTTCACCTGGAGGGTGAACAGCTGCTGGTCCACGATGCCGTCGCCATGGGCGATCTCGACGGCCTCGCCCACCAGGTTGATGGTGACCTCGGCGCTGATCAGCTCGTCACGGTTCACGATGAGGAAGTCGACATGGGTCACCACGTTGCGGACCGGGTGGTGCTGGATGTCCCGGGCGAGGGTGAGCAGTTCCTTGCCGTCCACCTGCAGCTGGAGCAGGGTGTTTAGACCGGCCTCGCCCGACATGGCGATCTGGAACTCGCGGGCGACGACCGCCACGGGGATGGGATCAGCGCCGTGGCCGTAGACCACACCGGGGATCTTCCCGTCGGCGCGCAGGCGGCGGGTCGAGCTGGTTCCGATCTCGCGGCCGGTGTGGGCGGTGAGCGTGGTTTCGGGCATGCGGGGACTCCTCGGGAGATGCGGCGACGGGCGCAGGGTCTCGCCCTCCGGGTCGTGCTCGAGGCACGGACAGGAGCGGCCGCTGCTGACGGCCCACCATGATAGACGCAACGCCGGACCGCAGCCACACGCCCCTCACACCTCCGGCTATGCGCCCTCACACCTCCGGCTGTGCGCCCCCACACCTCCGGCTGTGCGCCGGGGAGCAGGTACTACGCCAGGTTCTCGCCGCCGAAGATCTCGGAGACGGAGGAGTCCTCGAACACGGCGTCGATGGCGCTGCTGATCAGATTGGCCACCGAGAGCACCTCGAGCTTGTCGAATCGCCGATCCGGCGGGATCG
>Ga0302196_10003621_pt1 | contig 14148 bp, 13 predicted proteins | sample II_Bog_N1_3_FD_198794 | JGI IMG/M metagenome (GOLD analysis project Ga0302196, IMG submission 198794) | Peat permafrost microbial communities from Stordalen Mire near Abisko, Sweden - II_Bog_N1_3 | ecosystem: Environmental > Terrestrial > Soil > Wetlands > Peat | place: Sweden: Abisko...
ATCTGCGGCCGCGACCGGCTGATCGCCGGCTCCGGCTGGAGCGAGATCGCCGCCGGGCCCCAGGCGCTACGGCTGGCGGCGGGCGGATCCTGCGTCGCCATCGGCTCGGGCGTGGTCGGCGAGCCGCTCAGCGGTTTCCCGGCCCGGGTCCTGGGCCCGCGTCTGGTCGGCGGCGTCGCCAAGGTGACCGCAGCCCGCCGCGAGAGCGAGGCCGGGGTCTGGCTCGACATGGCCCATGACGGCTGGCTGGCCCGCTACGGCCTGACCCACGAACGGCGCCTGTTCCTGGACCGGGGCCACGACGAGCTGCGCGGCGAGGACCGCTTCGTGCCCGGCGAGGCGGCCAAGACCTCGACCGTGCCCATCGCCGTCCACTTTCACCTGCACCCGGACGTGCGCGCCTCCCTGGCTCGCGACCAGCGCAGCGTGCTGCTGAAGGGCGCCTCCAACATCGGCTGGTGGCTGCGCAACGACGCCGGCGAGGTCAGCCTGGAACCGTCGGTGCACTTCCACGGCGGCCGGGCGCAGCGGACGACCCAGGTGGTTCTGCGGGGGCGGTTGCGCGCCGATCGCGGGGGCCGGGTGCGGTGGAAGCTGGCGATGGCGGAGGGGGTTTAACAAAGCCGATCAAGCTATTTCGGTGACAGTTTACTTATCTCTGATGACCCATCCGTCTGTGCAGCTGGAAAGTCGAGATAAGTAAACTGTCACCGAAATAGCCGGCAACGGCCGCGGGGATCAGCGGATGGAGTGCGCATGAAACGGGTTTTGACAGGCTTAGCCGTGCTAGCCCTCCTCGCGACCCCCGCCCTCGCCCAGGCCGCGACCGACGCGCGCATCCTCACTTCCCTCGGCGAAATCGACCTGGCCCTCGATCAAGCCCACGCCCCGCTCACCACCTGCAACTTCGTCCGCTACGCCAGGGCCCACGCCTATGACGGCGGGTCCTTTTTCCGGGTGGTGTCGAGCGCCCATCCGGACAAGAACCCCGCGCCGATCGACGTGGTCCAGGCGCAGACGCCGCGCGGATCGGACGACGCCAGCCTGGGCACGGTGCGGATGGAGGGGACCAGGCAGACAGGCCTGCATCACCTCGCTGGGACCGTCTCGATGGCGCGCGATGCGCCCGACAGCGCCGGCTCGAGCTTCTTCATCGTCACGAAGGATAGCCTCAACCTGGACGAAGGCGGTCCGCGCAATCCGGACGGGCGCGGGTTTGCGGCGTTCGGACGGGTGACCCGAGGGTTGGACATCGCGCGGCGAATTGAGGCGATGCCGGCGAAGGACGACATCCTGGCGGCGCCAGTTGAGATCCGCACGCTGACGGTCTCGCCGAGCCTCACCAAGGCGTGCGGTTCGCCGCGCTAGCGCCGCAGGGTGATCGACATGGCCATGGCCCGCTCGCCGCCGGGCTCGACCTCGAACACGCCGGGCTTGTCCCGGAAATCGCCCTCATACCCCGCCGGGTCGGCCCAGCCGTGCCAGGGTTCGATGCAGATGAAGTCCGCCCCGGGCTTGGTCCAGACGCCGAGCAGGGTGGTGTCGGGGAAGGCGACCTCGATAAGCGGGCCGGCGTCGGCGCCATAGGCCAGCCGGCGGCTGGCGATCTTGTCGAAGATCAGCGCGTCGTCGGTGAACAGGTCGTCGCGGAGGACCAGCGCGCGCCCTTCCACCGGCGTCGGGAACCGGGCCGGCTGAACCAGGCCGTCGGCGTCGATGCGCCGGATCGGCGCTGGCTCTTCCTGGTCGAAGACGATCACGTGCGCCGCGCGCGGCTGGCCGTAGGGCAGGGGCCAGCGCAAGGCGGGGTGAAAGCCGAAACTGGCGGACATGGGCGCGGTCGGGTCCAGGTTCCGAACCGTCGCGGTCATCGTCAGGCAAGCGCCCGCGACGGCAAAGGCCAGATCCAGCTCGAACCGGAAGGGATAGGCCGCCAGCGTCTCCTCATCCCAGCGCAAGCGGAACACCGCGCGGTCCCCGGACGTCTCGGCGACCTCGAACAGCCGATGACGGGCGAATCCGTGCCTGGGCAGCGCAAAGGCCTGCCCGCCCAAGCGGTAGCGCCCGCCGTTCAGGCCGCCGACGATGGGAAACAGCACCGGCGCGCGGCCGGTCCAGACCGCGGGATCGCCGTCCCACAGCAGATCGTTTCCCTCCGCGTCGCGCAGGGCGAACAGCTGGGCGCCGAAGGGGTCGATCTCGGCGCTGAGGCCGTCGGAGCGGATCGCGATCACGCAAGCGGACATCTTGAAGTGTTAGCGGCAACTCGCTTGGCTTGCACCTCACCAAGCACGCGCTAGGGTCAAACCCATGAAAAGCTTGTGGCTGATCCCCGCTCTAGCCCTCCTGCTCGCTTGCGGCTTCACAGAAGCGCGGGCCAGCGAGTACAGCCGCACCGTCGGCGAAACCGACATGGCTTTCGCCCAAAGAGTCCTTCGAATACCGGACTCCGGCGACCCAAACGTCATCGCCGCCGATTGGAACGGCGTGCCGACCCTTTTTGTCGATTACGAGACCACTGGAGACAATCCGGATCGGCTCCTTGTCGCGCTTCAGCGACAGCCCGATGGCGCCTATCGCGCCATCCAGGTCACGGACGGCGAGCAGGAAGGAGGGACGCCAGACATTGCTGCGATCGGCTTCGCAAACGCCGACCGAGACCCGGCCAAGGAGCTGATCGTCATCCTTACCTGGAATCAGGCGCACTACGATGTCGGGGGGACCCTTTATGAAGTTCGCCTCTTCGACGACCCGAAGCCCGGACAGATCAGCCTCACCCAACTAAAGCTCAGCGGACACTTTGGCTCGGAATGCGACTGCACGTGGCGCGACGGTTCCTCGAAGCATTATCCATTCAAGACGATTGCGGCGGTAAAGGCGGAATTGAAGCGGTTGGGCTACTAACGCCCGAGGAGACCCGTCGTTTCGCAACAGATGGGACGACGCCTTTAGTGACCTTCCCTCCTCCGGAGAGAAGGTCGAGAAACCGCAAACGTTGACTCCCCCGCCGCCCGCTCCTATCCCACACCCGTTCCGCGTGACTGGCGATTCAAGTGGGAGACCACTGGGGAGCGCGGGATGTTTCAGCCGCTCGCCTGGGCATCTTCATCCATAGCCCGGAGATCGCCATGCCCGCCGCCCCTGATTTTCCCACAGCTCCCGACCTCGCGCCCGTCAAGCGCGCGCTGATCTCGGTGTCCGACAAGACCGGCCTGATCGAGATGGCCTCCGATCTGGCCGCCCTCGGCGTGGAGCTGATCTCCACCGGCGGCACCCGCGCGGCGATCGCCGCCGCCGGCCTGGCCGTCAAGGACATCAGCGAGGTCACCGGCTTTCCGGAAATGATGGACGGGCGGGTCAAGACCCTGCACCCGCTGGTGCATGGCGGCCTGCTGGGCGTGCGCGACGCGCCCGAGCACGCCAAGGCCATGGCCGAGCACGGCATCGGCGGCATCGACCTGCTCTATGTGAACCTCTATCCCTTCGACGAGACGGTCGCGGCGGGCGGCGACTTCGAGACCTGCGTCGAGAACATCGACATCGGCGGGCCGGCCATGGTCCGCTCGGCCGCCAAGAACCATGGCTATGTGGCCGTCTGCACCGCGCCGGAAGACCTGGCCGAGGTGATCGCCGCGCTGAAGGCCGAGGGCGCCACGACTCTGGCCTTGCGCAAGCAGCTGGCGGCCCGGGCGTTCGGCCGCACCGCCTCCTACGACACCGCCATCTCCACCTGGTTCGCCGCGCAGCTCAGCGAGGACTGGCCGCCGCGCAAATCCATCAGCGGCAAGCTGGCCCAGGTGATGCGCTATGGCGAGAACCCGCACCAGAAGGCGGCCCTCTACACCTTCCCCAATCCCCGCGTGGGCGTCGCGACAGCCCGCCAGCTGCAGGGCAAGGAGCTGAGCTACAACAACATCAACGACACCGATGCGGCCTATGAGCTGGTCGCCGAGTTCGACCCGGCCGCCAGCGCCGCGGTCGCCATCATCAAGCACGCCAACCCCTGTGGCGTGGCGCTCGGCGCGGACGTGAAGACCGCCTATCTGCGCGCGCTGGAGTGCGATCCGGTGTCGGCCTTCGGCGGCATCGTCGCGCTGAACCGGCGGCTGGACGCGGGGGCGGCCGAGGAGATCGTCAAGATCCTCACCGAGGTGGTGATCGCGCCGGAAGCCGACGACGACGCCATCGCCCTGTTCGCCAAGAAGAAGAACCTGCGCCTGCTGCTCACCGGCGCCCTGCCCGACCCGCTGGCGGCCGGCGAAACCTTCCGCTCGGTGGCCGGCGGCTTCCTGGTGCAGTCGCGCGACACGGCGCGACTGACGGCTGCGGACCTGAAGGTTGTCACGAAAAGGGCGCCGACCGCGCGCGAAATCGAGGACATGCTGTTCGCCTTCACCATCGCCAAGCATGTCAAGTCCAACGCCATCGTCTACGCGAAGGACGGTCAGACCGCCGGCATCGGCGCCGGCCAGATGAACCGGCGCGATTCGGCGCGCATCGCGGCGATCCGCGCGGCCGAGGCGGCCGAGACCGCGGGCCTGCCGCAATCCCTGGCCAAGGGCTCGGCCTGCGCGTCGGAAGCCTTCTTCCCCTTCGCCGACGGCCTGATTCAGGCGGTCGAGGCGGGCGCCACGGCTGTGATCCAGCCGGGCGGGTCGATCCGCGACGCCGAGGCGATCGCCGCCGCCGACGAGGCCGGGATCGCCATGGTCTTCACCGGCGTGCGCGTGTTCCGCCACTGATGGGGCCGGGCGCCGGAGCCGGGATGCGGGTGGGGGCGGCGATCCTCGCCGTCCTGCTCGGCTTTCTGGCGCTGACGGGCACGACCGAGGCGAACGCGGCGACGGCGACCCTGCCCTCCCAGTTCCGCGACGGGCTGATCTTCGTCACCGCCGCGATCGGGGCCGGACCGCCCGGGACCTTCCTGCTCGACACCGGCGCGGCGACCACCGTGCTCGACGCCCGCTTCGCGGAGGCGGCCAAGGTGAAGCTGGGCGACGCCACGCACATCGTCGGCGGCGGCGGCGCGGCCCAGGCGCGCCAGGCCGAGAATGTCGCCCTGACCCTGGCCGGCGAGCCACCGCTGCTGACCGACCCCGTGGTCGCCGACCTTGGCGGCCCGGCGCGGATGATGGGCGTGCGCCTGGACGGCATCCTGGGCGACGACGTGCTGCGCCGGTTTGTGGTCACCCTGGACTACCGCGACCGGGCGGTGCGGCTCTCCGATGCCGAGACGGCGCCGGCGGACGCGGTCGCCATGCGCCTGATCGCCACGCCCTTCGTCCAAGCGGTCGTCGAGCAGGGGGATCGTCGGCCCGCCGCCGCATTTCAGATCGACACCGGCGCCAATACAGCCGTCGCCTTCTGGGCGCCGTTCGCCGCCCAGGCCCTCGATTCCGAAGCCGTTCGCCCGGGCTATGGCGTCGGCGTCGGCGGCCTGACCCGCCGCGCCTTCGGCCGCGTCGACGCCCTGGATGTCGCCGGCCGCCGCATCGTCGCGCCCAAGGCCGACTTCGCCGACCAGGTCCGCCCCGACGACGCCGGCCCCGACTACGGCGGCGTCATCGGCGGCCCGGCCTGGACGGGCCTTGTGCTGACGCTGGACTTCCCCCGCCGGCGGGTGTGGGTGCGGTAGACCGCGCTGGATCCCACGATCCAGACACTCGCTAGCCGCGCGGAAGCCCGCCAGAAGCGGCGCCGACAGGAACAGGCTCAGCGCGTCTGACCCACAGCGGTCGCAGGAAGGGCGTGTAAAGCGCACTTGACAATGTCGACGCCCACGTGTCATGTGTCCTTGTCATATGGATTGGCATGGTTGACATGCCGAAACGCGTCTCAACGGCTTGACTAAAGGATCTATCGCGATGAGCACGACCGAGGACGCCCATAAGACCCGCCGTTGGGCGCTCGCCGGCGCGTTCCTGGCTCTGGTCGCCGGGGTCGGCGCGGCGATCTGGGTCTTCTTCGCCTCGATCAGATATCTGCGCGACCACCACGCCGGCCCGGCCGCGCTGACCCTGGCGTCCTTCATCTATGGCGCGGTCGTCCTGGGCATGGGCTGGGTCTTCATGCGCACGCACCGGGGGATGACCGGCACGCGCAGCGTCGCGGCCAGGGCCTATACGCGCCGCTTCATGATGGCGATGAGCGTTTACGTCTTCACCCTGCTGACGGCCGTCAGCGCGCTGAAATACCTGAGGCCCACGGGCGCCCTGGCCTATGCCCTGGCCATCGCGCCGGCTCTGCCGCTGATCGCGGCCATTGGCGTGTTCGGCGTCTATCTGCGCGAGGAGACCGACGAGTTTCAGCGGGCGCTCCAGACCGAGGCGGCGCTGTGGGCGACCGGCGGGATAATGGCCATCGCCACGGTCTGGGGCTTCCTGGAGATGTTCGGCCTGGCGCCGCACGTCGAGAGCTGGTGCGCCTTCCCGATCTGGGCGGTGCTGCTAGGCCCGGGCCAGCTGCTGGCGCGGCGGCGCTATCGGTGACCCCGGGCTCGACATCGACAGAAGGACGGGAATGATGGCGCCCCCAAGCAAAGGGCCGAGCGGCAAGGGCTTCGTCGACGCCCTGGACCGGGTCGGGGGATTGACCGGCAACCGATGGCCGCCCGCCCCTCCGCCGTCGGTGACATCCGACCACCCCTGGCCCCTGGCCACACGCCTGATGCTGATCGGCGTCAGCGTCGGACTGGGCAGCGCTTCGGCGGGAATGTTGTTGATGCCGCGACCCTATTCCGCCCTCGCCGCGTCCGGCCTCAGCCTGGCCTGCGTGCAGCTGAGCCAGATGATCATCTGGTTCTTTCCGGGAACCCGGGCGCGGACCTCCCTGGGTCGCTACCGGTTGCCCCTGCTGCTCAGCCTGTCGCTTTATCTGATCGCCCTGTTCGGCGCCTTGATCCTGTTTCGTCTCGGCTTAGCCGCGGGTCCGACCGGCTATCTGATCGCCGCCGCGCCCGCGGTCCCGCTGGCCGGGGCCGCCATCGTCGCGGCCTTGTTCCTGAAGAACGACGCCGATGAACTGATGCGGCGCATGACTGTCGAGTCGGCGCTTTGGGCCGGCGGCGTCACCCTGGTCGAAACCACGACGTGGGGATTTCTGGAGACCTTCGGCCTCGCGCCACATCTCCTGCTCTGGTGGGTCGCCGTCGCCTTCTTCGTACAGTTGAGCGTGGCTGGCGTTGTGGTGGGGCGGCGCTATCGATGAAGAACCGGCTGAAGGTGCTGCGCGCCGAGCGCAACTGGAGCCAGGCCGACCTGGCCGACCGGCTGGAGGTCTCGCGCCAGAGCGTCAACGCCATCGAGACCGGCAAGTACGATCCCAGCCTGCCGCTGGCCTTCAAGATCGCCCGCCTGTTCGAGGCGCCGATCGAAGCGATCTTTTCCGACGAGCCCGAGCGCCCGTCATCGGGGAATTGAAGCCATGATCAAGACCTTGGCCGCCGCCGTGGCGGGACTGACGCTGACCTTCGTCGCCGGCGCCGCCGGCGCCCATCCCGCCGAGGGCGACTGGCTCGGCGTGCTGCACATGACCCCGACCGTGGCGCTGCATATGGCGGTGCATATTCGCAAGGGCGCCGACGGCGCGCTCGCCGGGACCATCGACAGCCTTGATCAGGGCGTGTTCAATGCGCCGCTGAGCGACGTCGCGGCCTCGCCGGACGCCCTGTCCTTCACCATTCCCACCACCAAGGTCCACTATGCGCTCACCTGGGACGCCGCCGCCGGCGGTTGGAGCGGGCGCCGGACCCTGGCCGATCGGAGCTGGGCCTTTGAGATGACGCCGGGCGTGGCGGCGCCGGCGCCGACCGTCGCTGGCCTGGACGGCGACTGGGACGGGGCGCTGACCGTCCAGCTGATGAAGATGCGCCTGGCCTTCCACTTCAAGACCGGGCCGCACGGAACCCTTGGAACCGCCGACAGCATCGACCAGCAGACGAACGGCCTGCCGGTGTCGGCGATCTCGCGCCGGGGCGACCATGTCCGCTTCGAAATGCCGCTCCAGCAAATCGTCATCGAGGGCGATCTGGCTGATGGCGGGCGCACCCTCAACGCCACCTTCACCCAGGGCGGCCAGACGATGCCGCTGGTGCTGACCCGCCGCGCCGCGGGCGAGGCCCAGGCCGTGCTGCGGCGACCCCAGACGCCGGTGAAGCCCTATCCCTACGCCGAGGAGGAGGTCGCGATTGATGACGCGGCGGCCCACGTGCGGCTGGCGGGGACACTGACCCTGCCCAAGGGCGCCGGGCCCTTTCCGGCGGTGATCCTGGTGGCCGGATCGGGTCCCAATACCCGCGACGAGCCGATCATGGGCCACCAGATCTTCCTGGTCCTATCCGACTATCTGACGCGGCAGGGGATTGCGGTGCTGCGCTACGACAAGCGCGGCACGGGCGCCTCGAAGGGCGACTACGCCACGGCGACGACCATGGACTTCGCCGACGACGCCGATGCGGCCGTCGCCTACCTGAAGACCCGCAAGGAGGTGGATCAGCGCCATATCGGCCTGATCGGCCACAGCGAGGGCGGGCTGATCGCGCCCATCGTGGCCGCTCGCGATCCGTCGGTGAATTTCATCGTCATGATGGCGGGACCTGGCGTAAACGGCGCGCTGATCTGGACCGAGCAATACCGGCTGATCCTCAAGGCCGCCGGGATCTCCGACGACAAGGTCGCGGCGGCCGTGGCGCAGCGCAAACGGATGATCGCCATCCTGCAGACTGAGCCGGACCTGGCCAAGGCGGCCGACAAGCTGCGCGCGGTGATGGGACCGGCCATCCCCAAGGACCAGCAGGAGGCCTTGATCACCCTGATCAACACCGCCTGGTTCCGCGACTTCTTCGCCTATGAGCCGGCGCCGACCCTGCGCAAGCTGCGCATTCCGGTGCTGGCGATCGCCGGCGGCAAGGACCTGCAGGTGCCGCCGGACCAGAACCTGCCGGCGATTCGCGCGGCTTTGGCGGGCGACAAGGAGGCCGAGATCGAGGAGATCCCGAACCTCAACCACCTTTTCCAGACCGCTGTGACCGGCGGGGTCGGCGAATACGGCCAGATCGAGGAAACCATCGCGCCGGTCGCGCTGAAGACGATTTCGGACTGGGTGTTGAAACAGGCTGGACGATGACGCCTCGGCTCAGTTCAGCGTCTCCTCGAAGAACCGCACCACGTCGCGATTGAAGCGCTGATGGAAGGCGGCCCGGTCGAAACCCGGTCGCGAGGCGCAGATCTGCGGCGCGGCCTGGGCTAGCGCGTCGCTGCACGGCGCCAGGAAGTCGAAATGGTCGGCGCCGTCCACCAGGTGGAATTCCGGCGGGCGCGGCAGGGCGATCCGAACCGCCTCGGCATAATCGGGGTTGGGCAGGATGTGGTCATCCTCGGCCCGCCAGAGCTGGATCGGAACGGTGATGTTTTTCAGGCCATCGCGGCCGAAGGTGAAGCCGAGCGCCGGGGCGGCGACCACCGCGGCCTTGATGCGCGGATCGTGGATCCAGGTCGAGGCGGGCGGGTTGGGAATGCTCGTCGGGATGCCGGCCGCCTTGACCAGCTGGCTGTCGAAATAGTCGGGATGGGCGCGCCAATGGGCGGGCAGGACGCTAAGATCCGGGACTCCGCCGATCGAGACCAGGGTTGTGAAGCCGCCCGAGGAGAAGCCGAACATGCCGATCCGGTTCGGGTCGAGCCGGCCGTGGGCCGGCCATTCGGCCAGCATGTAGTCGATCAGCCGATGAATCTGAGCCGGCCGGTCCGAGATGCGGGTGTTGCGGCTGGTGTCGTCGTGCGTGTCGCCGGTATGGGCGACGGCGGCGACCACAAAGCCCGCCTCGGCCAGCGCCAGGGCGGTGTCGTAGTGCTCGCCATAGGAGCCGCCAGTGCCGTGCGACATCACGATCAGCGGCAGATTCTGGCCGGAGGGCGCCGCGCCCGGGGCCACGGTCTGGCTGAACAGTTCGAGCGGCGTCGGCCTGGCCGGCGCGTCGGTCGGATACCACACCCCGACCACGAGGGGCTTGTCCGCGCCATTGGCGATCCGCAGTTCGGTGAAGCCGATCCTGCCGGCCGCAGCCTGGCCGGCGACCGCGCACATCAGGACGACGGCGAACAGCCCGCGAGCGAATGGGGCGACGACTTTCATGATCCCTCTCCGAATGTTGTCGGCGCTCACATTGCGCATAAATGTGAGCTGTGTCAACATCGATCCATGAGCAGCCCATCATGAGCAAGGACAGCTATCATCACGGCGATCTGGCCACGGCGCTCACCACGGCGGCGCTGGCCATGGTCGAGCAGGGCGGGCCGGAGGCGGTGTCGCTGCGCGATCTTGCGGCCTCGCTGGGCGTCTCGCGCGCCGCGCCCTATCGCCATTTCGCCGACCGCGACGCCTTGCTGGCGGCGGTGGCGGCGGTGGGTTTCGACGATCTCAACGCCATCTACGAAGAGGCCCTGGCCTCGCCCGGCGACGGGCGCGAACGCCTCTACGCCCTCAACCGCGGCTATTTCGCCTTCGCCACGCGCCGACCGGGCCTGCACCGGCTGATGTTCGACTACGGCCTGCTGACCCGCGAGCGACCGCCGCAGGTGCTGATCGGACCGGCGGACAAGGCGTACAATCTGCTGGTCACGGCGGTGACGGAGGCCAATCCAGGCGCCGACGCCAAGGCGATCAGGGCCCGGGTCGTCACCATGTGGTCGACGGTCTACGGATTTCTGTCGCTCAACACCGGCGGCCGCTTCAAACCCTTCATGATCGCGCCGTTGACAGAGGATGAGATCGTCGAGGCGGTGATGCGGGCCGCGACCGAGCCGGCGGCGACCGCTCCGGTTGCCCAGGGCCGGCCGATCCGATAGAAGCGCCCTCTTGTCGCGCGCGCCGTCCGGCGGCGTCCCACCGTTTTAGAGCTGTTCAATATGGCCGACGCCGCTTCCGAAACCTCGCCGCTGTCCGGCCAGGTGCTGTTCTACGTCAACCCCGAGCCGCTGGACGCCCAGCGCCACGCCAAGCTGGGGATGAACAACCGCGACAATCCGTACAGCTTCGCCGCTCACCAGCACTTTATCCCCCTGCACGTCGGCGAGTTCGGGCCGGCCGCGGTCCATTATCCCATCGTCTTCATCGGCGACGACCGCACCCCGATCGCGGTGATGGGGGTTCGTCAGGGCGAGAACCTGTTCATCAGCGAAGACGGGACCTACCGCCTGGGCGTCTATGTGCCGAGCTTCATCCGCCGCTATCCCTTTGTCGGGGCCCGCGACGACCAGGCCCAGCGCATGGTCATCTGCATCGACCGCGCCTCCAGCCTGTGGACCGAGAACAATCCGGACGTGAAGCTGTTCGAGAATGGCGAGCCGTCGCAGTTCACCAAGAACTGCATCGAATTCTGCAGCCAGTTCGACCGCGACCGGGCGATCACCGAGTCCTTCATCAAGCTTTTGAAGGACCTGGACCTGTTCACGCCGCAACAGACCAACTTCACTCCGCGCAACCCCGACGGCACCAATGGCGAGCCGGTGCTGGTGGCGGAATATTTCGCGGTGTCGGCGGAAAAGCTGAACGCCCTGCCGGCCGAAAAGCTGGCCGAGCTGCGCGCCAGCGGCGCCCTCGCCCAGATCTACGCCCACCTGACCTCCCAGTTCGGCTGGGACCGCGTCGTGGCCGAGTCGCTGAACCGCCAGCCGCCGGCGCCGGTCGTGGCGAACGCCTAGGCTTTCAAGCGCCTAATCCTCCGCGTGCCCGGGCTCGCGCGCGAACACCGCGCGGGTCAGGCAGGAGAAGACCAGCCGGCCGGCCTCATCCAGCAAGTCGTGCTGCGCGATGACGATGCCCTTGGTCTCCCCCACCGGATCCTTGCCCAGCACGGTCATTCGCCCGCGCATGGTCTCGCCGGCCGGCGGGTTGCGCGCCCAGCGCAGGGCGTCGACCGCCAGCCGCTTGGTAAGCGGCCAGTCGGCGGAGACCTGGGCGTCGAGCTTGGACCAGATCGCGTAGATCAGCGCGTCCGGCGCGCCGTTGACCGGATCCCAGCCCGGCGCGAACGTGTCTGAGAAGGCTTCCAGGGCGGCCTGGTCGATGGCCATCGACCCCAGCGAAACCACCTGCCCCACCTTGATGTCGTCGAAGTAACCGGGCACCCGCATCTCCACGTATAGGCAAGGCCCGACGATTGCGGTGTTCGCCGCCCGAGTCGAGGCCGAACCGTTGGCCCCGTCTTGTCGCGGCCGAGCCGCGTCTATAGCTGTGAGGCCATGAGAACAGCCCGTCCCGTCAACCGGTTGACCGCCCTCATGGCGGGTTTCGCGGCCCTCGCGGCCTTGCTGGCCCCTCTTGCCGCGGCCGCCGCGCTGGTCAGCACCGGCCACGTCGGCGTCGAGCTGGTCGCCGACACCGTCGGGGTTGCGCCCGGCGGAACAGTCCACGTCGCCCTGCGACAGCAGATCGCGCCCGGCTGGCACACCTATTGGCGCAATCCCGGCGATAGCGGCGAGGCGACCACCCTTGCCTGGACCCTGCCCGCCGGCTGGCGCGCCGGCGACATCGTCTGGGCCGCGCCCAAAAAGCTGCCGATCGGCCCGCTGATGGACTACGGCTACGAGGGCGAGGTTCTGCTGCCGGTCGCCATCACCGCCCCCGCCAACGCCAAGCCAGGCGGCAGCGTGCTGCTGAAGGTCCGCGCCGACTATCTGGTCTGCAAGGACATCTGCGTTCCGGAAGGCGCCGACCTGACCCTGTCGCTGCCGGTCACCGCCGGGGCCCCGGCCATCGATCCGGCTTGGGGCGGCAAGATCGCCGCCGCCCTGGCGGCCGCGCCGAAGCCTGAAGGCCTGAAAGCGGCCATTACCCCCGGCGCCAGCCTGAAACTCAGCATCACCGGCGCGCCGGTCGCGGGCGGCCAGTTCCCGGACGCCTACTTCTATCCCTACGATTCGACCGTCATCGACCACGCCCAGCCGCAGGTCATCGACCGCGGCCCCGACGGACTGACCCTGACGCTGGCGCCCGGCTCAGCCTTCAAGAGCGGCAAGGCGCCGTCCAGCGTCGCCGGTCTGCTGAGCTTCGGCGGCCGAATGGTCGAGGTCGACGCGTCCGTCGGGCCACCCCTGCCCGGCGCCGGCGGCCTGGGCGCGCCGGCCAAGGCCCTGTCGCCGGGAAACTCCGTCGCGGCGGTGCTGCTGGCCCTGATCTCAGCCTTCATCGGCGGCCTGATCCTCAATCTGATGCCCTGCGTCTTCCCGATCCTGTCGATGAAGGTGATCGCCCTGGCGCGCCACGCCCACGGCTCGTCGCTCGCCGCGCAAGGGCTGGCCTTCATGGGCGGGGTGGTCGCGACCTTCCTGATCCTCGCCGGCGCCCTGATCGCCGCCCGCGCGGCCGGACAGGCCGTCGGATGGGGCTTCCAGCTGCAATCGCCCGCGGTGGTCGCGGGGCTGGCCCTGATCATGCTGCTGGCGGCGCTGAACCTGTCCGGCGTGTTCGAGATCGGAGAGCAGCTGCAGGCGCTGGCGGGCGAAGCCGGCGGCGCGGACAAGGGCGATCTGGCCGGGTCGGCCCTGACCGGGGCGCTGGCAGTGGCGGTGGCGGCGCCCTGCACGGCGCCCTTCATGGCCGGCGCCATCGGCTTTGCCCTCACCCAGGGGCCCGTGGTGGCCCTGGCCATCTTCCTGGCGCTGGGCCTTGGCCTGGCCGCGCCCTTCACCGCGCTCTCATTCGCCCCGGGCCTGCTTCGCCTGCTGCCCAAGCCCGGCGCCTGGATGGCGACGCTGAAGAGCGTGCTGGCCTTTCCCATGTATGGCGCGGCGGCCTGGCTGGTCTGGGTGTTCAGCCAGCAGGCTGGAACCCTGGGCCTCGCCGCCCTGCTGGCGGCGGCCGTGTTCGCCGGATTCGCCGGCTGGATCTATGGCGAGGGCCAGCGCGCCCGCATGGTCGGCGGCCGCGCCGCGCTCCGGTTCGGCCTGGCCGGCCTCGCCATCGTGCTGGCCGGCGGGCTGGCCGTCACCGCCAAGCCCGCCGCGACGACGGCGGCCGGCGGCGCCCAGGTCGAGGCCGGGGGCATTCCCGCCGAGCCCTTCTCACCCGACAAGCTGGCGGCCCTGCGCGCCGCGGGCAAGCCGGTGTTCGTCAACCTGACCGCGGCCTGGTGCGTGACCTGCCAGGTCA
>Ga0302196_10003623_pt1 | contig 14144 bp, 13 predicted proteins | sample II_Bog_N1_3_FD_198794 | JGI IMG/M metagenome (GOLD analysis project Ga0302196, IMG submission 198794) | Peat permafrost microbial communities from Stordalen Mire near Abisko, Sweden - II_Bog_N1_3 | ecosystem: Environmental > Terrestrial > Soil > Wetlands > Peat | place: Sweden: Abisko...
CGACGCGAGCATCTTCGCCCTCGGGCCCGACGCCTACCTCGAGCAGCTCCGGCGAATCCGGGAGGCCGTGCGGGTGCCCGTCATCGCCTCGCTCAACGGCGCGACGCACGGAGGGTGGCTCCGGTACGCGCAGCTGATGGAGAGCGCCGGGGCGCACGCGCTCGAGCTCAACCTGTACACGCTCGCCACGAGCCCGACCGAGAGCGCCGAGGCGGTCGAGTCCCGACTCGTGGGCATCGTCGCGGAGGTCCGAAAGAGCGTCCGGCTGCCGCTGGCGGTGAAGCTCTCCCCGTTCTTCTCGGCGTTGCCGCACTTCGCGCGCCGCCTCGAGGAGGCGGGCGCGGACGGCCTCGTCCTCTTCAACCGCTTCTACCAGCCGGACATCGACGTCGAGGATCTCGACGTGAAGCGCTCGCTGCGCCTGTCGACCCCGTCGGAGCTGCTCCTGCGCCTTCGCTGGCTCGCCATCCTGAGCGGGCACGTGAAGGGCTCGCTGGCCGTGACGGGCGGCGTCCACGACGCGCTCGATGCCGTGAAGGCGATCATGGCCGGAGCGCACGCCGTCCAGATGGTCTCGTCGCTCCTCTTGCACGGGCCGACGCACCTGCGTGTGGTGAAGGACCAGCTCGAGCGCTGGCTCGAGGAGCACGAGTACCTGTCGGTGAGCCAGATGCGCGGAAGCATGGACCTCGAGCGCTGCCCCGACCCGCTCGCGTACGAGCGCGCGAACTACGTCGCCATCCTTCAGGGCTGGCGCCCGTAGCCAGCCTCAGCAGCCGCCCGCGCACGTGAGGTGGCAGGCGGCCTTCGCGGCGGCGACGCAGCTCGCGTCCCACATGCCGGTGCAGCACGACGGCATGTCGTTGCACACCACCGCGGTGCACGTGGAGTTGTCGCACCCGACGGCCAGCGGGAACCCGACGGCGCAGAGCGGGTGCGTGCAGGTTCCCACCGATCCCGCGCAGCATCGACCGTTCTCGCAGTAGCCGTTCGCCGCGCAGGTGACGCCGCACGTGCCGCAGTTGGCGCGGTCGTACTCGATGTTCGTGCAGCTCCCGCTGCAGACCGTGTCGTCCGCCGGACAGGCGCACACACCGCCCGTGCATGACTGACCCGACTGGCACGCGTTGCCGCAGGCGCCGCAGTTGGAGCTGTCGCTCGACAGGTCGGTGCAGGTGGCTCCGCACAGCGTCTCGCCCGAGGGGCAAGCCGGCGCGGTGTCGGGGACCGAGGTGTCGACGGTCGCGCTGTCGACCGTCGTCCCCGTGTCGACCAGCGCGCTGTCCGGAGCTGCGCTGTCGCCGCTGCCGCTCGTGGTTCCCGTGTCGGGCTTGCTCGCGGTCCCCGTGTCGGGCTTGGTCGGCGAGTCGGGCGTGTTGATGTAGCCGTTGTCGTAGGGAGCATCGGGGATCGCCGCGGGCCCGGAGTCGGCCTCCGCGTCGGGCCCTCCGTCGGCCCCGTCGATCGCCTCCGCAGCGTCGGAGGACGGCCCGACGGCGCAGCCCGAGAGGCCACCCGCGAAGGCCGCCGCCAGGGCCGCGAGGACCAGGACCGCCGCCGCGTACGTCCACTCCGGCGCCAAGGGGCGTGCGCTCGCGCGCGTGCTGCTCGTCTCCTCCATGCGAACGTGTGGACTGCACGGGCCGGGCCGGGCCCCGACGCCTTCGCAACTCCCGGATTCGCTGCGCGAATGCTGCGGCACCTGAGGGCCACGAATGCCCCGTACGGGCGCCCTGCTGGAATCGATCTCACGCGGATCCACGAGGGGTGGCTGGTCCGAATGCCCCCCACCCTCCGCTCGACCCGCGAGGCCATCGGAGGGCCGTCGTGATCTTGCTCCCCATGCGTCACGCGCACGCCTCGTGGCTCCCGTACCAAGAAGATGGTGCGGACGGGTGCCGCCCCAACTTCACCATGGCTTCACGCGAATGCTTCGTCGCCTCGGCCTGTGCGGGGATGCTCGCCCTCTCGGTGGGCTCCCCGGCCGCAGGCGACGACGCGGCGACCGCGAGGGGCACCGACGCGCCGCTCTTCGTGATCTCGAAGAGCGAGAACAACAACCGCGTCGCCTACGGCGTCCACCTCGGCGCCGACTGCGAGCCCGTGGGCCCGTCGCCGGTCTTCGCCTTCTGGCAGATGCGGGAGCTCGGACCGGGACGGCGAGAGCCCCTGCTCTCTCGTGAGGTCCCCTACTACGGCGTGCGCACGCAGGAGCCGCTGGGAGATGGACGCGTGCGCATCCGGCTGGCGGCGATGCCCGAGCGGCCGCTCGTCGTCGAGGTCCGACGGGACGGGGCTCGATGTACGGCGACGGCCTCGCTGCCGATCGCCGGGGCGCCGGCAGATCTGAGCGAGGTCTACGCGGATCTCGCGTGGCCCTTCGGGGTTCGCGCGCTCGTCCTCACGGGCACCCGCGCGGGAGGCGCGCGGGTGAGGGAGGTCCTTCGCCGCTGACCGGGCGCTTGCGACAAAAAAAGGAAAGCGGGAGAGGCAACGTCGCCTCTCCCGCTCCCCCCGTCACGGCCTGTCCGCGTTCACTTCGCGGATGCCTTGCCCGCAGCAGCTTGCGCCGCTGCCTTCTTCGCCGCCTTCCTCTGCGCCTTGCCCATGCTGTGAAAGAGCTTCCGCGTCTCCGCGGCCTGCGCCACCGCGCTCGCCTTTGCCTCGACCGTCGGCTTCTTCACGGCCTTGACGTACCCGCAGTCGAGAACCGCCTGGCTGTTCGACCCGAACTTCCCGATGAGCGCCGCCTTGAGGCCGCCGTCCACCGCCGCGCGCAGCGCGTTGTCCCGGTCCGCCGTCGCCAGGAGCACCAGGAGCGCGGCCTTCGCCGAGGCGATGTTGGTGCGATCGGTGATCGTCGCCGTGTAGATGGCGACGAGCTGATCGACGGTGTAGGTCTGACCCTCGATGGGAACCTGGGGCCCGAGCTGCGCCCCCCATTTCTGCAAGCCCGCAATGCGCTGCGCGACCATGGCGAGGACGTTGGCGATCGACTTGTTGGTAGACATCGTGCACCCGACTCTCGAGAGCAGTGGGGGACGGCCCGATTGCCTGCCTGTTGCTCTCGATCACATGAGTCGTTCGAGGGTCCCGAAAGGCACAAGCGGGACGGAGTCGAGTAGGCCGGCGGGGTTTCCCCCGCCGGCCCCTCACAGATCCGGACGTGCGCAATTCACGCATCCGGCTCTTCGAGGCACGGGTTCGCTGCTCACGGCGAGAGGGGCCTCGTGGTGCGTGGCGTTGGCAGCGGGAAGCGCTGCAACAACACCTTCATCCGAGACCAGGTCATCCCACTGCGCTGGGACCGGCGGTTGAGCCATCGGCGCCAGGTGGAGGTGACCCTGCTGAGAAACATCGTGACCGCACGGCTATTTCCGAAGATTGCGAAGTAACCGTAGTGGCCGCGCAGCTTCCTCCCGAGGGCGAGCCACTGCGAGCGGACTTCGTCGTGACGGTGCCCTCGGCACCAGTCAGCGACCCGCTTGAGAGCTACGCGCAGGCGGCCCTTGGCTGTGGTGCGTTTGAGAAACCACTTGTTGGACTTCGATCGTATCCAGCAGTGGGTGAAGCCGAGGAGGTCGAATGTCCCGGACCCGGCGTCCTGCCGACTACGCGGCAGGGGTCGCTGGAATCTCACGAGCCTCGTCTTCTCGGGGTGGAGCGTCAGGCCGTACTTGCCGAATCTCTTTGGCAGTACTTCGAGCACCCTTCGCGCGTCCCGTTCGTTCCCAAACAGAAGCACAGCGTCGTCCGCGTAGCGGACCAGATGCGCTTCAGCCGACAGCCTCGGTTTGACCTCGCGTTCAAACCAGACGTCGAGCACCCAGTGGAGGTAGACGTTCGCCAGGATCGGCGAGATCACCCCACCTTGCGGACTACCCGAGTCCGGGTACGTGATGACCCCGTTCTCGAGCACCCCGGCCTGTAACCACTTGTCGACGAGCCGCAGCAGCACTCCGTCGAGCACCCGCTGGCGCAGAATGTTCCGAAGTTGGCTGTGATCGAGGGTGTCGAAGAATTTCCGAATGTCGACCTCCAGGATCCACCCGCCGCCCCTTCGCGTCGCCTGCTGTCGAAGCGATTCCAGCGCTTGATGCGCGGATCGCCTGGGTCGAAAGCCGTACGAGCAGTCCAGAAAATCCTGCTCGTAGACGGCTTCGAGTACCATGGCGACGGCGCGTTGCAGGACCTTGTCCTCGAACGTGGGGATTCCAATGGGGCGTGTTTCGCCCCGCCCCGCCTTCGGGATGTGGACCCGCCGCACGGGCGGCGCCCGGTACGAGCCCGACTTGGCGCGGTCTAGCAGCGACCGGAGATTGCTCTCCAGGTTCGCTGCGTACTGCTCCGCGGTCTGTCGGTCTACGCCCGTTGCTCCGTCCTTGCGCGTGCGCCGAAACGCCTCTCGCAACCAGTCGACGTCGATGTGGTGGGCGAGTGTCGTGAGCCTCATGTCGGGCCCTTCTTTCGCCAGCTTTGCTATCCGTCCGAGTTTCGTTGAGACGGTGATGGAGCTCGATGTCTCCGCCATCTTTCCCTCCTACGGTTCCGTGTTCCCGGCGCCGCCCTTTGCTCCACGGGGTCCCGTTGGGATGGTTCCCCCGCTTCTGCGCTCGTACGGCGGCGCTCCGACTCCCCACCTCCCATCGCACCTCGCTCCCGTGCTTGGTCGCTCGGCGCTACCGCAGGCAGCTTCGCCCACGGAGGAGGCGGGGTCTCCCAGGTTCCTGGACAGCCCCTATGCACATGCCCTGGCCTCTGACCCCGGTGGAGTCCCGCACCAGGCTTCGGACGAGTCCGACTTACGGTGCGTCGATGTTGCCTTCCGCGAAATCGAACGCGTCGGCCTCCACGACTGACTTTTGATTTCGGGGCTCAATCCCACGGCCTGCGCACTCGCTGTCTACGCTTCGCAGCCGCCGTCGCCGACGTCCACGCAAGACTCGCTACCGGGCGGTGGCCAACCTTACCCGGGCGGGACTCTCACCCGCTGGGCCATTCACGTGAAGTTTCCGCTACATGGCTTCCTCCTCACCCAGGGGCTTCATCCTGGCGCACCGATTGTGCAAAATGAGTGGTCGACTGTAGGACAAGGCAGTCGGCGCGTACCCTTCCTTGCGGAGCGACACGCGCTCCGCGTTGGAGCGCGTACCCTTCCTTGCAGAGCGACACGCGCTCCGCGTTGGAGCGCGCACCCTTTCCTGGAGAGCGCCACGCGCTCCGCGTCGGCGGGCCCACCCTTCCCTGCAGAGCGACCCGCGCTCCGCGCAGGAGTGCCCACCCTTCCCTGCGAAGCGACCCGCGCTCCGCGCAGGAGTGCCCACCCTTCCCTGCGAAGCGACCCGCGCTCCGCGCTGGAGCGCCCACCGTTCCCTGCAGAGCGACCCGCGCTCCGCGCTGGAGCGCCCACCATGCCCTGAAGAGCGACACGCGCTCCGCGCAGGAGCGCCCACCCTACCGACGAGGCGTCGACGCCGTGCGGGGACGGGCGGCGCCGCTCGCCGTGACCCGCTCCGTCAACACCGGATGGGCGCTCGACGACGCGAGGGCCCGCGCCGTCGGCTCGATGGCGATGATGACCCGCGTGCCCGCCACGCGGTCGTGGAGCGCCCGCCTCCCTTCGAGCATGCCCACGAGGATCTGCACGCCCCACGCCACGACGGGCAGCATCGCCAGCAGCTCCCACAGGCCGTCGCGCGGCAGGAGGTACCCGAGCGTGAAGGCCATCGTCGGTCCCCAGAGCCTCACCTGCGAGCGCACGAGCGCGCGCCGCATGCCGAGCGGCGTGTCGAACGGACCCACCGCGCGCAGGCGCATCCACTTCTTGCCGGGCGTCCGCCCCCACCACCCGTCGACGAGGCCGAGGACCAGCGCGAGGCACGGGATGCCGAGCGGCGTCAGCCAGTGGCCGACGGCGGAGAAGACGCCGAAGAGCATCATGTCGATCCCGAAGGCCACGCCGCGCGCGAGGGGAGGCCCCAGGATGACGGGCTGCGTCCGGGCCTTCTCGATCGCGCCTCGGAGCTCCGCGTAGCTCGCGAACCGGGCCTCGGGGCTCTTGGCGATCATGCGCATGACGAGCGCGTCGAGCGCGGGGCTGATGTTCGGAGCGAGCGTGCGGGGCGGGATGGGCGCCTGCCCCTGGTGCGCCGTGAGCAGGGCGGCGGTCGTCTCGCCCGTGAAGGGAGGCTGCCCCGTGAGCGTCTCGTACAGCGTGATACCGAGCGCGTAGATGTCGGCCCGGAAGTCGACCTTGCCCCCGGCGGCCTGCTCGGGGGCGATGTACATCGGCGTGCCCACGATGACGCCCGCCCGCGTGAGGGCCACGGGCGCGTGCGGGTCGGCCTGGCTCCAGGGCGCCTGGTCGGGCGCCGCCACGTCCTTCGCGAGCCCGAAGTCGGCGAGCAGGACCCGCCCGCCGCGCTCGATGAGGATGTTGGACGGCTTGATGTCGCGGTGGACGAGCCCCTCGGCGTGCCCGGCCTCCAGCGCCTGCGCCACGACGTCCACGACGTCGAGCGCGCTCTCGGTGTCGAGCGGCCCCCTCTCGAGGATCTTCGCGAGCGACTCGCCGACCACGATCTCCATCGCGAAGAACGAGATGCCGGCCGACTCGCCGACGAAATGGATGGGCACGACGTTCGGGTGCCGCAGCTTCGCCTGGGCCCGCGCCTCGCGAAGGAAGCGGACGCGGGCGGCCTCGGTGTCGGCGAGCAGGACCTTGAGCGCCACGGGCCTCTCGAGGCTCGTGTCCCACGCGCGGTAGACGGCGCCCATGCCGCCCCGGCCGAGTGGCGCGTCGATCTTGTAGTGACGAAGCTCGCGGCCCAGCAGCGGGTCCTGCGGGACGGCAGGCGCGAGCGGCCCCGGCGGATCGGACACAGCGGTGCGGGCGAGCGGATCGACCTGCTCCACCGTCTCGTCCACGTCGTCTCGGCGCGCCTTCGCCAGGTTCTCGGGTCCGTCCATGCGCGAGAGGCGAGCATAGCGGGACCGCAGGCGCTACGCTCGGCCCCGTGTCCAAGCTCCGAGCACGAACGACTCCCGCCGCAGAGGGCCCGGCTCCCGGGGACGGGCTCGATCTGGCCGTGACCACCGTGCTACCGGGCGACGCGGTGCGCTTCGAGGTGCGCGCCAAGCCGCGGGCGAGCAAGAGCCGCGTGCTCGGCGTGCGCGAGCGCGCGCTCGTCGTGAGCCTCGCCGCGGCGCCCGTCGAGGGTGAGGCCAACCGCGAGCTCGTGGAGACGCTCTCGGCCGCGCTCGGGCTGCCACGGCGGGACGTGACGATCGTCCGGGGCGACTCCTCGCGGGTGAAGCTCGTCCTTGCGCGCGGTCTCACGGCGGCCGAGGTTCGTGCGCGTCTGGGCAAGCTTCGTGAAGCCTAGGCGCCGCTTGCGGATCAGTCTGCTCATCATCGCCGCGGCGTACATCGTGCCGCTCGTCGCGGCGCGGCTCGCCTACCGGCGCTTTCTCTACCCCGCGCCCCAGGGGGAGCTGAGCGTCCCGGACGGGACGACGCTCCTCGAGCTACGCGCGAGCGACGGCGTCGCCGTCCACGCCCTCGAGCTCGGCGCGAGCGACAGGTCCGGCAAGGCGCGCACGATCGTCCTCTTCCACGGCAACGGCGAGCGGATGGAGTGGGGCGCCGATCTCGGAGAGCGCCTCCGTGCGCGCGGCCTGAACGTCGTCCTCGCCGAGTACCGAGGCTACGGACGCTCCGTCGGAACGGAGCCCACGGAGGAGGGTCTCTACCGGGACGCGGAGGCGGTGCTGGACGCGCTCAACGGGCAAGGAGTGAAGGCCGACCAGATCGTCCTCTGGGGCACGTCGCTCGGCACGGGCGTCGCCGCCGAGATGGCGCGGCGTGGCAGGGCCGCGGCGCTCGTGCTCTCGTCGCCGTACACCTCGATCCGCGCCGTGGGCTCCCACCACGCCCCCATCTTCCCCATGCGCTTCGTCCTGCCCGACGCCTTCGACACCCTCTCGCGGGCGCCCCTCATCCACGTGCCGACGCTCATCATCCACGGCGACAAGGACGAGGTCATGCCGTACGAGATGGGCCAGACGCTCGCCAAGACCATCCCCGGCGCCCGCCTCATCACGGTCAACGGGGGCCACCACAACGATCTCATGGCGGTGGACGGCGAGCACCTGATCGCCGCCGTGGTCGCCTTCGCGAAGCAGTCGCCCGGAGGCCGTGGCGATTCGCACGAGTAAGCCCGCAACGGGTGCGTCAGTACCGGGAGCGTCAGCGACCGGTGACGAGGAGTCCCCGCCGAAGCCTGCAGCGCTGCGTCACCGGTCGCTGACGCTACGGTACGGATCGCTCACTCGGCCTCGACGACCTCCGCGGCGCGGCGGGTCGCGTGGAAGGTGCCGTGAAGGCGGCCCGTCGGGAACGTGACGTTGAAGGCGCCTCGTACGGTGTTGCGGCTCATGCTCATGAGCGCCACGCGCCCCTCGACGGCCGTGGGGGCATCGAGGCAGCGCCACTCCTCGCCGCGGCGGGTCATGTACGCGGTGACCTTCACGAGCTCCGAGTCGTTCTCGGACAGCGAGATCTTGTGGCTGCCCGTGGCGACGACCGAGCTCGACTGGGCCCACAGGACGAGCAGGAGGAAGCGCGCGTGGGGGTCGTCGCGGCGGGGGGTCGCCTCGAGCAGGCCGATGGACAGGTGACGGTGGCCCCCGCGGGTCCGCAGCTCGGCGTCGGCGGCCACGAAGCGGCGCGCCAGGGAGGGCGACGACGTCGCGGGTCCGCTCGAGAAGGTCGGGATGGTCGCCTCGTCGCCGAGCTCGAACCGGCTCTTGGGCGGGCTGCGGCGCGCCGGCACGACCGTGTGGGACTCCTGGGGATCGAGGAGCGCGCGCAGCGTCGGGCGGAAGCCCGACTTCGACAGGTTGGTCGACTCCTCGGGGGCGGCGACGACCGACTCGGGGGTGGAGGAGAGGGTGAAGATGCGTGCGGGGAGGCTCATGTCCACACATAGAGCAGCTTCTGAGCCATCTTTGATTTCAACGAGTTAGCCCCCAGGAGGCCCCCTTTGGAGTCACCCCCACATGACGGGGAGTCACGCGCGTGTGACACCCGCCGGTGCGCGTCTGCTACGCGCGTCTGGTACGCTGGTGGAGTCGATGCCTCACGAAGAGACCGTGCCGCTCGGGGCGCCCGTCGTCCGCTTCGATGGGGCGCAGCTGGAGGTAGTCTCGGGCCCGAGCCGCGGGGTGACCGCCCGCATGACCGGCCGCAAGCTGGTCGTGGGCAAGGCGCCCGACGCCGACCTCGTCGTGAACGACCGGGGCATCTCGAGGCGGCACCTGTCGCTCGAGGCGCTCCCGGACGGGGTCCTCCTGCGCGACCTGGGCTCGCGCAACGGCACCTGGCTCGGGGACTGCTCCATCTCGCTGGCCAAGCTCACGGCGGACGCGACCCTCACCATCGGCTCCTCGTCGATCGTCGTCCACCTCGAGAAGAGCGGCATCGGCCTCGAGGTCTCCACGCAGCCCGCGTTCGGGGCGGCCCTCGGGACGTCGGTCGCGATGCGTCACGTCTTCGCGCTCCTCGAGCGCGCCGTCGGAAAGAACGTGACCGTCCTCCTCGAGGGCGAGAGCGGCACGGGCAAGGAGGTGCTCGCCCGCGCGATCCACGAGAAGTCGCACCGCGCCGCGCGGGCCTTCGTCACGATCGACTGCGCCAGCATCCCCGAGAACCTCATCGAGAGCGAGCTCTTCGGCCACGAGCGGGGCGCCTTCACGGGGGCCGTCGACACGCACATCGGCGCGTTCGAGAGCGCGAGCGGCGGCACGGTGTTCCTCGACGAGATAGGAGAGCTGCCGCTCGGCCAGCAGGCCAAGCTGCTGCGCGTGCTCGAGAACCGCGAGATCCGGCGCGTGGGCGGCACCAAGCCCCTGCCCGTCGACGTGCGCCTCGTGGCCGCGACCAACCGGTCCCTGGCGGCGTGCGTACGCAAGCAGACCTTCCGCAGCGACCTCTACTACCGGCTCTGCGTCCTCAGGGTCGAGGTCCCGCCGCTGCGCGAGCGCAAGGAAGACATCCCGGCCTTGGCCCTTCACTTCCTCAAGCGCCTGCGGGACGGCTCGCCGGGCGCCGCAGGGCCGATGACCGAGAGCGAGCTGCCCGCCGACCTGTCGCAAGCGCTGCTCGCCCACTCGTGGCCCGGCAACGTGCGCGAGCTACGCAACGTCATCGAGCGATGGTTCACGCTGGAGCTCGCGCGTCCCGAGCTGCTCTTCGACGCGATGGCGGAGTCGGTGGACCCGCGCACGCGCAAGCTCAGCGATCTGACGACCTTGCCGTACCACGAGGCGAAGAAGCAGCTCCTCGAGGAGTTCGACCGCGTCTACTTCAAGAGCGTTCTCGACCGCTGCGGCGGGGTCATCGCGCGCGCCGCGGAGCTCGCGCAGGTGCCCCGCCCGAGCTTTCACCGGATGCTCCAGCGAATGCGCGGCGCCGCGCCCGCGGCCCCGGACAAGGACGCCGACAGGGACGACGAAGGGGAAGACCTGGGCGACACCGACTCGTGAGCTGCTAGGGTCTCTTCATGCGCCAGCTGGTCGTGCACAGGCTCGGCACCGTCCGCTACGACGAGGCCCACGCCCTCCAGGAGAAGCTGCTCGCCGCGCGGGTCCAGGGCTCCATCGGGGACACCGTGCTGTTGCTCGAGCATCCGCCCGTCGTCACGCTCGGACGCGGGGCCGACGTGAAGAACCTGCTCCTCGGGCGCGACGCGTTCCTTGCACGCGGGATCGCCGTCCACGAGACGGGCCGGGGCGGGGACGTGACCTACCACGGCCCAGGGCAGCTCGTGGCCTACCCCATCGTCGATCTGAAGCCCGACCGCTGCGACGTGCGCAAGTACGTGCGTGACCTCGCCGCCGTGATGGTCGGCCTCGCCGGTCACCTCGGGCTCGGGGCGGGCTTCCTCGAGGGCGACCCGAAGCTCGTCGGCGTCTGGGTCGACCAGGACCACCCGACCGCGTGGCCCGCGGGGCTCCGCGCCCCGGACGCTGGCGGTCTGCGGCTCGCCAAGATCGGCGCCATCGGCGTACGCATCTCGCGCTGGGTCACGATGCACGGCTTCGCGTTCAACGTCCGCACGGACCTCGCGCCGTACGGGCTCATCGTCCCCTGCGGCATCTCGGACCGAGGCGTCACCTCCGCCGCCGCGCTCGGCGCGAGCGTCCCCGCGTGGAGCAGGGTGGAGAGCGCGTGCGCCGGGAGCTTCGCCCGGGTGTTCGGCGCGGACGCGAGGATCGCGGGCGAGACAGAGACGCTCGACCTAGCGAGCCGGTTCGGTCTTCACGGCTCCTCGGCCGCGCCCCTCGACTGAGAGCGCGACGGAGCCTGCGACACGGCGGCGTGCGCCTCGGCCTCGGCGGGCGGATCGTCCGCGTTCTGCCCCGGCCCCGACGTGTCCGTCCACTGAAAGGGCTTGTCCCGCATGTCGACGTGGACGAAATGCGAGGTCGGGTAGTAGCCGATCCCAGGCACACCCAGCGAACGGGCGAGCTCGCGCAGCTTCACGGCCGACATGCCGGCGACGCGGATGTCCGCGGCCATCCCGCGCGTGTGGTAGTTGCGATCGCCCGGCGACTTGGGGGGCCGGAACGCGGAGAGCACCTGCACCGAGCCTCCCGTTCGCTTGGCGACCTGATGAAGCACTTCGATGAGGCGCGGGTCGAGCGGGCTCTCCGCGCCGGAGTTGCTCCGCAGCTCGTGCCGCAGGCTCCGGTAGGACGCCTCGTCCGGCTCCCCCGCCGGTCCCGCGAGGACGACGTCGACGGTCTTGCCGGTGTTCACGACCTCCACGGTGAAGCGCTCGGGCTCCGCGCGGGGCGGGCCTTCGGGCGGTTCGGGGGCTGGGGAGGGCGCGGGAAGCGCGAGCTCCGTGGAGGGCTCAGGGTCGGGCAGCGCGGCAGGGGGCGCTGCTTGAGCCATGACGGTCGCGTGACCGGCCGCGGCCGGCGCGCGGCGCTCTTCGCCGTGGAGACGGTGCGCACCGAGCGCGACGGAGGTGACGAACGCGAGCCCCGCGACGAGGCCGAGCACGGTCCTCCGATGTCCGACCCCGAAGGCCGGCGCCTTCCGCGCCCTGTGGGGCGCGCCGGGGCAGCGCTCTCGGGCCAGGGCAGCGACGGGGCGCGCGCGTTCGAGCTCGCGGCGCACCCGCTCGAGCAACGCGTCGGGCTCACGGCGGGTCAGCGGCACGAGAGAGCGCCTCGCCATCCCTGTCAGTTCGCGGCGACCGCGGCGGTTGCGACGTCTTCCTCGGCGCCCGCGGGACGCGCGGCCTCTGCCTCGCTCGCCCCCATGAAGCTCGTCCCGCGGAACACGCCGCCGGTCTCGATCCGCATGCTCTTGGCGGCGACGTCCCCGACGACCTTGCCGGTGGCGCCGATGTCGAGGTGGCCCGACGCGGTGATGTTGCCGTCGACCCTCCCCACGATGATCACGTCGGTCCCGATGACGTTGCCCCGGACGTGACCGGCCTCGCCGATGACCACCGGGCCTCCCGCCTCGACGTTGCCCTCGATCTTGCCGTCGATGCGAAAGCCCCGCGTGGCCTTGAGGTCGCCCCGCACCGTCGAGGTCGCCCCCAGGATGTTCTCGATCTCCTCCGTCGAGGCACGATCGCTACCGCTCTTGCGACCCCAGACCATGCGCGATCCTCCATCCGGCCGAGCTACACCGAGCTCAGCGAGAATAGGGGCCAGCCGCAGGGCTGTCGCCAACAATGGCGGGCGCGCAGCGAACGAGGTGCGTGGGTGTGGACCCGCCGCTAGGCGTGTGTGGGCTCGGCGTACTGCTCGGAGTACTGGACGAGTGCGCCGTAGCTGCGCTGGCGGTCGTGGACGATGTCGTCCATGCGCCGCGTCAGCGTGTCCACGCCGATCTTCACGGTCGTGATGAGGTTGGCCTTCGCGATCCGCTCGCGGAGCGAGGGCTGCGGCTCGTGCAGGGCCTCGAGCGCCTGGGGGTCGAAGAACTGCGTTCCCTGCGGGATCGACTCCCGGACGCGATCGAGCACGCTCCCGCGCAAGAGCTGGATCGTCGGGTCGGGCGTGCGGCGAAGGAACGGGACGAGCCTCTCGGGCTCGCTCATGTCGGGCTGAGCCTCCGGGTGGAAGACCGCGGCCACGAAGGGAGCGGAGCCGAGCTCGCGGCTCCCCACGTCGGCGTCCCGGATCCTGCCCGCGAACCGCTCGAACGCGCCGCGCCCCATGTGGAGCCGGGGGTAGATGAGCAAGGCGACGTCCACGTCGGACGCGGCGAGCTCGATGATGGCCTGCAGCGAGGGCATGACGTTCTCGCTGTCGGGCTGGAGCAGCACCCTCTCACGAGTGCGCCCCTGGCGCCGCGCGCGCTCCGCCCAGGGGCAGAGGTCGCTCGCCTCGACGATCTCGCTGGCGTACCGGCGGTAGAGCCTCACCGCTTCGCGAGTCCATCGCCTTTCGGCATCCACGGGAAGGTCAGACGCGCCCAAACGAATTACCTTAGAGGCCCCTGCGAGTCCCCACAAGAAGGACGTTCGCGAACGGCGTACTTCCCCAGCAGGGCTCGACACGCACGTCGAAGCCAGCCGTCTCCAGGACCTTCGACAGGTCCGGCACGCTCCGCGGGCGGACGCGGGCGCCGCGGTTCCAGCGAAGGCCGGTCGTGATGCCCTCCTGGATCCGCGTCACCGTGCTGCGCCAGCCGCGGTCCGGATCGAGGTCGCGCACGATCACGCGTTCGCGGGCGGCGCTCGCGGCCCGCGTGAGCAGGGCGTCCTGCTCTTCCTCGGTCAGGTAGTGGAGCACGTCGACGAGCAGCACCGTGTCGCACGCCGCGAGGGGATGGGTCCGCACGTCCCCCACCTCGAACCGCACGGGCAGCCCGTCCGAGGCGCGCCTCGCGTCCTCCACCTTCTTCGCGTCCCAGTCGAAGCCCGTGACCTTCGACGCAGCCGCGTTCTCGAGCAGGAGGACGGCGAGCTGGCCGCGCCCGCACCCGACGTCGCTCACCTCGCCGAGCGGTCCCCGGGCCGCGATGGCGCGCGGGGCCGGGTCACCCGCGAGCTTGGAGCGCACGTAGTGGTACGCGGCCCTCCGTCCCCCCGCGTAGCGCGCGGCGACGCGATCGA
>Ga0302196_10003627_pt1 | contig 14138 bp, 12 predicted proteins | sample II_Bog_N1_3_FD_198794 | JGI IMG/M metagenome (GOLD analysis project Ga0302196, IMG submission 198794) | Peat permafrost microbial communities from Stordalen Mire near Abisko, Sweden - II_Bog_N1_3 | ecosystem: Environmental > Terrestrial > Soil > Wetlands > Peat | place: Sweden: Abisko...
CGCCACGACATCGCGGGTGTAGCCGATGACCGGGCCCCCGCCGGGATGCTGCAGAACCGGCAGGCCCGGGTCCACCGAAACGCACCACCATTGCCCGACCGCCGGCTTCGTCCAGTGAAACTCCTGCGACTGGCCGACAATCGGCTGCGACAGATCCTGGTATTGCACGCTGCATGCGGCCAGCACGAGGACGCACAGGCCAGGCAACATGCGGCGAAGATGACAGGTCATCGCGTGTCGCTCCATCAGCCCGGCCAGAACGGCTCGTTGGTCGCCAGATACTCCCGCCAGCTCGCCATGCGTCCGATCCGGATCTGGAAATTCAGCAGCGCGTGATAGAAACCGACCAGAACGAGCAGCGCGCAGAACGGCAGGAAATACACCATCGACGCAATGCGCACGGCGTTCCACGGCGACGACAGCGCCTGCCATAGCCACCCGGCGAAGAACAGGCACGCCAGCGCGAAGGCTGCGTATGCGATCCTCGCTGTCTGGCGGCGCCGGGCGACAAGGCGCGCTTCCAGCTCCGAGACCGACACGCCGTAGGCGAGCGCGGCTCCCGGCAGATTGAACCTGCCGCCGTCGCCAACTTTGAACCGGTTATCGCGCCGCGGGCCGCCGCGCAGGAGCCCCAGCAGGTGGCTGATGAATGCAGCGCTCCGCCTGATGCGGCGCACGCCCATCCAGTCTGGGATCGATCCGCCAACCCATCCGGCGCCACGGAATGCGCGGCGGACGATCGACGGCCGCTTTGACGTTGGCGGCGGAGGTGGCGATAGCCCGGGGTCGCCAAGGGGGATCGCCATCGTGTCAGCTCCCCACCGAGGCGACCAACTCTTCAACGCTGGTCGGAATTCCATCGAGGCGTCCCTCGGTCCCGTCTGGCTTTCTCCAGATAAACGTAGGCGTTCCCTGGAGGTGGATGGCCTCGGCGATCGCCAGATTGGCGCGCAACCGGTCCGGCGCGTCGGGGCTTGGAGTGCCTGTAACGTTACCGGCTTGCCAGGCCGACACGAGCTCCCCGGCTGGCCTGCTCAACAACGCCAGCGCGCTCCGCGTGCTCTGCCCGCCATCCTCGGGGTCCAACACGGAGACCGGAATGACCGACACCTGCAGCCGCCCGCTGGCGATGTACGATTGAAGCTGCTGCAGCGCGCGCACGGAGTAGATGCACTGCGGATCGATCAGCATCCAAAGGTGCGGGGCCGAGGATTGGCCGACGGTCCCATAATTCGCCTTCTGCACCAGCGGCAGCGCAGCAACAGCCGCGCCTCCTGCCTTCACGGGATCTACATCGCCGACTTCGACCGTCGGTATGGCGCCCGGGACGTGCGCGACTTGCTCGCGCGTCAGGTTCTTTCCATCGGCATCCCAAAGCACACCGGGGATCAGCCGCTCTCCGTCTGGCGTGGAATAAAACATTTGAAACTGTGCGCCGCTGCGGACAAATATCCCGCGGAGGCCGTGAATCTCGCCAAGGTCGGTGGCCCTGTTACCCGCCAATGACGTGATTTGCGCGGGAGTGATGTCGGACATCAGGCCGCTGACTGCAGCTTTGCCGTCGCCCGCAATTTGGAAAAACATCATCTGGTCGCCGGTGGTGGCGACGACCGAGCGCACGCCGTGTGACGCGCCAAAATCGGTGACGGTGGCACCTGCGGTGGCGAGATGTTGGGCAAACGGAATGGACTGCAGGTCCGGCGGCAGCCGGCCTGCGGCGGGCGAGTCCGCCGCAGGTGGCGGCGCGGAAACCGCCTGCGACGCCGGTTGGTCGGCAATAGGGATCGCCGTGGGAACGGCGAGAGAGCAGTGTGGCGGCTGCGCGGCCTGAGTAGGCGTGCCGAGCAGCGCCAGAAGAATAAGGGAACGCATCGCGACCTCCGTCGTGGAAAACGGCCACCGTGATCGCGAGCCATGCAAATGGCGTGGCAAACTCCGCGATGCCTCGCGCATGGGCGTCGCTCAACCGTGAGGGTGCCATCGCCAGTCTGTTCCGCTATGCGAACTCCGCGATCGACTTGAGTTCTTGAAGAACCACGAGGGCAAGTAGGCCCAAATCCGTGGCATCACAAAATTCCCGCCGCGCGTAATGTAAGACGACCTCGGCCTTTGCCGCAGCCGCGGACATCGTGGCGGCCGGGAATCTCATGACCGCAGCCAGAGCGTCGGCGCGCCGCTGCCGCGCCATATCGATCTCCGACGGGTTTAGCTGCCCGCCGCTGACCACTTTCTCGTACGTCCGATCGGCGATGATGAAGGCGTCACATCCCCGTGCGAGTGCGCAGTCCTGCGGTAGCTGGATCTGATTCAGATTGTCTTGCCGAACCTCGATCACCGGCAGCTCGTGAACAAGCTCGACGGCAAGCCGGCCAAGTTCAGTGTCCTCGCTGCCGACCCATTTCGCACAGTGAGAGACGAGACGGGCCTTCGCCAAAACCGCACCCATCGTTGTTGCGGGACGCTCGGTCAGGCCGCGCAACGCCTCGAAGCGGCGCCTCGCCGAGACCTCGAACGACGCCTGATCGTCAGCGCTACGCCCCTCGCCTTCAGGGTCGCGTAGCGAGGCATATAGATCGTCGGTATCGCAGAGGAGTGCGCACGCGCTTCGCAGGTCGCGGGGCGTCGCGCTGCGGGCGTCCGACTCACCCCCGTCGGACAGGGCGGAAGAAGCCTCGCGCCGCGCGCGTCTAAATAATGTCTCAGACGACCATCCGCTCCCCGCGGATTTGGACAGTTCTTCGGAGTGTCCCATCGCGCTAATTTGTCCCCCTGATTGTCGTAATGTTCCTCCGGCATAGTCTAGCGATCGGGGCGACTCCCGCAACGACGAAGATCGGCGCTGTGATATTGCACGTTGGTATAGAGATAGTGCGCGAAGGCGGATGGGCGGCCCTTGATGTATATCACGTCACTTCGACGGAGTAACCTCGCCATCGTTTTGTAGGCGGCGCGGTTGGGGGGGGTTACCAAAGAGTCCTCGATGGGGCGGAAACTCGCTGAATCCGGCAGAAATGAGGCTTGCACGCCATGGTATGCCGGATTTTGTTCACGTTACCGTGAGAGTCTCAGGATTCAGATTGGCGCGGCTTCAATTAGATATCTTGTTCTGGCCGCACGGAATTAACTTTGGAAGTTCGGATGTTGTGACCCGCTATCGCAGTAATGACGGGGCATTAATGATGAAGTGGGGAAATCCGTCATGTCGCCAGACTGAACGTGAGCGTTCACCTCCTCCTAGCGCGACAGGCTGGCCGCGGCAACCGGTCGTCGCAGGACGACCTCACATGCTCTCCGTCCGCCGCAGCCGCGGCACCCGCCTGCCGGCACGGCTTGCGGATAGCCGGGGCCGTCGAAACGAGCGACCGCTGTCTCGCGGGCCGCGGTCATTGCCCAGGCTGTCGATCACCATTGCCTCCCTCTCCCTACCAACCACACCCGAGTCAGGCCGGACCCGCGACCGCCGACTATCTGGCCCGGCTGATTGATCTGGGCGTCCTGCCGCCGGATATGGACAGGGAGGGGCGGATGCTTGTCCGGCGCATGCGCAACATGATTGCCAGGATGCCGAAACGGTCGCAGCCGAAGCCGTAACGCCCAAAGAAAGAGGCCCTGGCTGACACGGCAGCCAGGGCCTCAAGTTTGGGTGGAAACGTCACTCCGACTGCTACGCGCCCGCCACCGTTGCGAACAGGATCGGAAACTACCTACACGCGCCGCGTCACCGTCCGCCTGTCCGATTTGGGCAAGGGTCATTCCTACGTCCGACGCCGCATCGGATTGCTGGGAAAACGTGTCCGATTGGAATTGGTATTTGCCTTTCGGACGCCTTGGGGCAAGAAGTCTAGATCCTAGTCGGACGGATGGAGGCGGACAGTGCTGGTCGGATACGGACGGACATCGACGGCGGAGCAGGGGGCCGGGCTTGCGGCACAGGAGCGCGATCTGCGGGCGGCCGGCGCCGAGCGCGTGTTCACGGAGCAGCGGTCCAGCATGGGCACCCGGCCCGAGCTGAAGGCGGCGCTGGCATTCCTGCGGAATGGCGACGCGCTGATTGTGACCAAACCCGACCGGCTGGCCCGGTCCACCGCGGAGCTGCTGACCATCGAAGCGGACCTGACCAAGCGAGGCGTTGGCCTGGTTGTCCTGAGCATGGGCGGCGAGCGGCTGGACACCCGGAACCCGACATCGAAGCTGATGCTCACGATCCTGGCCGGCGTGGCCACGTGGGAACGCGAGATCATGCTTGAGCGCCAGCGCGAGGGCATCCGCAAGGCGCAGGGCGAAGGCAAATACACAGGCCGGAAGAAGAGCATCGACGATGCCGCCGTCCGGTCGATGGCCGCAGCCGGCACCAGCCCGGCGCAGATTGCCCGCGATCTCGGGATTGCGCGGAGTTCGGTCTATCTGGCGCTGAAAGGAACACTAGCGGACACTGGCGGCGCTGCTGATACACTGGCGGCGTAAAGCGGGCCGAAGGGCGCGTTGCAGGCGCCCCTCGGTCCTGACTGAGGACATGGAGGTGAGCCCATGCCGACCGCTGGCTGTGACGCTACCACGCCTATGCCCCGGTGGCAGGCGTGACGGACGGCGGCGCCGAAGAAGTCGTCCTCGGCGCGTATAACGGCAAGCTACTGATCCTTCCCGCTGGCTGGCGACTGACGCCGCCAGTGCCAGAAGAACGCGGCGAGCCGGTTGGGAATTATCAGGACCGGGTGATTTACGCTTACCCCCTTGTCCAGGACATACTTGCTCTGGGTGCCGGGGACGGGCTGAAGCCGCCGCCGCCGCTGGACGGCGCGCGCCCGGCCGATTGCACTGTCCAGTGGTGGCTGAAGGAATATCCTTGCCTCGACGCCTGGGCGGCGATGGGCAAGACCTGGAAGGAGAGACTGGAATATAAACTGGCGCTGGTTGTATGGCGCCTGAGGGTCGAGTTGTTTGACCGACTTCGCTCTGGTGATTGGGTGGCGTCGGGGCATCGGAACGATCTTCCGACGCGCCCCTTCGAGCCGGTCCCGCGGGAGATATGGCAGCACCCCGCTTACGTGTTGCGGCCGAGTGCCGGCCTGCTGCTCGCAGAACCTTCGCTGCCGGGCTTTTTACATCTACGCCGATCTGCGGCTGAGCCTGTCGGTGCGGGAAGACGCCCGATCGCCGCCTCCTCCCGCCGCCGACGCCGCTCCGCCGCAGCCGCCTCCAGCCGCCGCCGCTCCGACGCCGCCGCTCCAAACCGGGGCACCAGGCCGCCCCACGAGCATGCATCTGATAAAGGATGAGTTCGACCGCCGAATTGAAGCTGGCACGGTGGCGGCCTCGCTGGCGGCGGAGGCAAGGCATCTGCACGACTGGCTGAAAAACACACACGCGGATCAGCCGCTGCCAGGCCCCGGAGCCATCGCGAACGCGCTGCGCGAGACATTCAACGCCGCGCAAGCGTGGGGCAGCCCGAATTAGGCGGCTATGGGCGAAAGTCCCCAGGTTTGGCGTCGCCCCCTGTCCGTTCCCGTTACGCCCTCCTTCACATTTAGCTGGGCGGTCTGTGGTTTGCGGGTTGGCCTTGGTTGGCCTAACCCGTTTCCGAAGTCCGCATCGCCACCTCCTGTCTGTCGGGCCCGCAGCGGAGCAGACTCCGCGAGAATCAGGCGGCCGCAACGGACTTGGGCAACTTCGGTTGCGCCACGATACCTGCTTCGACCAGCACGTCGCCAGGGTCCAGGCGACCCTGCAACACGACCGCTACGCCATCGGCACCGGCCTCCTTGATCGCGCCAATACAGCGCCGGAGCGACTTGGCATTGAGGTCCGCCGTGACGGTCCGGCCGCCAACGGCAATCCGCACCGTGATCTTGGACTGGCCTTCAGGCACAGCCAGCAGCAGGACGGCGGCAGGATCAAGCACCAGCGTCGCTTTGATAGCCTTGGCCGTGAGTGACATGGCGATCTCCTGACGGGATAGCCGAATTGTTGCGGAGGTGCAGTTGCAGATCAATCCCCGCCCGGCTTCTCGCCGGCAAGCCCCGCCGCCGCTTCGGCTTCCAATCTCTGGGCTTGCCCTTCTCCGATCGCCGAGCGATCGCATCGACCAGTGCCCGCGCCGCGGCCTGGCGCACAGCCGGTCTCCGCCAGCGACGGCGCCAACCGCCGTTAAGTTGCAAAAGCATCTGGATACACTGTTCGGTGGAAGCGTTCATGCCAAAAGGATCCTCTCGCTAATGCCGGAACGCTCGGGCCGGCCCCTTCAAGCACCCCATGATGTTGCCGGGACGGCATTATCGTTGGATGGGCAGGCGGGGCGCCGGTTCCATTCCGGCGGCGGGACGGCATCCGGTATTAACGTGATTGCGGTTACCCTCTGTCCATTACCGGACGTGGCGGCCTCCGTGCCGGGAGCAATAAGCACGCGAGCCGCGGTCATGCGCTGGATCACGAAGGACGCGCTGGCGGTCTCGGACCGAGGTCCCGGTCGGCGAACCTGCCCGGCGAGAGCCCCACGCTCAAGCACCAGACTGGCGAATTGGTCGGCCTCAGGTGGCGGTTTCCCCCGGCCTCGGGTGGCGGTTACGTCCGGCCCGTGCATTCACGGCCAAGCCGCGCAGAGTTTCCACGCCGCCGACGCGAGCGTGGCGAAGGGAACAACGCGCATGAACGAAACGGACTTTCTTGCCTACCATCAGGCGGCCGGCTTCGGCGGGCATGCATCGGCAGATCGGTCGCGGTCAGCCTGCCGATCGCCGCAGCCACGCCGCAGGAGGCGCCGGCGAGCTGGGGGAGGTTGTTGGCGGGAACAGGGAAGCGTGCGGCGATGCGGGGCTGGGACTAAGGTTGCTCGTCAGGAACGACGCCGCAACCCATTGATCGACGGGGGGTGGAGCTGGGAGGTTAGAAAACCAGCACAATCAGCGGTATAGGCGGCGCATGGGGAGGTTCGCCGTGCAGGTCCGAACCGGCTGGCAAATCACAACAACCGGGCACCTCATCCCGCGCCTCGCCATCGCGGCCGTGGTGATCGTCGTCGCAGCTCGCGTGCCGGCCGCTCTTGTTGCCATCGCTTCACGGGTGGGTCGGATGTCGCCGCAGATGACAGGCGCGTCAGGCCGCGACGCTCCCGGCTCGATCCCGCGACGACGAAGCGTCATCGAAGGTTATGTCGTCGTATCCTAGTACATCGTTTCCGCGAAACCGAACCTATCAAAGACGACGATGTGGAGCGCGGACATCCGATGCTTCGTCCAAGCCACCGCCGCACACCGCGGCCGTTACGCGCGACGTCAAGACGCTGGTGCGCACCGTCGCCGCCGAGATCCGCCGCAATGGCGCGCCGTCGCTCGAGGCCGCAAGCCAGGGCTGGATGGAGGACCATCCGCAGAGCCTGTGGCCGCTGTTCGATGCCGCGGTGGCTGCCGGCACGGCCCGCAGGCGCGACGAGGCGCTGATCGGGGCCTGCCGCTGGCTGCTCGCCAACCAGCTGGAACTCATCCGCTACCGGCTCGAGCGTGGCCACGACTGGGCGCGCGAGATGCTCGACGCCTATCAGGAAAAACTGGTCGCGCTGGCACAGGCCAAGACCATGCCGGAGGCCGACTGGTTCGAGCTGGTCAATCTGCTCAAGGTCGCCAAGGTGCCGATCCGGCCGGAGATGACCGAAGCGCTGACCGCGGCCGCCGTCGACGCGGCGCCGGAGATGGCACTCGGGACAACACAGCAGGAACTGTCGCAGCAGTTCCGCGGCCTGCTCGATGAGCTCGCCGGCTCGGCCGAAAGCCCGTTCATGGTGGTGGAAGGGCTGGCCGAGATCGGCACGCTGATGCCGGCCGAAATGCGCGCGTATATGGTGCACGAACTCGGCATGTCGCCGCACGCGGTGTTGCGCGAAGCGGTGCCGCTGCTGCTGCTCGATCCCGAGCCGGCAATACGCGGGGCGGCGACCGCCGTGCTGGAGCAGGTTGTCGGCCCTGAGACTGTCTCACCGGTAATGCTGCGGCGCGCCTTGCTGCTGCGCAACTGGGTGCCGGAGGTTGAACGCGGGGCGATTGACCGGCTGGTGCGCAAGGCGCGCCTGAAGGGGGTGACCTGCGCGCAATGGACGCCGGCGCCACCGCTGGCGATCCAGAGTTCCGTCATCGACGGCTCCGGCGCACAGAGCCTGATCCTCACCACGCCGAAGGGACAGACCGGGCTGTTCGCCGGGCTGCTGCTCAAGCAGAGCTTCGGTATCAGGGACGCTTGGTGCAACCCATCGCTCGCGCGGCGGGAGATCGACGAGGCGTTTGGGGAATCCCGGCGGCAGACACCGACGGCGATGACCGGGCGCGATTACCTGGACGTAATGGTGCAGCATCACATCGCCCGTGGTCTCACGATGGGAACATTGCCGCACGCGGCGGTGATCGAAATCGCCGAGAGGATCGGCGCGGCGGACTGGAAAGATCGCGGCCTCGACGTCACCGCGGAGATTGAGCGGCGGTTCGCCGGGTTAGCGGTGGAGCGGCGCAGTCCGGACGCGATTGCCGCTTCGCTGCAGCGCAGTGGCGCCTGGGTGGCGAAGAACCCGATGGTGGAGTCGTGGTTCGAGGACGACGCCGCGATCCGGCCGTTGGCCGGCGGCATCGCCCGGCTGAACCCGCAAGTGGGCGTGCAGCGGCTACTGGAGGAAATACTGCCGGCACGGCGGGAAAGTTGGGCGGAACGGCTGCTGCTGACCACGCTCTGGTTGCAAGCCAGCAGCGGTGATGCCTCGCCGGCTGACGGCGGACGCTGGCAGGACTGCGCGGTGCTGGCGCATGAACTCCTGGCCGGGCGCAAGCTGGCGGAACTGCCGGCGATGGTGGCGATCGCAGAGCGCAGCATTGCCGTGGCACGCGCCAATAGGTGGTGAACTCGAGGGGGCGAGGACGGTCGGCTGGACCGACCAGCAAGGCGGCGTTGCTGCTGTCAGCGTGCCGTGCCGCGGGGCGTAGGGCTAGGGGCTATCCGCGATCGGGCTCGGTGGTGTCGGAACGGCCTGAGGCTCATAGTAAAGACTGCTGCGGCTGAGCTTCAGCAGTTCCGCCTGTCTCACCAGCGACAAATCGTGACTGCGGTCGATCATCGCTTTGCGCTCGACAGGCCGGCTTTTTCCGAGCGCGCCGGCCAAAAAATCGTTCTCCAGCGTGAGCTCTCCGATCTTGGCGTGCAGCGCCGGCGTCGCCTCGCTCCCCATGCCGGCGTCAAATACCCCGGCAGCACCGCCAACCAGATGCGCCTTCCAGGCGGCGATCTGGTTGGGATGCACGTCAAATTGCTGCGCCAGCTCAGCCAGCGTCTTCTCGCCCTTGACCGCGGCCAACGCCACCTCGGCCTTGAAGGCCGGTCCGTGCGTTCGGCGTGTTCGCTTCATCATTTTGTCTCCTGATCCGGCATTGTCGCCGCCGAGGTCGTCATCCGCCACAAGGCTTGCCCGAATCCGGCTTGCCCCGCCCTCAGGCCGGCGCCCATGCTCGGGGGCGTGACGTGCCGGGTTTCGACTCTAGGCGCGCGGATGACCGGATTTGGCCGCTTTCGGGAACGGCTTTTTATGTCCCGGTATGATGTCCTTGGGCGCAAATCGGCCGTCAACGGGCGCCGCCACCGCACTTCCGCGCCGCGAAGCAAGGGCGTCAGGACATCAGAGGTCATGGCCGCTGCGACGGCCGCTTTCCGCGGCCTCCAGTAATTCTCCGAGGCCACGGACGAGCGTAGTCTCGGGGCCAGTAGGAAGCCGTGTGTGCAGGCACCTGCCATGGTCGAACCGCGCGCCGCCGGGCGGACGCTACCAGCCGCGGGGCTGAGGGGCGCGCGAATTAGCCGCCGCGCGTTGCCGGTTAGGGCTGGATTCGGCAGCGATCCGCATCCCCGCTCCGGCATCGCCCAGGATGGCCCGCAGCTCCCGCAGAAATGCCATCCCGGTCGCGGTGCGCTGAACAAGGACGCTGCGCCGGTCCAGCGGGTCGGTCTTGCGCCGGACCAGATCGAACTCCGACAAACGGTCCAATGCCCGGGTGATCGCTGGCTTGGAAACGTTCAGCTTGAGGGCCAGACCCCGGACGGTCTGAGCCTCTGTCTCCAAGTAACAGGTCAGAAACACACCGAGCTGGCGCGCCGACAGATCAGGACCGTCCCGCCGGACCAGGTCTACGATCGTCGCGCGCAGGACACCGAGGAGGCTATCGCTTCCCTCGTCGTGAGTTGCCATGGTTCCGCTCCTGCAATCGGCCGCCGGCCCAAGCGGCAGATGCCAATGATCTTAGATTCGTAATCATCGGTTTCAAGCCTCGCAACGAGGCGCGCGCCGAGGGCTGAAATCAGGTTGGCGGGCCAAACCGATCATGCCCTCATGGGATGCCGTCGCCGCGACGGTCGAATGCAACAACGGGCCAAGATCGCGGCCATTGCCGGAACGCCCGAAGCCGCACTTGCCGGCTGCCGTCGGCTCGGCCACAACAACAACCTGTTCCGGATCGGGCTCGGGGGCGACACCACCGGGGACAGAACTGCGATGCGGCTTCCCAGGCTCATGGGCACCCGTTCGCTGACCTCACGCGTAACCGCCCGCATGCGGTAACCCGTTAAGGCCGCAGAAGTATTCTTACGTACACTCGCTGGGTTTATGGCGTTAGATCAATGGCCTATACATCCTGCAACGCAACGGCCTACCCAGCAGCGAGGGTTCGACTCGCGGGTTCCGCTGCTGGGGCGTTTTCGCCGCTGCCCGCTAGTCCGACAGGCGTGGCCAGGTCACGGTCCCTTTGCGGCCAATGTGTGTATGCGAACGCTCGGGATCGTCCGTTCCGCTATCGCACGAAGGTGATCGTGGTGCGTCAGGTAAATCACCTGCCCGAGCCGTGCCATTTCTTCAAAGACGCGCAACGTCTCTTCGGCGCGGAAGTCGTCGAAGGTTTCCATAATGTCGTCGGCGATGAACGGCACCGGCGGCCGCAGCTTGGCGAACTCTTGGTATCCGGCGGCCCGCAGCGCGAGGTAGAGCTGGAAGCGCGTTCCCTTGGACAAGTCAGCAGCCAGCTTGGAGCTGCCATCGGCGGCCAGCGCCACCAGAACGTCGCTGTCCCTGTCCGGCTGGGTGCCGAGCCCACGATAAGCGCCTCGGCTGATAATCCTGAACGAGTCCGAGGCTTGGGTCATCATCGAGCTGCGGTGCTGGTCGCGGTATGCCCGCAGTGCCCGGTCGGCCGCCGCGATCCCGACGCGCAGCCGCAGATGGTGCCGCGCCTTGTCCTCGATCTCCAGCAGCTTCGTCTGGCGGCGCTCCTCGATCCTGGCCGCCGAATCGTCGCCGCCCACCGCCGCGATCCGGTCGGCCGCCTGCTTGGTGGCGGCGAATAGCTCACGCGTGCGCGTATCGAGATCTTCCATCTGGGCGGAAAGCGCTGCCTGTTCGAGTTCCAGTTCGGACTCACCCTGAGCCGCCAGCAACGCCTGCGCATCGACAAGGTTCTCGACGTGCAATGCCGCCAGGATATCGCGTTCGGCCTGAACCGCCTGCCGTTCCAGTTCGGCCTTCTGCTCCGCATCCCGCAGCCTGCCGGCCAGCTCGATCAGGGAACCGGCTTTCATGAATTCCGTCATCTCGCCGACCCGGCGGGCGTGGACCAACGCATCGCCCTCAACCTGCCGCTTTTTGTCCTGAGCCGCGGCGAACGCGTCCCGCAGTCGCCGTTTGTCTTCTGCGGCGCGGGAGGCTTCCTGGACACTGTCCACCATGGCTTGCGCGAGATCGACCCTGGATCGCTGCCCCGGGTCGATGCCCAGTTCTGAAGTGAGCTTTTCCAGCTCGCGCCCGAAGGCGCCCTGATCGTCCTCCATGCCCCGGATGCGGTCGCCCAGATCCGATTGCGTCTTGAGCGCCGCCCCGAGTGCCACCGCCGCCGCCAACATCTCGCGTACGGCCTCGAACGGGAGCGCCGCCGCCTCTTCCCCGAGCCAGCAGGCGGCGCAGGCCGCGTGCCAGGCCGTCAGCCACGTCCTGTCGGCAAGGTCTGCCTTCTGCACGGCCTGTTCGCGCTTGCGGACCTCGCGCTCGCAATCCGTAACGGCTTGCCGAAGCGCCTTGGTGCGGGCCTCGCGCTCCACGGCGGCCTCCGCCGCGGCCGCTAAGGCTTCCTGCCTTGCGAGCGGGTCGAACGGCACCGCCGCCTGGCCGAGCGCGTCCAGCAAGCGGTCGCGCAGGGCCGCCGCATCAGCCTCCGCAACGCGTATCTCGCGCTCGGCCTGCCGAAGCAGGCCCCAGGCTTCAAGCGCCTTATCGCGATGCGCCATCCAGCCCAGCAACCGAGCGGGCGAAAAGTCAGCCGACAGCTCCGGGCAAATGTCGGCCGTCGCGCGGGCGACGAGTTCGGTGTGGAGCTGGTGCTGCGTGGCGGCCTCGTTGAGCAAGGTGCGGGCGCGCCCGGCCTCGGCCCGCCTGACAGCCAAGGCCTGCGTCGTCTCGTGAAGCTTGGCCACGTCCCGCTCGCGGCCGAGGCGCGCGTTGCATACGATATCGTCCCGGCGCAGGGCCGCCTCGAACGCATCGGCGGTGGCCGGGTTGAGCGCGCTGCGGTGCTCCGCCCAGGCCGCCTCGCGCGCGCTGCGAACGGCGGCCGCCTCCTGGTCGGTGGAGACGCCCGCGGTCTTGCCGATGGCATCGAGCTCGGCGGCGCGCCTTTCCAACTCGGTCTCGAGCCGCTCGACCTCGTCCCGCCGCTGATCCATCAGCGTACCGTTCCGCTGCGCCGCCGCGTTCCAGGCCTCAGCGCTTGCCACGTCGGGGACGGTCAGTTCAGCAAGCTCCGCCACGCTCCGATTCCAGGGCGCAAGCGCCGCCAGTCGCGTCGCCAACAACTCGCTATGCTGGGTTCGGGCCCTGTCCGCGTTGCGTAGGCGGATGGAGTGGTCGCTCTCGCGCAATGCCGCCAGTGCTGAGATTACTGGAGCCAGCGACGGGGAAGATGAGGAACCCAATGCCTCCTGCAGTGCGCGCTGAGCCTCGGTCAGCTCATGCCGCGCCTGCGACAGCTCGTCAGCGGCAGCCATCACTTTTGCTTCGACGCCGGACCGACTCACGATCAGGCTGTTCAAGGCGGCCGACTGCGCGGCGTTCAGCAGCAACCGGGCCGGCGCCTGTTCGTCCTCGCGCCCGAGCCGATTCAGTAGGCCGCCCACCTCTCCATCGGCGCGCGCGAGTTCCCGGCGCCGACTTGGCAGGTCAAGATCGGCTGTGACGTGGCGGGCGCGCAGCTCGGCCAGCCGGTCTAGGCGGCCGACGAACCGGAGCGCGCGCTCGTCGACGACAACGACCCCGAGCTCGTCCGACAGGCGCTTGACCTCGGCCTCGGCCAGCTCGATCTCCGAACGGCGCCGGTTCTCGTCCTGCTGTAATCTGGGTAGCTCGCCCAGCCATCCCGGCGGCGCTTCGGGCACACCGGCCAACGGCTCAAGCCGCTCCCGCAGATGGCGAAGTGCGGCCATACGCGGGAGCGCGGCCAGCAACCGCTGCACCCTCACCAAACCCGCCTGCGCCTGGGCGCGCTCGGCCAAAGCCGCCTCGTATCGCGCCGCTGCTCCATCCTTGGCAGCGGCGAGACGATTGAACTCGGACGCGAGCGTGTCGATGGCATCGCGCTCTTGCTTAAGTGCGACCAGCGACGCCTTGAGCTGCTGGAGTTCGCCGCTGCGTGCGTTCCGCTTGGTGAACCCGTCCGTCTCCAATCGCAGGTCGAGCAGCGTCTTGCTCAGGTCCGAAAGCCCCGCGCTCGCAGAGAATAGCAGTTGGCCGAGTTCGCCGTTGCTGGCGAGGATGCTTTTGCCGCCCGCCTCGAGCGTGTCGTCATCGAGCGAGAACATCGTGCGGTAGGCATTACGGTCCAGACCGCCTAGATCGCCGAGGATGAGGCCCTCGGCCACAGGTTCGTTGCCCGCGTCGCGCAGGGTCGGCTGCGGCCGCTTGATCCGCACCAGTTCGCGCAGGCCTACCGAAAGCTCGAGGCAGCCGCCGACCCGCATCGTCCCGTAGGGGTGTAGGAACCCGTAGCGGCTTTGCATTTCGATGCCGAACAGCAAGTCGAGGAAGCCGGCGAAGGCGGTCGACTTGCCGGCTTCGTTCGGCCCATAGACTATGTGCAGGT
>Ga0302196_10003628_pt1 | contig 14134 bp, 7 predicted proteins | sample II_Bog_N1_3_FD_198794 | JGI IMG/M metagenome (GOLD analysis project Ga0302196, IMG submission 198794) | Peat permafrost microbial communities from Stordalen Mire near Abisko, Sweden - II_Bog_N1_3 | ecosystem: Environmental > Terrestrial > Soil > Wetlands > Peat | place: Sweden: Abisko, Stordalen...
GACCGGCAAGCCACTCCGCGCGGTGTCATCCAACTGGAGAATCCGCTCTCCGACGAGGCGCGCCTGCTGCGACCATCGCTGGCGCCGGGAATGATCGCGATGCTCGCTTACAACCTGAACCGCGACGTGCGCGAGGTGCGCCTGTTCGAGCAGGGATCGATCTTCAGCGGCACAGCCGAGCAGGTTACCGAGTCGCACAATCTCTCTCTGGGCCTGACCGGAGACCTGCCGCCGACGCGCCTGCAGCGCGCCAAGGACGCCGCTGTCTTCGAGCTGAAGGGCGTCATCGAGTCGCTGCTCTCGCTCTTTGCCGCATCATTCGACGAGCTGAGTACCAGCGCAACCGAGCGCCTGACCTTCTCCGCCGACGCGCCCACATGGCTTGAGCCGGGCCGCAGCGCAACGGCTTTACTCAACGGCGCACCCATCGCCTGCTTCGGCGAACTGGCGGCCAGCCAGCGCGAGGCACGGAAGCTGCGCCAGGCCGTCTACCTTGCCGAACTTGACCTCGAAGCGCTTTACCGACTGCCGCTGCGCCGCGCTACCGCGCACGAGATCTCGCGCTTCCAGGCCGTCGAGCGCGACTTCTCCTTCACCTTCGCCGATGCGGTCCAGTGGCAGAGCATCGCCGAGGCCATCCACGCGCTGGAAATCCCGGAGCTCACGCGGCTCATCCCGGTTGAAATATTCCGCGATGCAAAGGCCGGCTCTGCGCCGGCAGGAAAGTACGCTCTGCTTCTGCGCTGCGTCTTCCAGTCCACCCAGCGGACCCTGCGCGAGGATGAGTTGACCGAGTGGTCCACCAGGCTCATCGCAACCCTCACCGCGCTGGGTGGCGCAATCCGGACCTAGCGAAGTTCTGAATCAAGCCTGATTCCGCGCTAAGAATCGTGGGGGATGGGGCGGAAGATTTCGAGCAGGAGAAGGCAGGCGCCGATGACGATGCAACTGTCGGCGACGTTGAAGTCTGGCCAGTTGTAGTGGTAGATGCGGACGGCGAGGAAGTCGACGACGTGGTGGAAACGGATGCGGTCGTAGAGGTTGCCGAGCGCACCGCCGAGGATGAGGGCAAGCGCGACGGAGGTGAACGTGAGCTTGCGGCCCGTCTGCCAGAGCAGAAAGAAAACAATGGCAGCCGCAAAGACGGAGAAGCTGATGAGGCCGATGCGGACTGCGTTGGGCGGGAGGTTTTCCAGCAGCGAAAACGCCGCGCCGGTGTTGAGGACGTGCGAGAGGCGGAAGACGCCGGGGATGATGGGGATGTCGTAGCCGGGACGGATGCGGTGGATGATGGCGATCTTGGTGAGGCGGTCGGCGAGGATGACGAGCGCGGAGATGAGGATGAGCCACGGGCGGCGGTCTTTGGACTCGGAGTTGCGAGTTGCAGGTTGCGGGTTGTCAGTTTCAGGCGGTGTGGGCATAGTGGTCAGGGTCATTGGTGTGGTTGTACGTTGTATGTTCTATGTTGAGAGCTAGGTTGTGGCATAGGGTGGGAAGTCGATGGCGTCGAGGGCTTCGGCGCAGCGGTGGCAGACGGTGGGATATTTTTCTTGCTGGCCTACGTCGGGGACGTGGCGCCAGCAGCGGTCGCATTTGGTGCCGGTCGCAATCTCGGCAGTAGCACTTGGAATTCCAGCGTCTCCGCTTTCGGCGGAATGTACTACCGTCACGGCGGAAACATTCAGTAGTTCCGGAAGGCTAGATTTGTACGCATCAAAGGCCTTGTGAAGAAGTTCGAAATTGGGAAGTCCAAGATTGCCAATTCTGATGGTCACTGACGCTTCTAACGCTTTCCCAATCAGCTTTTGATTCCGTGCTGCTTCTAACGACTGCAAAGCTGTACCTCGCATCGATAGAAGCAAGTCCCAATCATCCAATGGAACCGAGTTCGTCGGAGCCAACTCTTCGGGGGTGGGGAAGAGGGTTAGGTGGACGCTGCCGTGGGTGTGGGGGAGGGATTGGTAGACCTCGTCGGCGGTGAAGGAGAGGATGGGGGCGGTGAGGCGGGCGAGGGCATCGGTGATCTTGTAGATGGCGGTTTGGGCGCTGCGGCGGGCGAGGTAGAGGGCCTGCTGCTCGGTGTTGCCGGGCTTGAATTTGATGGGGTAGGTGTAGAGGCGGTCTTTGAGTACGTCGAGGTAGAAGGCGCTGAGTTCGGAGTTGAGGAACTCATTGAGCAGGTGGTAGACGCGGTGGAATTCAAAGGCGTTTACGCTCTTCTCATCGTCAACGTCGAGCGCCTCTCCTGCATCCTTCGGTACTCCATAGGCATTGCGAATCTTGGCGGTTAGTTCGGCGGTGCGGGCGAGGATGTACTGGTCGATGGGCTGCATCTGCTCGAAGGGGACGGCGTCGCCGCCATCTGACATGGGGCGCGGGTCGAAGTCGTGGGCGAGGCCGGTGGAGGGATCGGTTTCGCTGAGCGCACCGAGGAGGAAGCGGAAGGTGTTGCGCAGCTTGCGGTAGATCTCTTCAGCGAGGCGTTTGAGGAGTGGCTGGCTGGCGACGACGTCCTCACGGAAGTCGACGCTGGCGACCCAGAGGCGGACGATGTCGCCGCCGAGGGTGTCCATGATGGCGACTGGGTCGATGAAGTTGCCGAGGGACTTGGAGAGCGCGCGGCCTTTTTCGTCGAGCGTCCAGCCGAAGGTGGCGACGGACTTGAAGGGGGCGCGGTTGTGCATGCCGATGGAGCAGAGCAGCGAGGACATGAACCAGCCGCGATGCTGGTCGCCGCCCTCGGCGTAGAGGTCGGCGCGGGGATCGGGGTCGTTGGGCTTCTGCTGGACATCGGGGTCGAAGTCGATGACGGCGTGGGAGCTGGAGCCGGCGTCGAACCAGACGTCGAGCATGTCCATCTCCTTGCGGAAGTCGGTGTGGCCGCAGACGCAGGCGGTTCCGGCGGGGAGGATTTCTTCCGGCGTGCGGATGAACCAGGCGTCGGCGGACTCGCGCATGAAGAGGGCGACGATGGATTTATTGATTTCGGGCGAGCGAAGGGGCTCTCCGCACTTGCTGCAGAGGAAGACGGCGATGGGGACGCCCCACATCTTCTGGCGGGAGATGCACCAGTCGGGGCGGGTGAGGACCATGTTGGTGATGCGCTCCTGTCCCCAGGCGGGGTCCCATGTGACGGTCTTGATTTGGTCGATGGCGCGCTGGCGGAAGGTGGTGTTGGTGCCGTCGGGGGCGGTCATCTCCGTATCCATCTTGATGAACCACTGCTCGGTGGCGCGGGTGATGACAGGTTTGTGGCAGCGCCAGCAGTGGGGGTAGGAGTGCTCCATGTTGGAGACGGCGAGGAGCGCGCCGCGTTCTTTGAGCAGCTCGATGATGACGGGGTTGGACTTGAAGACGGTGAGGCCTTCGTAGGGCTGGGGCTGGCCTCCGCCGAAGCGCTCGGTGCCGATCTGGCGGCCGGCGTTGTCTACATACTGGACTTCGGGGAGGTCGTAACGCTTGCCGGTGGCGAAGTCGTCGACGCCGTGGGCGGGGGCGGTGTGGACGGCTCCGGTGCCGGTGTCGTTGGTGACGTAGGTGGCGTTGGTGCCGAGAACCGTGCGGTCGAGGAAGGGATGCTGGAAGGTGGTGCGGTCGAGCGCGGTACCGGGGAAGCGGGCGATCTCGCGTGCATCGGTGAGGTTGCAGGCAGCGATGACTTCAGCGGCGAGGGAGGCGGCGACGATATAAGTGGCTTCGGGCGTGGCGAGGGCCACGTACTCGAAGTCGGGATGGAAGGCGACGGCGAGGGAGGCGGGAAGGGTCCAGGGGGTGGTGGTCCAGATGATGGTGAAGATGGGATTCTGTGGCGCATCCCCCACCTTAGCGCCCAAGTGCGGGCGCGAAGATGGGGCACCCGACATGGTGGAAGATGGGGCATCCGGTTCTGAGGATGATCCGAAGATTGCGGCCGGGTCGCTGGTGAGTTTGTAGCGGACGTAGACGCTGGGGCTGGTGTGCTGCTCGTACTCGACTTCAGCTTCGGCGAGGGCGGTGCGGTCGTGGATGCACCAGGAGACGGGCTTGAGGCCTTTGTAGAAGAAGCCGCGCTCGAAGAAGTGGAAGAAGGTCTCGGCGATGCGGGCCTCGTAGACGGGGTCCATGGTGGAGTAGGGCGTGGCCCAGCGGCCGAAGACGCCCATGCGGATGAACTGCGAGCGTTGCAGGTCGAGGTACTTCTGCGCGTACAGGCGGCAGGCTTGGCGGACGGCTACGGGGTCCATCTGTAGTTTTTTGAGGCCGAGCTGCTCGTCAACCTTGATCTCGATGGGGAGGCCGTGGCAGTCCCATCCGGGGACGTAGGGGGCGTCGAATCCGGCCATGGTCTTGGTCTTGACGACGAAGTCCTTGAGGGTCTTATTGAGGGCGTGGCCGAGGTGGATGGCACCGTTGGCGTAGGGAGGGCCGTCGTGCAGGATGTAGCGGGGCGAGCCGGCGCGGGCGCGGCGAATCTGGCCGTAGAGATCGGAATCCTGCCACTGCTTGAGGCGGAGCGGCTCGTGGATGGGCAGGCCGGCCTTCATGGGGAAGGCGGTTTGCGGGAGGTTCAGCGTGGATTTGAGGGGCTTTAGGGCGTTATCGCCTGCGGGCTTCTGGTCGGGTGCTTCGGGCATTCGTTCCTCGTGGTGCGTGTGGTTGCAGGCTGCGGAACCGATCCGGCTGGCAGCGTGGTGCGTTCTGGGGAGTACATTCCGGGGCAAACCTCTATTGTATCCGGGACGGCGCTGGACGATTGAACCGAGGTGAGGGTGTTGGCGAGACTTCCTGGGGCTAATGTGCGTCAAAGAGAGAGGAGCCTGTGGAGCAGGGGTTTCTTTTGTAGAATGATGGGTGGGGCCAGAAGCCGCGCGAATTATGGAACGAAACGGGCACAAGACCCGTCTTAGATACAGGAGATAGCGGTCGCGCGAAATCCGAGAGGGAAGGCAGAGAGGCTGTGGCCGGGCTCTGCGGTTGAGGCGAATCAACTTGTCTGAATATGGTTTTGTACCGAAGGACGATCCAAACAAACCGGCTCCTGTGTTGCGGGCTGGAGTGGAGTCTTCGCTGGGCGAAGGCGACATCATGCAACACGAACCGGGAGTATGGGCCTCCTTGTGGAGCAATCTGCGGGACGTATTTTTTCCTGTAAAGCTGCCGCCACTGGTACTGGAGTCGAAGCCGATTCCGGTAATCGACCGGATGGCGACCAAGCAGAACCCGTGGGCGACGGTGTCAGCGGGTGTCATCTACTTGATCGTGTTTGGGCTGTTCCTATTGGGAGCGAACAAGCTGCATCAGATGGCGGTGCAGAAGGCGATGCAGGTGACGGAGCTGACTCCTCCTCCGATTGACCCTGCGTTGAACAAGATGGGCGGCGGCGGCGGGCAGAGGGGGCCTGCACCGGTGTCCAAGGGCCGGCTGCCGGAGTTTGCCAAGATACAGATCACGCCGCCGGCTGCTCCTCCGCTGGAGGAGCCGAAGATCCGGATGCCGGACCCGACCATCGAGGTGCAGAAAGACCTGAAGATGGCCAACAACAGTAAGCCGAACTTTGGCGATCCGAACTCACCTCTGTTTGGCAACTCGATGGGCAACGGACGCGGCACAGGGATCGGCAACGGCAACGGCACGGGGCTTGGGCCGGGGTCGGGGGGCGGCTATGGCGGCGGAGCCAAGCAGATTGGCGGGGGAGTCAAGGGGCCGGTGATTATCTACCAGCCGGAACCGGAGTTCAGCGAAGAGGCGCGCAAGGCGAAGTTCCAGGGCGTGGTGACGGTCAGCATCGTCGTGGATGCGCAGGGCCGGCCGCAGAACGTGCATGTGACGCGGGGCGTGGGCATGGGACTGGACGAGAAGGCGATGGAGGCGGTGCGACAGTACCGGTTCAAGCCGGGGACGGAGAATGGCAAACCGGTAGCGACGTATCTGAACGTCGAGGTCAACTTCGAAATTTTCTAAGAGCAGCGAGTCAGCGAGCGAGGGAAAGACCTGGCGCTGATCGAGCTGGTGCCGCAGAACTGTGTCACTGGTTGCGAACGGGAAGATTGCTCGGTTCAGGCGGCGGTGGAGCGAGGGAGTGCGCGGTGGATGGGTGGGGTGGGGTGGGTGGAGGGTGAGCGTCTGGTCTCGAAGGCTGCCTGAGGGGCCTGGAGGCGGAAGCGGTCGACCTGGCGTTCGAGAGCGTTAGCGGTGGCGCGGAGGCTCTCGATACCAGAGGTGGTAGTGGCCATCTCGGTGAGGTTTTCGAAGCTGAGGTTGTGGATGGAGTGGAGCGAGGCGCTGGACTGGTCCGCGGAGGCGGCCTGCTGGGAGGCTGCGATGGCGATCTGGGCGATCATGCGGTCGACGCGCTCGGCCATTTCAATAATGTGTTCGAGGGCCTGGCCGGCCTGATTGGTGGTGACGACGCCCTGCTCTACGGTGAGGTTACCGGAGGCCATGCTGGCGATTGCGGTGCGGGTGCGGTTCTGGATGCCCTGGATCATGGAGGAAATTTCGCCTGTAGCCTGAGCGGTGGATTCGGCGAGGCGGCGGACTTCTCCGGCGACGACGGCGAATCCGCGGCCCTGTTCGCCGGCGCGGGCTGCTTCGATGGCGGCGTTGAGGGCGAGCAGGTTGGTTTTGCGTGCGATCTCGTCGATGACAGTGACGATCTGGGAGATGCGGTGGGAGTCATCCCCGAGCAGGCCGACGGCGGCGGAGGTGTCGCTGACGGCGGCGGCGATGGAGCGCATGGAGACGAGCATCTGCTTGACGATGGCGTCGCCCTCGTGAGCTGTCTGGGCGGCTGAGCGGGCGGTCTGGGCGGCGGACTGGGAGTGGCGGGAGACTTCGGCGATGGAGGCGGACATCTGCTGCATTGCGGTGGCAGCCTGCTGTGTCTGCTGGGCCTGCTCGTCCACGCGGCGGTGGATTTTGTCGGTGGTGGCACTCATGGTGGCGGCGCTTGCGGTGAGCGAGCCGGCAGTGTCTGAGACGGTGCCGATGATGCTGCCCAGGCCGTTCTGCATCTGTTGCATGGCGCGGGCGAGCGAGCCGATCTGGTCGGAGGAATGGATGTCGAGTTCGGCGCCGGTGAGGTCACCGGAGGCGATGGCGTCGGCGCGGCTGGCGACCAGACGGATGCCGCGTGTGATGCGCCGGGCGAGGAGAAAGGAGAGGAAGCCACCGAGGAGCGCGCCGAAGAGAGTGACGGTCCACAGGGTGATGAGGACGGAGCGATTGGCTTGTTGCAGAGCGTCCATATCGGCATCGCACTTCTTCTCCTGGGACTCGATGAGGACTCCCATGGAGGCGAACAAGGTGGAGTCCAGGGAAAGAATCTGCGTTTGCAGGAGAATGCGAGCCTGACTTGAGGCGGCTGGGGTGTGCATCTCGTTGAGTCGCTCCACGTCTTCTTCCAGGGAGCGGAGTTGAGCCAGGCCTGGCTGGATCTGCTGGATGCGGGACGCATCGGGGCCGAGATCGAAGCTGCTACTCAGTTGGAGGAGCTGGGCGAGGGGCTTCTCCCCCGCATTCAGGTCGTCTGCGCGCCTCTGGCGAAGTTGCAGTGAGGAAGCTTGATCGACGCCGAGGAGCATGTAGGTCTCAAGCGAGCGTACGCTGGTCATCATAGCGGAGCGGACCTCTCGGGCCCTGCAGATGATGGGGATTCGACCGTCGGCAACGGAGTTGGCGAGGCGGTTAGCCTCCTGTACGCGAATGTGCGCGACCAGGGCGCTGGCGAGCATGGCCAGGATGAGTACACCGGTGCTGATGCCGAGCTTGGATTCGAGTTTCATGCGGTCCTCTGAATCAGGATGGCCCGGGGAGGGCTTCAGAGGGTGTATCGGCTCGGCTGGGGTGATGCGTTAGGGAAATCTGGGCAGGAGGACGGCGGGTGTAGGGATTTCGTCGAAGGTAAGATTTTCGGCGGGGCTTCCGGTGCGCTGCTTCCAAGCGAGGAAGAGGCTTCCGTAGCTGTCTGTGAGGCAGGTGGCGGGGTCGACGCCGAGACGGGCCAGGGTGCGGTCGATCCATGCGGGCGGGCCCTCCAGTTCTGCGTAGTCGCCGATGGGGGTTTCGTCGAGGACGAGGTGACGACCGATGGGGAGTTCGGCGGGAAGAGCTGGGTTGGTAAAGAGCGGGCCGTCGATGGTGGGGGTGGCATGGGACCACTCGGTGCGGAACTTCTCGTAGCGGAAGACGGGCTCGAATCCGAGCTGATGGAAGATGGCGGCGAGGGCTGGGCCGTCGTCGAGGAGGGTCTCGGTCTCGATGCGGACTTTATAGCTGGCCGCGGCGCTGTAGCTGGCCGCATCCCTGGAGCTGACCAGATCGCCGGAGCGTGCCGGATCGCCGTCCGCGGCGGGGTCTGCCGGACGCTTGTGGGTGACGATCCAGAGATCGCCGTAGTGGCGAATACGAAGGATTTGCTTGACGGCCCGGAGGGTGCGGGAGGGGGTGTCGTAGAGGGTGTTCTGCTCGAAGGTGCGGGGCGTATCGAGCTGGAAGCCGAGGCGGGGAAGACGCGATTGCAGGCCGGCGAGATCGTGGATGGGGAACTTGAGCTCGATCTCGGCGGTCTGCATTGGTTGAGTATACGGCGCGGGCGGTAGGATGAAAGAAGAGATGACGACGATTTCGATGGATGAAGAGAAGTGTTGCGAGCGTGGAAGCGCAGGCTCTCGGAGCTGGAGGTGGGCTTGAAGACCGAGCGGCTGCGGGCCGGGGATGCAGGCGGAGTGGAGCGGGCGGCTGAGCTGCTGCGCGCGGGCGGGACGGTCGCGTTTCCCACCGAGACGGTGTATGGACTGGGAGCGAATGCTCTGGATTCCGCGGCAGTTGCGAAGATTTATGCGGCAAAGCAGCGACCGAGTTGGGACCCGATGATCGTCCATGTGGATGGGCGGGAGATGCTGGAGCGCGTGGCTGTGGTTCCGGCGGGAGATGAAGGGCGGGTGGTTGCGAAGCTGATGGAGGCCTTCTGGCCAGGGCCGCTGACGCTGCTGCTGCCGAGGACGGCCGCGGTGCCAGACGCCGTGACTGCGGGGCGGGCGCTGGTGGGCGTGCGCATGCCGGCGCATCCCGTGGCACTGGAGCTGATCCGGCTGGCTGGCGTTCCTGTGGCCGCGCCGAGCGCCAACCGCTTCGGGGGAACAAGCCCAACGACGGCGGCGCATGTTCTGGCCGATCTGGACGGGCGGATCGTCGCGGTGCTGGATGGCGGGGCGACGAGTGTTGGGGTGGAATCGACCGTGCTGGATGTGGCGGCGCGTGCGATCTACCGGCCTGGCGCGGTGACGGCGGCGATGATTGCGGAGGCGATTGGCGAGGAGGTGCGGGTGGTTTCGGGGGTGGTGAAAGAAGCAAAAACAGATTCCTCCGCTGCGCTACGGAATGACAAGCGAGAGCTACGGAATGACAAACAAGAACGGCGGGATGACAAGCTAGGTGGGTTGCGGAATGGCAAAGGGGTGGGGTTGGCTTCGCCGGGGATGGGGATGCGGCACTACGCGCCGCGGGCGCGGCTGGTGTTGGTCGCGGGACAGGAGGAGATGTTGCGGGAGGTTGCGAATTATTCCGCTGACGAGGTTGGCGTGATGCTGCCGGATGGGTGGAACGCGGGAGGGGCGGGAGCGGTGTGGCGATGGGGCGCTTGGGGAGACGCTGAGGTTTTGGCGCGACTTTTGTTTGCCGGGCTGCGGATGCTGGACGGTCGCGGGGTGAAGGCGATTGTGTGCCCGGTTCCAAGGATGGACGGGCTGGGCGAGGCGCTGAGGGACCGGCTGGAAAAGGCGGCGCGGATGAAGTAGAGGCCGGCGACGGCAAAGCGAAATGCGGGGGTCCCTCCACTCCGCAACGGACGATAAAACAGTCCGCTGCTCCGGTCGGGATGACGATTATTTTGCGCCTATGGAGTTGCGAGTTGGGCGGCGAAGGCGTCTAGGGAGAGGGAGCGGAGGAGGTTGCGGCGGAGGCCGGAGTGGACCTGGTCGAGGGCGTGGCTGGCGGATTCGATCCAGGCGAAAGGGAGTGCTGCGGCGAGGCGGTCGAGCTCGGCGCGGAGGTCGGTGTTGCGCAGGAGTTCGGGCGTGCCGGAGTCGAGCAGGAGGAGGTCTTCGAGGAGCAAGGCGAGGGCGCGCAGGAGAGCGAGAGTTTTGGTTTGGCCGTCGGCTCCGGCACGGTAGGTTTCGGTCATCTTGAAGAGGGCGGTGTGGTCGGGTTCGGATTGGCTCGCTATGTTGGCGGCGTTGCGGAGAAAGATGAGGGCGTCGGCGCGGGCTGCGGTGTAGCTGTCGAGGTCGAAGGCGAGGGCGCGACCGGCTGCTCCCTGCGCGAGGCGGGCGATCAGGGTGCGCTGTTTGGCGGGGACATCGGGGCGGCGCGTGGCGATGAGGGCTTCGATCTCCTCGACCGGGAGCGCACCGAGGCGGACGTTGGCGCAGCGGGAGCGGATGGTGGGCAGCAGCTCTCCGGGATTCTCGGCGAGGATGATGATGTGGACGGAGTCCGGCGGCTCCTCGAGGACCTTGAGCAGGGAGTTGGCGGCCTCCTTCATCATGCTGGCGGCGGTGAGGATGAAGATCTTGCGCGGCGCCTCGCTGGGCAGGTAGTGCGCGCGCTGGATGAGGGTGCGGACCTGGCCGAGCTTGATGAGGAGCTGGGGCGGGTCGGGCGGCAGGATGAGGACGTCCGGGTGGGGCTGGATGAGGACGCGGGTCTCTTTCTTGTCGGTCTCACGGAGCTCCTCGCGGGCTAGGACGGCGGCGGCGACCTGCTCTTCGAGGTCGGCGGCGGCAGCGATTCGGGTGCAGTTGTGGCATGTGCCGCAGAAACTGGCGAGGGGCTGGGCGTTGGACGAGAGCTCGCGGGGCTGAGCTTCACACTCGACGGCCATGGCGAGCATGAGGGCGAGGGTGTACTTTCCTGCCCCGGCGGGGCCGGAGAGGATGAGCGAGTGGGGAAGGCGGCCGGCACTGATGGCGGCGCGGAGGCTCTCGACGGCGGGAGCGTTGCCGAGGAAGTGGTGGAAGCCGGCGGGGAGCGTGTGTGCGGGGTTCATGGTTCGCTTGATCTCTCTTCGAGCATAAATGGCTCAGGGGCTATCGAGATAGTACGGCTGGGCGATTCCTTGCGGCGATTATCTGAAGCGATTAGGCGAGCGATTTCCCAATTACTGGAAGTGTTTATGATAATTGGTAGGAATCGCCATACAGAAGGGCGGCATCTCATGGAATCTGCGATATTCCGTTTGGCGACCTATGTGCTTAATAAGATTTAGTTAAGCGAATGTGCGGGGGAGTTGGACTGCGCTGATGAGCATTTGCAGGTGCCACTCGCAGTTTGTTGAGCCTCTAGTTTGTTGTGAGCATGATGAGAGACGCCTTTCAGACGCGAATTCTCGCCGTCGCCCTTGCAGTTGCGACGCTGGGGGTGTGCGTTCTGGCGGGGATCAACCTGTCGCAGGAGCTGGGCGTCGAGTTTCCCACGGATGGGGTGGTGTGGGTGGAGGCGCAGGGCGGGTTGCGCGCGGAGAAGGTTCCCGCGGACTCGCCGGGCAACCGGGCAGGGATTCGGACCGGGGACATTCTGGAATCGATCAACGGCGAGCCTACACCACGTCTGGCATCGCACGAGCGCGCGATATCAAACAATGGCATCTACGACCACGCGGCGATGTACTCGATCGTTCGCCCGCTTGCGGGGGCCCAGGGCCCTGAGATTGGGGGTGCGTACCCGGTCCAGGTTTATCTTGAGGCGGCTGACCGGAGCACGGACCAGGGCTCGCGGCTGATTTCTGTGGTGTATCTGCTGATTGGGCTGTATGTGCTGTTCCGGCGCTGGACGGCGCCGAAGTCGCTGCATTTTTATGTTTTCTGCCTGGTGTCGTTTGTGCTGTATGCGTTCCGGTCGACGGGCGAGCCGGGGCTGTTCGACCGGGTGATCTACTGGGGCAACTTAGTCGCAACCATGTTGCAGCCAGCGCTGTTCCTGCACTTCGCGGTGAGCTTCTCGGACGCGGGCGGGGCCGACGAGGAGGCAACGGAGAAGGTACGCAACAGGCTTGGACGGCGTCTGCTGCCCGCGCTGCTGTACGTTCCGGGAGCCTATCTGGCGGGCTTGCAGGTGTGGGCGATCGAGCGCTGGTCGGCGACCGGGGTGTTGAGCCACCGGCTGGACCAGATCGGCGTGGGCTACATGGCGAGCTACTACGTGATTGCGGCGGTGTTCTTCTACTCGAAGTATGTGCGTGCGGGTTCCGGGCTGGAGCGGCAGCAACTGAAGTGGCTGACGCGTGGGACGATGCTGGCGGTGGGGCCGTTTACGCTGTATGCGGTCCTGTTTCTGTGCGGTGTGACCGTGCCGGCGCTGCTGGTGAAGGTGGTGCTGCTGTTTCTGGCCCTGCTGCCTCTGACCTTCAGTTGGGCGATTGTGCGCTACCGGCTGATGGATGTGGACCTGATCTTCAAGCGTGGCGTGTCGTATACGCTGGCGACTGCGGCCCTGGTCGGATTTTATTTTCTGGCTGTGGGGATCACGTCGGAGATGGTCCATGCGCGGTTCCCGTCGTTCGGCTACATGGGGCCGATTGTGGCCATTCTAGTGGTGGGTCTGTCGTTCGATCCGCTGAAGCGGATGATCCAGGCGTGGGTGGACCGCGCCTTCGACCAGAAGAGCTTCGACTATCGGGAGACGCTGATCGACTTTGGGCGAAGCCTGAACTCGCAGACCGACCTCGGCGCCCTGGTGGAGTCAATTGTGGAGCGGCTGCCGGAGACACTGCTGTTGACACGCGTGGCGGTCTTTCTGGCGGCGGAGAATGACTCGGATTCGGCCGGAGCCGGCGGTGGATTGTTGCCACAGGTGAGGCAGGACCGGCGCTTTGAGCTGGCGGCCTCGCATGGGCTGGCGAATCTGGATGAGGCCAAACTGCGCGGGCTCGATGTGCGCTTTCTGGACTTCGATCGCTGGGACGCCGACGACCACATTTTTCTGGAGAACCCGCAGCAGGCGCTGCGTCTGCCCGACGAGCAAAAGAAGAGTGCGGCGCTGCTGGACTTGAACTACTACCTGCCCTGCCGGGTGGCCAACCGCGAGGGCGGGGGCACGCGGACGGTGGCGGTGCTGGGGCTGGGACGCACGGATGCCGGGGATTTTCTGTCCAGCGAGGACATGGAGGTTCTGGGGTCGCTGGCGGGGTACATCGGGATCGCGATCCAGAATGCTCAGCTCTACCGGCGGCTGGAGCAGAAGATCGGGGAGTTCGAGCGGCTGAAGGAGTTCCACGAGAACATTGTGGAGTCGATCCACATTGGGGTGTTTGCGGTGGACCTGGAGGACCGGATCGAGAGCTGGAACACGCAGATGGAGGCGATGTATGCCCGCTCGCGGAGCGAGGCGCTGCAGCAGCCGCTGGCGACGATCTTTCCTCCGGAGTTCATGGCGTGCTTCGACAGCGTGCGCGGCGAGCAGGGGACGCATACCTTCTACAAGCTCCGCCTGCTGCTGCCGACGGGCGAGACGCGGGTGGCAAATGTGGCGATTGCACCGCTGTTGACGCGGGATTTCGCTGTTGTCGGGCGGATTGTGCTGGTCGACGACATTACGGACCGGATGGAGCTGGAGGCACAACTGACGCAGGCGGAGAAGCTCTCGTCGATTGGGCTGCTGGCCGCGGGCGTGGCGCATGAGGTGAACACTCCGCTGGCGGTAATCAGCAGCTATACGCAGATGCTGGCCAAGCAGATGCGTCCGATGATGGAGCAGGATTCGCGGATCGGTCCTGTGCTGGAGAAGATTACGCAGCAGACCTTCCGCGCGTCTGAGATTGTGAATGGGCTGCTGAACTTCTCGCGCACGGGAAGCAGCGAGTTTGGCTCGGTGGACCTGAACCGGCTGCTGCACGACACGCTGACGCTGGTGGATCATCAGTTCAAGACGGCGAATATTCGCGTGGAGACGGAGCTGGATGCGGAGCTGCCACGCATCCAGGGCAACGAGGGCAAGCTACAACAGGTGGTTCTGAACCTGCTGCTGAACGCTCGCGACGCCATGCATGGCTCGGCTGACGGGCGGATACGGATTGCCACCCAGCAGAGGGCGGGACGCGTCACTGTGGTGGTCGAGGACTTCGGTGCAGGGATCGAGCCGGAGCATCTGCATCGCATCT
>Ga0302196_10003630_pt1 | contig 14132 bp, 9 predicted proteins | sample II_Bog_N1_3_FD_198794 | JGI IMG/M metagenome (GOLD analysis project Ga0302196, IMG submission 198794) | Peat permafrost microbial communities from Stordalen Mire near Abisko, Sweden - II_Bog_N1_3 | ecosystem: Environmental > Terrestrial > Soil > Wetlands > Peat | place: Sweden: Abisko, Stordalen...
CCGTGACCGCTCGGGGCTGGTGTGGTGTCCGGCTTCCAGCAACAAGGCCGAAAATCCGATGATGGCGTTGAGCGGGGTCCGCAATTCATGGCTCATATTGGCGATGAACTCGCCTTTGAGCTTGTCGGACTCTTCGGCCTTGCTCATCGCGAGGGACAGGGCGTGGGACTGCCGCTGCAACGTCTGGTTTCGCTCTTCCAGAGAGTGCGCCTGCCGCTGGATAATCGACAGTTGCCGTTGACTGATGATGGTCGCGATGATCATAACAATGCTGAACAGGAATGCCGAGATCGCCACAATCCAGGTTTCGGGATAGTAGCCCGAGAGAATTTCGTCTTCGGCCAGACCGACATTGATGATCAAAGGGTAAGTCGGAAAAGCCCGGTAACTGTAGTACTTGGCAGTATGGTCAAAGGAATCGTCGGGTCCGACATAGGCGTTGCCGGTCGCCTGGGTCTTCGAGACGATAATCGTACTCTTCAGGCCGGGGGTGGTGATCGGCAGACCGTAACTGACACTGTTCGCGGTGACCCGGACGTAAATCACGCCGTCGGTGCCGATCAGATTGATCACCCCGTGCCGGCCCATGGGCAGGCGCTTGAAAAACTGTCCGAAATATTCGGGGTTGATGGACATTCCAACCATGCCCTGGAATTGTCCGTCGGCCTGCCGGACGCCCCGGGCCAGGATGATCGCCAACTGATGGGTGACGCGATTGACGATGGGGGGGCCGACGAACAGGCGGTCGTCGTCGCGGTCACGGAACCGTTGGAACCAGCTGCGATCGGCGACACTGGTTTTCGTGTCGGCATTGTCCGCGATGGATGAAGCGAGAGTGCCCGCGGCATCGTAAAGGCTCAGGCTGTAGATGGCCTCGGCAAGGCCGCTGATTTCCATTAACCGGCGGATCAGGCCGCGGCTGGTCGGGGTAAGGCCGTTGAAGCGCGCGGCGACCAGTATTTCATCGAAGCTGTTCAACGACTGGGTCATGTAGCCTTCGATGGCCATGGCAAAATTCATGGTCTGGTGCGTGGCGTCGGCAATCAGCCGCTTCCGCTCCTTGACCCGGTCAATGACCACAAAAGACCAGGTGAAGGTCAGAACCAACAGGCACGAGGCGACGCTCAGATGCCTTCCGATCTGGCGGTTGAGACGGAGAAGGAAGGCGGCTGCGGCCTTGAGCATGGTCTTGAATGCCTGCCTCGGGATGAAAACCCCCGGAGACGGGCCAAGGGGGGCTCGATAAAGTTTAGCCAATATTTGAGGAACCGGGAAGCCGGTTACGTCGCTTCATGGCCGGCGAGAATCCGCCCGGCCAGAGCGAGCGAGCCGCAGATCAACGCCCGGCACGGGCCGGGGGCGGCGGCGACCAGGGCGTCCAGCCCGGCCTCGGGGGTGTCTGCGGCGGCGGCATCCGGGACGCCCGCGGCGCGGGCCGCCGCCGCCGCCCTGGCCGCGGTCAGCGCCGCCGCATCGCCCGGGATCGGCACCGCGCGCAGCCGGCGGACATGGCGGGCCAGCGGGGTCAGGAAGGCCACGGGATCCTTGGTGCCGAGCATCCCGAACACCAGGACCAGCGGCAGCGGCGACGCTTCTCCGGTCCAGGCGGCGGCCTGGGCGGCCAGCACCTCGCCCGCCGAATCGTTGTGACCACCGTCCAGCCACAGCTCCCAGCCCGGGGGCAGGCGGTCGGGCAACCGGCCACGGGTCAGACGCTGGAGCCGGGCCGGCCAGTGGGCTCCGGCCACGCCGAGCCGTAGCGCCCGGTCGTCCACCGGCAGTCCCGGCAGGGCGGCGAGACAGGCGATGGCGGTTCCGGCGTTGACCCGTTGGTGGGCGCCGGTCAGGCCCGGGGCCGGCAAGGACAGAGTCCGCCCGACGCTCTCGAACCGGAAGCCGCCGGCGGCTTCCGCTTGGACCGTCCAGTCGAGGACCGGTGCCGCCAGCGCCCGGGCGTGGCGGCGCAGGGTGGCGGCGGCTTCGGCGGCCGGTTGGGGGGCCAGTACCACCGGCACGCCGGGCCGGAAGATGCCGGCCTTTTCCCCGGCGATGGCGGCCAGCGTGGTGCCGAGAGAGTTGGTGTGATCGTATGAAATCCGGGTGATGGCGGTGACCGCCGGGCGTTCGACGACATTGGTGGCGTCGAGCCGCCCGCCCAGCCCGGTTTCAAGCAGCACGGCGTCCGCCGGGGTCCGGGCGAAGGCCAGGAACGCGGCGGCGGTGGTGATTTCGAACAAGGTCAGCGATCGGCCGACGTTGGCGGCCTCGCACTCCTCAAGCAGGGCGATCAGCCCGTCGTCGTCGATAAGGGCTCCGGCGCCGGGTCGGCCCAGCCGGATCTGCTCCCGGAAGTGGACCAGATGGGGCGAGGTGTAGACGTGGATCCGATGCCCGGCCGCCTCCAGCATGGCGCGCAGGAAGGCCAGCGTCGACCCCTTGCCGTTGGTGCCGGCCACATGGACCACCGGCGGCAACCGACCCTGTGGCGCACCCAGCGCCGCCAGCAGCCGTTGTATCCGGTCCAGCGACAGATCGATGGCGTTGGGGTGCAACCCCCTCAGCCGCTCCAGCACCGGATCCAGTCGCGGGTTCCAAGGGCCGCCGGCCCAAGGGCCGCCGGCCCCTGGCCCGGGGGTCCGGGGACGCGGCGCGTCCCCGGAAACGTCGTCGCCGCGACTCACCCGCCGGCCTGGGGACCGGGCGGCGTGGGGCCGGCCGGAGCCGCCGCCACCGCCACCGCCACCGCCGTCTCGTCGGCCTTGTCGCGCTTCGGCGCGGCCGGGGTGTAGGCCAGTTTCGGCACCGCGTCGGCCTCGGCCGGGGCCGCCAGCACCACCACCTCGGCCGACGGGCCGGGATGGCGCAGCAGGTGCAGCACCCGGACCAGGGTGCCGCGCAAGGTCTTGCGATGCACCACCATATCGACCATGCCGTGCTCCAGCAGGTATTCGGAGCGCTGGAAGCCCTCGGGCAGGGTTTCGCGGATGGTGTCCTCGATCACCCGGGCGCCGGCGAAACCGATCTGCGCCCCCTGTTCGGCGATTTGAATGTCGCCCAGCATCGCAAAGGACGCGGTGACGCCGCCGGTGGTCGGGTCGGTCAGCACCACGATATAGGGCAGGCCGGCTTCCTTGACCATTTCCACCGCAATGACGGTGCGCGGCATCTGCATCAGGGACAGGATCCCCTCCTGCATGCGGGCGCCGCCCGAGGCCGGCACCACGATCAGCGGCGCTTCCTGGAGCACCGCCAGCCGGGCCGCCGACAGCAGACCTTCGCCGACCCCGATGCCCATGGAACCGCCCATGAAGCGGAAGTCGAAGGCCGCGATCACCACGTCCATTCCGGCCATCTTGCCGAAGGCGACGACGATCGCGTCGGCCCGCTGGGCCTTGAGCTGGGCCTCCTTCAGGCGGTCGGTGTAACGCTTGGTGTCGCGGAACTTGAGCGGATCGACCAGTGTCTTGGGCAGTTCGACCACCTGATATTCGCCATTGTCGAACAGCATTCCCAACCGCTTGTCCGGGTCCAGGCGCATATGGAAGCCGCAGTGCTGGCAGACGTGAAGATTCTCCTCTAATTCCCGGTGGAAGATCATCGCGTCACAACTGGGGCACTTGTGCCACAGATTCTCCGGTACCTCACGGGGTGCGACCAGGGCGCGAATCTTGGGGCGGACATAGTTGTTGAGCCAGTTCATGCGGGATCCCTCGCGCTTTTGCGTGGCATGGTCCGTGGGGGTGGCGCCTGATTCTCGGAGCCGTTCCGAAGACCGGGGCGGTGGGTCAGGATCGCGCCGTGCGGACCCCGGCGGCCAGTTGGCCGACCAGGGCCAGAACGTCGTCGATCAGACCCGGCCGGGGCCGGTTTTGGTCGTCGAGGCCGGCGGCAAGGCAGTTGACGATGGCCGAGCCCACCACCGCGGCGTCGGCGACCCGGGCGGCGGCGGCGACCTGTGCCGGGGTGGAGAGGCCGAAGCCCACCGCAACCGGCAGGTCGGTGTGACGGCGCAACCGCGCCACCGCCGCGGCGTTCGTCGACTCGGCGGCGGTGCCGGTGCCGGTGATGCCGGTAATGGAAATGTAGTAAACAAAACCGGAGGCGCGGCGGAGAACCGCCGGCAGCCGGGCGTCGTCGGTGGTCGGGGAGGTCAGGCGGATGAAGTTGAGGCCGGCGGCCAGCGCCGGCAGGCACAACTCCTCGTCTTCCTCGGGCGGCAGATCGACCACGATCAGGCCGTCGACGCCGGCCGACACCGCTTCGTCCAGGAACCGCCCGACGCCGAAACGGTAAATCGGATTGAAGTAGCCCATCAGGATGATCGGCGTGGCGTCGTCACCGGCGCGAAAGGCGCGGACCAGGGCCAGGGTCGAGGCCAGGCTGGCACCGCCCTTCCGCGCTCGCCGGGAGGCGTCCTGGATGGCCGGACCATCGGCCACCGGGTCGGAGAACGGCATGCCGACCTCGATCAGGTCGGCTCCGGCGGCGGGCAGCCCGCGGAGCAGGGCGAGGCTGGTCGCGGCGTCGGGATCGCCCGCAGTCACGAAGGTTACGAGAGCGGCGCGCCCCTCGGCGGCCAGGGCGGTGAAGCGGCGGCCGATGCGGCCGGACGGCAGCGGGGCGCTCATATCGTGACTCCCGGTTCCCTGGCCTTCAGTTTCCTGGCCTTCAGTTCCTCGGTCACCGTGGCCACATCCTTGTCGCCGCGCCCGGACAGATTCACCACCATCAGGTGATCGGCGGGCAGGGTCGGGGCGGCCTTGATCACATAGGCCAGGGCGTGGGCCGGCTCCAGCGCCGGCAGGATACCCTCGGTTCTGGCGCACAGTTCGAAAGCGTCCAGCGCCTCGTCGTCGGTGGCGGACTGGTAGCGGACCCGGCCCTGGTCGTGCAGCCAGGCATGCTCGGGACCGACGCCGGGATAGTCGAGTCCCGCCGAGATCGAGTGGCCCTCGAGAATCTGGCCGTCGCCGTCCTGGAGCAGGTAGGTGCGGTTGCCGTGGAGCACGCCCGGCGCACCCCCGGTGATGGAGGCGGCATGCTCGGGCGTATCCAGGCCCTTGCCCGCGGCCTCGACCCCGATCATGGCCACCGAAGGGTCGTCCAGAAAGGCATAAAACAGCCCCATGGCGTTGGAGCCGCCGCCGATGCAGGCGACCAGGCTGTCGGGCAGCCGGCCTTCGGCCTCCTGAAGCTGGGTCCGCACCTCCTCGCCGATCACCGCCTGGAAGTCGCGGACCATCATCGGGTAAGGGTGGGGGCCGGCAACCGTGCCGATCAGGTAATAGGTCGTGTCGACCTTGGCAACCCAGTCGCGCAGGGCGTCGTTCATGGCATCCTTGAGCGTGCCCGCGCCCGACTTTACCGGCTTGACCTCGGCGCCCAGCAGTTCCATGCGGATGACGTTGGGCTGCTGGCGCTTGATATCGGTTTCGCCCATGTAGATGGTGCATTTCAGGCCGAACAGGGCGCAGACCGTGGCGGTGGCCACCCCATGCTGGCCGGCGCCGGTCTCGGCGATGATCTCGGTCTTGCCCATGCGGCGGGCCAGCAGAATCTGGCCGATGCAGTTGTTGATCTTGTGGGCGCCGGTGTGGTTCAGCTCTTCCCGCTTGAGGTAGATTTTGGCGCCGCCCAAGGTCTCGGTCAGTCGCCTCGCGTAATAGAGCGGGCTGGGTCGGCCGACATAATGGGTCAGGTAATAGCGCAACTCGCGCCCGAAGGCGGGATCGGCCTGCGCCGCGGCATAGGCCCGCTCGACGTCGAGAACCAGCGGCATCAGAGTCTCGGCGACGAACCGTCCGCCATGAATGCCGAAATGCCCGCGCTCGTCGGGGCCGTCGCGATAGGTGTTGCGCTGCATGATATCCGTAAAGGTCCCGTCCCGCCGGGCTCGCCTGATCCCGGTTCCGAGATCCCACCTTAACCGGGGCAGGGGCGGTTTCCAAGGGCGGCGAGTCCCGGTTCCGGGCTCAAAGGGCCGAACCGCCCGTTGCCGGTGCGGGCGGCGCAACCGGGCGCATCACGGCGTCCCCGCCCGTTCCTGGGGCTGGCTCCGGCCGCCGGTCCGGTCGGCAATCGCCTTCTCCAGGCCCCGGATGCGGTCCTCGAAATCAGCCCGGTACCGGTCATACCCGGCGTCCGCGTAAATCTTCCACGCCGCTTGGATCGCCTGCAAGGCGTCCTCCAGCCGCGCGGTGCCGCTCTCGCGCTCGCCCAGCACCCGCAGGGCGTCGCCGAGATTGTTCTGGGTCATGGCCCAGTCGAGCGGCACCCGCTCCCGGGTCCTTTCGAGCAAGGCGGCGCGGCAGGCCGCCACCGCCTCGTCCAGCCGCGCGGTGCCGCTCTCGCGCTCTCCTAGCGTCTCAAGGGCGGTGCCGAGATTGTTCTGGGTCGCGGCCCAGTCGAGCGGCACCCGCTCCCGGGTCCTTTCCAGCAAGGCGGCGCGGTAGGCCGCCACCGCCTCGTCCAGCCGCGCGGTGCCGCTCTCCCGCTCCCCGAGCCTGACAAGGGCGTTGCCGAGATTGTTCTGGGTCATGGCCCAGTCGAGCGGCACCCGTTCCCGGGTATATTCGAGCAGGACCTCGCGGTAGGCCGCCACCGCCTCGTCCAGCCGCGCGGTGCCGCTCTCGCGCTCGCCCAGCACCCGCAGGGCGTTGCCGAGATTGTTCTGGGTTGCGGCCCAGTCGAGCGGCACCCGCTCCCGGGTCCTTTCAAGCAAGGCGGCGCGGTAGGCCGCCACCGCCTCGTCCAGCCGCGCGGTGCCGCTCTCCCGCTCCCCGAGCGTCTCCAGGGCGGCGCCGAGATTGTTCTGGGTCATAGCCCAGTCGAGCGGGACCCGTTCACGCGGGCGCAGGATCAGGATCGCCCGGTAACGGTCGATCGCGGCCAGCAGGGCGGGGTTGTCGCCGACCTCGTCGCCCTGGCGGTAGAGGCTGTCGGCCTCCCGGTCCAGATAGGCGAGGCGCTGGTCGTCGTGTCCCGGCGGCAGGGTGGCGGCGGCGGCGGCGAAGTGGCCGGCGGCGTCGCGGTACCGCAAGCGGGTCAGGGCCAGTTGGCCGCGCTCGGCCCGGATTGCCGCGGCGCCCGACAATTGCCGGTCGGCGGCGGCCTGGAGTCGGTGGGCGGCCTCCAGGGGCAGCGACTCGGCCCGGGCCAGCGCCGCTTCGGCGTCGTCGTAGCGGCCGGCGGTGATCGCCGCGGTGGCCTGCTCTCTCAGCGCCCGCACCTCGGGATCGTCGCTTTGCAGGTCCCTGACCTGAGCCAGCAACGCCTTGTGGCGTTCGGCGATGGTCATCAGGGTTTCGGCCAGCTTCTCGTCGGGGACCTTTTCTTCGTTCAGAATGTGAAAGAAGACCGAGAGGGCGGTGTCGGTCACACCGAGCCGCTCGCCCAGTTTCGCCATCTTTTCGCCGTTCCCGGCAGCCTCCTTGATCTGTTCCAGCGTCGGCCCGTTGTTGTTGGTGATGGCAATCGTGCTGTGGTCGGTGGCGGTCACGGCAGGTCCGTCCCTGCCGTGGCCTGTCCCCCAGACCCAGGCGACGATGCCGGCCAGTGCCACCGACCACACCAGAACCACGATCAGCGTCAGCAGGCGGTAGGCTTGCTGTCTGGTCAGACCCGGAAAAATTTTCTTTTGGATGATGTCGCGGTAAAGGATCAGAAACACGCCCAGGGCGGCGCCGCCGATGCCGAACACCTGCGCCGGGACTTTGACGATGCCGACATCCATTCCATCCCTCCCGGGTGTTGGCTGGCTATCAGTTTACGCGCGCGGCCGGTGTGGGGGAAGGGGAAACGGCGCTTCAGGATTGCAGGGGCGTTGCCCCTGGACCCCACCAAAGGCCGTGGCCTTTGGCAACCACGACTTGTACGGGAAAAACGACATGGATTTCGAGGGGGTGCCGGTGCGGCGAGGTGCCGGTGGTGTTCCGCAGCCTGCCGGCCGGCAGCGAAGCCTGACCTTGCCCCCGTGCGGCGCTCCCCCATAGCCGGGTAAAATGATATTTATCGGTATGTCAGAGCGTTACCGGCTGACCGGCGGCTTTCCGGGACCGCGGCCATCCTGCCCGCCTGTTGCCGCAAGATCAAAGGGTTGGCGATCTGCGAGGGGGGCTTGCGAAGAGCGGGCAGGATGCCCGCGGTCCCAGGACGCCAGGGCTGATCTTCTATTTTCACAGCAAACACCCCCACCCCGAAACCCAGGAAGAGCCTCGGGCGCATCACGGCGTCCCCGGCCGTTCCTGGGGCGGGCTTTGGCCGCCCGCCCGGTCGGCAATCGCGTTTTCCAGGCCCTGGATGCGGTCCTCGAAGCCCGCCCGGTACTGTTGGTAGCCGGCATCCTGGTAAGTCTGCCATGCCCCTCGGATCGCCTGCAAGGCTTCCTCCAGCCGCGCGGTGCCGCTCTCGCGCTCGCCCAGCACCCGCAGGGCGTTGCCGAGATTGTTCTGGGTCGTGGCCCAGTAGAGCGGCACCCGCTCCCGGGTCCTTTCGAGCAAAGCGGCGCGGTAGGCCGCCACCGCCTCTTCCAGCCGCGCGGTCCCGCTCTCCCGTTCCCCGAGCGCCCGCAGGGCGTTGCCGAGATTGTTCTGGGCCATGGCCCAGTCGAGCGGTACCCGCTCCCGGGTCCATTCGAGCAAGGCGGCGCGGTAGGCCGCCACCGCCTCCTCCAGCCGCGCGGTTCCGCTCTCGCGCGCTCCGAGTATCTTGAGGGCGTTGCCGAGATTGTTCTGCGTTCCGGCCCAATAGCGCGGCACCCGCTCCCGGGTCCATTCGAGCAGGACCTCGCGGTAGGCCGCCACCGCCTCCTCCAGCCGTGCGGTGCCGTTCTCCCGCTGTCCGAGCGTCTCAAGGACGGTGGCGAGATCGTTCTGGGTCGTGGCCCAGTCGAGCGGTCCCCGCTCCCGGGTCCTTTCGAGCAAGGCGGCGCGGTAGGCCGCCACCGCCTCCTCCAGCCGGGCCGTTCCCCGTTCGCGCTCCCCGAGCCTCTCGAGGGCGGTGCCGAGATTGGTCTGGGTCCTGGCCCAGTCGAGTGGCGCCCGCTCCCGGGTCCTTTCGAGCAAGGCGGCGCGAAAGGCCGCCGCCGCCGCCTCCAATCGCGCCGTTCCGCTCTCGCGCTCGCCCAGCACCCGCAGGGCGTTGCCGAGATTGTTCTGGGTCGTGGCCCAGTCGAGCGGCACCCGCTCCCGGGTATTTTCGAGCAAGGCGGCGTGAAAGGCCGCCACCGCCTCATCCAGCCGCGCGGTTCCGCTCTCGCGCTCGCCCAGCGCCCGCAGGGCGTTGCCGAGATTGTTCTGGGTCCCGGCCCAGTCGAGCGGCACCCGCTCCCGGGTCCTTTCGAGCAAGGCGGCGCGAAAGGCCGCCACCGCCTCCGTGAGCCGCGCGGTGTCGCTCTCCTGTTCCCCGAGCGTCCCAAGCGCGTTACCGAGATTGTTCTGGATCATCGCCCAGTCGAACGGCAGCCGCTCCCGGGTCCATTCGAGCAAGGCGGCGTGGAAGGCCGCCACCGCCTCCTCGAGCCGTGCAGGGCTCGCCTCCCGCCCTCCCAGTAGCCGCAGGGTGGTGCCGAGATTGTACTGGGCCATCGCCCAGTCGAACGGCACCCGCTCCCGGGTCCATTCGAGCAAGGCGGCGTGGAAGGCCGCCACCGCCTCTTCAAGCCGCGCGGTGCCGCCCTCCCGCTCGCCAAGCACCCGCAGGGCGTTGCCGAGATTGTTCTGGGTCCCGGCCCAGTCGAGCGGGACCCGTTCACGCGGGCGAAGGACCAGGATCGCCCGGGTGCGGTCGATCGCGGCCAGCAGGGCCGGATTGTCGCCGTCCTCGTTACCCTGGCGATAGAGGCTCTCGGCCTCCCGGTCCAGACAGGCGAGGCGCTGATCGTCGTGTCCTGGCGGCAGCGTGACCGCGGCGGCGGCGAAGTGGCCGGCGGCGTCGCGGTACTGCAAGCGGGTCAGGGCCAGTTCGCCGCGCACGGCCCGGATTGCCGCGGCGTCTGACAACCGCCGGTCGGTGGCGGTCTGGAGTCGGGGGGCGGCCTCCAGGGTCAGCGATTCGGCCCGGGCCAGGGCCGTGTCGGCGTCGTCGTAGCGGCCGGCGGTGATCGCCGCTGCGGCTTGATCTCTCAGCGCCCGCACCTCGGGATCGTCGCTTTGCAGGGCCCTGACCTGGGCCAGCAACGCCTTGTGGCGTTCGGCGATGGTCATCAGGGTTTCGGCCAGCATCTCGTCGGGGACCTTTTTTTCGTTCAGAATGTGAAAGAAGACCAAGAGGGCGGTGTCGGTCACACCGAGCCGCTCGCCCAGTTTCGCCATCTTTTCGCCGTTCCCGGCAGCCTCTTTGATCTGTTCCAACGTCGGTCGGTCATCGTTGGTGCTGGTCATCGTGCTGTGGTCGGTGGCGGTTACGGCAGGTCCGTCCTTGCCGTGGCCTGTCCCCCAGACCCAGGCGCCGATGCCGGCCAGTGCCACCGACCACACCAGAACCACGATCAGCGTCAGCAGGCGGTAGGCTTGCTGTTTGGTCAGACCTGGAAAAATGTTCTTTCGGATGATGTCGCGGTAAAGGATCAGAAACACGCCCAGGGCGGCGCCGCCGATGCCGACCACCTGCGCCAGGACTTTGACGATGCCGACATCCATTCCATCCCTCCCGGGTGTTGGCTGGTTATCGGTTTACGCGCGCGGCCGGCCGGGGGGAAGGGGAAACGGTGCTTCAGGATTCCAGGGGCGTTGCCCCTGGACCCCACCAAAGGCCATGGCCTTTGGCAACCACGACTTGTACGGGAAAAACGACATGGATTTCGAGGGGGTGCTGGAGCGGGCGCGGGCGGCGCTGGGGCAGCGGCGGAGCGGCGAGGTGCTGGCGTTGTCCCGGACCCTGGTGGCCGCTGCGCCGGAGCGGGTCGAGGGCTGGTTGCTTCAGGCGCTGGCGCTGATCCTCGATGGCCAGGCCGGGATCGTTTACCGCCGGGTGCTGCCGCTGCGCCGCCGCCGCTTCGACGACGACGGCATCGTCTTTCTCAAGGACGTGTTCCTGATTCTGGACCGGCTCAAGGCTTACGACGCCATGCTGGCCGCGGCCACCGACGCCCCCGCCGGGGAACTGTTCGCCATCGTCCCCGGCTACTTCGCGGCCTGCGTGCTGCTGGCGCGGCGGCGCTTCGACGAGGGCTTTGCCCTGCTCGGCGCGGTGCGCAGCCGCTGCCTCGCCAGCCTCGACCGCCTGCCGACCACCGACGACGATGGTTTCATGGTGCTGTTCCGCCACGCCCTGCTGGTCAACGACCCGGGCTATCTCGGGCAGCCCTATTATCGCGACAATCTCGCGCTCAACCGGGCGCAACTGGGTCCCCTGCATTGGGCCGACGCGCCCGAACCCGAGGCCCCCGAATCCTCAGCCCCCGAATCCTCAGCCCCCGAATCCGGGACCGCAGCGGAACGGTCGGTGGTGATGGTCTCGTGCGACCGCCGTTATGCCGACCTGTTCCTGCCGCGCTTTTTCGAGTCGGTGGACCGGCTCTGTCGCGGCCGGCTGGTTCACCTGCACCTGCTCGACCCCGAACCGGAGCCCGGACCCGGGGCGGCGGCGGTTGCCCTGCCGCCGCTGCGCCACAACCGGCTGGCCCTGAGCTGGGAGCGCAGCGGCGCCCTGAAATGCGCGGCCTGGTACGCCTCGGCCCGGTTCGTGCGGATGGCGGGCCTGCTCCGGCACTATCGCCGGCCGGTGGTGCTGTTCGACGTGGATGTGGCGCTCTGCCATCCCGTGGAACTGGTGGAACAGGCGATGGCCGACGCCGATTTCGGCTGCTTCAGGATGGACCGGCTGGACCCCGGTTCGGTCTATCAGGCCAGCGTCACCGCCTTCCGGCCCAACCCGGCCGGGCTGGAACTGGCCGAACTGCTCGGCGACCTGATCCTGTCCAAGATGTCCCTGAAACGGCCGCTGTTGTGGCTGATCGATCAGGCTTCGCTCTATTCGGCCGTCACCATCCTGGCCGATCTGTCGGGGCGGCTGCGGGTCGCCGACCTGACCCGCCGGTTGGGCATGACCGTCGACCAGTATGTGGCGTTCTGCCAGCGCAACGAAGACAAGCTCCGGTTGATGAAGCTGGCTTCTGGCCTTCTTTGATTCACCGCCGACCGGGGCGACCCGGGGGTCACCGCGCCAGGGCCAGCGTCGCCACCGCCGGAAAGTAGCTGTCGACCCCGACCATCATCAGGTCGTTGTGGCCGGCGCCGGGAATCGGCAGCCAACGTTTGTCGGCGGCGCCCGAGGCCTCGAACAGCCGTCGCCCCTCGCGGATCGGGATGATCCGATCCTCCTGGCCGTGAATCACCAGGGTCGGCACCGTCACCGCCCTGATGTGGTCCAGGTTGCCGAAGCCGTCGCGGGCCTCGTCGGCCCCGGGCGGCAGGATGCCGCCGAGACGGGTGACCAGGGCCAGGGTATCGGCAAAGCCGCTTTCGATGATCAGGGCCGAGAGCCCCGGTGGCCCGCCGGCCGCCACCGCCAGCGCCGCGGCACTGCCCAGCGACCGGCCCATCACCAGCAGTCGGATGGGGGTCAGACCATGCTCGGCCAGCACCGCCGGGGTCTGCCCGAACACCGAACCGGCGTCGGCGGCCAGCGCCGAGGCCAGCGGCGTCCCGGTGCTGATCCCGTAGCCGCGATAGTCCACCACCAGCAGGGTCAGCCCGATTTGCCGGTAAATCGGCCCCAGGTCGTCATAGTCGGCGGCGATCTCGCCATTGCCGTGAAAATACAGGATCGCCGGCGCCGCCGGCGCCGCCGGATAGAGCCGGCCGCCCAGCGTCACCCCGTCGGTCCCGGCAAAGCGAACGGTCCGTGCCCGGGGGCTCTCCCCGGACTCCGGGCCTTGCCGGCGGGGGTGAAACAAGATGCGGCCGAGGTCCGGCCGGTCCAGAAGGTGCTCAACCATGACGGTTTGCCTTTCCCGGTTCCTTCCGACCAGGGCTTTGCCCTGGACCCACCAAATGCTGCGCCCTTGGAACCCATGACGTCTTGCGGGTCCAGGGGCGTCACGCTCCTGGTGAGGGTCAAGGGGGCACAAAGCCCCCTTGTATACGTTGCTAGAACCCGGTGCCCACATCCACCGAGCGCCGCGACGCCGCCAGCGTAACCGTGAACCCGGCGATCACATCGATCAGGCTCATGACCAGAATCAGGAAGAAGGTTGCGGTTCCGGCCTGGGGCAGCACGATGAACAACACCAGACAGATGCTGAACAGCATCAGCGACAACCCGTGGTCGATCAGAGAGGCCATGGTCGCCCGGACCGACTTGAGCACTTCCAGGTACAGCAGCACCAGCCCGATGGCCACCAGCAGGCCGCCGGCGGTCAGGGTCCAGGGTGCGCCCGACGGCAGGGTAAAGGACAGCACGACGCTGTCCACCGCCCTGGGCACGGTGAAGGCGATGGCGAGATAGGCGACCACCACCAGAGTCTGAAGGGGAATCAAGCGCAGCATGGAAACACCTCTCTCTTCTCTTCAGTTTGAAACAGGTCCCGCGGTGTCACCCGGGAACGGGCCATCGGCGGGCGGCGGAACGATGCCAAGCCAGGTGCAGGTTGCCGTCAGATGGGGCGGCAGCGGCGCCGTCACATCGATCATACCGCGCCGCGGATGCGGCAGCACCAGCCGGCGGGCATGCAGATGCAGGGGCGGCATGGTCTCCATCCCGGGCAGCGCCGCCCCGGCGCCGCCATACTTGCGGTCGCCGAGAATCGGGGTCCCCAGTGCCGCCATGTGAACGCGCAACTGGTGGGTCCGCCCGGTGAGCGGAAACAGGTGCAGATAGGCGGCCTGATCGCCCACGGTATCGAGGACCTGATAGAGGGTGGTGGCCTTGAGCCCGTCCTCCCCGGCCACCGCCACCCGTTCGCCGTGGGGGCCGGCTTCCTTGGCCAGCGGCAGGTCGATGCGCCCGCCCAAGGGCTCCGGGACGCCGACGGTGACGGCGGCATAGAGCTTGCGTACCTGCCGGCCGCGAAACGCCTCGGTCAGGCGTCCGGCGGCGAACACGGTGCGCGCCAGCACCAGCACCCCGCTGGTGTCCTTGTCGAGACGGTGAACCAGCCGCGGCCGTGCCACCGCCTCGAAGCGCAGCGCATC
>Ga0302196_10003631_pt1 | contig 14129 bp, 10 predicted proteins | sample II_Bog_N1_3_FD_198794 | JGI IMG/M metagenome (GOLD analysis project Ga0302196, IMG submission 198794) | Peat permafrost microbial communities from Stordalen Mire near Abisko, Sweden - II_Bog_N1_3 | ecosystem: Environmental > Terrestrial > Soil > Wetlands > Peat | place: Sweden: Abisko...
CTGGCCGCCGACGTGGTCGAGCAGTGGTCGACACTGGCCGACGAGGCCGGCTCGGTGGGGGCCACCGTGTCCTACGTCAAGCCCCACGGGGCGCTGTACAACGCCATGGCCGTGGACGGGGCGCTGGCCGCCGTGGTGGTAGAGGCCCTCGCCCCCCACTGCGCGGTGCTGGTGGCCCCGCCGGCCAGTGCGGTCCTCGCCCCGGCGGGCGCCGCCGGGGTGCGGGTGGTCACCGAGGGCTTCGTCGACCGGGGCTACGCCGCCGACGGGCGGCTGCTGCCCCGCGCCGTGCCCGGCGCCCTGGTCGGGGATCCGTCGGAGGTCGCCGGGCGGGCCCGCTCGCTCGCCGTGGCCGGCGGGCTGGTGGCGGACGGCGGCACCTGGCTGACCCTGGAGGTGGAGACCCTCTGCCTCCACGGGGACCACCCCGACGCCGGGCACCACGCCCGGTCCGTCCGGGAGGCGCTCGACCGGGCGGGGGTTACCGTGGCGCCCTTCGCCGCGCCGGACCGGTGGTGACCGAGGTGCGCGCCGGCGGGGGACCCGTGGGCCGATGACGGCCGGACCGACCACCGTGGTCCCCTTCGGGGACCGCGCCCTCCTGGCCTCGACCCCCGACGTCGCCTCCGCCCACGACCTGGCGACGCGGGTGGTCGACGGACGGGACGCCCGACGCGCACCGACGGTGGTCGAGGACGTCGTGGTGGGCTTCGCCAGCGTCCTGGTGGTCCTCGGGCCCGACCCGGACGACGTCGACCTCCCGGCGGTCGCCGGGTGGCTGACCGGACTGGCCGCCGCCCCCGGTCGCGCCGCGGTGCCCGTCCGAAGGGTGGTCCACCACCTCCCGGTCACCTTCGACGGCGCCGATCTCGACGAGGCGGCCGAACGGGCCGCGCTGACCCCCGAGCAGGTCGCCGGTCTCCTGGTGGACGCCGAGCTCGACGTGGCCCTGGTCGGCTTCGCCCCGGGCTTCCCCTACCTCACCGGGCTGCCCCCCGCCCTGGCGGCACTCCCCCGCCGGGCGTCGCCGCGCACCACGGTCCCGGCCGGCTCGGTGGCCGTCGCCGGCGGCTTCGCCGCCGTCTACCCGCGGGCCACACCGGGAGGGTGGTTGCTGCTCGGGCGCACCCCGGTGTCCCTGTTCGACCCCGGGCGGCCCCCCTACTCCCTGGTGGCCCCCGGCGACCGGGTGCGGTTCCACGTGGTCGGGGACTCCCCTGCCGACATCCCCGGGGCGACCCACGACGGGGACCGGCCACGACTCGACCACCGGGGCCCGTCGGCCCTCGAGGTCCTCGACCCCGGACTGCTGAGCCTGGTCCAGGACGCGGGTCGGCCGGGCACCGCCGGCCTGGGCGTCCCCCGGGCCGGGGCGGCCGATGCCCGGTCGCTGGCCCTGGCCAACCTGCTGGTCGGCAACCGATCCGACGACGCCGCCGTCGAGGGCACCGCCACCGGGCCCACGCTCCGACTGGTCGGCGCCGGCCATGTCGCCGTGGTGGGCGACGGCCCGGGAGCGGTCGACGTCCGGGTGGACGGCCGTCCCGTCCCCGACGGGGCCGTGGTCCCGGTCGACGACGGCCAGGTGGTCGGCGTCGGGCCGGTGCGACGCGGCCTGCGGGCCTACCTCGCCGTGGCCGGCGGGCTGCGCACCCCGGTCGTGCTCGGCTCGCGCTCGTCCGACGTCCTGGCCGGCCTGGGCCCCGGGCCGTTGCGACCGGGCGACCGCCTGGCCCGCGGGGCGCCCGGTCGGGCCCGGGGCCACCTCGACCTGACGCCGGGGCCCGACGACCCACCCATCCGGCTCCGGGTGCTCCCGGGACCCCACGCCCGGGGGGCCGACGGCACCGGCGACGACCGGTTCCACCGGCTGGCGACCACGGCCTGGCGGGTCGGGGACGCCGTCGACCGCATCGGCGTCCGCCTGGTCCCGGTGGACGGGACGACCGGACCCGGGCCGGCTCCCCGGGGGTCGTTCCCCATGGTCACCGGGGCCGTCCAGGTACCCCCCGACGGGCGTCCGGTCGTCCTGTTGCCGGATCACGCCACCGTGGGTGGCTACCCGGTGGTGGCGTGCGTGATCACCGCCGACCTCCACCGGCTCGGTCAGCTCCGCCCGGGCGACCCGGTGGCCCTGGCGCCGGTCGGACTGGCCGACGCCGTCGCCGCCCGGGTCCGGGCCCGGCAGTCGGTGGGCTCCCGGGTGTCGGGTTGGTTCCCGACCACGGCGGGGACCTGACACCGTCCCCCGGTCGGCCCCCCACTCCCCTCCCCCCCGGCCGGGCGTGGCACCATGGGAGCACCCATCGGGGGCGGAGCGCCCCCGCAGGCAAAGGAGTGGTCAGTGAGCGATACCGGATCCGACGACGGGGGCGGCCCCTTCCAGTCACGGGCCGACGGCCAGCTCCACTTCGAGCCGGGCACCGCCGCCAACACCTTCCCCGTCGCCGCCCCGGTGGACGCCACACCGCTGAGCGAGGACGAGCCCGAGGGCACCGTCCCGGCGAGCCCGCTGTGGGCCATGAAGGAGCGGGCCCACGGGAGCATCCACCTGTTCGGCCACCCGGCCCGCATCCGGGCCCGCGCCGGCGAGGGGGACGCCGCCGTCTTCGCCATCGACGACGGTCCCCACCACTGCATGATCGGCCGGCGGGTGGGGGCCACCGGCGACGGGTGCGTCTACAGCCTGATCGCCCGGGTCGACCTGGCCACCTGGCAGGCGGTGTCCACCGGGTCCCTCGAGGGTCGCCAGGCGTTCCTGGACGGGCACGAGGTCGGACTGAGCGGCACGGTCGAGACCGACGGCGTGTCCAACGTGTTCGACGTGGACTGGTACGACGGCCCCGGGGACATCCCCGAGGAGTACCTGCCCCCCGCTCCCTTCATCACCTTCGCCGCCGACCTGCCCACCGCCGACCGGTAGCCGGGCGACCAACCACCGTCCGGCTCGACGCCGGGCGGCCCACTACCGTCGGGCCCGGTGCCGCGCCGCTCAGCGCAGGGCCGAGCCGAGGGTGGCGCACTCCTTGGCCGCCGCCTCGCGCAGGGTGACCACGTCGGGGCCGTGGGCCAGCAGTGAGCGCGACACGTTGGGCAGCACGGTGCCCGGCGCGCACCCGGCGAACAGTCGTCCCGCCCCTTCGGCCGTGCCTCCCTGGAACCCGACCCCGGGGGCCAGGATCACCCCACCGAGTCCGGCGAGGTCGAAGCCCGAGGTGGCCCGGGTGGCCCCCACCACGGCGCCGACCGTTCCCGGGACCGGGAGTCCGCCCCGGTTGAGACCGGCGATCTCGGCCAGCAGCAGGTCCTCGACGCTCGGGCCGTCCGCGCCACCCGCTCCGGCGGTGCGGGCCTCCTGGAGCACCCGGCCCTCGGGATTGGAGCTGCGGACCACCACGATCACCCCCCGGCCACCAGCCGCCGCCCGGTCGAATGCCGGCTGCAGGGCTCCCATGCCGAGGTAGGCCACGACGGTGACGGCGTCGGCGGCCAACGGGCTGACCGGGTCCAGCCACGCCTCGGCGTAGGCCTCCATGGTCGACCCGATGTCGCCCCGCTTGGCGTCGGCGATGACCACGAGCCCCACCTGGCGGCAGGCGGCCAGGAGCTCCTCCAGCACGGCCAGGCCGGCCGCGCCCCGGCGCTCGAAGAAGGCCACCTGGGGCTTGACCACCGGCACCACCCCGGCGAAGGCCTCGACGCACCGCAGCCCGAAGGTGCGGAGCCCGTCGGCGGTGTCGGGCAGCCCCCACCGGTCCAAGAGGTCGGGCGAGGGGTCGATCCCGGCGCACAGCGGTCCCGTGGCCGCCACCGCCGCCACCACCCGTTCGGCGAAGCCCTCGGTCATGTCGTCCTCCTCGTCGTCTCCAGTATCCCAGCCCCGGCCGACCGGCGGCCGGACCTCCCGCCACGGGACGTTCCGGGGTCACCCATGGGCGGCGCCCCGCAGGGTGCGCACCGACCGGACCCGGTGGTCGGCGCACCAGGCCCCGATCTCGTCGAGCACCCGCCACGCCGCCCGCGGGTCGCGGAACGTGGCCGTCCCCACCTGCACGGCGTCCGCCCCGGCCATCAGCAGTTCGACGGCGTCGGCTCCGGACCGGATCCCACCGACCCCGATGATGGTGGCGTCGGGGTGGGCCGCCCGCACGTCGAACACGGCCCGCACGGCGATCGGGTGGATCGAGGGTCCCGACAGTCCGCCGCCCGCCGGTCCCGACCCCAGCACCGGTGCCCGCCGCTCGAGGTCGATGACCATGGCCAGGGCGGTGTTGATCAGGGTGACGGCCTCGGCTCCGCTCGCCAGGGCCGCACCGGCCACCTCGGCCAGGTCCGACACCGTCGGGCTGAGCTTGGCCCACAGCGGGAGTCCCGGGCACCCGGCCGACACGGCGGCCAGCACCTCGGCGGTGGCCGTGGGCGAGTGGGCGAACATGTGGCGCCGGTCCTCGACGTTCGGGCAGCTGACGTTGACCTCGACGGCGGCCAGGCCCTCGATGCCGGCCACCAGGCGGGCCGCCTCGGCGAAGTCGGAGACCCGCTCGCCCCAGATGCTGACCACGGTGCGCGCCCCGGCCGCCCGCAGCCGGGGCAGGTCGTCCCGGGCCCAGGCGGCGATCCCGGGTCCCTGAAGTCCCACACTGTTGACCATCCCCGCGCCGGCCGGGTGCACCCGGGGCGACGGGTTGCCCGGCCACGGGGCCACCGACAGCGACTTGACCACGACCGCCCCCAGCGCGGCCAGCGGCCCGTAGGCCTCCAGCTCGTCGGCGTGCCCGGCGGTCCCCGAAGCCGTCATCACCGGGTTGGCCAGGGTCAGCGAACCCAGCGGCACCGTCAGGTCGACATCCCCCCGGGTGGCCGCCCGCCAGGCACGGCCCACACGGCCGCGGCGGCCGGTGGTGGCGGGCGGACCGCTCACCGGCTCATCGCTCGTGGTACTCCTGCAACGACCGCACCGACAGCGGGTGGCTCACCCAGTCGGCGATCCCGGCCGCCGCCGCCCGGGCGGCGGCCACCGTGGTCAGGCACGGCACCAGGTGGGCCAGGGCCGTGGCCCGGATGTGGATCCCGTCGGCCCGGGGCCCGCGGCCCCGCGGCGTGTTGACCACCAGCTGGACCTTGCCGCCGGCGATGAGCTCGACGGCGTCGACCTTGCCCGGGTGGGACTCCCCCACCTTGGCCACCACGGTCCCGACGGCGATGCCCTCCGACTCGAGGAGCTCGGCGGTTCCGGTGGTAGCGGCCAGGTCGAAGCCCAGGGCGGCGAACTGCCGGGCGGCCTCCAGGCCCGAGGACTTGTCCCGGTCGGCCAGAGAGAAGAACACCGTCCCCGACGTCGGCAGGCGGTTGCCGGCGGCGATCTGGCTCTTGGCGAAGGCCAGCCCGAAGGTCGCCCCGATGCCCATCACCTCACCGGTGGAGCGCATCTCGGGGCCGAGCAGGGTGTCCACCCCGGGGAAGCGGTTGAAGGGGAGCACCGCCTCCTTCACCGAGACGTGGCCCTCCACCGGCTCGACCAGGAGCCCCTCGGCCCGCAGGTCGGCCAGGGTGGCCCCCACCATCACCCGGGCGGCCACCATGGCCACCGGGACCCCGGTGGCCTTGGCCACGAACGGCACGGTCCGGCTGGCCCGGGGGTTGGCCTCCAGCACGTAGGCCCGGTCGTCCTTGACGGCGAACTGGACGTTGCACAGGCCCCGCACCTGGAGGGCCTCACAGATGACCCGGACGTGGCGCTCCAGCTCGCCCACCACGTCGGCCGACAGGGTCTGGGGAGGCAGGGCGCACGCCGAGTCGCCCGAGTGGACCCCGGCCTCTTCCACGTGCTCCATGATCCCGCAGATGACCACCTCGCCGGTGGCGTCGCGCACCGCGTCGACGTCCACCTCCACGGCGTCCTCCAGGAAGCGGTCCACCAGGACCGGCCGGTCCTTGGTCACCCCGCCCTCCCGGCCCAGCGACCCGGAGACCCCCGACATGGCCTCCACCGCCTCGATCAGCCGCTCGTCGTCGTAGACGATCTCCATGGCGCGGCCGCCCAGCACGTAGGAGGGACGCACCAGGACCGGGTAGCCCACCCGGCCGGCCACCTCGACCGCCTCGGTGGCCGTGGTCGCCGTGCCCCCGGGGGGCTGGGGGATGCCCAGCCGGCCGCACAGGTCGTTCCACCGCTCGCGGTCCTCGGCCAGGTCGATCGAGGCCGGCGACGTGCCCAGCACCAGCTCCTCGGGCAGGGCGCCGGCCAGCTTCAGGGGGGTCTGGCCGCCCAGGCTGACGATGACCCCGACCAGCCGGCCGTCCCCCACCGACGCCGCCCGCTCGGCGGCGATGACGTTGGCCAGGTCCTCGTCGGTCAGCGGCTCGAAGTAGAGGCGGTCGGAGGTGTCGTAGTCGGTGGAGACCGTCTCGGGGTTGCAGTTCACCATGATGGTCTCGAACCCCGCGTCGCGCAGGGCCATCGAGGCGTGGACGCAGCAGTAGTCGAACTCGATGCCCTGTCCGATCCGGTTGGGGCCCGACCCGAGGATGATCACCCGCGGCCGGTCCGACGGACGGATCTCGTCCTCGTCCTCGGTGGTCGAGTAGTGGTAGGGGGTGTGGGCCGCGAACTCGGCCGCGCAGGTGTCGACGGTCTTGTAGGTGACCGGTGCGCCGGCCGCCTCCCGGGCCGCCCGCACGTCGGACGGTGTGACCGGGGCACCGAGCAGGTGGGCCAGCTGGGCGTCGGCGAACCCGAGGCGCTTGAGGCGACGCCACTCCCGCCGGTCGAGGTCGTCGACGGTCACGCCGAGGGTGACCCGCAGGTCGAGGGCCATCCGGGCGTCGGTGATCTTGGCCATCTCGGACAGGAACCAGGGGTCGATGGCCGTGGCCCGGTGCAGCTCCTCCACGGTGATGCCGCGCCGGAGGAGGGACTCCACCTGGAAGATCCGTTCCGGGGTGGCCACGGCCACGTCCTTGAGCAGCTGTTCGACCGCGACCTCGTCGACGGCGGTCTCGGCGGGGTCGGCGTTGAGCCCGTACCGTCCCTGCTCGAGGGAGCGCACGGCCTTCTGCAGGGACTCGGGGAAGGTCCGGCCGATCCCCATCACCTCGCCCACCGACTGCATCCGGGTACCCAGGACGTCCGTGGCCCCGGGCAGCTTCTCGAAGGCCCAACGGGGGATCTTGGTGACCACGTAGTCGATGACCGGCTCGAACGACGCCGGCGTGGCCCCGGTGATGTCGTTGGCGATCTCGTCGAGGCGGTAGCCCACGGCCAGGCGGGCGGCGATCTTGGCGATCGGGAAGCCGGTGGCCTTGGAGGCCAGGGCCGACGAGCGCGACACCCGCGGGTTCATCTCGATGACCGTCTGGTGGCCGGTGCGCGGGTCGACGGCGAACTGCACGTTGGAGCCACCGGTCTCCACCCCCACCCGTCGGATGCAGGCGAAGGCGGCGTCGCGCATCTCCTGGTACTCCACGTCGGTCAGGGTCTGGGCCGGTGCCACCGTGATGGAGTCCCCGGTGTGGACCCCCATCGGGTCGAGGTTCTCGATCGAGCAGATGACCACGCAGTTGTCGGCGTGGTCCCGCATGACCTCGAGCTCGTACTCCTTCTGGCCGGCGATCGACCGCTCGACCAGCACCTCGCTGATCGGCGAGGCGTCGAGGCCCTCGGCGGCCAGTCGGATCAGGGCCTCGGGGTCCGGGGCGATCCCCGTGCCGGCCCCGCCCAGGATGTAGCTCGGACGGACCATGATCGGGTAGCCGATCGACTCGCCGATGGCCATGGCCTCGTCCAGCGAGTGGGCGAAACCCGATCGGGGCACCGACAGGCCGATCTCCTGCATGGCCCCCTTGAAGCGCTCCCGGTCCTCGGCGGTGGCGATGGCCTCGGGGTTGGCCCCGATCACCTCCACCCCGTTGGCCTCGAGCGCCCCCCGCTCGGACAGGGCCATGGTCAGGTTGAGCGCCGTCTGGCCGCCGAGGGTGGGCAGCAGCGCGTCGGGCCGCTCCCGCTCGATGATCGCGGTGAGGACATCGGGGTCCAAGGGCTCGACGTAGGTGCGGTCGGCCATCCCGGGGTCGGTCATGATCGTCGCCGGGTTGGAGTTGGCCAGGACCACCCGGTAGCCCTCCTCGGCCAGAACCCGGCAGGCCTGGGTCCCCGAGTAGTCGAACTCGCACGCCTGGCCGATCACGATCGGGCCGGACCCGATGACCAGGATCGACTCGAGGTCGTCTCGACGGGGCATCAGGCCTCCCCTCCACTCGGGCCGCCGGTGGCGTCCCCTCCACTCGGGCCGCCGGTGGCGTCCATCAGCATCCGGAACTCCTCGAACAGGTAGCGGGCGTCGTGGGGACCGGGTCCGGCCTCGGGGTGGTACTGCACGCTGAAGGCCGGGACCTCGGTGCTGCGCAACCCCTCGATGACCCCGTCGTTGAGGTTGACGTGGGTGACCTCGGTGGCGCCCAGCGAGTCGGCGGCCACGGCGTAGTTGTGGTTCTGCGAGGTGATCTCGACCCGTCCGGTGGCCTCGTGGCGGACCGGGTGGTTGCCCCCGTGGTGGCCGAAGGGGAGCTTGTACGTGGTGGCCCCGAGAGCACTGGCCAGCAGCTGGTGGCCCAGGCAGATCCCGAAGACCGGCACCGAGCCGTGGGCGACCAGGCGGCCGACCTCGCCGATGATCCCGGGCAGTGCGGCCGGGTCACCGGGACCGTTGGACAGGAAGATGCCGTCGGGCCCGAGGGCGAGCACCTCGTCGGCCGGGGTGGTGGCCGGCACCACGGTCACCGTGGCGAGGTCGCCCAGCTGGCGCAGCATGGCCTCCTTGATCCCGAAGTCGTAGGCCACGACCCGGTAGGGGCCGCTCCCCCGGGTCACCACCCGCCGGGTGGTGACGGTCGAGACCAGGTCCTGCCCGTCGGTCGGGGCCTCGGCTCGCGCCGCGGCCACGAGGTCGGCCTCGGACGCCGTCCCGAAGGCGCACGGCACCGAGCCGTGGTCGCGCAGCCGCCGGGTGAGCCGGCGGGTGTCGACCCCGGTGATACCGGCCACCCCGTGGTCGACCAGGAAGCCCTCGAGGGTGCCCTCGGACCGCCAGTTCGACGGGGCGTCGGCCAGGTCGCGCACGATCACCCCCCGGCAGTGGGGCCGGGTCGCCTCGTCGTCTGTCGGGTTGACCCCGTAGTTGCCGATGTGCGGATAGGTGAAGGCGATGACCTGTCCGGCGTACGACGGGTCGGTGATGACCTCCTGGTAGCCCGAGAGCACCGTGTTGAACACCGCCTCCCCGGTCGAGATCCCGTCGGGCGGGGTGGCACCGAAGGCCTCCCCCTCGTAGACCGAGCCGTCGGCCAGCACCAGCAGGGCCGGCTCCCGGTGGACGGTCCCGGTGCGGGGGCTCATCGTTGGGCCTCGGCGTCGATGACCACCGGCTCCCCGGCCAGCACCGTGTGGCGGACCCGGCCGGTCAGCGTGCGTCCCGCGTAGGGCGTGTTCCGGCTGCGCGAGGCCAGGGCCGTGGGGTCGACCGTCCAGGTGGCCATGGGGTCGACCACGCACAGGTTGGCCACCGCCCCGGGGGCCACCGGCCCACCCTGGTCGCCACCGTGGACCGGGTCGAGTCCGGCGATCGCCGCCGGCTGCCAGCTGAGCAGGGCGAGCAACCGGGCCGGCGGGAGGTCGAGCTCGGTCACGGCCAGGGCGAGTGCGGTCTGCAGGCCGAGCATGCCCGGTGGGGCCTGGTCGAAGGGCAGGTCCTTGAGCTCCGGGGCGTGGGGCGCGTGGTCGGTGGCGATGGCGTCGGCCGTGCCGTCGGCCAGGGCCGCCTTGACCGCGTCCACGTCCTCCTGGGGCCGCAGCGGTGGGTTCACCTTGAACACCGGGTCGTAGCCGGCCACGTACCGGTCGGTCAGCGTGAAGTGGTGGGGAGCCACCTCCGCCGTCACCGGGACACCGTCGGCCCGGGCCCGGCGTACCAGGTCGATCGACCCGGCGGTCGACAGGTGCAGGAAGTGGACCCGTCCCCCGGTGGCCCGGGCCAGGGCGATGTCCCGGGCCACCATGACCTCCTCGGCCTCGGACGGCATGCCCGGGAGCCCGAGCCGGCTCGACCAGGCCCCCTCGTGCATGGACCCGCCGTCGGCCAGGCTGCGGTCCTCGCAGTGCTGGCCGAGGACCACCCCGAGCCCGGTGGCGTACTGGAGCGCCCGGCGCATCAGGCCCGCCGACTGCACCCCGTCGCCATCGTCGGTGAACAGGTGCACCCCCAGGGCGGCCAGCTCGGCCATGGGGGCCAGCCGCTCACCCGAGCGGCCGACGGTGATGGCCCCGGCCACCGCCACCTGGGCCATGGCCCCCTCGGCCAGGGCGAAGACGTTGCGGACCGACTCGGCGGAGTCGAGGGGCGGGTCGGTGTTGGGCATGGCCACCACCGCGGTGAACCCCCCGAGGGCGGCCGCCCGGGTGCCCGACTCGATCGTCTCGGCCTCTTCGCGGCCGGGCTCGCGGAGATGGGTGTGCAGATCGACCAGGCCCGGTGCGACCAGGCACCCGCCGGCGTCGAGCACCGTGCCCTGGGGCGGTGCCTCCAGGCCCTCGGCCACGTCCACGACCACCCCGTCGACCACCCGGACGTCGGCCCGTCGCTCCCCGGTGGCGTCGACCACCGTGCCCCCGCGGATCAGCAGTTCGGGATGGACGCTCACGCCGCCTCCCCCTCCAGCGACCCCTGGCCGAGCAGCAGGAACAGCACGGCCATCCGCACCGCCACCCCGTTACCGACCTGGTCGGTGATCCGCGCCGACGGCAGCTCGGCCACCTCGGAGGCGATCTCCACGCCCCGAACCATGGGCCCGGGGTGGAGGATGATGGCCTCGGGCGGGAGCTGCAGCGCCCGCCGGGCGGTCAGCGAGTAGCCGGCCGAGTACTCGCGCATGGTGGGCACGTAGGCGCCGCTGCCGCGCTCGGCCTGCAGGCGCAGCAGCGACACGACGTCCGTGGTGGCCAGGACGCCGTCGAGGTCGTGGCGCACCCCGGCGATCGGCCATCCCTCCAGTGAGGGCGGCAGCAGGGTGGCCGGGGCCACCAGGGTGACCTCGGCCCCGAGCGCCGCGTAGGCGGTGATCTGGGACCGGGCCACCCGGCTGTGGCGGATGTCCCCCACGATGGTGACCCGCAGACCGTCGAACCGGTCGGTGCCCTCCTGGCCCCCGCCCAACGACTGGCGCACGGTGTAGAGGTCGAGGAGGGCCTGGGTCGGATGCTGGTGCCAGCCGTCGCCGGCGTTGACCACCGCGCAGTGGTCGACCCACTCGGCCACGCGGGCCGGGACGCCCGAGGAGGCGTGCCGGATGATCACCGCGTCCATCCCGATGGCCTGGATCGTCTCGATGGTGTCACGCAGGGACTCGCCCTTCTTGACCGACGAGGAGCCGGCGGCAAAGGAGAGCACGTCGGCGGACATCCGCTTGGCCGCGGTCTCGAAGGACATCCGGGTCCGGGTGGAGTCCTCGAAGAACAGGGTGGCCACCGTCCGGCCCCGCAGGGCCGGCACCTTCGGGTTGGCCCGGCGGCCCACCTCGGCGAACGAGTCGGTCACCCGGAGCACCTCGCCGATGGTGTCGGCGTCGAGGTCGTCCATCGACAGGAGGTGGGTCGGGAAGGGACTCACCGGTTCACCAGTTCGCCCAGGGAGACCCCCTCGTCGGTGACGTCGACCATCTCGTCCCGGTTGGTGGGCAGGTTCTTGCCCACGTAGTCCGGCCGGATGGGCAGCTCCCGGTGGCCCCGGTCGACCATCACCGCAAGCTCGACCACCTGGGCCCGCCCGTACTCCCCCAGCGCGTTCAGGGCGGCCCGGATGGTGCGTCCGGTGAAGAGCACGTCGTCGACCAGCACCACCGTGGCCCCGGTGAGGTCGGTGGTGATGTCGGTGGCGGCCTCGGGGAGCACCGGGCGCAGCCCGATGTCGTCGCGGTAGAAGGCGACGTCCAGGGTCCCGACCGGCACCGCCGCGCCCTCCACCTCGGACAGGGTCTCGGCCAGGCGGCGGGCGATGTGCACCCCGCCGGTCTGGAGGCCGATCAGGACCACGTCGTGCAGTCCCCGGTTTCGCTCGGCGATCTCGTGGGCCATGCGGGTGACGGCGCGTCGCACGTCATCGGCGGACATGACCTGGACCCGGGGAACGAATACAGCACCCCGCGGGCGGGTGTGACTGCGTTCTCGTTCGGCCACCTGATCCTCCTGTCCGTACGGGCCTCACGGGACCCGCTTCACGGTCAGGCACCCACTGTACACAGCCGACGGTCGGGCCGCCAAGGCGCCGAGCCGCCGAGGCGCCCGGCGACGGTCGGGGCGGGGGCGCCGGGACCACGGAGGGCGGCCCGTCAGTCGACCAGGACCGGCGACTCGCTCCCCCGCCCGACGGCCGGGGTCCGGGCCAGCAGCAGCGCCGGCGCCAGGGCCAGGATGGTCAACCCCATGACCCACCAGAACGTGTTGCCGAAGGCGGTGGCCAGCGGTTGGGCCACCTTGGCCACGGCCGCCGCCGGTGCCGTGGTGGCCGCGGCCAGCCCACCACTGAGCCCGTGGACCTGCACGGAGATCTGGTGCTCGAGGATCACGGCCACCAGGGCGGTGCCGATGGAGCCACCGACCCGCTGGACGATGTTGATGGCCGCCGACGCCCGCGGCACCTGGATCGGGGAGAGGGTCTGGTACGCGGCCGAGATGGCCGGCATCATCACGAACCCGAAGCCGATGCCCCGCACGAAGAGCGACACGGCCAGCCACCCGAACCCGGTGTGGGCCCCGAGCTGGGTGTAGGCCACCGTGCCCAGCGTCGCCACCACCAGTCCGACGGGCACCACCCGGCCGGCACCGTAGCGGTCGGTGAACCGGCCGGCCAGCGGCATCACCAGGGCCGCCCCGATGCCCTGGGGGGCCATGAGCAGCCCGGCGGTCAGGGCGGACTGGCCCCGGGCCACCTGGTAGTAGAGCGGCAGGAGGAACATCCCGCCGAACAGGGCCGCCCCGAAGCAGAACGTGGTCAGGGCCGCCGCCGTGAACTGGCGGTTCTTGAACAGGACCACCTCGATGAGCGGCGGGATCTTGGTGCGCAGGGCGTGCAGCACGAACGCCGCGACCAGGACGACGCCCGACACCACCGGGATCCACACGCTGGCCGGTGAGCCCTGCCCGGCCTGGGACAGCCCGTAGACGAACAGGCCGAGCCCGGGTGACAGCAGACACAGCCCGAGGACGTCCAACTTGTAGTTGCGGTCGGTCTTCTGGTGGCCGGGGAGGATCTTCACGGCCAGGGCGATGGCCACGGCGCCGATCGGGAGGTTGACGTAGAAGATCCACCGCCACGACACGCTGTCCACGATGAGCCCGCCGATCACCGGACCGAGCACCGGTCCGAGCAGCATGGGTACGCCCAGCAGACTCATCACCCGGCCCATCCGCTGGGGGCCGGCCGCCGTGGCCACGATGGACTGGCCGATGGGCATGATCATCCCGCCGCCGATCCCCTGGAGGATCCGGAACACGATGAGGCTTTGGATCGACCACGCCGCCCCCGACAGGGCGGAGCCGAGCAGGAAGAGGGCCAGGGAGATGATCCACATCCGCTTGGCCCCGAAGCGCTCCACGGCCCAGCCGGTCAGTGGGATGGTCATAGCCAGAGCCAGGAGGTAGCCCGTCGACACCCACTGCACGGTGGACAGCGGGGCCCGGAAGTCCTTGGACAGTGTCGGGATGGCCACGTTGACGATCGTCGTGTCGAGGATCGACATGATGCTGCCCAGCACCACCACCAGGGCCAGGCGCTTCAGTTGCGGATCGAGGCCGGCCAGCATGCCCCGCGCCCCGGTGTCCCCCGGTGCGGCGGTGGCCATCGACGGCGGGTCGGACGCCGGCAGGTCGGGCGGGGTGTTCGCCGTGTCGCTGGTGGTCATGGGGTCCTCGTGGTCACGCACTGGGCTCGCGATCGGTGGTCACGCACGGTGGCCACGCACTGCGCCCGCGACCTGGAGTCGCGATCTCACCCGCGCACGGCCCTCAGCGGGCGACCCGAACATGCGGTGCCCCCATCCGCTCGTTGGCCAACAACCTAGACGCCCACCCTATTCCGTCC
>Ga0302196_10003635_pt1 | contig 14115 bp, 17 predicted proteins | sample II_Bog_N1_3_FD_198794 | JGI IMG/M metagenome (GOLD analysis project Ga0302196, IMG submission 198794) | Peat permafrost microbial communities from Stordalen Mire near Abisko, Sweden - II_Bog_N1_3 | ecosystem: Environmental > Terrestrial > Soil > Wetlands > Peat | place: Sweden: Abisko...
TCACGAAGCCATTCTACTTGACGGTCGGTCAGTTGTCCCTTACCATCCGGTCAGTAAGCCTGTGTCAAGGAACGGCGAGCGTGGCGAGCCGGCTCGATGCCGGATCGACACGACAAGGAGTGGGAGCGATGGCCGAACGGGCGATGATCCAGGCCGAGGGGCTGGTGAAGCACTACGGCGACACCGTCGCCCTCGACGGCGTCGACCTCGCGGTCCCCGCCGGCTCGATCCTGGCCGTCCTCGGGCCCAACGGGGCCGGCAAGACCACCGCCGTGCGGATCCTGACCACCCTGACCGTGCCCGACGCCGGCTCGGCCTGGGTCGCCGGGCACGACGTCCTCCACGAGTCGGCGGCCGTCCAGCGCAACATCGGGGTGACCGCCCAGGACGCCACCGTCGACGGCCTGCTGACCGGGCGGCAGAACCTGGTGATGATCGGTCGCCTGAGCGGACTGCGCCGGGCCCCGGCCCAGGCCCGGGCGGCCGAGCTACTCGAACAGTTCGACCTGACCGAGGCGGCCGACCGGGTGCTCACGGGCTACTCGGGCGGGATGCGCCGCCGGCTGGACCTGGCCGCGGGACTGGTGACCCGGCCGCCCGTCCTCTTCCTGGACGAGCCGACCACCGGCCTCGACCCCACCAGCCGGGTACGGATGTGGGACGTGATCCGCGGACTGGTGGGCGACGGGGTCACCCTGCTGCTCACCACCCAGTACCTGGACGAGGCCGATGAACTGGCTGACCGGATCGTGGTCATCGACCACGGGAGGGTGATCGCCGACGGCACCTCGGCCTCACTCAAGGCGGACACCGGTGGGGCACGGCTCGAGGTGACACTGTCCGAACCGTCCGCCGACGCCCCCGCCGCGCTCGGGCCGTTCGTGGACGGTGCCGTCCACGTGAGCCACGACGGCCGTCGGCTGCGGGCACCGGTGCGTACCCAGGGGGGCCTGGCCACGACCATCGTCCGGGCCCTCGACCGGGCCGGCATCTCGGTCGACGACGTCGAGGTCCACCAGCCGTCCCTCGACGACGTCTTCTTCGCCCTCACCGGCCACCCCACCGAGGACGCCCCGGACGGGGACGACGAGCTCGTTCCCGTCGCCGTGGCCGGGGGAGCGCCGCAATGACCACCCTGGCCCCGCCCGTCCCGGTCCCGTCCAGCCCGGACCTCCGGCCGCGCCCGGCCGGTGTGGTCCGCAAGGCCTGCGACGTGGCCGTCCTGACGGGACGCAACCTGGTCCACATCGCCCGCGAGCCGCTGCAGCTGTCCGATGTCACCGTGCAGCCGGTGCTGTTCACCCTGCTGTTCGTCTTCGTGTTCGGGGCGGGCGTGGTGCTGCCCGGGGGCGGCACCTACGCCGACTTCGCCATCGCCGGCCTCCTGGCGCTCAACCTCACGACCTCGTCCATGGGGACGGCGGTCGGGCTCAGCACGGACCTCAACAGCGGGGTGATCGACCGGTTCCGGACCCTCCCGATGTGGCGCCCGGCCGTCCTGGTCGGTCGGTCGCTGGCCGACCTCTCCACCGCGGTCGTCTGCGCGGTCATCGTCGCCCTCACCGGTCTGGTGGTCGGGTGGCGTCCGGAGGGGAGCGTCGGCGAGACGGTCGCCGGGTTCGCCATCTTCCTGCTGTTCAGCTACGCCCTCTCGTGGGGCTGTGCCTGCCTGGGCATGGTGAGCAAGGGACCCGAGTCCGCCCAGGGTGTCGGTCTGGTCATCCTCTTCCCGCTGGCCATCGTGTCCAACGCCCTGGTGCCCACCCAGCGGATGCCCGCGGTGCTCCGGTTCGTCGCCGACTGGAACCCGGTGAGCGCGGTGACCGCCGCGGCCCGCCAGCTGTGGCACAACCCGAACCCGTCAGCGTCGATCCACGCCTGGCCCATGCAGCACCCGATCACCGCCGCCCTGGGGTGGTCCGTCGTGCTCATCGCCGTATTCGCCCCCCTGGCCATCTACCTCTACGTGCGTCGTACGGCGGACTGAAGCTCCCGGGCGAAGGCCGCGGCGGCGCTTGCCACCACGGGGTCCGCTTGCCATCCTGGGCACGACCCGTCCGGGAGGAACGCCGTGCCCACCACCGCCGTGCCCACCACCGTCGACATCGACAACTACGCCACCGCCGAGGTGGCCTTCCAGATCGACCGCTTCGTCGCCCTGGGTGCGGAGGTCAACCGGTGGCTCCACTTCCGGGCCCCGACCCCGATCGACCAGCAGAGTGTCATCCGGATGAACCGTGACACGCTCTACAGCCTGGCCGTGGTGGACATCAGCGGGGGCGCCACCCTCACGGTGCCCGACGGTGGGGACCGGTACCTGACCGTCATGGTGGTCAACGAGGACGGCTACCTGAACCGCGTCTTCCACCGGGTCGGGGACCACCGGCTGACCGTCGAGGAGTTCAACACCGGGTTCGTGCTGCTGGTGGCCCGGACCCTGGCCGACCCGACCGCCGCCGACGACATCGCCGCGGCCAACCGTCTTCAGGACGGGCTGGCGGTGGACGCCGCCTCGGCCCGCGCCTGGGCGTCCGGCCGGTTCGACGAGGTGAGCTACGAGGCGGTCAAGCAGCCCTTGCTGGCGCTCGGCGCGGCCGGCGTCGGCGACTCGTCCCGGACGTTCGGGAGCCGGGACGAGGTGGACCGGGTCCGGTTCCTCATCGGCTCGGCCGGCGGGTTCGGGGGCCTCCCCGAGACGGAGGCCTTCTACGCCATCCGGGCCACGCCCCGGCCGGTGGGCCGGTTCCGCCTCGCCGTCGGCGAGGTGCCGGTCGACGCCTTCTGGTCGATCTCGGTCTACAACCGCGACGGCTACTTCGAACCCAACACGTTCGACTCCTACAGCGTGAACAGCGTCACCGCCGTGCGCGACGACGACGGTACGGTCACCGTGAACTTCGGCCCCGAGCCCGACGGCTCGCCCAACTTCCTGTGCGTCACCGAGGGATGGAACTACGTCGTCCGCCTCTACCGGCCCCGAGCCGTCATCCTGGCCGGGACGTGGGTCTTCCCCGAGCCGGGGCCGCTCGCCTGAGCGGACGGCGGGATCCCGGGCCGCCGGGCCGATCCGGACCTACACTGCGCGCGGTGCCCCCGGGACGGGCGCCCAAGGGGGAACCATGACCACGCAGCTCCTGGTGTTCGGGGTGCTCGGCGTCCTCACCACGGCCTACGCCTTCTGGGTCAACCGATGGCTCTTCGGTGACGACGGTGCCGGTCGGGTCACCGTGCTCGAGGCGCTCTTCTACCTCGTGGGCGTGGTGTCGGTGGGCATCGGCTGGTACTTCAACGTGAAGTACACCCACCACGTCGGGTCGAACGCCAACTACGTCAGCTACACCAAGGCGCTGTTCGCCAACTGGGCCGCCGACTCGGCGGCCCAGGACTACATCATCGTGAACGTGGTGCTCCTGCCGCTGTGGACCGTCGTCGACGGCCGGCGTCGGGGGTTGCGGGCGCCGTGGATCTTCTTCGTGATCAGCCTGTTCACCAGCCTGGCTTTCGCCATGGCCTTCTACCTGGCCTTCGTGGAGCGCCAGGTGCGGGTGGCCCGCCGGGCCGACGTGCGGGCGGCGGCCACGACGGCCGTGGCGGCTCCCGGCCGGACGGTGGCACCCACCTGATCCCGCCGGCCCGGCCGGACCGCACCCCTCACGGGCGCGTGCGGCGGTCCCGGTCCCGGACCCGCTGGCGCCCGGCGGCGGAGCGGACGTCTTCGCGGGCGGCCCGCTCGTCCACGTAGACGAGGTACGCGGCGCGACGGTCGCGGGACAGGGCGCCGTCGGCCACGGCCCGGTCCAGCGCACACCCGGGGGTGCCCCGGTGGGCGCAGTCGCTGAAGCGGCACTCCTCGGCCAGCTCGTCCAGATCGGGGAAGCGGGACTCCGGCTCGGCCTCCTCCTCGTCCGTCCACAGGGTGGCGGCGCGGATGCCCGGGGTGTCGATGATGGCGCCGCCACCGGGCAGCGACAGCAGCTCGCGGTTGGTCGTGGTGTGCCGCCCCTCACCGGTGCGGCCCACCTCGGCGGTCCCGTGGGCCTCGGCACCGAGCAGGACGTTGGTGAGCGTCGACTTGCCCGCCCCCGACGATCCGAGCAGCACCACGGTCCGGCCGGTGGCCAGGTCCCGCAGGCGGTCGATCCCCTCGCCGGTCACCGTGGACGTGGTCACCACCTCCACCCCGTCGACGACGTCGCCCAGCTCCTCCAGCAGGTCGCCGACCCCGTCGCTGTCGCCCCCCGGGTCGTCCGCGCCGGTCACGTCGACCTTGGAGAGCACCAGCACCGGGTCGGCCCCCGAGTCGCGGGCCAGGACCAGCATGTCGCGCAGCCGACCGCTGCCGACCCGGGTGTCGAGGGCCCAGGTGACCACCACCACGTCGACGTTGGCCGCCATCTCCTGGGGCTCGTCCCGCTCCGACACGGCCCGGCGCACCAGCAGGCTCCGTCGCTCGAGGCGGACCAGCGTCCCGTCGGGGTCCCGGGCCAGCCAGTCGCCGACCACGATGGTCGGGCACTCGCGCAGCCGCACCCGCCGGAGCCCCCCGGTGCCCAGCAGGGTCGCCCACCCCCGGTCCATCCGCACCACCCGCTCCACCCCGGCGGGGTCACGGCCGGCGGAGGTCACCTCGGCGGCGCGGGAACGGTCGAAGCCGATGTCGGCCAGCGGGTGGGGGAGGGGGGATCCGGGATCCGTCATCGCCACGACCCTAGGACCGCCGGGGATCAGGCGATCACGAAGTCGGCGAGGTCGGGCTCCTTGGTCCAGGACCAGTAGTCGACCAGCCGCCACGGGCTCAGCCCGTGGATCTCGCCGGCCGAGTTCTTGAAGAACGAGTGCCGGATGCTCGGCTGCGACCAGACCAGGCCGGCCAGCTCGCGCTGGGACCGCTCGTGCCAGTCCTCGTAGCGGTCCGGCCGCGGCTCCATGGTCCGGTGGCCGCCGGTCACCAGCGCCTCGAGGCACCGGGTGATGTAGCGCATCTGGCACTCGGAGTGGAAGATCAGGCTCCCCCCGTGGGCCAGGTTGGTGCCGGGCCCGTACATGCAGAAGAAGTTGGGGAACCCGGGCACGGTGATCCCCAGGTAGGCGGCCGGCCGCTCGCCCCACATGGCCCGCAGCTCGACCCCGTCGCGGCCCACGACCGTCATGGGGTACAGGGCCTCGGTGGCCCGGAACCCGGTGGCGTAGACCAGGACGTCGGCCTCGTGGCGCCCACCGTCGACGGTGACCACGGCGTCGGGCTCGATGTGGTCGATCGGGGTGCGCACCAGGTCGACGTCGTCGCGGGTCAGGGCGCCCAGCCACGCCCCGTTGTCCTGCAGGGTGCGCTTGCCGGTGGCCGGGTAGTCGGGCACCACCTTGGCGATCAGGTCGGGGTCGTCCCCGATCTGGCCGACGATCCAGTCGGTGAACATCTGCCGGGTCAGGTCGTTCATCTCGCTGACCGCCCGCTGCTGGTCGGGGTAGTCGGGGTCGACCCGGGCGGCCTCCAGTCCCTTGTCACACCCGGGCCAGAAGATGAGGAACCGGTACCAGCGGCCGTAGAAGGGGAGGTGGCGCAGGGCCCACCGCACGCCGGGGCCCACCGCCGCATGGTAGTTCGGGTTGGGGAACATCCACTGGGCCGTCCGCTGGAAGACGGTGAGGTGCCCGACCTCGGGGGCGATGGTGGGGGCGATCTGGAACCCGCTGGCCCCGGCGCCGATCATGGCCACCCGCCGGCCGGCGAGGTCCACCCCGTGGTCCCAGCGGGCGGAGTGGAACGCCGGCCCGGCAAAGGTGTCGGCCCCTTCGATGGCCGGGACGTGGGGCCGGTTGAGCTGGCCCACGGCCGAGACGACCGCCCGGGCCACCAGGACGTCCTCGGTGCCGTCCGCCGCCCGGGTCCGCACCGACCAGGTGGCCGATGCCTCGTCCCACTCGGCCCCGAGCACCTCGGTCTCCCAGCGTACGTGGGGGCCGATCCCGTACTTGTCCATGACCGACTGGAAGTAGCGCTGCAGCTCGGGTTGCCGGGCGAAGTACTCGGTCCAGTGGTCGCTGGGCTCGAAGCTGTAGCAGTAGAAGTGGTTGCCCACGTCGACCCGGGCCCCGGGGTAGGAGTTCTCCCACCAGGTACCGCCCACCCCGGCGTTCTTCTCCACGATGGTGAAGGGGATGCCGGCCTCCTGGAGCCGGATGCCCGCCAGCAGGCCCGACTGCCCGCACCCGATCACCACCACCGGGAAGGCGGCCCGCTCAGCGGGGTCGCCCACCGGGTCGACCCGCCGGGCGTCGCGGCCGTCGAGCTCCATCTCCTCCATCAGGAGCGGGACGTACTCCTCGGGGACGTCCTCGCAGACCAGCCACGTCATCATCTCGTGCAGCAGCCCGGCCGACACCGGCTCGGGCTCGGGGCAGCCGCGGTCCCGGTAGTCCCGGATCACCTCGAGGGCGAGGGCCCGGGCCTCGGCCTTGTCCTCCTCGGACAGGTAGCCCTGCACCTCGTTGAGGAACAGCCCGGCCGGACGGAGCCGCCCCCGGATGATCGACGGGTCCCCGGACATGTGGACCAGGGAGAGCAGCAGCGTCGGGATGCTGACGTCGAGGAGGGCCTCGGCGATCTCCCCGTCCGGGGTGTCGAACGGCTCGCCGGCGTGGGGGTTGCGCATGTCCGGGACCTCTCGTGGCGTCGGTCGGTGTGCCACAGTACTCAACGACCGCTGACCGACTGCGACGACCGGGGGGACTGGTGCTGCACGTGCTGATCGAGGGGCCCGGACGGGTCCGTGTGGCCGAGGCCCCCGATCCGGAGGTGCCCGGACCCGACGGTGCCGTGGTGTCGGTGGACGCCACCGCCATCTGCGGGTCCGATCTGCACTTCTACGACGGCGACCTCGACGCGGGGCCGGGCATCCCGGTGGGCCACGAATTCCTCGGCACCGTCCTGGAGGTCGGGTCCGAGGTGACCCGGTTCCGGCCCGGCGACCGGGTACTGACCGCGTCGGTGGCCGGCTGCGGCCGGTGCGACGGGTGTGCCACCGGGGACCCGGTCCGGTGCGTCGACGGACCCAAGGTCTTCGGCTCGGGGATGCTCCCCGGTGGACAGGCCACCGCCGTCGCCGTGCCGGCGGCGGACTTCCAGATGCTGGCCGTCCCCGAGGGGATGGACGACGAGGCCGCGCTTCTGCTGACCGACAACCTGTCCACCGGGTGGGCTGGCGCCCAGCGGGCCGACACCCCACCGGGGGGCACCGTCGTCGTACTCGGGCTGGGTGCGGTGGGCCTGTGCGCGGTGCGCTCCGCCCTGGCCCTGGGCGCGGCCCGGGTGCTGGCCGTGGACCCGGTGGCGGGTCGACGGGACCGGGCGGCCGAGTCGGGGGCGGAGCCGGTGGAGGGGCCGACGGTCGAGGCGGTGCTGGAGCTGACCGCCGGGCGGGGGGCCGACGCGGTGATCGACGCCGTGGCCCACGACGCCACGATCGACGCGGCACTGTCCTGCGTGCGGGCGGGGGGCACCGTGTCGGTCGTCGGTGTCCACGACCTCCAGCCCTACCCGCTGCCCGCTCTGCTCACCCTCTTCCGCAGCGTCACCCTGCGCATGACCACCGCCCCGGTGCACCGGACGTGGACCGAGCTGGTTCCCATGGTGCAGTCCGGTCGCCTCCGCACCGACGGGATCTTCACCCACGAGTTCGCCCTGGCCGACGCGGCGGACGCCTATGCGGCGGTGGCGGCCCGCAGCGCCGGGTGCGTGAAGGCGCTGCTTCGCCCCTGACCGATCGGGTCTAGACACTCCGCCATCGGGGCCGCGTCGGGGCGTACAGTTCGGGGCGACGACATCCGACGGCCCACCGATCGTCCCCGCCGCGTCATCCCGGACCCGGGGTGCCCGCCCCGGGGCGGCACGGGGGTGACCAGTGAGGACGGTGCCCGTGCTCCGAGGCCCGCAGACCGAGGGGGACCGAGCGGCTGGTGCCGATGCCGTCGTGCCCGACGCCCGCCGCCTGGTGATGGACGACATCCGGGCGCTCCTCTGGTCGGGGAAGGTCCTCCACGACGCCATCCGGTCCGACCGGGACGTACTGCTGACCGGACTCGACCTCCTGGCCACGGACCTCCCGATGGTCGAGGTTCTGCGGATCACCGAGGCCGGAGCCCGGCGCCAGCACCTGAGCGCCCGGTTGCAGGAGTTCGAAGCGTGCCGCCACCGGCTGCGGCTGTCCATCGCCGCGGCCGGCACCGAGGAGGACATGACCGTCGCCGAGATCGGGCGGGCGCTGGAGGTGTCCCGTCAGCTCGCCGGCCGCTACCTGAAAGAGGCCAACCAGCGTCCGTGACCCCGGGATCCGGGGTGCCGCCGGGCCGGTGACGGTGCATCGGCACGGCGACCGCCGGGGGTCGGACCGGGTGCCCGAGGTAAACGAACGGGGAACTTCTGGCTCCATCGGGCAAACACCCACGTCGTGGGTAATCTCTCGGTGACATGTCGTCACCCACCCTGGATCTCCCAGCCATCGACCAGAAGGTCATCCAGCTCTTCGCCCTCGTGTCCGAGGCGCTGTCCCGCGCCACCCACGCCCTGCTCAGCGGGGACGCCGGCCTGGGACAGTCGGTGATCGACGGGGACCAGGCCGTGGACGCCCTGACCGCCGAGGTCGAACTGCTGATCTGGGAGGAGCTCCAGGAGCGACCGGTGCAGGGCGACGAGCTCCGCTACCTGGTGGGCCTGCTCCTGATCATCCCGGAGCTCGAGCGCAGTGCCGACCTGGCCGAACACGTGGCCCAGCGGGCCGTCGAGCACCTGGGCGTGGCGATGAGCCCGAGGAGCCGGGGGATCATCCAGCTGATGACCGAGGTGGCCAACCAGATGTGGCAGCAGGCCGCCGACGCCTTCGGCGAACGGGACCGGGTCGCCGACCGGCTGGCCACGGCCGACCGGGAGATGGACATCCTGCACGGCCGCCTCACCGAGGAGGTCGGTACCGAGGAGATGCCGGTGGCCATCGCCGCCCAGGTGACCCTGCTGGCCCGGTTCTACGAGCGCCTCGGCGACCATGCCGTCAATCTGGCGCGGCGTATCGAGCTCCTGGCCGACGCCCGGACCTGACCGGCCGTCGCTGCGGGGACGTTCGAGGTCGCCGACAATAGTAAAGTAGTGACTTGACTATTGTCCCTCCGTCGTCGATGATCGGGTACGTGCCCCACCCGACGATTGATCTCGACCGCACCTTCCAGGCCCTGGCCGACCGGAGCCGGCGGACCATGGTCGAGCGGCTCACCCGGGGCCCGGCCTCGGTGAGTGAGCTGGCCCGGCCCCTGGACATGTCGCTGGCCGCGGTGGTCCAGCACGTGCAGGTGCTCGAGGCGTGCGGCGTGGTCAGCACCCGGAAGGTGGGGAGGACCCGCATGTGCCGGATCGAGCCGGCGTCCATCACCGCGGCCGAGCGGTGGATGGCCGACCGACGCCGGGGCTGGGAGGTCCGACTCGACCGACTCCATGAGTTCCTGAAGGAAGGCACCACGACCACCGGGGAGCGGCCATGACCAGGGGCACCACGTCCCACGACACCTTCGTCGTCGAGCGCACGTACGACGCGCCGGTCGACCGGGTCTTCGGCGCCTGGGCGGATCCCGGGGCCAAGGCGCGCTGGTTCGCCGGCTCGGCCGGGGCACTGGGGACCACCTACGAGCTCGATTTCCGGGTCGGCGGCCACGAGCGGAACCGAGGCGGGCCCCCCGGGGGACCCCTCTACACCTACGACGCCGAATACCGGGACATCGTCCCCGGCCGGCGCATCGTCACCACCTACGTGATGCACGCCGACGGGGTCCCGATCTCGGCGTCGGTGGCCACCGTGGAGTTCCACCCGGTGGGAGGGTCGACCCGGATGGTCCTCACCGAGCAGGGGGTCTTCCTCGACGGCCACGACAACGTGGCCCAGCGGGAGGAGGGGACCCGGGCCTTCCTGGAGTCGTTGGCCACCGCCCTGGCCACCGCTCCCCCCGGGACTCGTTGACAGCCGTCCTCCGTGCCGGTTAGCAATGCCGGATGACCACCACGCGTGCCATCGTCACCGGCTGTTCCACCGGGATCGGCCGGGCCACCGCCCTCGAGCTGACCGCCCGGGGCTACGACGTGGTGGCCACCGCCCGCCGGCCCGCCTCCATCGCCGACCTGGCCGTGGCCCGGACCGTCGAGCTCGACGTGGACTCCGACGAGTCGGTGGCCGCCGCCCGTGAGGCGGTGGGCCCGGTCGACGTCATGGTCAACAACGCCGGGTTCGGCATCGAGGGACCGGTCGAGGAGGTCCCGCTGGCGGACGCCCGGCGGGCGTTCGAGACCAACTTCTTCGGGGCGGCCCGGATGATCCAGGCCTTCGCCCCGGCCATGCGCGAGCAGGGCTCGGGCACCATCGTCAACGTCACCTCGGTGGCCGGCGTGGTCGCCGGTCCGTTCTCGGGCTTCTACGCCGCCACCAAGTTCGCCCTCGAGGCGCTGTCGGAGGCGCTGCACCTGGAGATCGGGCACTTCGGTGTCCAGGTCCTGGTGGTCGAGCCCGGCGCCATCGAGACCGAGTTCGGCGCCAACCTGGTCGAGCACCGCCCCCGCTCCGGCCCCTACGGGCCGCTGGCCGAGCAGTGGGAGACGGCCTTCGCCAAGCTGGGTGGGGGCGAGCCCGCACCGGGCCCGGAACTGGTGGCCACGGCCATCGCCGACGCCATCGGACGGGAGGGCCAGGGGCTGCGGGTGCCGGTCGGCGCCGATGCCGACCTGGTCACCTCGGCCCGGCAGGCCAGCAGCTACGACGACTTCGAGGCGACCATGCGCCAGGTGCTCCAGCTCGACTGGTAGCGCCGGCCCGGTCGGGCCCCCGGTCAGGAGACCCGGTCGACCCCCGGGTCAGACGATGGGGGCCATCCCGAGCAGCGCCCGCCACTCGTTGGTGTCGTTGGTGCGGGGGAACGGGTCGTCAGGCACCGCCAACCCCAGGCGGTCGCACAGGGGCCCCCAGCCGTCGGACGGCGTCCACTCCAGCAGCCGATGGGCGGGGATGGCCCGGCGCACCGTGTCGTTGTGCCGCTCGAACGCCGCCGTCATGGCCTCGGAGTCGTCGAACGCGCAGCAGAACCGCTGCTCCAGGAGGCGGTGCATCGTCTCGAACCACGTCCGGAGCTCGGGCGGGGCGTCCTCGTACAGGTGGAAGATGGTGTTCGACGCGCTCCGGTACCACTGCCCCGGGTCCCGTACCGACAGGACCACCAGGGCGTCGGGGTGGGCGATGGACAGCTCGGGCCAGAACGCCGCGCCCGGCCAGTCGACGATGGCCGCGTAGCCCGTGGCCATGGTCGTCCAGTCGACGGGCCCCCCGTCGACGGCCGTGGTCCACCGGGGGATCTCCCCGGGGTCGGTGAACATCTCGTACATGTGGTGGCACGGGGCCCCCAGGAGCTGCTCCAGGGCCAGCTTGAGCGATGTGGTGCCCGTGCGACCGACCCCGGCACCCACGACGGCGAGCGTCATGTGCCTAGACGTCGGTACGGGGGGACAGGAGACCCATGGTCCTGTCATCGTCACCTGGTGACGGAATCTGAACCCCGGCGACCTCCGCCTGGTCCCGCGACGGCCGGCCGGGACGGAGGGCCGGGAGTGGGGGTCACCCGAGGGCCGCCACGAACTCCTCCCGGATGCCCTCCCACCAGCGCCGCCGGCGGTCGAAGCGCTCCATGCCCCCCATCTCCCCGAGCATCCGGACGAAGCCGGGGTCACCGGCGGCGGCCCGACGCTCCACGAACCGCCCCCCGTGGGCCATGGCGTGGTCGAGGCACCCGAGCAGTGCGGTGCGCCCGCCCCCGTCGAGCCCGTAGGTGTCGGCCACCAGGCGCAGGCGACGGGGGCCGTCCGGATCGGTCCACCCGAGGCGTCCGGCGCTCACCGGGTCGTCCACCGGCACGCACATGCGGGCGAAGGCGGCCACGTCGTGGACGGGGCGGCCCGGGGCGGCGAAGTCGAAGTCGAGCAGGCCCACGGCGGCGCCGTCCTCGAACACCACGTTCTCCAGGCAGACGTCGTTGTGGCAGACCACCGGGCCGCCCGCCGGGTCGGCCAGCTCGGTGCTCCACGTGGTCAGGTGGTCCGAGACCAGGGCAGACGCCCGGTGGAACCGGAGCAGGAGACGGGTCACCGAGGCCAGGGCGGCGTCGGTCCGGGCCCAGTCCGGGAACGGGGGGACCGGGACGTCGCCCTCCCGGTAGACCAGCCGCTCGCGCCCGTCGTCCCCGATGCCGAGGGGCACCGACGCGCCGTCGAACCCGGTGTCGTGGAGCGCGCCCAGGAAGCGGTGCACCGAGGCCGAGTGCGGGTTCGACGGACGCAGGACCGAATTCCCCAACCGGGTCACCCGGCCGGCGTTGGCCACCCCTCCCGCCAGGATCTCCTCCACCCTCCCAGTCTGGCCCACACGTCGGTCCGGCCCACTCGTCAGTACGGCCGACACGTCAGTCCGGCCCGGCGTCCCCGGTCCGGTCGGTGGGCACCGTCGTGGCCTTCCCGGGCGGCGCGGACCGACGGTACGGACGCCCCGGCCTCGGCCGTGTCAGGCTGGGCCCATGGTGGATCCGGCCCGGGCCCCCCGGAAGCGGGGACGATGAGCGTGCGGTGGGTGCAGCGGGCCGCCTGGGTACTGGTGGGGATCGGGGTGGTGGTCGCCGCCCTGTCGGTCGGCGGCGTGGCCCACCCGATGGGTGAGGGGTCCGCCTCGGGCATCGCCGCCTACCACTCCGACCACGGCCGGGTGGTGCTCGGCTTCGCGTTGGCGATGTCCGGGGCGGCGGTGCTGGTCGTGACCGAGGCGTTCCGGGGCCGGGCCCGCCGGCATCCGGCGCGGGGACGGGACGATGTCGCCACCGGTGGCCCGGGCGGTGCGGCCCGGTGAACCAGGGGACGAGGCGCTTCCTGGCCGAGCAGCTGTCCCAGGCCCGACTGCGCCCGCCGCTGGTGCCGGTGGTCGACTGGCGCCGCGGGGTCCTCGCCTCCTACGGGGGTGCGATCGCCGCGCTGGTGGCGGCCGGGGAGCTGACCGAGGACGAGGCGGCCGACTGGCGGCAGCGGATGGACGAGGCCCTCGGACTGGAGCCGTCCGACCTCCCGCCCCCCGGCCCCCACGAGGCGCGCTTCAGGTACCTCGGGGAGGGCGAGCCCCCCCGGCCCCCCGATCCGTTCCCCCCGGCCCGCTTCCTGGGGCTGCACCCGGTGTCCCAGCCCGACCGCCCTCTGCCCTACGGGGGCCGGGTCCAGATCCTCGGGGTCGAGCGCTACGACTCACGGGTGGCGGTGAGCTGGCGTCTGGCCCCGCTGCCCGACCCGGTCGAGGAGCACCGTCTGGCCATCGCCGCGCACGACCGGGACACCGAGGGCCTGCCCGAGGAGGAGCGCACCATCCTGCGGGACCTGCTCGTGCACCGACTGGTCAGCCGGGGCGCCACCGAGGTCGGGCTGGCCGACGACGTCGGGACGGCGTACCGCGGCATGGGCGGGGGGAGCAGCGGGGGAGGCGACGAGAAGGTCGGCCGGACCAACTTCGTCCCGGCGGTGCCCGACACCGCCTCGGTGCTGACCGTCACCTGGGAGCAGGAGGAGTTCGTCGTCCCCCTGACGTGAGCCCGGGGGTCGCCCGGCGGCTCAGCAGGGCCGGGACGGGCTCTCGACGGTCTCCGTCAGCAGGCGACCGACGAGGTCCCACCCGACCTGGTCGGGGCGCCGGTAGCGGATGCAGCCCTTGCCGACGCTGAGCCCGCCGAACTCGTGGCGGTGGGCGTCGAGCACGTCCTGCTTGGCCACGTAGAGGGACAGGTAGCGGGCCTGGCGGCCGAAGGCCACCTCGGTCTCGCCGTCCAACTGGTAGGTGGGCATGCCGTAGGCCATGACCTCGTCGTACCCGGGCAGGCGCTCCCGGCACAGGTCCCTCAGGCACTCGACCACCGGGAGCCACGGTCCGTCGACTCCGGTCAGGTACTCGTCCACGGTGACGGCCGAACTCTGCATGGTGGTGCGTCCTCTCCGCGCCTCCGGGGGATCCGGACCCAGTCTGCCCCGCCACCGGTCGCCCCGCTCCTCGGGCAGGGGTGACCGGG
>Ga0302196_10003640_pt1 | contig 14111 bp, 13 predicted proteins | sample II_Bog_N1_3_FD_198794 | JGI IMG/M metagenome (GOLD analysis project Ga0302196, IMG submission 198794) | Peat permafrost microbial communities from Stordalen Mire near Abisko, Sweden - II_Bog_N1_3 | ecosystem: Environmental > Terrestrial > Soil > Wetlands > Peat | place: Sweden: Abisko...
GGCCTCCGCGAGGTCCGGCGGGTGACACGTGGCCCCGTGGTGATCCTGACCTGCGACCCGAGCCTGGTGCACCGCTTCTGGTTGCACGAGTATGCGCCCGGAGTGATCGACGCCGAAGCCAGGCGCTACCCGTCCCTCGCGGCGCTCGCCGACGGGCTGGCCGGCACCACCCACGTCGTGCCCGTTCCGGTGCCCCTCGACTGCGTCGACGGGTTCAACGAGGCGTACTACGGGCGGCCGGAGGCGCTGTTGGACCCGCTCGCCCGGCTGTCGTGCTCGGCATGGAGCTTCGTCGACGAGCGGGCGCACCAGCGCTTCGCCGAGCACCTGGGAGGTGACCTCGAGCGCGGCAGATGGGACGATCGCTTCGGACCGTTGCGCTCCCAACCGACCTTCGACGGATCGCTGGTGCTCGTCGTCTCCGAGCCGTGACGGAGGCCGGGTACGGCCCTGGCGCACCTGGCGCACCCGGAGTTCCGGGGGCTCCTCCGCCCACCCTCGGCCGGCGAGATGCTGCTGCTAGGGTGCTGCGCTTCGCCGCAGCGTCGGTTCGAGAGGGGATACGCACACATGACCACCGGGTCCGAAGGACACACGCTCACCTCGACGGGTCGGCCTTCGGCCCTCACCGGTCGTGTCCGCCTGCTGGGCCTGGTCGGGGTGGTCGTGCTGGCCGCCCTCGTCGTCCCGGCCGCCGCCGGGGCGACCACCCCCGCCACGACGTCCGCCATCCAGTCGGTGGCGGTGGCCGCGTCCCTGGCACCCCCGGCTGCCGTCAGCGCCCACCATCCGTCGGCCGACGCCCGCCTTCCCCGTACGGTCACCGCCTCGTGCACCTTCAACGGCCAGACCACCATCGTCCCGAACGTGTCGCCGGGCTCGTCGATCGCCATCTCGTGCTCGGGCTGGTCCGCCGGTGACCTCGTCTACGCCAGCGTGGCCAGCCCACTGTTCGCATCGTCGAACTCGCCCGACGACATCGACCCCACGGTGCAGACCTTCAACGCCGACGGGTCCGGCAACCTGAGCGGGACCTTCATCGTCCCCAACCCCTTCTCGGCCCCCGACCCCGCCGCCGTCTGCCCGCCCACCGCCGCCCAGGTGGCCCAGGGCTACCTGCGCTGCTTCATCGCCATGGCTGACAACGGCGGCTCGAATGCGGCCGTGGTAGCCCTCGACTACGCGACCACGCCGGCACCACCGGTCCCTGCCGCCCCCACCGCGGTCGGCATCGCCGCCACGCCTGACGGCGGCGGCTACTGGGTGGCATGGTCGAACGGCAACGTCACCCCGCACGGTGACGCCCAGAGCTACGGCAACGCCGCGAGCCTGACGCTCACCCAGCCCATCAACCACATCGTCGGGACCACCGACGGAAAGGGCTACTGGCTCGTCGCCGCCGACGGCGGCACCTTCGCCTACGGGGACGCCGGCTTCTTCGGATCGATGGGTGGGATCCCCCTCAACAAGCCGGTGGTGGACATCGCCCCCACCGCCAACAACCAGGGCTACTGGCTGGTGGCCGCCGACGGGGGCATCTTCGCCTTCGGGAACGCCGCCTTCCAGGGATCGATGGGGTCCACCCACCTCAACCAGCCCGTGGTCGGGATCTCGGGTGACACCTTCACCGGTGGCTACTGGATGGTCGCCGCCGACGGCGGCATCTTCGCCTTCAACGCGCCGTTCTTCGGCTCCACCGGGTCGCTGCAGCTCAATCAGCCGGTCAACGGCATGGCCGCCACGCCCGACGCCAAGGGGTACTGGTTCGTGGCCGCCGATGGTGGCCTCTTCGCCTTCGGCGATGCCGGCTTCCACGGCTCGATGGGCGGCACGCCGCTCAACAAGCCCATCGTCGGCATGGCCCCTGACCTGGCCACCGGCGGCTACTGGATGCTTGGGAGCGACGGCGGCGTCTTCGCCTTCGGCGCCCCGTTCTACGGGGCCGGCTGAGCTCGGGCCGCTCCGGTAGGCCCCGCCGGGGCCCCCACGTGCCGTCGTCCGCTGCCCCGGTCAACGGGTCGGTGCACGCCGCTGGCGGGTCCCCCGGCCCGCCCGGAGAGGGCAGGGCGGTGGGATCGGTGCTTCCATCCGCGCCATGATGGACGGGAGTCCGATGCCCGACACCGTCGACAATCTGATCCTCGATCTCCTCGAATGGCTGGGATCCGACCCGCGCCCCTACGGCGAGGTGATGGACGCATGGCGGACCTCGTGCCCGCGACTGCCCGTGTGGGAGGACGCCAACGACCGGGGCTTCGTCGAACGGCACCGGGTGGCCGGCGTCGGCCCGTCCGTCTCGGTCTCGGCGGTCGGCGCCGAATTCCTCAGGATGCACCGGAGCGGAGCCCTCTCCCCGGCCTGAGCTCGGCTCCGGGTGGGACGACCGCGCCGCCGGCGCCGGCGTGCCACCCCCTCGCCGGGTCGGGGCCCTCCGTTGTGCCCCGGGGCGTGGCACCGGTCCCTCGCGTAGCCTCTGGCTCATGAGGCACCAGGTGGTCGATGCCCGGGGGACGAGGATCCACTGCGTGGAGGAGGGCACGGGTCCGCTGGTGCTGCTCGTCCACGGATTCCCCGAGTCGTGGTACTCGTGGCGACGCCAGCTGCCGGTGATCGCCGACGCCGGATTCCGGGCGGTGGCGATCGACGTCCGGGGGTACGGGAGGTCGTCGGCCCCGCTCGAGGTCGAGGCCTACGGGATGCTCGAGCACGTGAGCGACAACGTCGCGGTGGTGGAGGCGCTGACCGGCCCGGGGTCGTCGGCGATCGTCATCGGCCACGACTGGGGTGCGCCGATCGCCGCCCACTCGGCCCTGCTGCGTCCCGACGTCTTCGCCGGGGTCGCCATGCTCAGCGTGCCCTACAGCCCCCCGGGTGGCCGGCGACCCACCGATGCCTTCGCCGAGCTGGGACGGCTGGCCGGCCCGGACGAGGAGTTCTACATCAACTACTTCCAGGAGCCCGGGCGGGCCGAGCGCGAGATCGAGCTCGACGTGCGGTCGTGGCTGCTCGGCTTCTACCTGGCAGCCTCGGCCGACGGGGTCAGGTCGGCGTCCGCCGGAGGGTCCATCGCCACCGTGGCCCGCGGCACCCTGCTGCGGGACCGCTTCCCCGTCACCGACGTGCTCCCCGATTGGCTCACCGAGGACGACCTCGGGTTCTACGTCGAGGAGTTCGAGCGGACCGGCTTCCGGGGCCCCCTCAACCGCTACCGCAGCGTCGACCGCGACTGGCACGACCTCCAGGTGTGGAAGGACGCCCCGATCCGCGTGCCCTCGCTGTTCATCGGCGGGGAGCTCGACGGTCCGACCCTCTGGGGGGGCAGGGCCATCGCCCGGTTCCCGGACACCCTGCCGGACCTCCGGGGCAGCCACATCGTCCCCGGCTGCGGTCACTGGGTCCAACAGGAGGGGGCCGACGAGGTCAACCGGCTCCTCGTGGACTGGCTGACGTCGCTGTAGGCGACGCACCGGAACCGCTCGTCCCGGCGGAACGCGAACCCTCCCGCCACGAGGGAGGGCCCCCCGGCCGCGCGGGTCGCCGCCGTCCCCTGAGCGCCCGGCGCCGTGACCCTCAGTCCGGCAGCAACGGCTCGGGCGGCCCGTCACCCCGGACCCGCCCGTCCCAGGGCCCGTCGCCGGTCCCGAGGTCGGCCCCCGGCTCGCCCCGTGCCTCGAACCACACCCACCAGACCGGGTCGAGCTGCTGCAGGCTCGGTCCCAGGCGCACCGCCACCCGGTACCAGGCGACGGCCTCCCCGTCCCCGGGCTGGTGGCGCCGGGCCTCGACCGACCGGTCGCCGTGGGCCACCCGGAGGAGCCGCCGGGCCACGTCGACCCCGTGCGCCTCGAAGGCGCGCGTCTCGGCCGCCTCGGAGCTGGTCGACCGCTCGAGCACTGCGGCGGTCCGGCCGACCACCGGCAGGAGGTCGACCACCAGGGCGGCGTTGGCGGCGATGCGTCGGTCCGACCAGCCCAGCTGCCGACCGCACCCGCAGGGGCACGCCTTCACGACAGACCGCCCCGCCGGACCTTGCCGCTCGGGGTGCGGGGGAGGGACGCCACCAGGACCAGCTCCCGGGGGGCCGACCACGGGGCCAGCTCGCCGGCGACCACCTCGCGGAGCTCGTCGAGGGTGGGGGGATGGTCGGCGTCGACCGGCACCACCCACGCCACCACCCGCTCGCCCCACTCCCGGTCGGGGCGCTTCCACACGCACACCTCGGCCACGCCGGGGTGCCGGGCGATGACCTGCTCGACGGCCACCGGCCAGACCTTCTCGGCCCCGGTCACCACCACCTCGGCGATCCGCCCGAGGACCGAGAGGGTCCCGTCGGCCCCGAGCGCCCCGGCGTCCCCGGTGGGCAGCCACCCACCGTCGAGGAACGGGACGGTGCCGTCGCGGTAGGCGCGCAGCAACATGGGTCCCCGCACCAGCACCTCACCCTCGCCCCCCAGGGTGCCGTCCCCGATCCGGAGCTCGACACCGTCCAGGGGCCGGCCGTCGTAGACGACCCCGGAGCCGGTCTCCGTCATGCCGTAGGTGGTGACCACGTTGGCGGGCAGCCGCTCGGGTGGGGCGGCACCCCCGAGCAGCACCGTGCGGAAGCCGGTGGCGTCGGTCCGGTGCAGGGCGGTGGCCACCAGGGACACCCGCGTGGCCCCCGCCCGGCCCTCGGCCTCCACCCGACCGGGATCGAACCGCTCGAGCACCGTGCACGGGGTGCCGGTGAGGAGGGACTTCGTCACCACCGAGAGGCCGCCGATGTGGGCGAGGGGGAGGCAGGCCACCCAGCGGTCGGTGGCGGGGTCGACCCCCAGGCGCCGCGAGCCGGCCTCGGCGGAGGCCCGGACGGCCCGGTGGGTGAGGACGACCCCCTTGGGCGCACCGGTGGTGCCACTGGTGGCCACCACCAGGGCGTCGCCGGCCTCGGCGGGGAGCCCGCCGTCGAGCGGGCGCTCGCCGTCGGCGTCGTGCACCCGGGTGGGGCGGAGGGCTGCCACCAGCCGTTCGACGGCCGGACGGGGGAGGCGGGGGTCGACCGGAAGGACGGCGTCACCCCGCGCCCAGGTCCCGGTCAGGGCGTCGACGAAGGCGCGACCGGCGGGGAGATCGAGCGCCACGAGTTCGGCCATGCGAGTAGCGTAGGCGACCGTACGAGTGGTGACTCTAGGAGTGAATGGTCGAATGGTTGCACCGGGTGACGGACAGGTCGGAGACGCGAGCGGGGCGCAGGCCCCCCGGACGGTGATCACCGGACCGCCGGTCGACCCGGTCGAGCGGTTCCGGGACCTTCCCCTCCCGGCGTGGGAGCGCCGGGGCGACTACCGAGACATCCACCTCGACGTGGCCGACGGCATCGCCAAGCTGACCATCGCCCGCCCGGAGGTCCGCAACGCCTTCCGGCCCCAAACGCTCTTCGAGCTGGCCGACGCCTTCAACGTGGCCCGGGACGACCCGTCGGTCGGGGTGGTCGTCCTCACCGGCGAGGGGCCCGACGCCTTCTGTTCGGGCGGCGACCAGAAGATCCGCGGCGACGACGGCTACCTGGGTGACGACGACGTGGCCCGGCAGGGGATCGGGCGGCTCAACGTCCTCGACCTCCAGATCCAGATCCGGCGCCTGCCCAAGCCGGTGGTGGCCATGGTGGCCGGCTACGCCATCGGCGGGGGGCACATCCTCCACCTGGTCTGCGACCTCACCATCGCCGCCGACAACGCCCGCTTCGGGCAGACGGGACCCAAGGTGGGCAGCTTCGACGGCGGTTACGGCGCCAGCCTGCTGGCGAGGACCATCGGCCTCAAGCGGGCCAAGGAGGTGTGGTTCCTCTGCCGCCAGTACGACGCCGACACCGCCCTCGACTGGGGCCTGGTCAACGAGGTGGTGCCCCTGGCCGACCTCGAGCGCGAGACGGTGGCCTGGTGCCGCCAGATGCTGTCGCTGTCGCCACTGGCCCTGCGCATGCTGAAGGGCGGGCTGCACGCCGCCGATGACGGCCTGGCCGGCCTCCAGCAGTTCGCCGGCGACGCCACCATGCTCTTCTACATGAGCGAGGAGGGGCAGGAGGGCCGCAACGCCTTCCAGGAGCACCGGCCGCCCGACTTCGGCCGGTTCCCCCGCCGCCCGTGACCGCCCCTGCGGCCCCGCCCACCCCGGGCCCGGTCAAGCGGTGGGTGCTGGGTGCCCGTCCGAGGACACTGCCGGCCGCGGTCGTCCCGGTCCTGGTGGGCACGGCCGCCGCCCACCCCCGCTACGGGAGCGGCTTCCCGGCGGTCTCCCTGGTGTGGCTCCGGGCGGTCGCCGCCCTGGTGGTGGCCCTGGCCATCCAGGTCGGCACCAACTACGCCAACGACTACTCCGACGGCATCCGGGGCACCGACGACGCCCGGGTCGGCCCGGTCCGTCTGGTGGCCACCGGCCTGGCCGCCCCCGGCTCGGTCAAGCGGGCCGCCCTCCTGGCCTTCGGGGTGGCCGGCCTGGTGGGGCTGTGGCTGGCGGCGGTGACGTCGTGGTGGGTGCTGCTGGTGGGCGCCGCCTGCCTGGCGGCCGGGTGGTTCTACACCGGCGGTCCCCGTCCCTACGGCTACGCCGGGTTCGGTGAGCTCTTCGTCTTCGTCTTCTTCGGTCTGGTGGCCACCGAGGGCACCTACTACGTGCAGACCGACCGGTTCGGCCGTGGCGTGGTGCTCTACGCCGCGGTGGCGGTGGGGCTGCTGGCCACCGCCCTCCTGCTGGCCAACAACCTCCGCGACATCGACACCGACCGCCAGTCCGGGAAGCGGACCCTGGCCGCCCGGATCGGGCGGGGCCCGGCCGGCTGGTGCTATATGGCGGCGGTGGGGGTACCGTTCGCCCTGGTCGCCGTCTGGGCCGTCCTGGCGCTGACCGGCACGGTGGCCGGCCACCAGCCGGGGGTGACCCTGCTGCCGCTGCTGGCCCTGCCACTGGCGGTGGCGCCGATCCGGGTGGTGCGGAGCGATGCCGCCGGCCGGGCGCTGCTGCCGGTGCTGGCGGCCACCGGCCGGCTCCAGCTGGTGTTCGGCGTGCTCCTGTCGGTGGCGCTGTGCTGGTGGATCTGGTGAGCCGCTCAGCGGCCGGTCACCGGGGCGCCCAGATGGGCGTGGATCAGCTCGGCCACCCGCTCGGGGTACTGGAGCTGCGGCGAGTGCCCGGCCTTCGGCACCACCACATGGGTGGCGTTCACCCCGATGGTGGCGGCCATGCGCCGGCCCGTCTCGGTGAAGCGGTCGTCGTACTCGCCGGTGAGGAGCAGTACCGGCATCCGGAGCCAGTCGAGGCGGTCCCACAGCGGCAGCTGGGTGCCGGTGCCGGCCAGCCGCAGGCTCGAGGCCAGGCCCGGCCCGGTGTTGCGCCGCCGCTCGTCGAAGCCGTTGGCCTCGGGGGGGATGTCGGCGAACATCGGGTTGTCGAGCCATCGCCGGAGGAAGGCATCGAGACGGGCCTGGCGCACCTCCCGGAGGCCGGCCGCGTCGTCCAGGTGGGCGGGCGGGTCGAGCTCGAAGGCGAGCACCTCGTCACTGGCCCGGCGTGCCTCGCGGTCGCCCGGGCGCTCCATGCCCGCGGTGCCGGAGATGAGGACCAGCGAGGTGACCAGGTCCGGCCGGGCCAGGGCCAGGTGGAGGCAGAAGCGGGCGCCCATGGAGTAGCCCACGTAGGCGCCCCGGCCCCCGGCCGCCCCCAGCAGGTGGGCGCCCTCGGTCAGGTCGGCGGCGATGTGCGACGAGCCGGCATGGCCGGGCATGTCCACCAGCACCACCTGGTGGTCGGTGGCCAGGCGCTCCTCCATCGAGTTCCAGAGCCGACCGGTCTGGGTGAAGCCGTGGGCGAGGACGACCCGGGGGCCGCGGCCGACCACCTCGGTGTGCAGCGACGCGATGGGCCGGCCGCTCGAGGCTGGCTCCATGTGTCCCGGGATCGGTGTCATGACGGAAGGCGGCAACGGCTGTGAGCGTAGCGAGCGGGCCGCCGGGGACCGGGGATGGTGCCCTCCAGGCCGCCTTTGCCGCCACCCTGGTCGACGAGTGGGCCCGCGGCGGCCTGGCCCACGCGGTGGTCTGCCCCGGGTCGCGCTCCACCCCCTTGGCCGTCGCCCTCGCCGACCACGGGGGGATCGAGGTCCACGTGCGACTGGACGAGCGCTCGGCGGCCTTCACCGCCCTCGGGATCGGCCTGGCCTCGGGTGTGCCGGCGGTCGTCCTGACCACCAGCGGCACCGCGGCCGCCGAGCTCCACGCCGCGGTGGTCGAGGCCGACCTGGCGCGGGTGCCGCTCCTGGCGGTGACCGCCGACCGTCCCCCCGAGCTCCGGGGGGTGGGCGCCCCCCAGACCATCGACCAGCACGGCCTGTTCGGCGGGGCCGTCCGGTGGTTCGCCGACCCGGGGGTGGCCGACGACGCCAACCGGGGCGCGTGGCGGTCGCTGGCAGCGCGGGCGCTGGCCGAGGCGACGGTCGGGCCGTCGGGCCCGGGCCCCGTCCACCTGAACCTGCCGTTCCGCGAGCCGCTGCTCGGGGACCCGGGGTTGGGGCAGGTCCCCGTCGGCCGTCCCCACCTGGCGCCGTGGCACCGGGTGGTGGCCCCTACCGCCGCCGCCCCGGCCGACGTGGTGGACCGGGTGGCGACGGCCGGCGCTGCCGGGGCCCGCGGCGTGGTGGTGGTGGGCGCCGGTGGCGGCGACCACGGACCGGTCGGCGCCCTGGCCGACGCCCTGGGCTGGCCGGTGCTCGCCGACCCCCGGTCGGGACTGCGGACGGTGCCGGGCGGCGTGGTGGCGGCCGCCGACGGGATCCTCCGGTCGGAGCGGTTCGCCGCCGCCCACCTGCCGGAGGTGGTGCTGCGCCTGGGGGGACCGTGGGTGTCGAAGGTGGTGACCTCCTTCCTGACGGGAGCGGCGGCCGCCGGGGCGGAGACCGTGCTGGTCGACCCGTGGTGGCGGTGGGCCGATCCCGACCGGACGGCCACGACGTTGGTGCGGGCCGACCCCGACGCCTTCTGCCTGGCGGTGGTCGACCGGCTGGCCGACCGGGCGGGCGGGGACGGGGAGCCGGGGCCGGACCCGGCCTGGCTGCGCGGGTGGCTCGACGCCGAGGAGGCGGCCGGGCACGCCGTCGACGCCGCCCTCGTCTCCGGACCCGACGGCTGGTCGGAGCCCGCCCTGGCCCGTCGCCTGGTCGCCCAGCTGCCCGACGGGACGGATCTGGTGGTGTCGTCGTCGATGCCGATCCGGGACGTCGAGGCCTTCGGTGCCGCCCGGCCCGGCCACGCCAGGGTGCTGGCCAACCGCGGCGCCAACGGCATCGACGGGGTGGTGTCGACAGCGTTGGGGGTGGCGATGGCGGGGCGCACGCCGACGGTGGCGCTCGTCGGCGATCTGGCCTTCCTCCACGACTGCTCGGCCCTGGTGGGGGGCCCGGGCGCCGACGTCCCGTGCACGGTGGTGGTGGCCGACAACGGGGGAGGGGGGATCTTCTCGTTCCTCCCGCCGGCCGAGGCGCTGGAGCCCGGCACGTTCGAGACCCTGTTCGGGACGCCACCGGCCCCCGACGTGGCGTCGGTGGCGGCCGGGTTCGGGCTCCCGGTGGCCGATGTCGGGCCCGGTGAGGGTTGGGGTGCCGTCTCCGAGGCGGTGCGGCGGGGCCTGGAGGGCCCCGGCCTGTCGGTGGTCCGGGTCCGCCTGCCCGACCGGGCCGAGAACGTGGCCGTCCACCGGCGGGTGCACCGGGCGGTGGTCGACGCCGTCGACGCGCTGGGCTGAGGGGGACCGTGGGCCGTGACGGCCCTCCGCGGCGTCGGTCGCTACCATCGCGGCAAGGGGGTGGGCACATGGCCACGGCACGGAACGGCGACGTCGAGCTCTCCTACGAGTCGTTCGGCGACCCGGGGCTCCCGACGCTGCTGTTGGTCAACGGCCTCGGCTCCCAGTCGACCAACTACGAAGGGGCGTGGTGCCGGCTCTTCGCCGCCGAGGGGTTCCGGGTGGTCCGGTTCGACAACCGGGACGTCGGGCTGTCGTCGAAGCTCGACGGGGTCGAGTACTCGCTCGGTGACATGGCCGACGACGCGGTCGCCGTGCTCGACGCCCTGGAGGTGGAGCGGGCCCACGCGATGGGGTGCTCGCTGGGCGGGATGATCGTCCAGCGCCTGGCCATCGACCACCCCGACCGGCTACTGACGATGACCTCGGTGATGTCGCGCACCGGCGAGCCGGGCTACGGCGACAGCTCCGAGGAGGCCCTCGCCTTCCTGACCACCCCTCCGCCCGACGGGCGCACCGCCTACGTCGACCGCCAGGTGGCCGCCCTCCACGTCTACGGGTCCAAGCCCGAGTGGCTGGACGACGACGCCATCCGGGCGCGGGCGGGTGCCGCCTACGACCGGTGCTTCTGCCCGGAGGGGATCCGTCGCCAGATGCTGGCCGCCCTCCGCGACGGCTCGCGGACCGAGCAGCTCCGCGGGCTCGACCTCCCCACGCTGGTGCTCCACGGGAGCCGGGACACCCTCATCGACCCGAGCGGCGGGCGACGGACCGCCGAGGTGGTCCCCGGGGCACGGTACGTGGAGATCGAGGGCATGGGCCATGACTACCCGCCACCGGTGTGGCCGACGTGGGTGGAGGCGTGGTCGTCGTTCGCGCACGCCCACGCCGGGGGGTGAGGCGCCGGGTCCGGGTCCCGGCCCGCGGGGACACCCTGCAGTACCCTGGGCGCCGGCGGCGATCCCCGGTCAGGCCCCTCGGGGCCCGGGTGCGGCGAGAGGAGTGGCGATGACCGATGCTTCGGCCCCGGTGGAGACGACGGCCCCGGTGGAGACCGGCACCCCGGCGGCGACGGGTACCCCGGTACCGCAGGACGGCGGCGCGCCCGCACCCGACGCCGAGGAGGGTCGGAGCCCGATCCGGAAGGCGATCCTCACCGTCGTGATCGTCCTCGTCGGGGTCGGCCTCGTCCTCGTCATCATCTACTTCGACCCGGTCCGGCACTGGTTCGCCCTGCACACCGGCATCCTCAACGGCGGGCCGGACAAGTACTACAACTTCTGGTCGGGCTTCGGCTCCGACCTCGGCGAGGCGACCCTCATCAGTGCGGTGGGCATCGGCGTCTACACCGGGGTCCGCAAGGTCAACTGCCACACCCGGGGCTGCTGGCGGATCGGGCACCACCGGCTCGACGGCACCCCGTACATCCTGTGCCGGCACCACCACCCCGACGTCCCGAACGGTGGTGCGTCGCACCAGCACATCCTCGAGCAGCACCGGAAGTTCAAGAAGGAGACCGGCCGCCTGTAGGCCCACGGGCGGCGGACCCGGGCGGAGCCTTCCGGGTCGTTCGGCCCTACCGGGCGGGCGGCCCGGTCCCTACCATCATGCCTGGAGGCTTCCGCGCGTTCCGGCGCGTCGGCGGTCCCCGCGGACCGTACCGTGCGGCTCGTACCCACCGCAGGAGGTCCGCCATGAAGGCACTCGTCTACCAGGGTCCCGGCCGCAAGGGCTGGGACGAGGTACCCGACCCTACGATCCTGAAGCCCACCGACGTGATCGTGCGGATGGTCGCCACCACCATCTGCGGCACCGACCTCCACATCCTCAAGGGCGACGTTCCCGAGGTCGAGGAGGGCCGCATCCTGGGGCACGAGGGGATCGGGGTGATCACCGAGATCGGTGAGGGCGTGACTCGCCTGGCGGTCGGCGACCGGGTCATCCTGGCGTGCGTCAGCTCGTGCGGGCGGTGCCCCTCCTGCCGCCAGGGCCTCTACAGCCACTGCCAGGATCCCGAGGGTGTGGCGGGGATCGGGTGGATCTTCGGGTACATGATCGACGGGACGCAGGCCGAGTACGTCCGGGTGCCGTTCGCCGAGAACTCGGTGTACAAGGTCCCCGAGGGACTGACCGACGCGGAGGGCATCCTCCTCTCGGACATCCTGCCGACCGGGTTCGAGATCGGCGTGCAGTACGGGAAGGTGGCGCCGGGGGACGTGGTGGCGGTGATCGGGTCGGGTCCGGTCGGGCTCTCGGCGGTCATGACCGCGCGCCTCTACGGCCCCTCGAAGATCATCGCCATCGACCTCGACGACGCCCGGCTCAAGCGGGCCCACGACTTCGGGGCGACCGAGACGGTCAACTCCGGGGACGCCGACTGGAAGGAGCAGGTCATGGCGTTCACGGACGGCCTCGGCGTCGACGTGGCCATCGAGGCGGTGGGGATCCCCGAGACGTTCACCATGGCGACGGTGATCGTCCGCCCGGGGGGCAACGTCGCCAACATCGGCGTCCACGGGAGGTCGGTCGACCTGGCCCTCAACGAGCTCTGGATCAAGAACATCGACATCTCCATGGGCCTGGTGAACACCAACACCCTGGGGATGCTCCTGAAGCTGGTGGCCGAGCACCAGCTGCCCGCCGAGCAGTTCGTCACCCACGAGTTCTCCTTCGACCAGATGCTGGAGGCCTATGAGGTCTTCGGCCACGCCGCCGAGCACGACGCCCTCAAGGTGCTCATCCACGACCCCGAGCCGGACCCCGACTGAGGCCTCCGGGGAGGCGGCGTCGTCCGGCACCTAGGGTGATCCCCGAAGGCGCCGGCCGTGGACCGGGCGTCACCGTCGGGCCGGCCGGACGCGGGCCCGGAGCCCCGAGGGAGGGACCGATGGAGGTGGACCGGATGTCACTGGAGGGGCGCCGGGCCCTGGTGACCGGCGGGTCGCGCGGGCTGGGGCGGGCCATCGCCGAGCGACTGGCCGCACTGGGGGCCGACCTCGGCGACGGCGGCATGCTGGCGGCTCCCTGAGGAGCTGCGGCGGGTCGGCACCGCCGTCGGGGTCCGCGGACGACCGACGGGTCCGGTGCGACCTACAGGCCGTCGTAGACGGCGTCGATCAGCGCCCGGTTGCGGCTGGACTGCCACCGGGGGATGACGTGGTTCATGGCGTAGCCGAACGCCACCCCGGCCTCCGGGTCGGCGAAGCCCACGGCCCCGCCGGTGCCGAAGTGGCCGAAGCTCCCCGGGTTGGGCCCGAACGGCCGCCTCGGCGAGGTCGGCTTGAACCCGAGCCCGAAGGCCGTCTCCTCCCCGAGGACCGGGCAGTAGCCCTCCGACTGGACGCGGGTGGCCTCGGCGAGCAGGTCCGGCGACACGAGGAGCCCGGGGACGAGCAGGCCGGCGTAGACCGTGGCGATGCCCCTGGCCGTCCCGTGGCCGTTGGTCGACGGGACCTGGGCGCTCCGCCAGGCCGGTGTGTTCACCACCCCCAGCGAGGAGTACCCGGGCGGGTTGAAGTAGCCCAGCGTCACCATGGCCGCCTCGTCGGTCATCGCCGCGGTGTCGAGGTCGACGGTCGCCCCCGAGGTCTCGAAGAGCACCTCGGCGCAGCGTCGGTGGTCGGTGGCAGGGACCCCGAACCACACGTCGGCGCCGAGCGGCCCGGCCAGTGTCCGGAGCCGCGTGCCCGGCAGGTCGCCCGATGCCCTCCGGACGAGCTCACCGACGAGGTGCCCGTAGGTGTTGGTGTGGTAGGCGTGGCGCGTCCCGGGCTCCCACCACGCCTCCGTCGCGGCCAGCGCCGACGTCATCCGCTCCCAGTCGACCAGGTCGTCGTTCGTGAGGGGCTCCCGGATGGCCGGGACCCCGGCCCGGTGGCAGAGGGCGTGGCGGACCGTCGCCGCCTCCTTGCCACCGACGGCGAACGCCGGCCACACGGAGGCGATCGGCTCGTCGAGGGCGAGGAGCCCCCGGTCCACCAGCTGCAGGGCGAGCAGTCCGAGGAAGGCCTTCCCCACCGAGTAGAAGTCCACCAGGGTGTCCGGTGCCCACGGCACCCCCGTGGCCGGGCGTGCCCAGCCGCCGCAGAGGTCGACGACCACGATGCCGTCGACGATGACGGTGACCGACGCCCCCACCTCGCCCCGCTCGGCGAAGTTGGCGGCGAAGGCCTCGCCCACCCCCCGGAAGCGCTCGTCGCAGTGCCCGCTGATCGGGGTGCCCATGGCGGCAGTCTCGCACGGGGTCCCCACGCCGGCGGGCCGGCGTAACCTGCGGGCGTGGACGAGCCGCTGCCGGTGTTCCGGTACCACCCGGACCCGGTCGGCACGGGCTCGGTCGT
>Ga0302196_10003641_pt1 | contig 14111 bp, 13 predicted proteins | sample II_Bog_N1_3_FD_198794 | JGI IMG/M metagenome (GOLD analysis project Ga0302196, IMG submission 198794) | Peat permafrost microbial communities from Stordalen Mire near Abisko, Sweden - II_Bog_N1_3 | ecosystem: Environmental > Terrestrial > Soil > Wetlands > Peat | place: Sweden: Abisko...
CTCTACTTTCAGGGCTATCGCGAAACCGACTTCGTGGCGTAAAGCGCGCCATGCCGTTTCCCCAGGTGTTCCCAAGACCGATTCACGCCGTCGTATTCGACATGGATGGGCTGCTGATCGACACCGAAGTCGGCTGGCGCGACGCCATGATCCATGTGGCGGCGGCCCAGGGCCGGGAGCTGACGCTCGCCACCTTCCAGAGCATCGTCGGCACGCCCGCGGCCCATACCCGCCAGGTGCTGCTCGCCACCTTCGGCGAGGACTTCGACGTTGAGACCTATCTGGCCGCCGCCGCGGCGCGCTTCCACGCGGTGGTCGACACCGAGAACCTGCTGAAGACCGGGGCCCTCGAGCTGCTGGATTTCCTGGAGGCGCACGGCATCCCCAAGGCCATCGCCACCTCGTCCCAGCACGCCTCGGTGCAGACCCACCTCGGCCCCGGCGGCGTCGCCGCGCGGTTCCAGGCCATCATCGCCAGCGGCGACTACGCCAAGGGCAAGCCGGCGCCCGACCCCTTCCTAACCGCCGCCAAGGCCCTGGGCGTGGCGCCCGAGCTGTGCCTGGCGCTGGAGGATTCCCACAACGGCGTCCGCGCCGCCCACGCCGCCGGCATGATGACGGTGATGGTGCCCGACATCCTGGAGCCGACCGAGGAGATGCACGACAAGTGCGTCCACATCGCCGAGAGCCTGCATCATGTGCGGGAGTTGGTGGAGCAGTCGCGGGGTTAGTGAGTCCTTCGACACGCCGCCCTTGTATTCCCACCCCCGCCTGCGGATATGAAGCCCGCCTTTGAGTCCGCTGAAGCATTCCCCATGACCGACACCCCATCCCCCGACCGCACGGCGGTGATCAACGCCCTGAATAGGGTGCGCGATCCGAAATCGGGCAAGGGGCTGGCGGAGGCGGGACTGGTCCAGGCGCTGGTGGTCGGACCCGGCCGGGCCGGCTTCATGCTCGAGGTCTCGCGCCGCGATGTCGCGTCCTACGAGCCGGTGCGGGACGCGGCCGAGGCGGCGCTGAAGGCCCTGCCGGGGGTCGAGCGGGCCTCGGTGGTGCTGACGGCCTCGTCGGAGGGCGCAGCCAAGGCCGATGAGCCGCCGCTGGCGCCCGGCGCGACGCGGGTGCGGCGGGGGGCGCAGCTGTCGCCGGCCGCCCAGGCGCAGATGCAGCCCGCTCCGGCGGCGGGGCATGGCGCGCCGTCCGGTCCGCTCAAGCCGGCCAACGTCGCTCACGTCATCGCCGTCGCCAGCGGCAAGGGCGGGGTGGGCAAGTCGACGGTCGCGGTCAACCTGGCCTGCGCCATGGCCATGCTGGGCAAGCGGGTAGGCCTGCTCGACGCCGACGTCTACGGTCCCTCGATCCCGCGCATGACCGGCACGGACGCCGAGCCGCAGATGGGGCCCGACAAGAAGCTGCAGCCGATCGAGGCCTGGGGCCTGAAGATCATGTCGATCGGCTACCTGGTCGACGAAGCCGCGCCGATGATCTGGCGCGGACCCATGGCCTCCTCGGCGCTGAATCAGATGCTGAACGACGTGGCGTGGGCCAGCGAGGCCGAGCCGCTGGACGTGCTGCTGATCGACATGCCGCCGGGCACCGGCGACATCCAGCTGACCCTGGCCCAGCGCGTGGCGCTGTCGGGCGCGGTGGTCGTCTCGACCCCGCAGGAGGTGGCGCTGATCGACGTGCGGCGCGGGGTGTCGATGTTCGAGAAGACCCATGTGCCGATCCTGGGCGTGATCGAGAACATGGCCTATTTCCCCGACCCCGCCACCGGCGCGCCGATCCCCATTTTCGGCCACGGCGGCGCCAAGGCGACGGCGGAGGCGCTCGGCGCGGCCTTCCTGGGCGAGATCCCGATCGAGGTGGGCCTGCGCGAGGCCTGCGACGCCGGCCGGCCCCTGGTGACCGAAGGCGACAGCGTCGCGGCGCGGGCCTTCCTGAGCATCGCCGGAACCGTGCTCGACGCGGTCGACGCCGGCGAGGGCTTCAAGCCCGCGCCACGGATTGTCGTGCTGGATTAGGAAATTGTCCGGACGCTGACGGCGCGGACAGCGCCGCAGACATTGGACACGAAGAACACAAAGACCAAGAAGGAAGGCGCGAAGACGGGCGGGAATGCGTTTCGCGCGACGCCGCCCGCGACGCATAGCGTCGCAATATTCCCAATCATCCGAACGGCGCCGACTTGGCGCGCTCCCTTCGTGTTCTTCGTGAGCTTTGTGTTCCTACTTTCCTCAGCCCGCAGCTTCCGGCGGCGCCGTCACCACCCCGACCAGCGACTCCTCGGCCGCGGCCGGATCGTTCGCCGCCTGCGCCTCGAGCCCTGCGCGGATTTCCGCGTGGCGCTTGGCGTCCAGCTTGTAGCCGAAGAACATCGATGAGCCGAGGAAGACCATGATGATGGGCGCGAACAGGTAGCACATCTCCAGGCCGAAGATGGCGTGGGGGGTGTTCACCACCCCGTCGCGGCCGTCGTAGCCGACCGCCTTCAGCACCGGGAAGATCAGCATCACCGCGATGGCCGCGCCGATCTTCGAGGTGGTGGTCACCATCGAATAGATCAGGCTGGTCAGGTCCTGGCCGGTCTGCAGCCGCACCTCGTCGACCACGTCGGCGACCATGGCGCGCACGATGGGGATGAAGGCGCTGGCGCAGAAGCCGACCGCGAACATGCCGGCGGCGGTGGGCAAGCCTTGCGCCAGGGTGTGGTGCGGCCATACGCGCGGCAGCGCCATCAGGGTGGTCTGGGCGATGGCGTAGGCCAGGCCGGCGATCTGCACCGTCCGGTGCTTGCCGACCTTGCGCGCGACCGCGCCCCAGAACGGCGAGCCGATGATGCCCGAGCCGATGTAGAACAGCAGCAGGAAGCCCACTTCGATGACGGTGAAGCCTTTGGCGTCCTTGAAGAAATAGACGTAGATCGGCGCCGTCGCGCCCGGACCCAGGGTCAGCAGCAGGTCGGCGAGGATGATGCGGATCATCGAGCCGCGGAGGATGGCCGTGCGCATGTCCCTCAGCGAGAAGCTGGGGCGCGGCGCGGCCGAGGCGCGCTCGGGCGTGAACAGGGCGCAGACCAGGGCGGTGACCGCGAAGGCGATGGCGATCATCAGGCCGATCGACGGCATGCTGGCCGCCTTGCCGAGAACCAGGCGGCCGTGGGTCAGGACCGGCAGCAGCAACAGGCCGGCCGAGCCGAGCACGGCGATGCCCTGGCTCCAGCCGTAGACGCGCGAGCGGTCATTGTAGTTGGTGGCCAGGACCGAGCCCCAGGAGGCGATGGCGAGGGTGGCCATGGAGTTGCCGACATAGGCGATCAGCAGCCACAGGATCAGGTAGTCGCTCGTCACCGCCTGGTCCGGCGCCAGCACCCTGTACATGCCCAGCGCCGCGATCGGCGCGCCCACCAGCAGCCAGGGCCGGTAACGGCCGATGGGCGTCTTGGTGCGGTCGATCAGCAGGCCCAGGACCGGATCGAGGAAGACGTCGAGCAGCCGGATGACGCCCAGGGCGGCGGCGACGGCGACGAAGCCGACGCCAAGCTGGACGTAGTAACGCGGCAGATAGACGCCGGCGATCACCAGCAGGCCCGCCAAAGGCAGCCCCGGAAGGCTGAAGGCGAAGATGTTGTGGAGCGGGACCTTTTTGCCTTCGGTCGCCACGACGGGCGTGGATATCGAACTCACCGTACGCTTCTCCCTATGTCATGGCGCTTCTGTCGAGCGCTCCAATAAGGAAAATTGAACCCAGCCTTTAAGGCTACGCAAGGGAAATCCGCCAGATTGCGGACAGGCGTCCGGTATTTTCAGGCGCCGCCGGCCTGAGCCGACGCGGCGTCACGCACGTCAAGGGCCGCGCGGACCTCGGCGTGGCGCGCCGCGTCCAGCGTGTAGCCGGCGAAGAACAGGCAGCCGAGCAGCGAAAACCCGATCGGCCCGCTGAGGAAGACGATCTCCAGCCCGTGGATCGAGGCGGGCGTCTGCACCGCGCCCTCGGCGGTCTTGAAGCCGATCAGGGAGAGCAGGGAGTAGGACAGGGCGATCGAGAAGGCGCTGGTGATCTTGGCCGTCATGGTGATCAGGGCGAACATCAGGCCGATGCGCTGCTTGCCGGTATCCAGCCGCACCGCGTCGCCGATGTCGCTGGTCATGGCGCGGATCAGGATGGTGAAGCCGATGGCCATGGCGCCCAGGACGATCATCACCGGCGCGGCGGCCCAGAACTGGCCCCGCGGGATGAAGTAGACGCCGACCAGGCCGAGGGCGAAGCCCAGGCTGCAGCCGATCAGGGTGCGGTGCTTGCCGAAGCGGACGGCCAGGGCGCTCAGCAGCGGCGCGCCGATCAGACCGGCCATGATGTAGAGGAACAGCAGGATCGACGACTGGGCCGCGTTGAAACCGCGCGCGGCCTGGAAATAGTAGAGGTAGAGGGCCGACATCCACAGCTGGCCCAGCTCCAGGCAGATGTCGCCAAGCATCAGCCGCACCACGTCCGGCCGCTTGATCACGGCCCAGTATTCGCCAAGGCTCGCCGGCTCGGCATTGTGGTCAGCGGTGATGTCCTCTGGAGTCAGGGCGGCCGCGAGCGCGACGCCGGCCCCGGCGGTCACGATCATGAAGATGGCCATGGCGCGGATCAGCGCCGGGTCGTAGCCGCTCTTCACCTTGGCCAGGATGGGCAGCATCAACAGGATGCCGGCGCCGATCACCCCGACGAAGGAGATGGCCGCATACAGGCGGGACCGGTCGTCGTAGCGCGGCGCGATCACCGCGCCCCAGGCGGTCTGGGACAGGTTCAGCATCGACTGGCCGATGTAGACCGCCAGCAGGGCGATGACGATGTAGAGCCGTCCCGCATGCTCCGGCGGGACGAAGGCGGCGTAGCAGGCGGCCATGAACACCGGCGCGCCGAGCACCAGCCAGAAGCGGTAGCGCCCCAGCGGCGTGCGCGTGCGGTCCATCACCATGCCGATGGCCGGGTCGAACAGGATGTCGATGCCGCGGATGGTGAAGAAGACGCCGGCGACGCCCGCCGCGCCCAGGCCCACGTGGCTGGCGTAGAAGGGCGGCAGATAGACGGCGAAGGCGATCGCCAGCGCGCCCATGGACACGGCGGGCGCCGAGAAGATCAGGGTCCTTCCGAGCGAAAGCCGCCGGCCCGGCCCGATGGCCGGCGATGCTCCCGCCATCGGACTGTCCCTAGCCGGCGAGGGATTCGATGACGGGCGCCTCGAGCACCGGGGCGACGTCCTCGTCCGCCAGCTGCCGGGCCTCACGCTCGTCCAGCGCCGCGCGGATCTCGGCATGGCGTTTGCCGTCCAGCTTGTAGCCGATGTAGAGCGCCGCCCCGAGCATGACGAAGGACACCGGGCCGATCAGATAGACCAGCTCCAGGCCGAAAATGGCGCTGGGGGTGTTGCTCGCGCCCTCGACCGGATTGAAGCCGATCCAGCCCAGCACCGTGAAGCTGAGGCCGATGGATAGGGCGGTGGCGATCTTCTGGGCCGAGGTGATCATCGCGTAGAGCAGGCCCACCCGGTGCTTGCCCTGTTCCAGCAGCACCGCGTCGCCCACGTCGGCGACCATGGCCCGGTCGAGCAGCGAGAAGCTGGAGGCCAGAAAGCCCATCAGGAACATGAAGGGCGCGGCCAGAACCATCGAGCCCTTGGGCAGGGTGGTCATGATCACCAGGCCGATCGAATAGCCGGCGGCGGCGACCATCAGGGTGCGGTGCTTGGAAAACCGCATGGCGATGCGGCTGAGAATGCCCGCGCCCGGCACCCCGGCGATCACATAGAGCAGCAGCAGCAGGCTGGAGTCGCGCGTCGAAAACCCGCGCGCGGAGTGGAAGTAGAACAGGTAGATGGCGGCCATCCAACCCGGGCCGAGCGCCAGGCAGAAGTCGGCCATGATGATGCGGCGCATGTCCGGCCGCGAGATCATTTCCCAATAGTCCCGGGCGCCGAACTTCTCGTGCACCCCGTCCTTGACGATCTTCTCGCGGGTGGCGACCGACGCCGCCAGCACGCCCAGAATCGTGACGGTGCAGATGAACCAGCCCATGGCGCGGACGTCGCCGCCGCTCTTGGCCTGCTTGGCCATCAGGATGGGGATGATCAGCACCAGGGTCGCGCCGATCAGGCTGACCACCTGGATCACCCCGAACACGCGCGAGCGCTCATGATATTTCGAAGCGATCACCGATCCCCACGAGGCATGGGACAGGGTGATCAGCGAGCCGCCGATATAGTAGACGAACAGCCAGGCGAACATGTAGCCCAGGCTGACCCCGGCCGGCGGGATGAACAGCATGTAGATGCCCAGGGCCAGCACCGGCGCGCCCAGCAACAGCCAGGGACGGTAGCGGCCGATGGCGGTGTGGGTCCGGTCCATCAGCACGCCGAGCAGGGGGTCGATGGTCATGTCGAGCAGGCGCACGAGCATCACCGTGGCGCCGACGGCGGCCAGTCCCAGCCCGAAATGGCCGGCGTAGTAGCGCGGCAGGTAGACGGTGATGGCGATGGCCAGGGCGCCGATCGACAGGCCGGGCTGGCTGAAGGCGATCAGGCGCAGGAGCGGCAACCGATCGGTGGAATGGCCGGCGTCCGGGCTGGCGACGGCGGTGCGGGATGTCACGATTGGGCTTTCCTGGGCATGCGGTTTCCTGAGGACGGGCCGCCCTTCCCGGGCGATCTTGTCGGGCGAAACTGAACGCCGATAAGGGATTAGGCGCAAGCGAAAACCGCCTGGAGAGGTGTTACATTGTATCCACCTTCGGCGCGGCGACGCCGTCGCCGCTGGCGTCCAAATCCCGTCGTCCCAGGCCTTGTGCCTGTGACCCATACGCGCCTGGCGGCGCTGACCGAACCTAGCCCAGCCGCCGGAGTCTATGGATCCCAGGCACAAGGCCTGGGATGACGGTGAAGGTTGACCACAAACAAAACGGGCGGCCCGATCGGACCGCCCGCCTGTGGTCGCTAACGGATGGGGGCGATCAGCCTTCGGCCAGCTTGCGGAAGATCTTCGCGCCCTGCTCGCCGCCCTGGAAGTAGGCCTTCTGGCCGGCTTCGTCGGTGATCTTGGACCAGTTGTCGCGGACTTCCTCGGCCGACAGGCCGCCTTCGCCCAGATAGACGCCTTCGGTCTCATAGATGCGCGCGAGCGCGAACACGCCGGCGCCGGCGGCCAGGATGTGGCCGGTGGGGGCCTCTTCCGAGGCCAGATAGACCACGCCGGGGGTGACGTATTCCGGCTTCAGCCGCGCCAGGGTCTCGGCGGGCATCAGGTTCTCGGTCATCCGCGTGGCGGCCACCGGCGAGATGGCGTTGATGTGGACGTTGTTCTTCTGGCCCTCGAGCTTGATGGTGTTCATGAAGCCGATGATGCCCAGCTTGGCCGCGCCGTAGTTGGATTGGCCGAAGTTGCCGTAGAGGCCCGACGAGGAGGTGGTCACCACGATCCGCCCGTAGTTCTGGGCCTTCATGATCTCCCAGACCGCCTTGGTCGGCTTCACCGTGCCCATCAGGTGCACGTTGAGGACCAGTTCGAAGTCGGCGATCTCCATCTTGGAGAAGGACTTGTCGCGCAGGATGCCGGCGTTGGCGATCAGCACGTCGATGCGGCCCCATTGGTCCATGGTCTGCTGGACCAGATGGGCCACGCCCGCGTCGTCGGTGACCGAGGCGCCGTTGGCGATGGCCTCGCCGCCCGCCGCCTTGATCTCGGCCACGACCGCGTCGGCCGCCGCGGACGAGCCGCCCGAGCCGTCCATCGACCCGCCCAGATCGTTGACCACCACCTTGGCCCCGCGCTTGGCGAGTTCCAGGGCGTGCTGCTTGCCCAGCCCGCCGCCGGCGCCGGTTACGATCGCCACCTTGCCGTCGAAGCGCAGATCAGCCATGTCGCTCAAATCCTCGATAACGTCTGTTTGAATGCCAAACTCGGCGCAGCTTTTGGTTCGCCGCCGCGCGGGCGTCAAGCGGCGACGCGAGGGAAGGCCGGCCTTCGCGTCGGCGGGCGCCGCGATCCTCCGATTCGAACGCCCTTTTAACGTTCATCTGGCACCATGGCGGCATGGGATACCTATCGGAACTGGCGCCGCCCTCCGACCGGCGCGTCTTTGAACGGACGGCGACGACGCTGCGGGGCAAGGCCTTCCCGGGCGCGATCGACTGCACCATCCGCGACATGAGCCGCCGCGGCGCGAAGCTGGAATTCGCGGGCGGGCCGCCGGCCGACGCGCCGAGCGTGGTGGTGATCTGGACCACCGGCTGCGCCTTCGAGATCACCAAGCGCTGGACCGCCGGCGAGGAGATCGGCGTGCTGTTCTCAAACCGCTGCGATCTGCGCGGCAAGGTGCCGCCGCATCTGGTCGAGGTGAAGGCCGAGTGGCTGGGCCGCCGCCGCCAGCTGCATCGGGCCAAGATCAAGAAATGCGACGCCATCATCGGCTATCGCGCCCCGCCCCGCGCGGTGCGGATCAGCTAGGCGCTCTCTATCTCTTCGTCATCCTCGGGCTCGACCCGAGGATCGGAGGTAGGGGGGCCTCTCCTGGCCTTGTCCGACGCCGCCTAACCCACCGCCTTGATGAGCCGCAGCCACAGCTGCTGGTCGAAGTCATGGTCGGGCGCGGCCTGGCCCATCCGCACGACGACCAGCCGCAGGCTGGGGACCACATAGAGTTTGCGATCCTCCGCGCCCAGCGCCGCGACCAGGTCCGCCGGGGCCGCCGGGATCAGCGGTCCCTCGACGCGGTTGGCCAGCGGCTTGATCGTAAAGGCGCCGCCGTTCAGCCACCAGAGGCGCCCATAGGATGGATTGGCCGGCGAGCGCGCGAACATGGCCTTCAGTCCAGCGCCTGAGACGATCCGGGTCCCGTCCGCCGCCTTGCCGCCGTCCAGAACGATCTGGCCCAGGCGGGCGGTGTCGCGCGGCGTGGTGACCAGCCCTGTCGGATTGCCGACCGCGGCGAACTTGGCCGGGCGCTGGCGCCAGGCGGTGTCGTGCATGCCCGCCGGCGCGGTCAGCCAGTCGTGGGTGAGGGTCTCCAGCGGCTGTTTGGCGGCGGCCGCCACGATCGACTTGGTCACGGCGTAGACGGGGGTGTTGTACAGGAACACCGTCCCAGCGGGCGCGGCATAGGCGAAGCCGGTGGTCAGGCCTGTGCTCATGGTCAGCACATGGAGGACCCGAATGGCGGCCTCCTGCTCGGCCGAAGCCTTCGACCAACCCGCGCCGAGGTAGGTCGAGACGGGGCTGTTCACGTCCAGCAGGCCCTTGTCGACCGCGGCGGTCGCCAGGAAGGCGACGAAGCTCTTCTGCTGCGAGGCCACGTCCTCCAGCAGCGAGCCGTCCGGCGCGGGCCCGTAGGTGAAGTCGTCGCGAAACCCGCCGGCGTCGGCGCCCAGGGGCCAGTTTCTTTCCACCACCGTCCGGCGGTCCTGGATGATCAGGAAGCCGGTGGTCTTCTGCTCCTGGGCGTAATCGAGCACGGCCTGCAGGGCGCCGGGTTCGGCGCCGGCGGAGAAGGGAGCGGCGACGGCGGCCAGGGCGGCGGTCCCGGCGACAACGGTTCTGCGTGAAGGGTGAAGGCTCATTCGGCGTCCTCGGTCGTTGTTGGTCAGATCGGCCCCGCCTTGTTATAGGCGGCCAACGGTCGTTCGAGAGCAAGCCGATGAAACCTTTGGAGCCGCCGGCCGGTCGGCAGGTGTTCGGCCTGACGCTGACCCCGGTCGACGCCGATTTCGACGAGAACGGGCACGTCAACAATGTGGTCTATGTCCGCTGGGTCCAGGACATGGCGACCGCCCACTGGCGCAGCCGCGCCTCGGCCGATGCTCAGGGCCGCTGGGCCTGGGTCGTGCTGCGTCATGAGATCGACTATCGCCGTCCGCTACTGCCTGGCGAGCTCGCGACCGCGCGCACCTGGGTCGGGGCGAGGACCGGGCCGCGCTTCGTCCGCTATGTCCGCATCGACGGGCCCGATGGCGAGGTCTGCGCCCAGGCGACCTCCGAATGGTGCCTGATCGACGCGGCGACGCGCCGGCCGGCGCGCGTTCCCGATGCCTTGGTGGAAGCGTTCTCATGATCAAGACGATGTTGGCCGCGTCCGTATTGGCCCTGGTCGGGCTGTCGGCCCGGGCCGGGGCGGCTGCCCCCGCGCTGGCGCCGGTCCAGCTCAGCGCCACGGCGCCCAAGCCGCTGTCCGGCCGGCTGCTGATCTTCGCCGAGCCGTGGGACGCGGCCAAGGCGGCGAACAAGGGGGCCGACCCTACGGTCGTCGACGCCAATGGGTTCGAGCCTGGCGAGGTAGCGATCGCGGCCGCCGAGATTCCGCGCCTGGCGCCCGGCCAGACCGATGTGATCAACGCGGATCTGCTGGCCTATCCCACGGCGTTTTCGGCGCTGAAACCGGGCGTCTACGCCGTCCAGGCCGTGCTCGACGTCGGTCATACCTACGCCTATGCCGGGCGCGAGGCGCGCGACCCCGTCTCGCCGGTGGTCAAGGTCGACCTGAACGCCGGCGGGACGATCCCGGTCCTGACGCTGACGCCGACCGATGAGGCGCCCAAACCGGTCGACGCCGCCAACGCCGCGCGCGCCGACATCGACCCGATCGACTTCGTCAGTCCGGCGCTGAGCCGGTTCTGGGGCCGGCCGGTGCATATCCGCGGCTGGCTCGTGCGCCCGCCGGGCTATGGGCAAGGCCAGGCCCGCTATCCCTCGGTCTATTGGACGGCCGGCTTCGGCGGCACGTTGGCCCGCCTCGCGAAGGTCGCCGCCGATTTCGACGACCAGATGACCGCCGGCCAGACGCCGCCGATGATCTATGTGATCCTGGACCAGTCCTCGCCAACCGGAACCCACGAGTTCGCCGACTCGGTCAACAACGGCCCCTGGGGCGCGGCGTTGACGGGCGAGCTGATCCCCGACCTCGAGCGTCGCTACCGGATGGACGCCCGGCCCTCGGGCCGTTTCCTGACGGGCCACTCGTCCGGCGGCTGGGCCAGCCTGTGGCTTCAGGTGGCCTATCCCGCCCTGTTCGGCGGGGCCTGGGCGACCTCGCCGGATTCCAGCGATTTCCATGACTTCAACGGACCCGACATCTATGCGCCGGGCGCCAACGTCTATCGCCGGCCGGACGGCGCGCCCTGGCCGCTGGTGCGCGACCACGCCAAGGTGCTGGCCACGTTCGAGGACTTCGCCAGGCAGGAACGGGTGCTGGGCGACTACGGCGGCCAGCAGGCCTCCTTCGATTGGGTCTTCTCGCCCAAGGGGCCGGATGGGCGCCCCGTCCAGATGTTCGACCGCGACACCGGCGCGGTGGACCCCGCTGTCGCCGCCTACTGGCGTGATCACTACGACATCGCCTGGCGCATCACCCATGATTGGCCGGCGCTGAAGCCCAACCTCGACGGCAAGATCCATCTGATCGTGGGGACGGCCGACACCTTCTACCTCGACGGCGCCGCCCACCGGCTGAAGGCCGCGCTGGACAGCGTCGGCGCCCGGGCCGACGTCCGCTTCCTGGCCGACCGGACGCATTTCGACCTCTATGCCATCGGCGACGACAAGCGCGGGCTGCAAAAACAGATGGCCTGGGCCATGTACGCCGTCGCGCGGCCGGACAGCCCGCTGCAGCCCAAGCCGTAAAGGCCGCTAGCGGCTCAACCCGCCCTTGGCGCAGATCACCGCCCATTCGTCGGGGGTCACCGGCGAGACCGACAGGCGGAACTGGCGGAACATGGCCATGCCGGCCAGCGCCGGATCGGCCTTCATGTCGGCCAGCGGCACCGGCTTGGGCATCGGCTCGACCGGCTCGAACTCCACGGCCACGAACCGCGCCTTGGGGTCGGTCGGGTCGATGAAGGCCTCCTTGCAGACCTTGGCGATCCCGACCACCGCCAGTTCCTCGACCGAGTGGTAGTAGAGCGCCTCGTCGCCGATCTTCATGGCCTTGAGGTAGAGCGCCGCCTGGTTGTTGCGCACCCCGTCCCACATGGTCTTGCCGTCGCGCCGCAGGTCGGCGAACGAATATTTGGCCGGTTCGGACTTGATCAGCCAATAGGCCATGACGCGGCTCCAGAGTGATTGCTCGAGCCCACGCTTAGCCGGTGAAGACAGATTCTTGAACCGCCAAGGCGCGAAGGACACCAAGACAGGCTATTTCGGTGACAGTTTACTTATCTCCGATGCCCCGCAGGTGCGTGGGGCCGCGCAGGTTGAGATAAGTAAACTGTCACCGAAACCACCGACACAGCCCGGCTCCGGTTCATCCCGCCGCGGCGGTCTTCGAGGGTGTCGCCGCCGCCAGCCCGGGCTTCATGAACTTCACGAACACCCGCTGACCGACCAGGAAGGGGGCGCTGTCGGCGCTGACCACCACCTCGACCACCTTTTCGTCGGTGCGCTCCGAGGGGTCGTCCGACTGCAGCTTGCGGGCGCCGAAGACGGCGGCCTGGCGCAGCACCCGGCCGGGATACATCTTGGTCTGATCGGTTTCCGGCACGATCCGCACGGCCTGGCCCAGCGCGACCGACGGAAGCTCGGTCTCGGTGACCTCGGCGCGGACGATGCGCTGGCCGGCGGGCTCCAGGTCGAACATCGGCGTGACGTTCAAGGTCGAGGCGCCCGTTCCCGGATTGGCGTAGCGGCGCACGATGACCCCGTCGACCGGCGCGCGGATGACCGTCTGTTCCAGGGCGTACCTGGCCTGGTCGAGTTGGGCCTGGGCCACGCCGATCGCGGCGCGTTCGGCGGTCAGGCTTGCCTGGGCGGTGGCGATGGCGTCCTGGGCCTTGTCGATATCCTGGCCGGAGACGACGCCGGACAGGCCGTTGAGGCGTGCCCGCTCGCGCTGGGCGGTCGCCAGCTGCACCTCGGTGGCGACCATCTGGGATTTCGACTGGTTCAGCGTCGCCTGGGCGGTTTCCACCGCCAGCCGCGGCGCGTCGTCTTCCTGGCGGGCGAGGATCTGGTCCTTCACCACATGGTCGCCCTCCAGCACGTCGACCTCCTTGACCACCCCGGCGGTGCGCGAGGCGACCTGGATGATGCCGCCCTCGACGTCGGCCTTGCCCTCGGCCACCGCGGCGAAGGGGGTGGACACGTCGGCGGCGGCGGCCGCCGCCGCCGCCTGGGCGGCCTTGGTCTTCTTCATCTGCGAGACGCCGACCGCGCCCACGGTCACGACCAGGACAGCCAGAACGGTCACCCAGAAGGCGGGGCGGCGAAGGAAAGCGGGCATTACGGTCAGGCTCCGATGGTTTCGGCGACGGCGGGGTGGAGCTCGTGGCTGGGTGCGCCGACGATCAGGCCGTCTTCGATGTGGATCACCCGGTCGGCGAAGGCCTCCAGGCGGATGTCGTGGGTCACGCAGATCACCGCGGCGTTGTGCTCGGTGGCCGCGCGGCGCAGGAGGCGGATGACCACCTGGCCGTTCTCGCCATCGAGGGCCGAGGTCGGCTCGTCGGCGAACAGCAGGGCGGGGCGTTTGGCGATCGCGCGGGCGATGGCGATGCGCTGTTTCTCGCCGCCGGACAGTTCTGCGGGGCGCTGATGCATGCGCTTCTTCAGGCCCACCTCGTCCAGCGCCTCGATCGCCTTCTCGCGCGCGGCGCCGCCGGACAGGCCCTGGTACTTCAGCACCGTGGCCACCTGCTCCAGCGCGGTCAGGGCGGGGAAGAGGTTGAAGCCCTGGAAGATGAAGCCGCAGTGCTGCAGCCGGAACCGGTCCAGGCGGCCGGGGCTGAGCGACCACAGGTTCTGGCCAAGGGCCTCGACGGTTCCCTGATCCGGCTTGAGCAGACCCGAGAGCGCCGCGACCAGGGTGGATTTGCCGGAGCCCGACGGCCCCATGACCATGGTCACGTGGCCATGCTGGGCGGTGAAGTCGACCCCCTTCAGCACCTCGACGAAGGTGCGCCCGGTCTTGAACCGCTTGGCCAGGCCGCGGGCGACGAGGGCGTCGGGCGCGGTGGTCGATGGCTTGTCGATGGCGTCCTCGATCATCGCAACAGGTCCGCCGGCTGGGATTGCTTCAACACGCCCATGGCCATGGCGCCGGAGACGATCGCGATCGTCATCAGCATGGCGACGACCATCAGCGCC
>Ga0302196_10003646_pt1 | contig 14106 bp, 12 predicted proteins | sample II_Bog_N1_3_FD_198794 | JGI IMG/M metagenome (GOLD analysis project Ga0302196, IMG submission 198794) | Peat permafrost microbial communities from Stordalen Mire near Abisko, Sweden - II_Bog_N1_3 | ecosystem: Environmental > Terrestrial > Soil > Wetlands > Peat | place: Sweden: Abisko...
CGGCCGACCGCGGGTTCCTCGACCAGTGGGGCGTCACCGACCCCGACCTACGGGCCCGGGTGGGGCCCCGGCTCACCGACTTCCCGCTCCGGTGCGCCACCGAGCCGGCCGAGTTCGATCCGGCACCTCTGGACGCTCTCCGGAAGGTGTACGTGGAGCACACCGACCCGCCCCTGCCGGGCCTGGCCGGCTCGGTCGGGCGCGCCACCCGGGCGGGCTGGGAGCTGCACCGCCTGGCCTGCGGCCACGACATGATGCTGGCCGCCCCGGAGGCCACCGCGTCCCTGCTCGGGGCGGTGGCCTCCGGCGGGTAGCCGGGGCCCGGCCGCGCCGCCGGGTCAGGCCCCGGCGGGGGCGATGGCGTGCGGCATGCAGAGCTCGTCGTATTCGGCGATCACGATGTCGCCGGCGTCCTCGCCGCAGGCCGGGCACTGCGGGTCACGGCGGACCTTGAAGGTGCGGAAGCTCTCCTCGAGGGCGTCGTAGGCCAGCAGGCGACCCTGGAGCGTCTCCCCGATGCCGAGCAGCAGCTTGATGGCCTCCACGGCCTGCAGCGACCCCACGATGCCGGGCAGCACGCCCAGCACCCCGGCCTCCGAGCAGCTGGGGGCCAGCTCCGGCGGCGGGGGCTCGGGGAGCAGGCAGCGGTAGCAGGGCCCGACGTAGGGGTTGAACACGGTGACCTGGCCCTCGAACCGGAAGATCGACCCGTGCACCACCGGGATCCGCTTCAGCAGCGAGGCATCGTTGACCAGGTAGCGGGTCGGGAAGTTGTCGGTCCCGTCCACGATCAGGTCGTAGCCGTCGATGATGTCCAGGATGTTGTCGGCGCCCAGCCGCACGTCGTAGGTGACCACGTTCACGTCGGGGTTCATCAGCGTCAGCGTCTTCTTGGCGGAGTCGACCTTCCGCTCACCGATCCGGTCGGTGTTGTGGAGGATCTGGCGCTGCAGGTTGGAGGCGTCGACCACGTCCATGTCGATGATGCCGATGGTGCCCACCCCGGCGGCCGCCAGGTAGAGGCCCGCCGGCGAGCCCAGGCCGCCCGCCCCGAGCAGCAGCACCTTGGCATCGAGGAGCTTCAGCTGGCCGGTCTCCCCCACCTCGGGGAGGAGCAGGTGCCGCTGGTAGCGGTTGCGCTGCTCCGAGGAGAGCGAGCGGGGGGCCGACCAGTCGCGCCCCTCGTCCTTCCACTTGTTGAAGCCCCCGGCCACCGACGCCACGTCGGTGTAGCCGAGCTCCTGGAGGGTCTGGGCGGCGAAGGCGGAGCGGGTGCCGCCGGCACAGTAGACGACCAGGTGGGCGGACTTGTCGGGGATGCGCCCCTCCACCGAGGTCTCCAGGGTGCCGCGGGGGATGTGGACCGCCCCGGGGATGGCCCCCTGCTCGTACTCGTCCGGCTCCCGGACGTCCAGGACCACCGAGCCGTCGCGGCTGATCTCGGCCTCGGCCTCGGTGGTGTCGATCTCACGGACGGCCGCCTTGGCGGCGGCCAGCATCTCTCTGAAGGTGGGCACGTTCTCGATCCTCACTCGACGGCGGTGGTCCGGCCCGACCGGCTGCCACGCGCGCTTCCGACAAGGTGAAACGCTACCAGCGGGGTCGACATTCCCGCCCGGGGCGGGGGTGGGGGCGGGCACCGTTGGTAGCCTGCGGTCGATGGAGCCCCGGTGGAGCTGAGCGAGGCCGTCCGCCGGCGGCGGATGACCAGGAATTTCAGCGGGCGCCCCCTGGACCCCGACGTAGTCGACACCCTCCTCGCCGACGCCCTCCGGGCCCCGTCGGCCGGCAACACCCAGGGGTGCGAGCTGGTGGTCCTCACCGGGCCGGTGGAGACCGCCCGGTACTGGGAGGCGACCACCGACGAGGCGTGGCGCTCCCGGTCGGGCCGGTTCGAGGGGCTGTCGCGGGCCCCGGTGGTGGTCCTCCCCTTCGCCGATCCCGAGGCCTACGCCGCCCGCTACCGCGAGCCGGACAAGGCCCGTCCCGACGGCACCCCCGTCGAGTGGGTGGTGCCGTTCTGGTTCGTCGACGCCGCCCACCTGTCCATGACCCTGCTCCTGGGCGCCGCCGACCGCCGGATCGGCGCCGCCTTCCTCGGGAACTTCCGGGGGGAGGAGTCCCTGCGCACCGCCCTCGGGGTCCCGGACCGCTTCCGCTGGCTCGGGGCCGTGCTGCTGGGCGAGGCCGCCCGGCCGGACCCGCCCTCGACATCGCTGGCGCGGGGCCGACGCCCCTTCGCCGAGGTGGTCCACCGGGGCGGCTGGTAGCCGTCGGCCGGGCGGCCACCGGGCCCCGCACGTCCGGCGGTGATCCGCTACCGTCGCCCCGGGGGCCGGGGTCCCCGCTGCACCGGACGTGACGAGGAGGCACCGTGACCGACCATCTGGAAGGCGGCCCCGTCCTCAACCACGTCGCCATCAGCGTGGACGCCGGCGTCCTCGACGACGACGGCCGGGCCTCCCTCATCCGGTTCTTCGAGGCCGTGTTCGGCTGGACCGAGGGCGACAACTCCACCGAGGTGGGCAACCCGCTGATCATCTACACCGGGCAGCTCCGCCAGTACCTCTACTTCCTCCCCGCCACCGGGGAGTTCCTCCGGGCTCCCCACCTCGACCACATCGGAGTCGAGGTGGCCTCGGTGGCCGAGCTGCGGGCCATCCTCGAGCGGGCCCGCGCCTTTCGGGGGCGGGACGACCGGGTGACGCTGATCGAGGAGGACGAGATGGTCACCCACGGCACGGACACCGACTTCGTGCTCACCCACGCCTACGTCGGGTTCCTGCTCCCCCTGCTCATCGAGCTCCAGCACCTCGAGGCCCGGCCAGCTGCCTGAGGCGGCCGACGGCGGTCAGCGGAAGTCGAAAGCGACCTTGACGGCGCCGGAGTCGTCCTGGGTGGCGAGGGCCCCGAACGCCCGGCGCCACTCGGGCAGCCGGAAGGTGTGGGTGAGGATGCCCGACAGGTCGACCCGGCCGTCCGCCACCAGGTCGAGGAAGTGGGCCATGGCGTGCCGGCGCACCCCGTCCACCTCCTCGACGCCGAAGGCGTTGGACCCGACCCAGGTGAGCTCCTTGAAGAAGAGGGGCGACCACTCCCAGCGGGCGGGCGGGTCCACCCCGCTCTTGACCAGCGTGCCCCGGGTGGCCAGCAGCCGGACCGCCACCTCGGACGACTCGGAGGAGCCGATGGTGTCGTAGACGACGTCGATGCCGCCGGGATGGGCCATGGGCAGCCGGTGGCGGGTGGGCTGGAGCACGCCGCCCGACCAGGCCGCCACCTGCTCGATGACCGCCTCGGCCGGCTCGGAGGCCACCACCTCGGCCCCGAGGGACCGCGCCAGGGCCGCCTGGGTCGGGTGGGCGGCCACCACCACCACCGCCACGTCGGGGTGGAGGGCGGCGAGGATGGCCGTGGCCATCGACCCCAGAGCGCCGGCCCCGTAGACCAGGGCCCGGCCGCCCGGCGGGGGCGGGTGGCGGGTGACCGAGTGGAGCGACACCGAAAACGGGTCGGCCAGCACGGCGATCTCGTCGGGGACGGAGTCGGGGACGGGCAGCAGCATCGACCGGTGGGCCGGGAAGTACTCGGCGAAGCCGCCCGGCGCGTCCCGGCACGTCCCGGTGTGGAGGCCGGGGGCCAGCGGGCCGGCGGTGAAGTTGCAGCAGAGGCTGATGTCACCGGCCGCGCACGACGGGCACGGGGGCGTCACCCCCCTCGGGACGCACGACAGCCAGGGGTTGAGGATGACCCGCCGACCCGCCTCCGGCCCGTCGGTCCCCGGCCCCGGGTCGGCCACCTCGGCGACCACCTCGTGGCCCAGCACCATCGGCCCGGAGAAGAAGGTGTCGAGGGCGCTGTCGGGGTAGGTGCCGTCGAAGTCCCCGAAGACCTGCTTGGCCTCGGAACCGCAGATCCCGGTCATCCGGGTGCGGGCCACCACCCAGCCGTCGCGGCCGGGAGTGGGACGGTCGACCTCGACCAGGCGCATGGGCGTCCGGGCCAGGCCGTCGAGTCGGCGGTTGCCCGGGCGGGGCGGCACCCATCCCTCGTCCGGATCGGCCGGCACCCCCCAGACCAACGACTGCATCGCCCCCCACCTCCCCGGTCGGACGTCGGAACCACGGTAGCGGCACCTCCCGCACGTCCGGCGGTCCGACCCCGGGGCGGGTGGCGTGCCGGGTCGGCGGCAAGGTCGGTGGCAGGTGGCCGCCGCAGGGTGTCGGGGTCCACGGGGCGGTGGTGACCACCTCCGTCCCCCATCCCCAGGAGGCTCCCGTGCCCGTGCCCGTCGTCGTCACCCCGAACCGCCCCGCCGGGGCGCCGCCCGGGGGCCCGGGGGGCCGCCCGTCCCACCGGCCCTCGGGTCCGTCGCCGTCACCCGACGACCGGCTGCGCATCGTGCCGTGGGAGGACCCGGTGGCCGACCCCCACGGCGTGCCGGCCGGCTCGCGCTACGTCGAGCTCTACTGGCTGGGCATCCTGGGCCCGTCGGCCACCTGGCTCCTCCGTCGCATCTCCTACGGCCTCGAGCTGCACGACCACGGGTTCGAGCTCGACCTGGCGGAGACCGCCCGCTCACTCGGACTCGGTGACCGGATGGGGAAGAACTCGCCGTTCCGTCGGGCGCTCGTCCGGCTGTGCACCTTCGAGCTGGCCCGGGCCCACGGTCCGGGCGCCCTGGCGGTCCGGACGAGGATTCCGCCGCTCCCGCTCCGGCACCTGGGCCGGCTCCCCGAGTCCCTCCAGCAGAGCCACCGCCGGTGGCTCGAGGAGCAGCGCCTGTCGGGTCCGGAGCAGATGCGCCGGCGGGCGGCGAGGCTGGCGGCGGGCCTGGCCGCCTCCGGGCTGGATCGGGAGGGCATCGAGCGGCGCCTGGCGGAGTGGCAGTTCCACCCGGCGGTCGCCTTCCGGGCCGCCGAGGAGGCCTTCGGCCCCGAGCCCCCGGCGCCGCCGGCGCCCTCGTGACGGTGGGCGGCGGGGTCGGACCCGGCCGGCGCCCGCGTTCCGCCCTACCGTGGTCCCGTGGCGACGCGCGACGGTGGGCTCGAGTCGGGGATCGGGGACCTGCTCGGGTCGCGCCCGGGCTGGCGCCTCGAGCCCCAGGCCACACCGGGCCTGCCCCCGCAGTGGTGCTTCGGACCGGGCGGCCGCACCCGGCTGGCCGTCGGGGTCGGGGACGGCGCCGTGTCGCTCTACCTCGAGGACCTCGACCGCGACCTCCGGCTCCCCGACGTCGCCACCCTGGCGGGGTGGCTCGACGCCAACGAGTCACGCTTCGCGGCGCCCGACGCGCCCGGCGCCGAGGACCTCGACCTCCTGGTGCGGCGGACGCTCCGGGAGTGGCACCGACCCGGGACCTGACGGTCCGGCGGCCGCCGGCCCGGCTCAGCCCCCGTCGGCCGGGACGAGCGACCGGGCGAACGCCTCCGAGGTGGCCAGCTCCACCAGCAGGCGGACGCCGAACCCGGTGCCGCCCTTGGTGAGGTAGCGGGTGTTCTCGTCCGACCGGGCGGGCCCGGCGATGTCGAGGTGCGCCCAGGGGACGTCCCCCACGAACTCGCGCAGCAGCATCGCCGCCGAGATGCTGCCGGCCTGCCCGGGACGGCCCACGTTGCGCATGTCGGCGATCTCCGAGTCGATGTGGCTGCGGTAGTCGTCGGGCATCGGCAGGGTCCACACCGGCTCACCGGCCCGGCCCGACGCCGCGGTGACCGCCCCCAGCAGCGCCTGGTCGTTCCCGAGGAGGCCGGCGATCTCCTTGCCCAGGGCGACGACCGCGGCGCCGGTGAGGGTGGCCACGTCGACGATGGCGTCGGCCCCGGCCTCCACCGCCAGCGACAGGGCGTCGGACAGCACCAGCCGGCCCTCGGCGTCGGTGTTGAGGACCTCGATGGTCTTCCCGTTCCGGGCGGTGAGCACGTCCCCCGGCTTGATGGCCGAGCCCCCGGGCATGTTCTCGGTGAGCGGGGTGAGCGCGGTGATCCGGATCCGGGCCCCGAGGGCGGCGACGGCGTCGAGGGCGCCCAGCACCGCGGCGGCCCCGCCCATGTCGGTCTTCATCGTCTCCATGCCGCCGGCCGTCTTCAGGGACAGCCCGCCCGAGTCGAAGGTGATGCCCTTGCCCACCAGAAACAGGTGCGGCACCCGCCCGTGGACGTCGAGCGGGTCCGGCGGCTCGTAGTCGACCCGGACCAGGCGCGGCGGCTGGGACGAGCCCCGGGCCACGCCGAGGAGGCCACCCAGCCGCTCGGCGGTGATCCGCGCCTCGTCCCACACCTCGACGGTCAGGCCGGGGACGTCCCGGAAGCGCCGGACGAACGACTCGGCGAACTGCTGGGGCGTCAGGGAGCTGGGCGGCTCGTTGACCAGGTTCCGGGCCAGGGCCACCGATTCGGCGATCCGAGCCCCGCGGGCGGCGCCGGCGGCGGCCACCGGGGCGTCGGCCGGCGACTCGGTGATGATCAGCAGGCGTCCCAGGCCGCCGGACCGCTCACCGGTGCGGTAGGTGTCGAACCGGTAGCCGGCCAGCGACGCACCCTCGGCCACCGCCTCGGCCGCCGCCTCCAGCGACAGCGCCGACCGGCTCGGCAGCAGCACGGCCGCCAGGTCGGCCTCGCCCACGGCGCGGACGAAGGCGGCGGCGGCCCGGCGCAGCGTCTCGCGGCCGGCGTCACCCGCCAGGGCGCCGGGGTCACCCATCCCCACCAGGACGGTGTCGGGGCGGTGGACCTCCGGCACCGGCACGGGCACCGCGCCGGCGGCGGTGAAGGCCGGCAGGCGCGAGGTGGCGGAGCCGAGCTGGTGGAAGACCAGGGTCTGGCCGACCTTGCCGGTGAAGCCCTGCCGCTTGCACCACGTGGCGTCCAGCACCGCCGGGACGTCGGCCCCGGCGATGTCGGCGGCCACCCCCGAGGCGGGTTGCGGGCCGTCCCGGCCGGAGAAGACCGGGACGGCCACCGCCACCAGGCCCTCGGGGAGGGCGTACGCCGACGCGCTCTCGATCCTCACGACTGCGACCCCCCGTCGCCTCCGGGCGCCGGGCTGTCCGGCGCCTCGTCCTCCCGGCCGGCCCGACGGCGCGGCGCGGTCCGGGCCAGGAGGTGCTCCTCGCCCTCGGCCCACCGGGCCATGGCCCACAGCAGGTCGCTCAGCCGGTTGAGGTAGGTCCGCACGTGCGAGTCCTCGACGTCCCACGCCACCGCCAGCCGCTCGGCCCGGCGCACCACCGTGCGGGCCAGGTCCAGGCCGGCGGAGGCCCGGTTGGCCCCCGGCACCACGAACTCGGCCGGCATCTCGAACCGGGTGAGGAGGGCGTCGATCCGCGCCTCCAGCTCGTCCACCATCGCCCCGGTCACCAGCGTGGTGCCCGCCACCAGCTTGGCGCGCTTCGACGGATCGGTGGCCACCTCGGCCATCAGGACGTAGAGGTCGCGCTCCAGCCCCACCAGCCGGGTGTCGAGCTCGGAGCCCGGCTCGGCCTCGGCCCGGGCCATCCCCATCGCCGCCTGGGCCTCGTCGACGGCGCCGTTCAGCTGCATCACCGGCGAGTCCTTCGGGACCCGGCCCCCGTACAGGAGGCCCGTCGTCCCGTCGTCCCCGGTCTTCGTGTAGATCCTCACCATGCGCGCATCACCGGGGCGATGCTAAGCGAAGCGGGCACCGACCGGTCGGGCCGCCGGTATCCTGGGTGGTCCATGACCGACGCCGACGCCTCCGGATCCTCCTACCTCCGCGCCGCCTCCCAACGGGTGGTCGTCTTCGACGGCGCCATGGGTACCAACCTCCAGCTGGCCGAGCTCACCGCCGACGACTTCGGGGGCCCCGAGCTCGAGGGCTGTAACGAGCTCCTGGTGATCACCCGGCCCGACGCCGTGGACCGGGTCCACCGGTCGTTTCTCGAGGTCGGGTCGGACGTCGTCGAGACCGACACCTTCGGCGCCTTCGGGCCGGTCCTGGCCGAGTACGGCCAGGCCCACCGGGTCCACGAGCTCAACCTGGCCGCCGCCCTCCTGGCCCGGCAGGCCGCCGACGACTTCTCCACCCCCGACCGCCCCCGCTGGGTGGCGGGCAGCATCGGACCGGGCACCAAGTTCCCCACGCTCGGCCAGACCACCTACGCCGAGCTCCGCGACGCCTACCAGCAGCAGTCGGCCGCCCTCCTCGAGGGCCGGGTCGACCTGATCCTCATCGAGACCGTCTTCGACCTCCTCCAGGCCAAGGCGGCCATCAACGGCGCCCGCCGGGCCATGCGGGCGGCCGGCCGGCAGATCCCCATCCAGGCCCAGGTCACCATCGAGCTGACCGGCACCATGCTGCCGGGCACCGAGGTCGGCGCCGCCCTGGCCTCCCTCGAGGCGATGGGTGTCGACCTCATCGGCCTCAACTGCGCCACGGGTCCCGCCGAGATGTACGAGCCGCTGCACCACCTGACCGAGCACGCCTCGATCCCGGTGACCTGCCTGCCCAACGCCGGTCTTCCCTCGGTGGTCGACGGGAAGATGCACTACGACCTCACCCCCGAGCAGCTGGCCGAGTTCCACCGCCAGTTCGTCTCCGAGCTGGGGGTGTCGGTCATCGGCGGGTGCTGCGGCACCCTGCCCGCCCACCTGGCGGCGGTGGTGGAGGCCTGCGCCGACCTCACCCCCGCCCCCCGGTCGCCGCGACCGGAGCCCGGGGCGGCGTCGATCTACACCCACGTGCCCTTCACCCAGGACTCCTCGTTCCTGGTGATCGGTGAGCGGACCAACGCCAACGGCTCCAAGAAGTTCCGGGAGGCCATGCTCGATGGCGACTGGGACACCTGCGTGGCCATGGCCCGCGAGCAGGTCAAGGAGGGCTCCCACCTCATCGACGTCTGCGTGGACTACACCGGCGCCGACGGGGTGGCCGACATGGAGGAGGTGGCCAGCCGCTTCGCCACCCAGTCCACCGTGCCCCTGGTGGTCGACTCCACCGAGGCGCCGGTGGTGGAGACGGCACTGTCGTGGATCGGCGGCCGGGCCGTCATCAACTCGGTCAACCTGGAGGAGGGCGACGCGGAGGGCACCCGGCTCGACTCCTTCCTCACCCTGGCCAAGGAGTTCGGAGCGGCGGTGGTGTGCACCTGCATCGACACCGAGGGGCAGGCGCGCACCGCCGAGTGGAAGCTGCGCGCCGCCCGGAACATCCACGACATCGCCGTGGAGCGCTACGGCCTGCGGCCGTCCGACCTGCTCTTCGACCCGCTGGCCCTGCCGCTCTCCACCGGCATGGAGGAGAGCCGCCGCGACGGCATCGAGACCATCGAGGGCATCCGCCGCATCAAGGCCGAGCTCCCCGGGGTCTACACGGTGCTGGGCCTCTCCAACGTGTCCTTCGGCCTCAACCCGGCCGCCCGGCAGGTGCTGAACTCCGTCTTCCTCCACGAGTGCGTCGAGGCCGGTCTGGACGCCGCCATCGTGCACGCCTCGAAGATCCTCCCGCTCTCCAAGGTGGACGAGCGGGCCCGCGAGGTCTGCCTGGACCTCATCTACGACCGCCGGCACGACGGGTACGACCCGCTCACCGAGCTGCTGGCCCTCTTCGAGGGGGCCTCGAGCTTCTCCGTCAACACCCAGGAGGACCGGTCGGGCTGGCCCGTGGAGCAGCGCCTCGAGCACCGGATCGTGGACGGCGACCGCAACGGCATCGAGGCCGATCTCGACGAGGCCATGGCCGCCGGGCTGACGCCGCTCGCCATCGTCAACGACATCCTCCTGGCCGGGATGAAGACGGTGGGCGAGCTCTTCGCCTCGGGGGAGATGCAGCTGCCCTTCGTGCTCGGCTCGGCCGAGACGATGAAGACCGCGGTCGCCTACCTCGAGCCCCACATGGAGAAGGCCGACCAGGGCGGCAAGGGGACCATGGTCCTCGCCACCGTCAAGGGTGACGTGCACGACATCGGCAAGAACCTGGTCGACATCATCCTCACCAACAACGGCTACACGGTGAAGAACCTGGGCATCAAGGTGGGCATCACCGACATGGTGGCAGCCCTGGAGGAGACCGGCGCCGACGCCATCGGGATGAGCGGCCTCCTGGTGAAGTCGACCCTGATCATGCGCGACAACCTCGAGGAGCTGAACCGGCGCGGGCTCTCCCACATCCCGGTGATCCTCGGCGGGGCCGCCCTGACCCGCACCTATGTCGAGCGCGACCTCCGGTCGGTGTACGAGGGGCGCCTCTTCTACGGCAAGGACGCCTTCGAGGGCCTCCGGACCATGGACCGGCTGGTGGAGCTGTCGCGGAGCGGCGAGGACGACCCGGAGTTCGGGCGCGCCCTGGGCGGACGCAACCTCGGCCCGAGGAAGAGCGAGCAGCGGAAGCAGAAGGCCGCCGAGGCCCTCGAGCGGGGGGAGACCCTGCCGTCCCGCGCCCCCTCGGTGGCGGCCGACAACCCGCTGTTCACCCCGCCGTTCGTCGGCAGCCGGGTGGCCAAGGGCATCCCCATCGACGACGTCGCCGGCTACCTCAACGAGACCGCCCTGTTCCGCAACCAGTGGGGGTACCGGCCCGAGGCCGGCGAGGACGACGCCGCCTTCAAGGACCGGATCCGGTCGCTCCTCCGGGACCAGCTGGCCACCGCCAAGGCCGGCCAGCTCCTGGTCCCCCAGGTGGCCTGGGGGCACTTCGCCGCCAACGCCGACGGCGACGACCTGGTCATCTGGGAGGACGACACCCGGGCCGTCGAGCGGACGCGCTTCACCTTCCCCCGCCAGGTGGAGGACCCCTGGCTGTGCATCAGCGACTTCTTCCGCCCGGTCGGCTCCGACGAGCCGGACTACGCCAGCTTCCAGGTGGTCACCATGGGCTTCCGCGTCTCCGAGGAGGCGGCCCGGCTGAAGGCGGCCGACCAGTACCAGAACTACCTGTACCTCCACGGCCTGGGCGTGGAGATGGCCGAGGCGCTGGCCGAGTACTGGCACCACCGGATCCGGGAGGAGCTCGGCTTCGCCGACGAGGACGGTCCGACCCTGACCGGCCTGTTCCGTCAGAAGTACCGGGGTGGGCGCTACTCGTGGGGCTACCCGGCCTGCCCGGAGCTGGAGGACAACGCCAAGGTGGTCGACCTGCTGGGGGCGGACCGGATCGGCATCGAGGTCAGCGAGGGGTTCCAGCTGCACCCCGAGCAGTCGACCACGGCCATCGTCTGCCACCACCCGCAAGCCAAGTACTTCGTGGCGTAGGCGGGGGCACCGTGCAACCGCTCCGAGCGGGTACCGCGGTCCTCGCGAGGGTGCTGGCCGTCCTGACCGTGGCCCTGGCGGCGGCCGTGACACTCGCCGTGGCCCCGGCCGGCGCCACCCGCACCGTCTACCCGCCCATCGGCACCGTGATCCTGGCCACCTCGCTCCCGGGCTTCACCGCCGCCCCCCCGGGGCCCACCAACGGGCCGCTCACCGCCACCGGGTTCGCCGCCCAGTCGCCCGACCCCCAGACGGCCACCCGGCAGTTCGAGCAGCTCGCCACCGTGCCGGGCTTCGCCGCCTCCCTCCGGCTGTGGACCGACGTCCACGGACCCGGCGCCGGGGCCAACGACGTGGTGATCACCCTCTACCGGATCCCCGAGTCCGCGGTGGCAGCGACCTTCACCCTGCAGCTCCGCCAGCAGTACGCGGTGGGCGCCACCCGCTTCGCGGTCCCCAGCATCCCGGGTGCCACCGGCTACACCTCGGAGGTCACCTCCCCCTCCCCGGCCACCGAGCAGGTGGTGGTGTTCCGCTCGGGCGTCTACGTCGCCATCGTGGAGCTGGCATCGTCGCGACAGGCCGCCAATCCCACCCTGCTGACCCCGGCCGAGGCCGTCGACATCTCCTTCCGGCAGTTCACCGCCACCGGGAAGGCGGCCGGGAGGCCGGTCCCGGCCCCTGCTCCCGCTCCTGCGCCGGCCCCCTCCGGAGGCGGCCACGGTTGGATCGTGTTGGTGCTGGTGGGCCTCCTGGTGGTCGCCGCCGGCGCCGGGGGACTCATCGTGGCCGACCGTCGCCGGAAGGTCCGACAGGGGCACCGGCCCGTCAACCCGGACCCCTTCGCCCCCGACGGCATCCTGGCGGCCATGGGGGCCATCCCCGCCGGGCACCCCGGGCCGGGTGCCCCCGACGGCCCGGTCGACGCCGGGACGCCGCCGGCCGGGACGCCGGCTCCGGCGGGGGTCCCCGAGGCTCCCCCGCCGGACGGGACTCCGGCCGGTCGCCCACCGGCGCCACCGGCACCGGGGACGGCCGAGGCTGGCCCCTGGCCCGGGCCCGGGGCCCCCGATGCCGATGCCGATGCCGATGCCGATGGAGTTGTCGATGTCGATGTCGATGTCGATGGAGTTGCCGCCGGGGAGGTGACCGACGACGGTGGGCCGGGCACGCCCGCCACACCGGTCGGGCGGCTCGACGAGCCCGCTCCCGGGACGGGGCCGGGCTGGCTACCCGACCCGTCGGGCGCACCCGACCAGGTCCGCTTCTGGGACGGCCTGGCCTGGACGCCGCACGTGGCCGTGCGCTCCCCCGACCGCTGAGCGGACCGCGGCCGCACCTCGGGACACCCCGGTCGGTACGATGGTCCGATCATGACCCTGCCGATCGACACGCCGACCGGCGCCCTCACCACCTCCATGAAGGTCGACGGGCTCCTGGTGGTGATCCTGGTCGTCCTGGTGATCGTCCTGGTGGTGCGACGGATCCGGCAGGCGAGGAACCTGAAGCGACGCAAGGCCGCCTCGGTCAGCTACCACGACGCCGACGTCGCCCAGTACGGGACGGGCCCGGCCGGCTTCGCCGGCGCGGCGTCGGCCCGCTCCGGCGACGGGACATCGCTGGCGCCCACCTTCGCAGCGTCGAACCCCACCGCCCCGGTGCCGTCCGCTCCGGGGGCCGCCCAGAGCCCGGCCTTCGGCCAGCCCGGTCCCTACGGGGCCTGGACCACCGCCCCGACGCCCGGGCCCCCGCCCCCGCCGTCCGGCATCCCCGGCCTCGCCGGATCCCCACCGCCTCCTCCGCCCCCGGGCCCGCCGGCCGGTCAGCCGCCTCCGCCGCCCGGGGCACCCACCGCGCCACGACCGGCCCCCGCGCCTGCCCCGGCACCTCGGCCGGCGGCTCCGGCGGCTCCGGCGGCTCCGGCGGCCGCACCCGGCTGGCTCCCCGACCCCGGCGGGGCGCCCGACGTGGTCCGCTACTGGGACGGCAGCGCCTGGACCGAGCACACCGCTCGCCGGGCCTGACCCGACCGGCACCGGGCACCCTCGGCCGCCGGGCTCAGAGCGCCAGGGTCTGCCCGCCGTCGACGACGACGGCGGCGCCGTTCACGAAGCCCGCGGGCTCCGAGCAGAGGAACGCCACCACCTTCCCGAAGTCGGCCGGATCACCCATGACTGGTGCGCCGCCCAGCTCGCGCATCCGGTCGGTGGCGTGCGGCCCCGGAAGGGCCAGGTTCAGGGTGATCCCGGACCCGTCGGCGGCCAGGTCCTGGGCGGCCGTCTTGGCCCAGGCCCACAGCGCGGTGCGGGCGGTGTTGGAGAGCGACAGGGTCGGGACCGGCTGGACCACCGAATACGAGGTGATGCAGCAGATCCGCCCCCAGCCGCCCGTCCGCAGCACGGGGGCCGCGGCACGGACCAGCCGGATCGAGGTCAGCAGGTTGGTCTCGAGCGCCGCCCGGAGCTGGTCGTCGGTGACCTCCAGCGCCCGACCCGCCGGAGGCCCACCGGCGTTGGCCACCACGATGTCCAGGCCACCGAAGGTGTCCACCGCCGTCGCCACCAACCGGTCGGGGACGTCAGGCCCGGTGACGTCCGCCACCACCGCGACCACCTCGGCGCCGGAGGCCCGGAGATCGGCGGCGGCCGCCTCCAACGCCTCCTCCCCCCGGGCGGCCAGCACCAGCCGCACACCCTCGGCGGCCAGGGCCCGGGCGGAGGCCAGCCCCAGGCCCTTGGACGCCGCCGTGACCACCGCCGTGCGGCCCTCGATCCCCAGGTCCACCGGTCCTCCTATGCCTCGAGCACGGTCAGTGCATGGTCCGCCCGGTTCAGCGGCTCGGGTCCCCCGTCCTCGCCGATGATCACGATGTCCTCCAGGCGCATGCCGAAGCGCCCCG
>Ga0302196_10003661_pt1 | contig 14072 bp, 5 predicted proteins | sample II_Bog_N1_3_FD_198794 | JGI IMG/M metagenome (GOLD analysis project Ga0302196, IMG submission 198794) | Peat permafrost microbial communities from Stordalen Mire near Abisko, Sweden - II_Bog_N1_3 | ecosystem: Environmental > Terrestrial > Soil > Wetlands > Peat | place: Sweden: Abisko, Stordalen...
GGTCCTGGCGCAGGGTCTTGATCGCCGCGACCTTGGCGCGCCACCGTTTGAGGTCGGCATTGTCCGGAGTGACCACCACCGCATACAGGTCGAGCTGCGACTCGATGTCGGCCGGCGGGGTCACCGCGGTGTCGAGGACCAGCAGCGGCGCGCGTCGAGCTGCCAGGGCATCGCTGCGTGCGTGCGCGGCGGTATCGTCCGCCGCTGCCGGATGCGCGCTTTCGACCGGTTTCCCTATGATTTCTTCATCGTTGCGCTTGACCGTCACCGGATCCACGACCACCGCGGCGGTCGCCGCGGTCGCGGGAGGCGTCACCGGGACCACCACCGCCTGCGTCGCCTCGTGCTGGTCGTCGTCCATTGCCGGCCCGGTTGCGGTGTGGTGATGCGGGTCCGCCACCGGGGTGGGCGCCGCCAGGGTGGTCAGGATCACCACGGCCACCGCAGCGATCACCGCCACCGCCCCCGCCGCGATCATTCCTACCGGCGCCCGCCGCGGGGTCGGCACGTTCGGATGCAGGGTCGGCGGTTGGGCGGGCTGGGCGGACTGGGCGAATGATTCCGCCGGGGCCGGCGGCCGCGTGACGGGCAGGAGCGCATGCGACGTCACCACCGTCGGCGCCAGGTTCGGCGACGAGATTCCAGCCGCGGTCCCGGTCGCCGGGGTTGTCGGCAGGGCCGTGGCGATGCCGGCGCCGACCGCGCCCGGCACGAGGTTTCCCGCCACGCGCAGGACTTCGGCGCGGAAATCCGCCGGGGTCGCGCAGCGTTCCTCGCGGCGCTTGGCCATCGCGCGCTGCACCAAGGCGGCGACCTCTGCCGGCACGCTGGGCACCACCTGGCGCGGATCCGGCGGCGGTTGGCTCATGACCTTGGCCACCACCGCCCACGGCGTCGCCGCGACGAAGGGCAGCTGACCGGTGAGCAGGGTGTACAAAGTCCCGCCCAGGGCATGGATGTCGGCGCGGATGTCGATGTCGGCCAAACCTTCAGCCTGCTCTGGCGCCATGAAGGCCGGGGTGCCCATCGCCGCCCCGGTCACGGTCATGCGGTCGTCGCCGACCGCGGAGCGCGCGAGGCCGAGATCGCCGAGTTTCGCGCGTCCGGCGCCGTCGAGGAAGATGTTCTGCGGTTTGAGGTCGCGGTGCAGCATGCCCGCTGCGTGGATCGCCTGCAGGCCGTCGGCACATTCCGCGATGAGGCGCAACGCCTCGCCCGCCGGCAGGGGGCCGCGCGTCGCGAGCAGGTGCGACAGATCCCCGCCCGGCACGAATTCGAAGGCCAGGTACAGATGGCCGTCGCGGGTGTCGGCGTCGTGGATCGCCACCACGTGTGGATGGCTGATGGCCGCCCCGGCCCGCGCCTCGCGCATGAAACGCTCGACGAAATCGCGGTCCGCGGCCAGTTCCGGCTTCATCACCTTGAGCGCGACCACGCGGTGCAGATTCACTTGCAGCGCGCGGTAGACCTCGCCCATGCCGACGGCGCCGAGGCGTCCCTCGATGCGGTAGGGACCGATGTGGGTGCCGACGGCGAGCGCCATGGGAAGCAATATGGCTTGGGCTATCCCGATGCCAGCTTTCTCATGCAATTACTTTACGCGCGCAAAGCCTCGACCGGATCCATCGCCGCCGCCAGCCACGCCGGATAGATGCCGAAGGCCACCCCGATCGCCATCGCGGTCAACGCCGCCACCGCCATGATCACGCCGCTGAAGGCCACCGCGAATCCTGACAATGCCCCGATGATCCAACCCGCGCCGAGGCCGAGGGCCAAGCCGAGCAGGGCGCCGAACAGGGAGATCAGCAGGGCTTCGGCGAGGAATTGCGACAGGATGTCGCGCTGGCTCGCGCCGACGGCGCGGCGGATGCCGATCTCGCGCGTGCGCTGGGTCACCGCCGCGAGCATGATGTTCATGATGCCGATGCCGCCGACGATGAGCGAGATCGCGGCGATGACCACGATGATGACGTTGAAGATCTCCTTGGTGCGCTGGGCCTGCTTCAGGCCTTCGAGCGGCACCGCCACCGCGCTGTCTTCCGCCCCCTGGTGGCGGTCGAGGATGATGCGGCGGATCAGCTTCGATTGCGCGAGCAAGGCCTCGTCGCTGGCCATGCGCAAGGAGATCGCGTCGAGGCGGCTGTCGCGTTCGTCCTTGGGGAAGAAGGCGTGCTCGGTGGCATAGGGGATGTAGACGTCGTGGTTGCGGTCGGGCACCGCGGCGTCGGCGATGTCGCTGCTGGTGAAGGTCTTGCCGCCCATCACCCCGACCACGGTGAAGGGTTCATCGCCGAACAGGACCATCGCCCCCGCCGCGGTTTCCGGTTCCAGGCCCAAACCCTTCGCCACCGCGCGCCCGAGGACGCAGACGCGCGCCGCGCGCGCTTCATCGCGGTCGTCGAGGAAACGCCCGTCGCCGACGTGGAAATTCGCCACCGCCTGGAAATCCCCGGTCACGCCGAGGACATTCGCGTCGTCGACCGCGTGTTCGCCCAGGCGCAGTTCGGCCTTCACCGATTTCCACGCGGTGGATGCGGCGATGCCCGGCACGTATTGGCGCAGGGCATCGAGGTCGCCGGTGGTGAGGCCATCCGGATTCGCGCGGCGCAGGCGCACCAGGCGCGCCCCGGCCAGGTCGAGGGCGCGGACCTGGATGTTGTTCATGCCGATCTGGCGGATCTGCTGCAATTGGCTCTGCTTGCCGCCCTCGGTGATCGCGGTCATCGCGATCACGGCGGCGATGCCGAAGACGATGCCGAGCATGGTCAGGAAGGTGCGCAGGCGGTGCGCGAGCAGGCCTTCGTGCAGGGCCATGTTCATCAGGTCGTTCGGCCGCAGTTTGCCGTTGGACGGCGGCACCGGGATCGCCGCATCGATCGGCGTGGTGGGGGCGGACGGAGATTCCGGAGGATTTTCCTGGAATTTTACCGATGTTTTTTCCGGCGCTTTTTCAGGATCCTTTTCCGGAACGAACGCCTGCCACGCCGTCCCCGGCGAATCGCTGACGATGTTGCCGTCGACGATGCGCACCACGCGCTGGGCCTGGGCCGCGATGCCGGGATCGTGGGTGACCAGGACGATGGTGTGGCCTTCGGCGTTCAGCCGCCGGAGCAGGGTCATGATCTCGGCGCCGGTGCGGGTGTCGAGATTTCCCGTCGGCTCGTCCGCGAGGATGATCCCCGGCCGGCAGGCCAGGCCGCGCGCGATGGCCACGCGCTGCATCTGGCCGCCCGACAATTCCCGCGCGGTGTGCGCGGTGCGCGACCCCAGGCCCATGCGTTCGGCGAGGGCGTTGCCGACCGCATGGCGGTCCTCGCGCGCGACCCCGGCATAGACCAGGCCGAGCCCGATGTTGTCGGTCACGGTCAGGTTCGGCAGCAGGTGGTATTGCTGGAACACGTAGCCGATGGCGCGGTTGCGCAGCTGCGACAGCCGCGTGTCGCTGAGCTGGGCGACCTCATGTCCGAGCAGGCGGTAGCTGCCGGTGGTCGGCCGGTCGAGGCAGCCGAGCAGGTACATGAGCGTGGTCTTGCCGCTGCCCGAAGGCCCGACAATCGCGACGAATTCCCCCGCGCCGATGGTCAGGTCGATGCCCTGCAAAGCATGCACGACGCCGCCGCCCATGACATAACTGCGGGAAACCGCGGACAATTCGATCACCGGCGATCCCGGTTTGATGTTCTCCATCGCCGCGATCGGCATGGCTTCATCATTTTTCCTGTCAGAGGTCATGGTCCCTCCGGATCAGCACCTTGTCGCCGACGGAAAATCCGGAATTCGCGTCGATGACGAAGGCATCGTCGCCAAACGGCTTTCCGGCGATGGGCGCTTCGGTGTTTTCCGCGCGCCAAACCGCCCATGACCCGTCGGCGGTCTTGTGCACCGCGGCGAGGGGCAGCCAGAGGGCGTCGTCGCGGTGTTCGACCAGGATCTCGACCAGGGCGGTCATGCCCTGGCGGAAGTCGTTGCGGGTGGCGCCCAGGCGGATCTGGGCGTCGAACTGGGTGACATCGGCGAAGGGGCCGCCGTCGCCGCCGTCGGGGCCGGGGGCGGAGAGGTCGTGGCCGACCGCGGCGACCGCGGCGACGGTGCCGCCGCAGGTGAAGTCGAGGGTGGGGATGGTCACCGACGCGGGCATGCCGGGATTGAGGCGGCGCACGTCGACTTCGTTCACGCGCAGCAAGACCTGGAGATTTCCCGGGGGAAACAGTTCGACCAGGACGTCGCGCTCCCACGCCTTGTCGCCGGGCTGGCGGTGGCGGTCGCCTTCGCGCATGACCCGCGCGACGCCGGGCACCGGACTGATGATGACGTTCGGCGGATGCAGCTTCGCCTCGGCGAGCTGGCTGCGCTGCTGGGCCAATTCCTGTTCGATCGCGTGGCGGCGCTCGAGTTCGTCCGGCTCGATGCTGGACGAGTCGGCGGCGGGCAGGGCGGCGAGCTCTTTTTCATTGGCCTCGATGGAGGTTTCCAGCAGCACGGGAAAACGCGAGGAACTGACCGCGATCCCGGCTTCCAGGCGCGCGACCTTGGCGGCGAGGACCGCGGTGTCCTGGTCGGCGAGGGCGAGGACGCGGTCGTGGTCGGCCTGGGCCTGGGCGGCGCGGGCGCGCGCGCGGTCGCGTTTGCCCGCGGCTTCGGCCAACACCTCGGCGGCCGGGGGACGCGAGCTGATCTCCAGTTGCGCGGTGGTGACGTCGAGCTGGTCCTTGGCCTTGGTCACCGCGGTCTCGAGGTCCTCCATCGCCACCGCGCCCAACGCCCCGCCGGCAAACGAGGCGCGGCCCTGGTCGCGCTGGCGCACCGCTTCGTCGTAGCGCACCTGGGCGGATTGGCGGTCGAGCTGCAATTCCGCGGTGGGGAGGCCGCGTTTCTCGATCTCGACGCGCACATGCAGTTCTTCCGCTTCGGCTTCGCGCGCGGCGAGGGCTGCCGCGGCTTTGTCGCGCGGGCCCTGCGCGGCGTCGCGTGCGGCGCGCATGGTCGCGAGCTTTTGATCGAGTTCCGCGCCGCCCGCGCTCGCCTTGGCCAATTCCGCCTGCGCGGCGGGCAGGTCGGCGCCGGCCTTGGCCGCGGCGTCGCGCTCGGCCGCGGTCTCGGCTTCGGCGCCGGCGTCACGGCGCGCACTCAGTTCGTCGCAGCGCGACTGCGCCCGCGACACCGCGTCGCGATGGCCCTGCACCGCATCGAGGGCGTCGAACCACGCGTCCTGGGCCTGCTGCCAGGTGTCCTGGGCCTGCTCATAGGTCGCGCGCAACGCCTGGATGTCGGCCTCGATCGGTTTCAGCGCGGCGTCCAGGCGCAGCAGTTCGTCGCCCAGCACCGGGGTCGCGGTGGCGATGCGGTAGCGTTCTTCTTCCAATTGCGCCGCGCGTTTGACGGTGAGCAGCTTGCGGTCCTCGGTGGCGGCGGTGTCGGCGCGCTTGAGCTGCGCCAGTTGCAGATCCTGGCGCGCGGCGAGCAGGGTGGAGCGGTCATCGGTGACGCGCTTGACCTCATCATCTTCGCTCAGGCTGAACAGGACCTGGCCGGCCTCGACCCAATCGCCATCGGCGACGATGGTCTGGATGCGCCCCGCGAACGGCACCTTGACCAGGACCGGATCACGCGGCTGCAATTCGCCGGCCTCGTGCAGGCGCCAATCCACGCCGCCGCGCGCGACCACGGCGGCGTCCCAGGTCACCGCCGGCGGCTCGCGGTGGCGGAAGATCACCGCGCAGGCGACCACTGCCGCGGCGATGCCCACGCCGGTCCACAGGCGTTTGCGTCCGCGCTTCGCTTTCCGCGGCGGCTCGAGGTGCGGCCTGGCGGGCGCGGCTTCGGGAATGCCGGTGGCGTCGTTCATGGCAGCAGCACCTCGCCCTTGGTCCCGGGGACCAGGCGTTGCTGCAATTCCGCCGGCGGGGCGAAATCGAGGGTCGCGGTGAAGACCCGCATTTTCGCGCCCTGGCTGGCGCCCGACCCCGAAGCAGCCTCTTCCCGCGACGGGGTGAAGGCGCGGCCGATCGCCGAGACCGTGGCCGGGATGCGGCGCGGATCGATCTGCGGGAAGCGCAGGTCGAGGTGGTCGCCAAGGTGGAGGTGGGGGTACACGGTCTCGGGCAATTCGGCGCGGAAGGCCAGCTTGGACATGTCGAGGACCTCGGCCACCGGCAGGCCGCCCCAGACGTAGAAGTCGCTTTGGAATTTTCCCGGGCCGTCGGTCTCGTCGTTCCACCCGACCAGGTAGAACAGGCGCCCGCTCGCCGGCGCGCGCAATTCGCGGTTGGCCTTGAAATTCTGCTCCCAGCGCGCCCCGGCCAGGGCATGCGCGAGCATCAGTTTCGATCCCAATGCGGCGGCCTGCTCCTGTTTTCCCGCGAGGATCACCGCATCGCCGCGCGCGGACAGCGCGGATTCGGCGTCCGCGAAGGCCCCGTCGGCGGATTGCCAGGCGATCCAGTCCGCCCCGCGTTCCGCCGCCACCTGGTCCATGCGCGCCTTTTCCGACGCCAATCCCGACAGCATCGCGGTGGCGCTCGCCGCCGCCGCACGGGACGGATCGCGGTCGGCCATGATCGTCGCTGCTGCCAATATGCCGCGGTCGTTGTCGGCGACGGTGACCGCCGCGGTCGCCGCCGATCGCGCGCTGGCCAAAACCTCCGGGTCGCGGGTTTCCGCCACGAAGAGATCGAGCTGGGCCGAATCCGCGGCGAGGACGGTGGCGCGGTGGGCCGCCTCGTTGTCGAGGGCCTGCAGGCGGCGGTTCTCCACCGCGAGCAGGAAGGCCTGCTGGGCCTTGCGCTTGTCCTGCTCCAATTGCGCGTGCTGGTCGTCGATGCTCGGATTGTAGAGCGTCACCACCACCTGCCCCGCGGTGACCTCGGACCCATCGGGGACGAGGGTCAGGATGCGGCCCCAGGAATGGAACATGGTCACCGGGCTGCGTTTGCCCGCGATGACCTCGCCGGCATGGGCATGCTCGTTGGTCTGGGCCAGGTGCGACACGTCGGGCGGGACCAGACGCGTCCCCGCGCGCAGACCCGGCACCAGCCACAACCCGCCCGCGCGGCAGGCCGCCACCGCGGTCGGCGAACCCGCGCCATCATGCTGTAGGTAGCGGCGTTCGCCGACCTCGGCGATCAGGTGCCCCGGCACCGCCGCGACCCCCGCCGGGATGTGCAGCCAGGCGACCATGTGCTCGTCCTCGCCCTGGCGCAGATGGTCGGCCAGCTCGGGCGCCACGCGCAGGGAGGCCTCGACCGCGTTGAGATCGAGGTCGAAATCGGAGTGGACCCAGCTTTCCGGCCGCCTGGCCAGGGCCACCGGCTGGTCGCTGATCGCGCTGACCGTCGCCGGCAATTCCTCCCCCGCCGGGGTGATCACGGTGACCGCCGCGGTCGCCAGCACAGCGCGCAGGCGGTCGAGGGCGGCCTGGGCGGCCACGCCGTCATCGCTGGCATCGCCCCAGTCGTCGTCCGCGCTCGCCGCCGCGGTGGCTGCGGTCGCCGACGCCGTCACTGGCATCGCCGCCATCGGCTTCGACTCCATCATCGGTTTCAGCCAAGGAGCATCCTGCTGGCGCACCCGCGTCGTCACCACCACCGCGCCAGGTTCGGTGAGGTAGGCCACGCTGTCCTCGGGCCAGCCGACCTTGTAACCCGGGCCGACGCCATCGGGATGGGTGACGGTGCCGGCATTGACCGCGCGCAGCGCCTTCGCGCAGGAATCGCCGCAGATCACCTCCAGCCAGCCGCCCGCCACGGTGATGTCTTCGTCCGCCTCGCGGTGGTCGCCGGCTTCCAGGCGCCGCGCGACGAACAGGGCATCGGCCTCCGGACCCGCCTTCGCGGTGGCCAGACGCACCAGCGGACCGACCCAGTCGCGGTCATCGCCGATGCCGATGCACACGCGCCAGCGCCCATCGGCGAGGTGGATGCGCCAATGGGATCCGGTGGTGAGCAGGGCCAGGGTCGGGTGCGGGTCGCCGTGGCGCGCCAGGATCTGCGCCTGGTGGTCCTGGTCCCAGCCGAAGCCGCGTCCGGAGGTGAAGGTTTTGCCGTTGTCGATGGCGATGGGTTGCGCCGGGTTTCCGGAACCATCTGCGGCGGTCGACGCGGTCGCCGGAATCGTGCCCTCCGGCGCAAAGACCACGCGCATGCCGCCATGCTGTCCTTCCAGCGGCACGACCTCGACCCAGTCGAGCGGCGTGTGGTCGTCGGCATCGCGCTCGCCGCGATGCAGGGCGTCGGCGACGCGGTCGCGGTCGAGGGCGTCGGCGTTGCGCTGCTGCTTCTGCTGATCGGCGAGGGCCGCCAGCCGGCCTTCGATGCCGGCGCCCGGCTGGGGTTTGCCGTCGTCATCGAGGCCGAGATCGGCGCGCAATTGGCGCTGCTGGACCATGAGCCGCGCGGTGGCGAGGGTGATCCCGGGCTCGTCGAAGAGGCGCAGGCGTTCGCGCGGCAGGGCGCAGCCCGCCGCCGCCTGGGCCGCGGCGGTCTGCGCCGCGGCCAGGTCCACGTTGGAAGCCTGGCCCGCGGCCTGGTCCGCCGCCACCCGCGCCAGGGCCACCGCCGCCGCGGTCGCCGCGGTCTCCGCCTGGTTGACCTGGTCGACGAGCAGGGCGCGCTCCTGTTGGTCAACCGCCGCGGCGGTGGCGATGCCCGCATCCGCCACTGCCAGGTCCGCGCGTTTGTCGTCGCGGCTCGCGACCAGCACCGCCATCTGCTGGTCGAGCTTGAGGTCGTTGTCGATCAGGGTCGCCTCGGCGACCGCGAGGTCGCCGCGCATGGCGCCGAGCTTATTTTCCAGCAGTTCGCGGTCGAATTCGACGATGTCATCGCCCTTGCGCACCTCCGTGCCCTGGGGCAGGACGTGTTCGACGATCACGTCGTTGGTGCCGGGGATCTGCGCGATCTTGTGCGCGGCATCGGCGGTGGTCACGCCATCCGCGCGGATGGCGATGGTGGCCGATACGGAAGGGACGATCCAGACGCCGGCTGAAGCGTCGGCGTCACCATCGGCGGCGAACAGGCGCGTAGCGGCAAAAACCGCGAAAATTTGCGCCGAAGCGCGCATCCACCTGGAAAAATCCGCGTGCCGGTTCACAGGTCGATGCTCGCAGTCGCGCCTGGCGGGACGCGTTCGCCCTGGGCGGCATCGAGATCCAGGGCCACGGTCAGGCCGAACACCTTCTCCGTGCCCAATGCCGCGGTCGGCGCCGCTCCGCGCAGCGAGGGCATGCTCGGCGCGTGGAACCACGCGGCCACGCGCAGCACCCGCCCATTGATGGTGCCGTGGCCGAGCGAGGGCACGACGCAGGGGATCTGCTGCGCCACCGCGAATCGCCCGTAAAAGCGCGCGGGGACTTCGACCGTGAACATCCGCCCCGGCCCCACCGGCATGGTGAAGGGTTCGGCGGTGTCGACCTCCATGCCGATCTCCAGCGGCCGCTCGCCGTCGATCAGGCGCTGGTACACGCGCCCATCGCGCGGGGCCACCACCACCGCATCGGCGGCGGCCTCGCGGTCGCGGCGATGGCGTTCGAGGGCATCGCGCCAGGCAAGGTGCGCCCGCGCCAGGGCCGCGTCGGCCGCCACCACCGCGGTGCTGTAGGCCGCGCGCGCATCGCCGGCGGCGTCCACCGCATCGTGCCAGGCGGCCTCGGCGTCTTCGAGCGCGAGCAGGTCCACCCCGCGCTGCTGTCCGACCAGGGCGAGTTGCGCGCGTTTGCGCGCGAGGTCGGTGGCCTGGGCTTCGACCTGGGCGCTCAGGATGCTGTTGCGGGCCATGCCGAGGGCCGACGCGGGATCGCTCGCCGCCGCCGCCGCGCGCGCCGCCGCGCCCGCCGCCACGGTCGCCTTGATCAGGTCGGCCTGGGCATCCGCGACCACCGCGGAATCGTCGCGGTTGCGCAGGGTCAGCACGTCGATGCGCGCCTTCGCCGCGTCGGCGGCGGCTTCCTGCCAGGCGAGCAGGGCATGGGCGCGGTCGCGTTCCGCGTTCAGCCGCGCGATGGCGAGGTCGGCATTGGCCTGGGCCGCGCCGTAGGTGTCGGCGAACTGGAACCCGGCGAGATCCTTCCAGTCGTTTGATTTGCTGAGTTTCGCGATGGGCTCGCCGCGGTGGACCAGGGTCCCGTCCGGCACCATCTCCAGCAGTTCCCAGCCGCCGCTCGACAGGCGCACCGGCGCGCTCTCCATCGCCTCGATCACCCCGGTCACGCGCATGCCCCCGGCCGCCGGCGCCGCCGCGGGCAGGCGGATGCGCGCCCCGGGGGCGAGGCCGCTGAGGACGACGAAGGTCGCGCCCGCGCTGTAGCCGTCGAGGTCCTGCCATTTGCCACCGTCAAGCTGCACGCGCGGATGGCGCAGGTCGCCGATGCACCAGGTCGGCACCGTCGCCAGCGCGGCGCCGAGCGGCAGGGCGAGCGCGCAGGACAGACCCATGCCAACGCGCAGGCCCGGATCGGGACGTGCGAGGTGCACGGTGCAGGTGAAGCCGCGTCCGCCGTGGTCGCCGATCGCCGCCGCCGCCAGCGCGGTCACCTGGCCGGGGATGCGCGTCCCGCCCAGGCCGCCGATGGTGATCTCCGCATGGCCCGAGGACGGATCGTCGGGGGCCGCCGCGCGCACCAGGCCGCGCCAGCGTTCGGGCAGGACGAAGCGCGCGACGAGGTCGCCCGGATCGAGGACGAAGATGAAGGACGCCGCGCCGAGCTTGGCCCCCGGCCGCACCGAGCTGTCGCGGAAACGCACGAAACCCGTGCCCTGGGCGTCGATCTGCGGATGGTCGATGACGTCCTGGCGTTTCTTCTGGTCACGTTCGAGGTTGGCCAGGCCTTCGCTGCCGAGCGTCTCCTGTTTTTCCTGCACCGCGCGCACCGCCGCGAGGTCGGCGGCGACCCCGGCCTCGGAGGAGGCGCTGAGGTCGGCAGGTGCAGCGCCGGTCGCGGATTCCGGCCGCCCCAGCTCCGCGAGCAGGCGTTTGCGCGCGATGGCGAGGCTCGCGCGCAGCAGGCCGTTGTGGTCGCCGTCCGCCATGGTCAACCGCGCCTGGGCCGGCCCCACCGCCGCCGCGGCCTCGGTCGCGCGGTCGTCGGCATCCGCCACCGCCACCGCGCTGGCATGGCCGGCGGCGGCCAATTCATGGAATTTTGCGGCGCGCGCCGCGGCTTCCGCGGCCTCGCGCACCGCCGCGGCCGCGCCGATGCGCGCGATGTCCAACGCGCGCGCGTCCTGGATGTCCGCAGTCACCATCGCCGCCTCGGTCGCCCCGAGATCGGCCTCCAGGTCGGCCTGCTGGTCCTCCAGGGTCGCGAGATCGGAGGCGGTCTTCAGGCGTTGATCGAGCAGCTGCGCGCGCTGCTCGATGATCTGGCGCAGGGGATCCTGGGACCACAGGTCGAGGATGTCGGTGTCGAGGGTCGCCAATTTCTGTCCGCGCTTCACCGCCGTGCCTTCGTCCACCAGCCAGAGCGGCGGCACCCAGGCGATGGGCAGGGCGTGGCCGACCTCGTCGGGATCGGTGATGTGCCCGTCGAGGACGAGGTCGAGGTGGTCCGAGGCCAGGGCCGGGACCACGTAGACGTCGAGGTCCGGCCCGGATTCCGGGGCCTTGCCGCAACCGGCGACGGCGACGAGGCCGAACAGGGCGAGCAGCGCGGACAACGCGGTGCAGCCCGTGCGCCAGTGACTGGCGCGCCCGGTCACGGGGCGGTCCCCGCCGCCGTTGCGGGTGCTGCCGAGGGAGAAAGCTGCAGCGTCTGCGGCGGCACCAGGACCGCCGCCGGCAGCGTCGCCGCCCCGGCCGCCTGCCGCGCCGCCCCGGCCGCCAATTGCGCATCCATCGGCAGCAGGGCGCGGTACGCCGCCACCGCCTCGACCAGGTTGATCTGCGCATCGAGCAGGCCGATCTCCGCGGTGTCGAGGTCCTGTTTCGAGCGCACCACCTCGAGATTGTCGATCGCGCCGGATTTGTAGCGGGTCAGCGTCGCGGCCATGTTCCCCTGTTCCGCATCCAGACGCTGGCGGTCGAGGTCGACGGTATTGCGCAGCTGCGCGAGGTTCCGCCACGCCGCGCGCAGCTGGACTTCGACGCCTTCGGCGGCGTCGGCGAGGGCGAGGTCGGCCTCGGCCAATTGATCCTGGATCTCGCGTACCCGCGCCAGTTCGCCGGACTGGGCGTCGAGGGGCATGGTCCAGGTGAGCGACAGCGCGTAGACGTTGGCGTCGGCGCCCTGGCGTTCGAAGGCGCGGGTGCCGGTGCGCACGTTTTCCGCGGTCACCGCCGCGGTGACCTGCGGGGCGAGATTGTCGCGTTCGACGCGCAATTGGTCGCGTTGCACCGCGATCGATGCCAGGCGGTTGCCGAGACCTTCATCATGGGCGCGCGTGCGCACGATATCGACGTCGAGCGGCGGCATCGGCGGCATCGCGCCGGCGACGTCCTCTTCGACGATGGTGACCCCGTTCGCCGGGGGCAGGGCGAGGACCTGGGCGAGGTGCTCGCGCGCGTTCTGGACATTGGTCTCTTCCGACAAGCGGTCGGATTCGGCCTGGTTGAGGTCGATGCGCGCGTTCAATTCCTCGAAAGGCGCCTTGAAGCCGTGGGCGACATTGTCGGCCACGGTCTGGAGGAAGTCCTTGGCGTCGGCGACCCGGCGTTCGCGCACGCGCAGGTGCGCCTGGGCGCGCTGCTCCTCGAAGAAGGCGTCGGTGGTGGTGAGCTCGAGATTCTTGGCATCGAGGGCGAGATTGTTCGCGGCGATGTAGAGATTCTGCTCGGCCTCGGTCAGGGGCAGGCGTTGGCGCACGCGTTCGGCGACGTTGAACAGGCGGCGGCTGACGGTGACGCCCCACGAGGTGGTATAGGTGTCGACCAGCGGCGTGGTGCCCGCGGCATAGCCGGTCGCGGTGCCCTGGGCATAACCGAGGGAGGTGAAGGGCTTGATGTCGAAACCCATGAGCGGCACGTCCACGCCCACGTTGCCGTTGCCGCTATCCGCGGTATTGGCGACCGTATAGCCGGCGCTGAGGTTCGGCGCGTAGACCTGCGAGCGTGCCGCGGTCCGCGCCAGGCGCGCGCGTTCGACTGCGGAGGCGGTGATCAGGTGGCCGCGGTTGGCGACCAGGGCCAGGTGCAGGCAGTCGGCCCGGGTCAGCGCACCCAAGGGCGGTTGGTAGGTGCCGGCTCCGTCCGGGGTGGAGGCCACCGCGTTGCCGATCACGACCGTGGTCACCGCGGACGCACCAATCACTGCCGTCGCACTGTGGCTGTCCGGGGGGGTATCCGAGGTGGCTTCCGCGCTCGTCGCGCTCACCGAGGGGGCCGGTTCAGAGGCCGCCGCGGTTGCCATCGCGCCCTCGCTGCCACGTTCATCTCCGCATCCCACCAACCACATCATCAGTACCGCGCCCAGGCCAAGTCCGAGCACCGCGCCTACGGAACCGCGACCAGCGGAACCTGATGAGGAAGCTGTTGTGGAACCCACGGAACCCGGGCGTGGAGCGGGGCGACGGGACGGATGGAAACGAAGGCTCATCGCATCCAGGACCAGGCGGGAAAGGGCCGGAAGGATCCCGCGCCCACCGCCAGAGAGGATGGTACGTCCGTTCCGGTCGGGCGTTGGCATGTCCCATGGTCGACATGCGGGGGGGCTGCAACATCTGAATGGATAGCACGCATATAGCAGATCGTGATAGTTATGAAAATGTTCAGAGAAAACGCTGCATTTACACCATGTTTCCCGTCCTGGCATCGGCGACGGCGTTCCGTAGCCTGCCACGTGGGGGAGGGGGTTGCGATGGAAACCGAGCCCTTCGACCTGACCCAATGGGATTCGGCGCTGCTCGGGCAGGAAGAGGCCGAACCGACTGCCCGCATCGGCGGTATTTCGACCCGCTACGTCCGTCGTTCGCATTCCACCATGGTCGATCCGATCTCGGGGACGATATCCCAGGTCATTGGTCCGGCGGCCGACCCCTCCACCGACTTCCCGGGCCAGGCGCATACGACCTCGGCGGTCGGCGCCCCTTCGACGGTCAGCCCCGACCACCACGACGACGATGCACAGCTGCACCGCGAGGGCGAAG
>Ga0302196_10003670_pt1 | contig 14058 bp, 8 predicted proteins | sample II_Bog_N1_3_FD_198794 | JGI IMG/M metagenome (GOLD analysis project Ga0302196, IMG submission 198794) | Peat permafrost microbial communities from Stordalen Mire near Abisko, Sweden - II_Bog_N1_3 | ecosystem: Environmental > Terrestrial > Soil > Wetlands > Peat | place: Sweden: Abisko, Stordalen...
CTTTTTTGCGATGACCGTCGTCGAAACGAGGGCCGGACTCTCGGAAATCGTTATGAAAGAACCCTTCCCCCTCGATGGGGGAAGGGCAGGGTTGGGGGTGCGATGACGCAGGTGCGGCGCAAACGAGGAAGACTCCGCAGCTGGCCGCAACCGAGCCGGCGAACGCTCTAGAGCCCGTTGAAATCAGACGGACTCAGCTGAATGATTCCAATGGCCTTTGTGAATGACTCCACCCCCGCGTCATCGCCGCGCTCGTCGCGGCGACCCATGCCGTGAACGAACGGCCATCCGCTGTAGGTATTGGGCGTTCATTCACGGCATGGATGGCCGGGACAAGCCCGGCCAAGACGAGGAAAAAGGACACGGACTGAGGGTCAGCCTCAAGGGCCGGTGGTATGATTCCGCTCGCTCAATATAGAGCCGCCTAATCGAGTCATGATCTAGCGCGCCGCCGCCTGGGCGCGTTGCTGGTTGAGGGCGAACAGGCGGGCGAGGATCTCGTCATCCGCCAGGTCAGCGGGCCAGCCATAGGCGGCGGCGACGGCGGCGTCGAGGCGATGGTGGGCCATGTCCAGCCAGGCGGGGCGCTGGTTATAGAGGTTGGTCAGGGTGCGGGTCTTGAGTTGTTTGGCCGCCGCCGCGTCGCGCGGCAGGATGCGGTCGGGATAGCCGGGGACCACCTCCGGCTCGATCACCACCAGATCGGGCGGATTGAGCCAGGCCTCGCGCAGCCGGTTCAGCTCGGCGGCCGCCTGGGCGATGGCGACCGCGCGCGGATCATCGGCATAGTCGGCGGCGGGAATATTGGGGGTCAGGCCCCCGGGGAAGGGGAAGGTTTCGAAGGTGGTGGAGGGGGTGTAGCGAGGATCATTGCCGACGCCGAGCCAGGTGCCCATCCGCAGCGACCACAGTTCGTGGAAGCGGGAATGCAGAACGCCGAAGGTGGTGTCGTCGTCGCGGGCGATACCCACGAGTTGGCAGTCGGCAAATATTTTAACGTCGATCTTCTTGAAGATCCTGTACTTAGCTACTCTCGGTGTAACAATATAGTGGTTTGCCCCGGTAAGTGCGGCCCGCCAGTCATCGCCTGATCGGCCTAGCTGCCACCACCGGATGCGGCGCTGATTATCACGAAGCCCGTCGCGGGTTGGCTTTACTTCGCGCGTAACATGCTCAAACGGCGCTTCATATAAAGCCGCATCAGATTCTGGACGCGCCTCGAAATCAATAATCCATCGATCACTCGGCCGGCGGGTTACATCCATTCCGTTCAACCACGGACGAAGGACGTCGCCGTTCGATCGTCCATTGGGATTCGATGGCGCCTTTAACCATATCCGAGCCTGTTCGCCTGCGACATCGAACGGTCCGTTTTTCTGAGTGCCGATAAATGAAACACCGCAGTTTTCCATAAGTCGCGCCGCCTTGGTCAGGTCGGCAACCGCCCCAGTCAAATCCGCGTTGATTCGTGCGGCGACCCGCCCCTCTAACCGCCGCTCCACAAACCCCTCCCCGAACGCAATCATCGACACCCGCACCGCCGCGCCTTCCAGCACCCAGGGCTGGTCGGCCCAGGCCTCCATCAGGGCGCCGGCGTCGGCGATCGGGGCCAGCAGGCGGCGGTTGGCGCCGCCGCGGATCGAGTTGGTGGTGACCAGACCGGCCCTTTTCACCCCGCTCATCCCCGCGAAAGCGGGGACCCAGGTTTTTTTGGTTTCGTCCGCGTCGGTCTCTTGAATCGCAAAACCGGCTGGGTCCCCGCTCTCGCGGGGATGAGCGGAGAAAGGCATGGCCCGCCAGGCCTTCTCCACCCAGTAACAGACGAAATCGGCCTCGGCCGGCACCCGGCCGCGATAGGCGGAAAACAGCCGCTCGACATAGGCGTCGCCCAGGCCGTCGCGCAGGCGCTTGCCGCCCAGGAACGGCGGATTGCCGACGATCACCTCGGCGTCCGGCCAATCGGCCTCCGTCCCGTCCGCATTGAGCAGCGCGTCGCGGCATTCGATCTGGTCGAGGCTGGACAGGATCGGCTCGGCCAGGCCCGTATAGCTGTTCTTGGCGTTCCATTGCAGGTCGCCGATCCACAGGGTCACCCGGGCCAACTCGGCGGCGTAGTCCTCGATCTCGATCCCGCGCACGCAGGCCAAGCCCACGCGCGGGGCGGGGATCTCCAGCCCCAGCCGCTCGGCGTCGACCAGGGCGCGGCGCTCGATGTCCTTCAGGGCGTGCAGGGCGACATAGAGAAAATTGCCGCTGCCGCAGGCCGGGTCGAGCACGCGAAAGCCGGCCAGCCGGGTGAGGTAGGCCTCCAGCCGCTCGCGCGCCGCGCCATAGGCGGCGTCGCGGGCCTTGGCGATGGCGGCCAGCTCCTTGCGCCGGGCGGCCTCGCCCGACTTGGCGGCGCCCGCATCGTCCCGCAGCGCCTGGGCGGCGCGCTCCATCACCGCCTTGCGCTGGTCGTCGGCGGCGGCCATGGCCTGGAGATGAGCCCTGATTTCGGCCAAGGCCGCTTCCCATTCAGCCGTCAGGGGACGGATGATCACCGGATCGACGATCTTCAGGATCTTTTCGCGGTCGGTATAGTGGGCGCCCAGGGCCGGACGTTCGCGGGTGGCCTTCAGCGCCTCCTCAAACAGGTTGCCGAAGATGGCCGGGTCGATTTCCGACCAGTCGTGCTCGCCGGCGGTGTCGCCGATCAGCTTCAGGTCAGCGCGCTCCAGCGGCAGGGCCGGCTTGTCGTCGAACAGGCCGCCGTTGAACCAGCGAATCACGTCGGCGCCGAACAGGCCGCCGGTCCGCATGGTGGCGAACAGGGCGTCGAACTGGGCGCCGGCCTCGCCCGGCGGCCGCTTCTGCATCGAGCGGGTCATGCGGGTGAACAGCCCCGCGTCCAACAGGCCGGCGTCCTCGGCGAACATGCAGAACACCAGTCGGTTGAGGAAGTGGGCCACGTCGCGCGGATGGTGGCCGCGCTCCTGCAGCCGCCGGCCCAGGTCGCCGAACCGCTGCACCACCTTGGCGGTCAGCTCCTGCGGGCTGAGGCGCGGCTTGAGGCTGTCGGAGCCCTCGAACACCTGGCGCAGCAGGTTGAGCTTTTCCGGCTCATGCAGATCATCCAGGGTCAGGATGATCTTGCGACTGATCGTGTTGGTCCAGTTGGTGTGGACGATGATCCGCTCCATGTCGGAGACGACCAGATAGGGCGGATTTTGCAGATCGAGGGCGTAGGCCTGCAGCTGGCGCAGGGCGGCGTCGAGGTTCTTGTGCTTGCCCTTGTACTCCCAGCCGAAACAGCCCTTGCGCCAGACGTCGGCCCAGCCATCGCCGCCGCCGGTCTTCTCCGCCCCGCGCTCGAAGCAGTAGCGCTCGCCGAGCGGATCGTCCTCGGCCGGGGTCGGCTGGCCGAGCATGCGGCACAGGTCGATGAAGTGCTCCTGCGAGGCCTGCCGCTCGCGCAGGCGGCTGTCACTCCATTTGCGGATGAAGGCGGCGGGAATCATGCGGCCACCTTAGCGGGGGGCGGGGCGGGCAGGCGAGGGGGGATCAGCACGCGGCCAGGGCCATCACTTGGGGTTAACGGGCTGGCTTGGGTCACGTCCCGCAACGCGCCGCCCGCCCCGCGGAAAGGCCGCTTTGATGCGGCGACCTGCGCCGTCCGCCATGGCCCCTCACCCTGAGACGTGCTGCAGATCCAGCACGACCACGCGCCATTCGACGTTCTCGTCGATCATCGCTTGGGCGATCAGGCCGGACAGGTCGCTGACCTCAACCATCGCCGCCTGGCCGGCATCCAGGCGTTGGCGCAAGGCTGCGAGATCGAGACGGAAGCGCTCCAATATCTTGGCCATCGACCCAGAGCGTTTGGCCAGGCGGGCGAATTCCCCCTGGTTGTTGATGCTGGCCAAGGCGGCGCCCAGGGCCGGCGCGACCGCCGACAGCAGGCTAAGCCAGCGTCCCAGGGCCTCGTGGCCAGGGAAGGCCAGGCCGACGACGAGGTGCAGGGCGATGCCGGCCACGCAGATGTAGAACAGCGCCGCCGCGGTGCTATGCAGGTTCTCATGCAGGCAGTCGCAGCGTTTGGCGGTCCGGCGATGGAAGTCCAGCTGACCGACTGTGATGTCGGTGACATAGGCCAAGGCTTCAGCCAGATAAGCCTGGTCCGCCACCAGCGTCGGTAGGCCGACATCGCGGGTGATCGCCCTCATCTGCCAGTACATCCAGCTATTGGCCGGATCGCCATAGGCGTCCAGATGGGGCTGCAAACGCGGTAGCGGACGCCCGCCGCCGAGGGGGATCAGCAGTCGCGACTGCCGGATCAGCTCGGCCAGGACGCGGTATTCCATCCAGCGTTTGTGCCACAGGCTGCGATTGCCAAGCAGATAGAGCATGAAGATGACGACGACGAGCTCGCCCACAATGCACAGGTGGTCAAGCCCGACGCCCGCCGGACCGAAGCCCGCCGTCATCGGCAACAGGGCCAAGGTCACCGCCAAGGTGGCCAGCAGGGCGGCCGAGATGAAGGCGCTGCGGTGTCGGTCGGCGTAGAAATCGGCCAGCTGGTCAGCCCAGGCATAGTGGGCGCGAAGTCGCTGATTGACCCAAGCTGTGGCGTCCGAGGGCGCGGGATCGGCGCCATCGGCCGCCGTCGGCCATTCATTGCGGATTTGCTCAACGAAATCGGCCACGCCAAATTGCGGCCAGGTCCAGCGACCGGATCCGAACAGGTCGCGGAACGGCTTCCAGATGAAGCCGAAATTGAGGTCGGGCTTGCGCTCGCCAAAATAGGTGTGGGCGGCGAGCGCCTGGCGCTCGGGGTCCGAGCGCTCGTGCGCGGCGCCGGCGGACGCGGGCTCGCGCGGCAGCGCCAGTTCACGCAAAACGATCTGGGCCACCAGGCTCGCCAGATGCTCGTCGTCCTGAGGCTGCGTCGACGCCCCAGGCGGCGTGCAGACCGAGCCGGCCCGCAGGCAGTCAAGGTCGCTGGGCTGGCGCAGAAACGCCCACCCGAACGGCGCCTCGGTATGGATCCACAGCACCGGCGTGCGAAAGCCGATGGCCTGGGTCATGGTGTCGACCGTGCCGCCCGCGCCAGCGGCGGGGCGGCCGTCCCAGATCGCCACCAGCAGGTCCGACTGGTTGAGCACCACGCGGCCGGCCGCGCCATAGGCCGCGCCTTCGTTCTGACGATCGCCGTTCAGCTCAAACAGCGCCAGACCGGGGCCTTGTTTCGCCCGCTGCAGCAGGCCGCGAAACCGCTCCACCGATCCAGGCTCGAGCGCGTTGGCGGCTTGGAAATCCTGCTCGAATTCGGCCTGGGGAAAGGGCGTGGGGCAGCACAGCGAATAGCCGAGATCGAGCGCCACCTCGGCGAACATGCGGTCGGACCCTTCAGCCAGCGGCGAGACGGCGCGCAACTGCGCCGATCCCCCGGCATAGGCGGCGGCGTCAGGGCTGCGTCCGAACGCCTCCACCGTCGCCTTGGCTGACTCCAGGACGACGGAAATCCTGCGCCGCAGGGTTTGAAGATCGGCCTCGTCCCGGGGCAGTCGATTGGGGCGGTGTCCGACGACGCCGACCCTGAAGGTGAGGCTGGCGCGTGGGGGGTGGGCGAGCGGGACGGGTTCGATCATCTTGGGGCTCCCTGCCAGCTCACCATGGGTCCATCGGACAACGCACCGCCATCGACACGATCGCAGAGTGCGCCGAAATCGATTCTGGGAGCAATCGGGTCTCCCCAATTTCTCGGCGATTTTCCCGCCCTTTGGCGCACGGGGCGATCGGTGGATCAAGCCGGTCGACCATAGCCTTGGGCCGGCTTTGAGCCCGCCGGTCAGCCGGGGCCCGGCGGGCGGGTCAGCCGCTCGAAGCGGGCGATCATCATCGCGGCGGCGGCGGCCAGACCGATGGCCAGGCCGAGCCAGACGCCGACGCCCTTCCATCCCACCACCAGGGCCAGCAGCACGCAGGCTGGCGCGCCGATCAGCCAATAGGCGGCGCCGGCCAGGATCATCGGCATGCGCGCGTCCTTCAGGCCGCGCAAGGACAGGCCGCCGACCACCTGCAGCGCGTCGACCAGCTGAAAGCCTGCGCCGATCTTGAGGAAGGTCACAGCCAGGGCGACCACCGCCAGGTCGGCGCCGGTATGGCCGCCCAGATAGAGGGTGGCGATCTGCCGGCCCAGGCTGACCATCACCAGGCCGGCCAGGCTGACGCAGCCGGCGGCGACGATCATGGCGGTGAACCCGGCGCGGCGAGCGGCCGCCAGGTCGCCCTGGCCCGCCGCCAGTCCCACCCGCACGGTGGCGGCCATGGCCACGCCCAGAGGCACCATGAAGGTGATCGAGGCGAAATTCAGCGCGATCTGGTGCGCGGCCAGGGGGGCGGCGCCGAAGGTTCCCATCAACAGGGTGCCGGCGTTGAACAGCATCACCTCGAACGTCATGGTGATCCCGATCGGCATGCCCAGCCGAAAGGCCTCGGCCAATCGCGCCTTCGCCGGCCGCCAGATCCGTCGCCAGAGGCGGTAGGCCGCCAGGCTCGGATTGAGCGCGATCACCGCCAGCATGGCCGCGAACGAGAACACCGCCGAGGAGGTGGTGGCGATGCCGGATCCGGCCAGGCCGAGCCTCGGCAATCCGAAATGCCCGAAGATCAGCGCGTAGTCGGCCAGGGCGTTGTAGCCGATGGTGGCCGCCATCACCCACAGGGCGGCGCGCGGATGACCCAGGGTGGTGGCGAAGTTTCGCAACACCTGGTAGCCGAGGGCGAAGAACAGCCCTGGACTGAGCCAGCCGACAAAGACTCCCGCCCCCGCCGCCAGATGCGGGTCCTGATGCAGGAAGATCAGGATCGGCCGCGCCTCCAGCAGCATCAGGGCCATCGGCACGCAGGTGATCGCTGTGGCCCACAGGCCCATGCGCACCGAGCGCCGAACCTTGGCCCGGTCCAGCCCGCGCTCGCCGGCGATGTGGGCGATCATCGGCGCCACCGCCGCCGCCGGGCCGCAGCCGATCAGCCAGGCCAGGTAATAGAGCGTGTTGCCGATCGCCGCCGAGGCCAGGGCCGTCTTGTCCAGACGCCCGAGCATGACGATGTCGGTGGTCATGATCGCCATCTGCGCCAGCTGGGTCAGCACCAGCGGCGCGGCGAGCGCGATCAGGGCGCGCGCCTCGGTCAGCCACGGCCCCCCGACGGCGGGCTGGGACTTGGTCTGGGGCAGGGCGGCGGAGACGGGTTCGGTCACGGAGAAACTTCACAGGCTGGGGCGGGCCAAGCCGGACGGTCGCGGTGGTCGAGGCGCAAAAAACCCCTCCAAAGCGCCGTCGGCTCGGGAGGGGTGGCTGTCGATCGCGTCAGGGAGCGGATCTTAAGCGGCGGACACCTTCCGGTCGGACGAGGCGGCGCGCGCCCCGGTGAGCGGGCGCGCCATCGATCGCGAATGATCGCATCGGGCTTTGCTCATGCTTGTGCGCCTGCGCTCAGATCGCAACGGCCCCATGCCGCGCCAGGGGGATTTGCTAGCCTGGGACGGGGTGGGAGTCAAACCGGGGGTGAGGCCCTCCTTCTCCCACAAGCGGAGAAGGGGCGGTGCACATGATCCGTCGAATGCTCTAGCCTAGATCGCGCGGTTGAGGTTAAGCCGAACAACGCCGACACTGCCGGGGGAGCGGGCCGCCATCAGCATTCAGCAGACACTGGACCAGGCCCAGGCCCTGCAGCGCCAGGGGCGGCTGGCGGAGGCGGCGGCCCTTTGCGAGGCGGTGCTGGCCAAGGCCCCCGACAATTTCTTCGCCCGCTATATGCTGGGCTTCCTTAGCTATCAGGCCGGCGACTCGCAGCGCGGCGCCGTGCTGATCAGCCAGGCGATCGCCCTCAACCCCGACTATGCCGAGGCCCATTTCAATCTGGGCGTCATCCTGCAGGACCTGGGCCGGCCAGCCGAGGCGGTTGACGCCTATGGCCGGGCCACCGCCCTCGCGCCCGGCATGGTCGCCGCCCACTATAATTGCGGCAACGCCCTGCGCGACCTGAAGCGCCCGGCGCAGGCCCTGGGCGCCTATGACCGGGCCATCGCCATTCGCCCTGACTATGCCGAGGCGCATCTCAACCGCGGCCTGGCCCTGCGCGAGCTCAAGCAGCCCGAAGTGGCCCTGACCAGCTTCACCCAGGCCATCGCCCTCAAGCCCGACCTGGCCGAGGCCTATTGCAACAGCGCCGCCGCTTTGCGCGAGCTTAACCGCCCGCTGGACGCCCTGGCCCAGCACCAGGCCGCCCTGGCCATCCGCCCCGACTACGCCGAAAGCTATTCCAACCACGGCCTGGCGCTGCAGGACCTGAGCCGCAGCCACGAGGCCCTGGCCAGCTTCGAGACGGCCATCGCCCTCAAGCCCGACTTCGCCGAGGCCCATTCCAACCGCGGCGGCGTGCTGCGCGACCTGAAGCGCTACGCCGAGGCGCTGGAGGCCTTTGAAACCGCCATCGCCCTCAAGCCCGACTATGCCGACGCCCACTATAACCGCGCCCTGGCCCTGCAGGACCTGGGCCGCACCGAAGAGGCGCTCGCCAGCTTCGACGCCGCCATCGCCCTGCGCCCGGACCTCGCCCAGCCGCGCTGGACGCAAGGCCTGGCCCTGCTGCAGCTCGGGCGGATGCAGGAGGGCTGGCGGCGCTATGAATGGCGCAAGCAGGGCGAGGAGCGCAGCGGCGATCGGCCCTATCCCCAGCCCGTCTGGCTGGGCGAGACGCAGCTGGCCGGCAAGACCCTGTTCATCCACAGCGAGCAGGGCTTTGGCGACACCCTGCAGTTCATCCGCTTCGCCCCGCTAGCGGTGGATCGCGGGGCGCGGGTGATCGTCTCGGTGCAAGATCCGCTGGTGCGGCTGCTGCGCCGTCTGCACCCGCATGTCGAGATCATCGGCGAGACCGAGGTTCCTGACGCGTTTGACCTGCACATCCCGATGCTCAGCCTGCCGCTGGCCTTTGGCGGCGGTCTCGACGACCTGCCGGCGGCCGGCCGCTACCTGACCGCCGATCCGACCGACCGGGCGGCGTGGCGCGAGCGTCTGGGGCCCCGCAGCCGCCCCCGCGTGGGCCTGGTGTGGAGCGGCAGCACCATCCACAAGAACGACCATAACCGCTCGATCCCGCTCAGCCGCCTGGCCCCGCTGTTGGACCTGGATCTGGACTGGATCAGCCTGCACAAGGACCTGCGCGAACGCGACGTCGAGCCCCTGTCGCGCCTGCCCCAGATCCGCCAGCTCGGCGAGGCGCTGGGCGATTTCGCCGACACCGCCGCCCTGATCGAAGGGCTCGACCTGGTGATCACCGTCGACACCAGCGTCGCCCATCTGGCCGGGGCGCTGGATCGGCCCACCTGGATGCTGGCGCCATTCAACGCCGACTGGCGCTGGCTCAAGGACCGCGCCGACAGTCCCTGGTATCCCAGCCTGCGCCTATTCCGCCAGCCAGCCGTCGATGACTGGGAGTCGGTGATCGAACAGGTGAGGGAGGCGTTAGAGGCGTTCCCGTTCGCGGACATGTGATTATCCGCCTGCCCGACAGGTCGCCATGGTTGGTCCACGCTCCGGCGGCGGCATAATTGTAAGCGCAGGGTTGGCCAGAGCGCCTTGGGGCCTTATTTCCAAAGGCGCGGCGGCGCCCAGATCGCCCCAATCCCACCTCAGAGACGGAGACGGACGATGTTCAAGGGCAAGGTCGCCTTGGTGACCGGATCGACCAGCGGCATCGGCCTGGCGGTGGCCAAGGCCTTCGCCAGGGACGGCGCCGACGTGGTGATCAACGGCTTCGGCGACGCCGCGGCCATCGAACAGGAACGCGCCGGGATCGAGCAGGAATTCGGCGTCAAGGCCCTCTATTCGCCCGCCGACATGACCCAGGGCGACCAGATCGCGGCCATGGTCGCAGAGGCCGAGCGCGCGCTCGGCTCGGTCGACATCCTGGTCAACAACGCCGGCGTCCAGTTCGTGGCCCCGATCGAGGACTTTCCGGTCGACAAATGGAACCAGATCATCGCCATCAACCTCTCGGCCGCCTTCCACGCCACCCGCGCCGCGGTCCCCGGCATGAAGGCGCGCAAGTGGGGGCGGATCATCAACACCGCCTCAGCCCACGCCCTGGTCGCCTCGCCCTTCAAGGCCGCCTATGTCGCGGCCAAGCACGGGATCGCCGGCCTGACCAAGACCGTGGCCCTGGAGACGGCGACCTTTGGCATAACCGTCAACGCCATCTGCCCGGGCTACGTCTGGACCCCGCTGGTCGAGAAACAGATCCCCGAGACCATGGCCGCCCGCGGCCTGACCCGCGAGCAGGTGATCAACGACGTGCTGCTCGCCGCCCAGCCGACCAAGGCCTTCGTCACCGTCGAGGAGATCGCCGCCCTGGCCCTGTACCTCGCCTCCGACAACGCCCGCTCGATCACCGGCGCCATCCTCAGCATCGACGGCGGCTGGACGGCGGCGTAGGAGCGGTTCAGCAGCCCGATTCCGCGGCGGGCTCAATCACCGCCGTCAATTCAAACGATAGAGCCTCGCCATGGTCCAGATCGAGACCGTCCCGTCCCGCCGCGCGCTGATCCTTGGCGTGGGCGCCGCCCTGGCGTCTGGCGCCGACGCCCAGGCCCAGGGCGTGTTGCAAACCTGGCCCCTGGGTCTGCAGCTGTTCACCGTCGACGCCCAGCTGAAGGCCGACCTTCCCGGAACCCTCGCCGCCCTGAAACAGACCGGCTACCAGACGGTGGAGACCGCCGGTCTGCAGGGCCTGACCGCCGCCGCCTACCGAGCCCAGATCGAGGCCGCCGGCCTGTCCTGCCGCAGCGCACACGTGGCGATGGGCGATCTGGTCAGCAATCTCGACGCCCACATCGCCGACGCTCTGGCCCTGGGGGCGGGCTGGCTGGTCTGCTCATCGCCGGTCCCGCCGACGCCGATCGATCCGACCAAGGACTGGGTGGCGGCGATGGTCGCGGCCATGACTCCCGACGCCTGGCGCTCCAACGCCGCCCAGCTGGCGCTCATCGCCCCCAAGGTCAGAAGGGCGGGGCTGACGCTCGCCTGGCATAACCACCCGATGGAGTTTCGCGACTGGGGCGGCGTGTGCGGCTACGACATCCTGTTGGCCGCCGCTCCGCCCTCGTTGCTGTCGATGGAGATGGACCTGGGCTGGGTGGTCGCCGCCGGGCGCGATCCGGTGGCGACGATGCGGCGCTACGCCCTGCGCGTGGCGATGCTGCACGTGAAAGACATGGTCCGCGACCCCGCCGCCCCGGTCGGCTACCGCTCGGTCGCCGTGGGGGAGGGGATCATCGACTGGCCGGCCGTGTTCGCCGCCGCTCGCGCCGTCGGCGTCCGCGGCTTCTTCGTCGAACAGGAGCCCCCATTCCAGCGCCCGGTTATGACGTCGTTGCAGATCAGCCGTGACTATCTGAGCCGGATCTAGAGCATTTTCAGGCGAAGCGGACACCGACTCGCCGCCCGGCTTTTTCCTCCCATGCGCGCAGCGCGGGGGAGGTGGCGCGGCGCTCAGCGCCGTGACGGAGGGGGGCACGGGGAAAATCGACCCAAAGGCGACTTTGGTGATATTCCATGGCCCAGTTAGGGTTGCGATTGTGGAGGGCTCATGAACTCGGCGAACAAGAAGCTTCGCATTCAGCTCAGGCTCCGCGGGAACGGATGGGCGGATTGTTCGGTCTCCACCCCCGAGGGGGACTTCGAAATGGGAAGCTTTGGCGATTGCTCCGATGCCTTTGGTGACCTGCTACGAGCCGGCTTGCTCATTGCTACGGGTGCGACGTCGGCGAGTGTTAGTTTCGATGGTGAACCGATGGAATGGAGGTGGATCATTGAACGGAGATTGTTCAATCCGCTCCTTGTGAAGGTCGCCACGTTCCCTGACATCTACCCCCACGCACCCGATGCAGAAGGCGACCTTCTATTTTCCACCGAATGTTCACCCGACGACTTCGCAAAGGCCGTCGCGGAAGCCGCTCAGGGTCTATTGGAAGAAGTTGGCTTGGACGGCTTCGCTAGTCGGTGGAGGTTGACTGGCTTTCCGTTGAGGGCGTTGCGGGCGCTGCAAAGCGCGTTAGCGATTGTGGAGCCAGAGCCCTTGCCGACGACGTTGCCAGGGGCTGGAGGTTGGACAATCATCGCTTCGCTTGACTGAGCTTATGTCTGTTCTCCACCCGTCTGAGACCCTGGCGAGGTCCGCTTCCGGGAAAAAGCCCCCCCTTTGCGTCGGTGATTATGCACTACTTGACGGATAAAACGCATTGGCCTAGTGTCTCCTTACCGCTTGAGGAGAGCCGCCGTGGCCCGCATTCACCAGCTCACCATCCGACAGTTCGAGAAAATGTTCCCGAACGAGGATGCCTGCGCGGCCTACCTGGTGGCCCACCGTTGGCCTGACGGCGTGCATTGCCCGCGCTGCGGTTCGGTCCGCATATACGCGCTCACGACCATGGCGTTTAAGTGGGAATGCCCCGATTGCCGTCATGGTGGGGCCTACCGCTTTTCGGTGCTGGCCGGGACGATCTTCGAGAACACGAACAAGCCCCTTCGCGAGTGGTTCCGCGTCATCCACATGATGCTCACCAGCAAAAAGGGGGTTTCGGCCCTTCAAATTCAACGGGTTATGGGTTTCGGCTCCTACCGCACCGCTTGGCACATGTGCCACCGCGTTCGCGCCGGGCTGGCCGATGAGAAGTTCCAGCAGCTCATGGGGATCGTTGAGGCTGACGAGACGTTCGTCGGCGGCAAGTCCCACAACCGCCGCAAGGACAAGCGGGGCGGCCCCGGCACGTCCGGCAAGACCGCCGTCGCTGGCACCGTCCAGCGCAAGGGCAACGTCGTGGCACGGGTGATCAGCAACACCGACACGGCGACCATTGAAGCGTTCTTGGGCCACGCCCTCTCGACTGGCGTCAACCTGATCGCGACGGACGAACACTCGGCCTACCGGAACCTTGACAAGAGCGCCGACTGGCAGCACGGCGTGGTCCGCCACAGCGCCGAAGATTACGTGGTCGGTGTCATCCACACGAACACCATCGAAGGCTTCTGGAGCATCCTCAAGCGCGGGATCATGGGCACGTTCCACAAGGTGAGCGCCAAGTACCTCCGGCTCTACGTGGCCGAGTTCGAGTTCCGGTACAACAACCGGATGGACGCCGACATTTTCGGAGCGGCTATTTCTGCTTGCTGATAGCATTCGGCAGCCTCGACTCGATGTTTTTCCTTAGTTGATCAGGTGTATATGCGAAGAATTTGATGGGTCTCGGCGCTTCACCCAACGTATATTCCATCGCAAGATCGGTCATCAACGCTTGCTGATCACTCCCCACAGTGAGTGAAATCGGCCCCGCCGCCCTACGAGCATTAAAGTAGGCGGCCCAGGAATCGATAAATTCCAATCGACGCTTCGCGCGATAGCTTGAGAACGGCGGCGAGGCCCAAAAGCTGTACCATCCTCGGCCACGTAGGAACTGCATTTCCGTAGAGGTCAGGGCGACGTTAAGCCGATCCTGGGCGATGAGGGCCGGGGTCAGGTCCGGGCGATACTCGAATACCCGCTCAGCGGGCGGAACGTCGTCGCCGCGCGCAATGAGCCGTATCGGGCCATGTATCTCGGCGGCGGAAGGCCCCCAAGCGTCACCGGCTTGCGGAGGCCATACCCAGATGACCGGAACCAGTTCGGCACAGAGCGGTGCAATATCCCAGGTTTCCACCCCTCCTTTCTGGAACGTCATGTCCACCGGATCGATGGGCTTAATGCCCATGCTCTCAAGCGACACGCGGACGTTTCGCACGGTCTTATCGGACTTGTTTCTAACCTCGACGCGATACTCCCACAGGGTCGGCGGCGATGGGTTGCCGTCCTTGTCCCTCGCCTGAACTTGCTTCCAGAACCGCCCCGCAGGGTTGGCCGCATCGAAAACGATCTCCAGGGGAGATATGGGATCGGCGGCGCCTCGCATCAGGCGCATTAAGAAGGCCGGTCGGCTTGCGTCTAACCAAATGGCCAACAAGCCACCGACCAGCACCA
>Ga0302196_10003681_pt1 | contig 14030 bp, 11 predicted proteins | sample II_Bog_N1_3_FD_198794 | JGI IMG/M metagenome (GOLD analysis project Ga0302196, IMG submission 198794) | Peat permafrost microbial communities from Stordalen Mire near Abisko, Sweden - II_Bog_N1_3 | ecosystem: Environmental > Terrestrial > Soil > Wetlands > Peat | place: Sweden: Abisko...
CCGGCACCACCGGCACCACCGGCGACACGGTGGCGCCGGCCGGTCCGACCCAGCCCACCGACCCGTACCCGACGACCACCTCGGCGCCGACCCGGTCCACGACGACCACCACCCCGACCGGGCCGACCGCACCGACCACGACCACCGGCACCTCCACCCCGCCGACCGAGACACCGACCTACCCGGTGACCCTTCCCGCCCTGCCGGGGGCCCTGCTCGCCTTCTACCAGGCACCCGACCCCCTCAGCCCGGCCCCCCCGGGTTCGATCATCCGCTCGGAGCAGATCCCGGTGGTGGCCGGGCTCCCGGCCCGGACCACCGCCTTCCGGGTCCTCTACCACTCGACGTCCGACTCGGGCGCCGACATCGCCGTCTCCGGCATCGTGGTCATCCCGGGCCGGGCCCCGCCGCCCGGCGGCTACCGCATCGTGACGTGGGCCCACGGCACCACCGGCCTGGCCGATGCCTGCGCCCCCTCCATGGACGGGATCGACCCCATCCCCTACCTCCCCCAGCTCCTGGCGGACGGGTACGTGGTGGCGGCAACCGACTACGAGGGACTCGGCACCGCCGGTGTCCATCCCTACCTGGTCGGCCAGAGCGAGGGGCAGTCGGTGCTGGACGCCGCCCGGGCCGCCCGTGACCTGCTGGGGCCCTTCGCCTCGGACGAGGTGGTCGTCTTCGGTCACTCCCAGGGGGGCCAGGCAGCGCTCTTCGCCGGGCAGATCGCCGGCGCCTACGCCCCCGAGCTCTTCATCGCCGGGGTGGTGTCGGTGGCGCCCGTCTCGGACGTCAACGAGTTCGTCCCCGCCCAGGTCGGGCGCAGTGCCGACCCACTGGCCGTGTACACCGTGGCCTCCCTCTACGCCTGGTCGAAGACGTACGGGGACGTGCGGCTGCCCGACGTGCTGACCCCGCGGGGGGTGGCGCTCACGGCCACCATCGACGAGACGTGCATCAACGCCCTGGCCGACGAGTTCGCCAGCCTCCCGACGGACCGCATCTTCCGGTCCGGATGGGAGACCGACCCCGCGGTGCTGTCCCACGAGGCCCAGAACCAGCCGGGGAACGCCCCGACGACCGCCCCGGTCCTGATGGTCCAGGGGGTGTCGGACGTGCTCGTCCCGTACCGCCTGACCACGCAGCTGGTGGACCAGCGCCTGTGCCGGGGCGAGCACGACACCGTGCAGTACGACGCCTACCGGGACGAGGGGCACTCCAACGTCATCCAGGCCGCCCAGGGCGACGTCCTCCGGTGGATCGGTGCCCGCCTCGACGGACGGCGCCCGGCGCCGGACTCGTGCGGGGGACCGGACCGGACCATCGCCGGCTGAGGCCGGGGGTCCCGACCGGGGTCAGGCGGGCGTCAGGCGGGCGTCAGGCGGGGCCGACCGGGCGTCAGACGTCGAGGAAGCGGCGGACGGCGAACGCCGAGCCCAGTACGCCCACCACCACGCCGACCACGCCGACCAGGATGCAGGTGCCGGCCACCTCCCAGCCGCCCATGGACATCTGGGCGATCAGGCTGCTCTGGTTGGCCACCGTCTTGGCGGTGTCCAGGCCCAGCAGGTAGTAGAGGCCGAGCACCACCGCCACCGCCACCAGGGCGCCGAGCAGGCCCTGGATCAGCCCCTCGGCCATGAACGGCAGGCGGATGAACCAGTTGGTGGCACCGACCAGCTTCATCACCGACACCTCCCGGCGCCGGGCGAAGATGGCCATGCGGATGGTGTTGAGGATCAGCACCGAGGCCGAGAGGAGCAGCACCACCGCCACGGTGAGGAAGACCCACTGGAGGATGTGGATCACGTTCTCCATGGTGCGGATCTGGGCGGTCGGCGAGGAGGGCGCGCCGAAGATGCCGGGCTTCCCGTTGAACTGCTGGACCACCGCGGTGGCGTCCGAGGGGTTGTTGAGCACGCACCGGTACGACGACGGGTAGTCGCTCAGCTTGGTGGCGTCGAACTCGTCGGGCGAGTCGACCTGCCGCGCCTCGTTGTAGTCGTAGGCCTGGGTGCGGAAGGTGCACGACTTGACCAGGGGGTTCTGGAGGACCTCGTTGCCGATCGAGTGGACCTGCACCGAGCTGGCCGAGGGGTCCACCCAGACGATGACGTTGACCCCGGCCTGCCACTTCACCGTGGCGTTGGTGGCGCCCTGCTTGAGGAGGAGGGCCGAGCCCACCAGGGCCAGGGAGACCGCCACCGTCAGCACGGCGGCCGCCGTCATCAGTCGGTTGCGCCACAGGTTGGTGGAGGCCTCGCGGGCCACGTACCCGGCGGAGACCGGCATCAGGCCTGGGCCCGGTAGTCACCGGGGGGGTCGACGTACGGGGCGTCGAGGTCGGTCGGCGCCGGGGCCGTCTCGACCAGGGTGCCGGTGGGCGAGCCGGCCCCGGCGGCCGCCACCGCGCTGTCGATGCCGTAGACGCCGCGGGCCTGGTCGCGCACCAGGGTGCCGCGGTCGAGCTCGATGACCCGGCGTCGCATCTGGTCGACCATGCCGGCGTCGTGGGTGGCGATCACCACCGTGGTCCCCGTACGGTTGATCCGGTCGAGGAGCCGCATGATGCCGAGGCTCGTGGTGGGGTCGAGGTTGCCGGTCGGCTCGTCGGCCAGCAGGATCAGCGGCCGGTTCACGAACGCCCGGGCCACCGCCACCCGCTGCTGCTCGCCGCCCGACAGCTCGCCGGGGAGGTTGCCGCTCTTCTTGGTCAGGCCCACCAGATCGAGGACCTGGGGGACCTGGGTGGCGATCACGTGCTTGGGGCGGCCGATGACCTCGAGGGCGAACGCCACGTTTTCGAAGACGGTCTTGTTCGGCAGCAGGCGGAAGTCCTGGAACACGCAGCCGATGTTGCGGCGGAGGTAGGGGATGCGCCACTTGGAGAGGTGGCCGATCTCCTTGCCCGCCTCCCAGATGCGCCCCTTGTCGGGCACCTCCTCGCGCAGCAGCAGCCGGATGAAGGTGGTCTTCCCGGAGCCGGAGGGACCGACCAGGAAGACGAACTCCCCCTTGTCGATCTCCACCGAGCAGTCCCGGAGGGCGACGGTGGAGCCCTTGTAGGTCTTGGTGACGTTCTGGAAGGTGATCATGAGGGCATCACGAGGGGGAACAGCGGAGGGCCGGGGCAATCACGGTCGGGCACGGCGGGCGTGCGCATTGGACACAGACTACCGGCCCGGTCGGTGGAATTGGTGCAGCCCCTCTCACCTCCGGAAACGCCGGTGGCGGGGTGGTGGCATGGCGCGGGAGGCGTCAGTGGGTGCCCCGGCGGAGGTCGGCCTGGCGCCGCAGCTCCGCCTCCATGAAGTCGTCGAGGTCCCCGTCGAGGACGGCCTCGACGTTGCCCGTCTCCTCGTTGGTGCGCAGGTCCTTGACCAGTTGGTACGGCGCCAGGACGTACGAGCGGATCTGGTTCCCCCAGGCGTTGTCGGTCCGGTCACCGGACAGCTCGTCCAGGGTGGCCTGGTGCTCGGCCCGCTGGCGCTCGGCCAGCTTGGCCCCCAGCACCTGCATGGCCTTGGCCTTGTTCTGGGTCTGGCTCCGCTGGTTCTGGCAGGTCACCACGATGCCGGTGGGCAGGTGGGTGAGCCGCACCGCCGAGTCGGTCTTGTTGACGTGCTGGCCGCCGGCGCCCGACGATCGGTAGGTGTCGATGCGCAGGTCCTTCTCGTCGATCTCCACCTCGCCGGAGACGTCCTCCAGAAAGGGCACCACGTCGAGCGAGGCGAAGCTGGTCTGGCGCCGGTGCTGGGCGTCGAACGGCGAGATCCGCACCAGCCGGTGGACGCCCCGCTCCGCTGCCAGCATGCCGAAGGCGTAGCGGCCCTTGACCAGGAAGGTGGCCGACAGCAGCCCGGCCTCCTGGCCGGGCGTGGCCTCCTCCACCTCGATGTCGAAGCCGCGCCGCTCCGCCCAACGCGTATACATCCGGAGCATCATCTCGGCCCAGTCCTGGGCGTCGGTGCCGCCGGCGCCGGCGTGGATCTCCGCCACCGCGTCGCCGTCGTCGTAGTCCCCGGCGAACAGGGCGCGCAGCTCCAGTGACGACAGGCGCCGGTCCAGGTCGGCCAGCCCCTGTTCGATCTCGGACCGGAGCGAGTCGTCGCCCTCCTCCTGGGCCAGCTCGTAGAGGGTCTCGGCGTCGGACAGCCGCTCGGCCAGGCCGGCCAGCATCTCGAGGTCCTCGATGACGCGGCCCAGCTCGGTGGTCACCTCCCGGGCGTGGTCGGCGTCGTCCCACAGCCCGGGCGCCGAGGCCTCGAGCTCGAGCTCGGCCCGCCGGGCCTGCAGCCGGTCGAGGTCGTGGGAGCGCTCGGCCTCGCGGAGCCGGGCGGTGGTGGAGGCGATGGCCGCCGGGATGTCGACGCGCTCGGGCTCGCCGCCCCCCCGACGGGGGGGCTCGGACGCCGCCATCTCAGTTGGCGCCGTGGCAGAGCTTGTACTTCTTGCCGCTGCCGCACCAGCACGGGTCGTTGCGCCCGAGCTTCTCCTTGTCCGACTTCACGATCGGCACCTGCGTCTCACCGTCGTCGGCGAAGCGGTTGGTGACCGCGCCGGTCAGGGCGCCGGCGTTGGGGTCGCCGGCCAGCACGGCGTCCTCGGCGACGGCCGCCGGGGTGGTGGCGGCGGCCAGGGCGGCCATCTCGGCGCTGCCCTGGACCGGGTCGTCGGCGGCGATGTAGCTGGCCTTGTCGAGGTCGGGCTCGGCGGTCTCCTCCGAGAGCACCTGGACGTGGAAGATGTAGCGGAGGTAGTCGTCGTCGATGCCCTCCATCAGCTTGCCGAACATGGCGAAGCCCTCGCGCTGCCAGGCCACCAGCGGGTCCTGGTTGCCCATGGCCCGGAGGTTGATACCCTCGCGGAGGAGGTCCATGTCGGCCAGGTGGTCGCGCCACCGCTGGTCGAGGATCTGCAGCATGATGTCGCGCTCGAGCTGCCGGGCGGTCTCGGCCCCGCCCGGAATCGTCTCGTCACGCTCGGCGTAGAGGTCCAGCGCCTCGGAGATGATGCTCTCGGTGACCTGGCCGGCGGTGGTGGCCTCGGCGAGGTCCTCGGCCACGAACTTCGTCGGGTAGTACTGGGTGACCTCGGTGACGAGCCGGGGCAGGTCCCACTCCTCGGGGTAGTCGTTGGGGCACGCCGAGGCGACCAGGGCGGTCATGGTCGACTCGAGGAGCTCCATGGTCTCCTCGTGGAGGTCCTCGCCCTCGATGATCTGGAGCCGGCGCTTGTAGATCACCTTGCGCTGCTCGTTCATCACGTCGTCGTACTTGAGGACGTCCTTGCGCGACTCGGCGTTGCGGCCCTCGACGGTGTTCTGCGCCCGCTCGATGGCCTTGGTCACCATCTTGGCCTCGATGGGCATCTCGTCGGGGAGGGCCCGGCCCATCACCCAGCTCATCGCCCCGGTGGCGAACAGCCGCATCAGGTCGTCCTCCAGGGAGAGGAAGAACCGGCTCTCCCCGGGGTCGCCCTGCCGGCCCGAACGGCCGCGGAGCTGGTTGTCGATGCGGCGGCTCTCGTGGCGCTCGCTGCCCAGCACGTAGAGGCCGCCGAGCTCGCGCACCCGCTCGCCGTCGGCGGCGCACTCGGCCTCCAGCTCCACCTTCATGGCCTCGAAGGCTGCCCGGCCCTCGTCGGTCTCCAGGTCGAGGCCCCGGGTCGCCGCCTCCCGGGCGGCCAGCCCCTCGGCGTTGCCGCCCAGGATGATGTCCACCCCCCGGCCGGCCATGTTGGTGGCCACCGTCACGGCGCCGACCCGGCCGGCCTGGGCGACGATCTCCGCCTCCCGGAAGTGCTGCTTGGCGTTCAGGACCTCGTGGGGGATGCCCTTCTTCTCCAGCAGGCGCGACAGGTGCTCCGACTTCGACACCGACGCGGTGCCCACCAGCACCGGCTGGCCGGTGTCGTTCCGCTCGAGGATGTCCTCGACCACGGCGTTGAACTTCGCCTCCTCCGACTTGTAGATGAGGTCGGGCTGGTCGAGCCGGACGAGGGGCTTGTTCGGCGGGATCGGCACCACCGGCAGGTCGTAGGTGTTGGCGAACTCCGAGGCCTCGGTCTCCGCGGTGCCCGTCATGCCGGCCAGCTTCTCGTAGAGGCGGAAGTAGTTCTGCAGGGTCACGGTGGCCCAGGTGTGGTTCTCCTCGTTGATCCGCACCCGCTCCTTGGCCTCCACCGCCTGGTGCAGGCCGTCCGACCAGCGTCGGCCGTCGAGGGTCCGACCGGTGAACTCGTCGACGATCTTCACCTCGCCGTCGGCCACCAGGTAGTCCTTGTCGCGCCGGTAGAGCTCCTTGGCGTAGAGCGCCTGGGTGAGGTGGTGCACGTAGTTCACCGAGACGGCGTCGTAGAGGTTGGACACGCCCAGCTGGCGCTCGACCTTCTCGATGCCCGCCTCGGTCGGCACCACGATGCGCTTCTCCTCGTCGACCTCGTAGTCGGACTCGTCGCGCAGGGTCCGGACGATGCCGGCGAACTGGTAGTAGAGCTTGGCGGACTCGTTGGCCGGCCCCGAGATGATCAGGGGCGTCCGGGCCTCGTCGATGAGGATGGAGTCGACCTCGTCGACGATGGCGAAGGGGTGGCCGCGCTGGACCATCGCCTCGCGGGAGCGCGCCATGTTGTCGCGCAGGTAGTCGAACCCGAACTCGGTGTTGGTGCCGTAGGTGACGTCGGACTGGTAGGCCGCCCGCTTCTCGGCCGGGTCGGTGATGTCCGGGCCGACCCGGGCCACCGTCAGGCCCAGGAAGGTGTGGAGCCGGCCCATCCACTCCGAGTCGCGGGTGGCCAGGTAGTCGTTGACCGTCACCACGTGGACCCCGTCGCCGGCCAGGGCGTTCAGGTAGACGGGCAGGGTCGACACCAGGGTCTTCCCCTCACCGGTCTTCATCTCGGCGATCCAGCCGAAGTGCAGGGCCATGCCGCCCATCAGCTGGGCGTCGAAGTGGCGCTGGCCGAGCACCCGCCAGGCGCCCTCGCGGACCACCGCGAACACCTCGACCAGCAGGTCCTCGAGGGTCTCGCCGTCGGCCAGCCGGGCCCGGAACATCTCGGCCGACCGCCGGAGCTCGTCGTCCGAGCGGGCCTCGATCTCCGGCTCCATGTCGTTGACCAGCGGGACGAGCTCCGCCAGGCGGCGGACCTTCTTCCCCTCACCGGCTCGGAGGACCTTCGTGAACATGCTCATGGGACCCTCACTCTACCGTCGGGCCTGTCCGGATCCCGACGCCGGGGTCAGCGGGGCGCCCGGGGCAGGCCCAGGCCGACCATGGCGATGATGTCGCGCTGGACCTCGTTGGCCCCGCCGCCGAAGGTGAAGATGGTCTGCCCCCGGCTCTGCTGCTCGAGCCGGCCCCGCAGTACCGCCCCGGGCGACCCCGCCTCGAGGGTGGCGGCCTGGCCGACCACCTCGCCGAGCAGCCGGTACGCCTCGAGGGCGAACTCGGTGCCGAACACCTTGGTGGCGGAGGCGTCCGCCGGGTTGAGGCCCTGGTCGGAGGCCCAGGCCACCTTCCAGTTCAACAGCTTGAGGTACTCGGCCCGGGCGTGGACCCGGGCCAGCAGCAGCTGGACCCACTCCTGGTCGATGACCCGCCGGCCGTCGGCCAGGCGCTGCTCCACGGCCCACCGCCGCACTTCGTCGAGGCTCCGGAGCAGGCCCGACACCGGGCAGATGGCCACCCGCTCGTGGTTGAGCTGGTTGGTGATGATCCGCCAGCCCTGGTTCTCCGCCCCCACCAGGTTGGCCGCCGGGACCCGCACGTTGTCGTAGTAGGTGGTCGAGGTGATGTCCCCGGCGATGGTGGGCAGCGGCGTCCACGAGAACCCGTCGGCGTCCACCGGGACGATGAGGACGGAGAGCCCCTTGTGCTTGGCCACGTCGGGATCGGTGCGGGCGGCCAGCCAGACGTAGTCGGCGTACTGGATGGCGCTGGTGTAGAGCTTCCGGCCGTCGATGACGTACCCGTCGCCGTCGCGGACCGCCCGGGTCTGCAGCGACGCCAGGTCGGTGCCGGCGTTGGGCTCCGTGTAGCCGATGGCGAAGTGGACCGTCCCCCGGAGGATGCCGGGGAGGATCCGTCGCTTCTGCTCGTCGCTGCCCAGCGCCATCAGGGTGGGGCCGACGCTGTTGAGGGTGAGGAGCGGCAGCGGCACCCCGGCCCAGTGCGACTCCTCGACGAAGAGCATCTGGTCGACCGCCCCCCGGGCCTGGCCGCCGTACTCCTCGGGCCAGCCGATGCCCAGCCAGCCGTCCTCGCCCATCCGCCGGACGTAGCGCGGGTAGGTCGGGCCGGCGTCGGGGGGCGCGTCGCCCTCCACCTCCTCCACCAGGGCGGCGAAGTAGGCCCGCAGCTCGCTCCTGAGGTCCTCCTGCTGGTCGGTCAGGGCCAGGTGCATCCGGTCGTCCCCCCTCGTCGCCCGCACGATAACAACCGCGGGCCCGAGGGTGGCGCCGGCGCCCGGCCGGGCCGGGGTCAGACCGTCCGCACCCTCGGTCTGGCCGTGCGGACGGAGCCCCGCCGCTGGGCGTGCGACCGTCCCACGATCCGCCCCTTCGTCTTCTCGAGCTGGTGCTCCAGCTTCTCCACCACCAGGTCCACCGCCACGAGGGGGTCCGGGGCGGCGGCGTGGGCCCGGATGGTCCGTCCGTGGCCCGTCATGATGACCTCGCAGCACTCGCAGTCGGCGATCCTCGGGTTGTGCTCCTCGGAGAAGTGCACCTCGGCCCGGTCGAGCCCGGGGCAGTGCCGGAGCAGCCGGCCCACCTTCTCCTCGACCAACATCCGCACCTCGTCCGGCACGATCCTCCTGCCGTTAGCGATGACTACGTTCACCTGTTCGCCTCCTCGGTCGTGTTGCTGTGGACTGCTGTTGGCTACTGCGCTACTCGGCCGGTCCTCCTGGTCGGTCGGGGGATGGGACGGATCGCGGGGACACCCCGCGTCGACGGGCACCGCTCCGCCCACCCGGGGGCGGGGGGAGGGGTGCGACGTGAGCTGCGGGCGGCTGACCTGGTCTTTGACCCCACACTCGCCTGCGGTGAGCTTGGCGCCCCGGGGCCGGCGAGCACCACCGTTGGACGGTCGGCTCCTTCGGCACCACTCGTGGCACGCGTCACCTCATCTCCATCCGCCCCCGACAGCCGGGGACGCGACGGGCAGGACTTACTCCTAAGCCGCACCATGCTCAGCAACCAGAAGTTGCCTTACGTGGGTCGTTTCGCCTGCGACTGGCATCGACTTGCAACCACAGACCCGCTCACAGCTCACGGGGTCAGTGTACGCCCGCCGGCCCCGGAATCCAGGGGAGGGGTGGCGAGTTCACGAGGAAGGCACCTGCCCGTCACACGCCCGCAACACGGCCCGGGCCCCCGAAGCGGGGCACCGGCCGGCACCGGCCGGCACCGGCCGGCCCCGGCGGGGACCGCCACCAGTCGCCGCCGATCGCCGCCGGGCCGGTCAGGCCCCGTCGTCGCGCCGGAGGTGCTCCTTGAGGTCGGTCAGCACCGGGATCGGCCCGGGGTCGATCCCCTCGTGGCCGGCCAGGTGGAGGGAGACGAAGTCGCCCATGATGGCCAGGTCGAACAGCTGGGCCAGGTCCCCCTCGCCGGACGCCCGGACCTCCAGGATGTCGGCCACCACCTCGCGCAGCACCTCGGCGACCAGCTCGAACCGCCGGGCCACCTGGGGGTGCTCGGCGTCGTGGCGGAGGTTCACCAGGGTCAGCAGCTGACGGGTGGCGTCCCCCTGCTGGCCCCAGCCGGCCAGCTCGTTGTGGCAGAGCTCGGGGTAGACGTTCCAGAAGGCCGGGGCCTTGGCGTTCTCGTTGACCTGGGCCTTCCACCGCAGGGCGGCGGCGGTGCCCAGGGCCTCCGAGCTGTGGACGAGGGGGATGGTCCGGCCGATGCGGCGGGCCAGCTCCTCGGCCGGGCTGCCCGGGGCCACCAGCTGGTCGCGCCGGCGCCGGAGCTGGTCGACCGCCTGGTCCACCCACTCCCCCGCCCCCGGAAACAGCCCGATCGCCTCCAGGACCACCAGCGGCGGGACGGCCATCGCCCCGAGGGCCGCCCGGGGCTGGGGGATGCCGGCGGGCACGGGCACCACCGGGACCCGCCACTCGTCGGCCAGCCGGCCCAGCTCGCCCCCACAGGTCACCACCACCATCGACGCCCCGGCCTCGTAGGCCTCGGCGGCCGCCTCCAGCGTCTCCTCGGTGTCGCCGGAGAACGACATGGCGAACACCAGCGAGTTGGCCCCCACGAACTCCGGCGGCTCGTACCCCTTCACCACCGTCACCGGCACGGGCATGAACGGCGCGGCGGTGGCCGTCAGGACGTCGCCGGCGATGCCGCTGCCGCCCATCCCGAGGACCACCACGTGCTCGACGCTGTCCCGGCCGGGAAGGCCCCCGAGCCCCCTGGCGGCCAGGGCGGCGGCGGCCACCTGCTCCGGGAGCCCGGCGGTGGCCCCCCACATGTCCAGGCTGTCGACCGGCAGCGGGGACGGGCCGGCCGTCACGCCGCCGGTGGCCGGGCTCACGAGCCGGCGGCCTCGCCGGTGGATCGGGCCCCACCCGAGTCGGCCAGGGCCATCAGGCGGGTGTGCTCGGCCTGGTCGACCGGCGTGGCCTCGTCGACCAGCATCACCGGGATGCCGTCGCGCACCGCGTAGCTGCGGTGCAGGCGGGGGTTGTACAGCCGGTCCTCGGCCGCGAAGTAGAGCAGCGGCCCCTTGTCCTCGGGGCAGGCCAGCACCTCGATCAGGAGCGGGTCGAGCGTCATGGGGATCCTCTCTGGATGGTCGATCGTCGGCGGTCGGGTGGCGGCCCGGGGCCGGTGGAGCCGCTCAGCCGAGCCGCGCCACCGCAGTCTGGATCTCCTCGACGTGGCGGGCAAGCGACGCCTCGTCGGGGGCCTCCACGTTCAGGCGGAGCAGGGGCTCGGTGTTGGACGGGCGGAGGTTGTACCACCAGTCCCCGCGGTCGACGGTGAGCCCGTCGAGCCGGTCGGCGGTGCCCAGGGCGCCGCCGGCCGCCTCCACCTCGGCCGCCAGGGCCTCGACGGCCCCGGCCGGGTCGGCCACCTCGGTGTTGATCTCCCCGGAGTCGGCGTACCGGCGGTAGGGCGCCAGCAGCGCCGAGAGCGGCTGGCCGGTGACGCTCAGCAGCTCCAGGACCACCATGGCGGCGATGATCCCCGAGTCCGCCCGGTAGTTGTCGCGGAAGTAGTAATGGCCGGAGTGCTCGCCGCCGAAGACGGCCCCGGTGTCCGCCATCACCTGTTTGATGAACGAGTGGCCCACCCGGGTCCGCACGCCCACCCCACCCTTCTCGGCGATGACCTCGGGGACGACCCTGGAGCAGATGCAGTTGTAGAGGACGGTGGCGCCCGGGTACTTGTCGAGCATCGATGCCGCCACCAGGGCGGTGGTCAACGAGCCCGACACCGTGGCGCCCTGCTCGTCCACCAGGAAGACCCGGTCGGCGTCGCCGTCGAAGGCGAGGCCCACGTCGGCGTGGCCGTCGAGGACGGCCTGCTTCAGCGACACCAGGTTCGCCTCCTGGATGGGGTCGGCGGGGTGGTTGGGGAAGTTGCCGTCGAGCTCGGGGAAGAGCACCTCGAGGTGGAAGGGCAGCCCCTCGAACACCTTGGGCGCCACCAGGCCGCCCATCCCGTTGGCGGTGTCGGCCACCACCCGGAGCGGCTTCAACGCCGAGGTGTCGACGAAGGAGCGCACGTGGTCGGCGTACTCCTCGACCAGCGACTGCTCCTCGAGCGGGGCCAGGGCACCCGGATCGAGGTCCGGTGGGCCGTCGGCGCCCCAGGCCGCCAGCACCGCCTCGGCATCGGCCTGGATCTCGGCCAACCCCGTCTCCATGCCGATCGGGCGGGCCCCGGCCAGGCAGAGCTTCAGGCCGTTGTACCGGGCCGGGTTGTGGGAGGCGGTGAACATCGCCCCCGGGGCATCGAGCCTCCCGGCGGCGAAGTAGAGCATGTCGGTCGAGCCGAGTCCGAGGTCGACCACGGCGACCCCCTGGGACCGCACGCCGTCGGCGAAGGCGGACGACAGCTCGACCCCCGACTCGCGCATGTCCCGGGCCACCAGGATCCGGGTCGCCCCGGTGAACCGGGCCACCGCCTCGCCGATGGCCCGGAACTGGGTGGCGTTGAGCTGGTCCGGGACGACACCGCGGACGTCGTAGGCCTTGAACACGTCGGAGAGGCTGGTCATAGCCCGGACATCCTACCCAGGCCGTCCCCCGCCACCCCCGGCCCGGTCCCGGCCCTGCCCCGGAGGCCCCGCGGTGGCCGACGGCGCCGTCAGCGCAGGTCGGCGACGATGGCCTGGAGGTCGGCGGCGGCCGTCTTCAGGTCCCCGTAGGCGGTCCGGACCCCGTCCCGGGCCGCCACGAAGACGGGCGACGAGCCGGGGTAGCTGGCCGGGGTCTGGGCCAGCACGGTGGCCGACACCCCTCCGGTGGCGCCCTGGGCCGCGGTGACCTGGGCCTGGAGGTCGGCGAAGGAGGCCTGGGCGGCGGCCGTGTTGACCCCGTTCTTGCCCGCGGTGGCGATGGCCCCCTGGATGGCCGGCTCGTCGCCGGCCAGCGTGGCCTCGATGCCGTCGGCGGTGTCGCCGGCGATGGCCAGGTGGGTCTGGGGGGCCACCACCGCGTAGACGCGGTAGCTCTGGACCATCGAACGGGCGTCCTGCCAGAGGGCCAGGCATGTGGTGTCGGTGGGCGCCTTCTGGACGAGGGCGCCGATGCCGGCGGACGTGGTGGCCAGGGTGGCGGTCAGCGTGGCCCGGTCGGCGGCGGCGAGGCCGGTGGCAGCCTGGACGTCACCGGACAGCGAGCCGAGCACGGTCACCCGGCCGGCCAGGGCCGCCTCGAGCTGCTGCTGGGCGGCCACCACCGTGGCCGGGGTACAGGTCGGATGGGACGCGGTGCCGGTGGTGGCTGTGGTGCCAGCGGCTCCGGCCGGTGCGGCGAGGGCCAGCATGCCGCCCAGGCCGCCGAGGGCGGCAGCGAGGGCGATGGTGGCGGCGAGTCGGGGTGCGGGTCGGTGCATCACTGGTCTCCTTGGGCTTGGGCGAGGTCGTTGTCCGCCTGGTTGAGGCTCTGCCCCAGCGCGCCGAGGGCGGCGTTGAGCTGGTTCACCGTCGCCGGGCTGACCGGGGAGGCCGCCGGGGCGGTGGTCGGGGTGGTGGCCGGGTTGGTCGGTGCCGTCGTGGGGGGCGCGGTCGGGACCGCCGTGGTCGACGTCGGGGGCGCCACCTGCATGGTCGTATGGGGGGCGGCGGCGTGGGTGCCGGGTGCGTTCCCCACCACCTGGGCCGTCCCCGACCCGCAGGCCGTGGCGGCCAGTGCCGTCCCGGCCAGGGCCATGGCCACCGCCGCTGTCGATGCTCTGAACCGCATGGCGCCTCCTCCGTCCCGTCCCCCGTCCGCCGGGGTCGCCCCTCCGGGCTGCCTCCACCTTCCGTCCCCGGCGTGAGTGCCGGGTGAGCAGGGTGTTAGGAGACTGTGAGGGCCGGGTCGGCCGGGTCGGCCGAGCGGGCCCGGCGGGCCGAGCGGCGCCGGCGCCGGCCCACCACGGCCAGGGCCACCGCCGCGGCCAGGGAGATCAGGGTGACCACCCAGCCCACCGTGTTCGCCGCGCTGCCGCCGTAGGTGAGCTCCACGTCGTGGGAGGTCGGCACCACCACCATCAGGTTGGGCGCCACCCGCCACGGGCCGTCCGCCCCGCTGGCGTGCCAGTTGGGGAAGTACGACGTCTTCACCTCCACCGGGGTGCCGAGGCGGTCGACGTGGAAGCTGATGGAGCTGTCGGTCTGGCGGATGTCGGACACCTTTGTCACCGGCTCGGCCACCGCCGTCGGCGCCGCGTCCCCGACCGGCACCCGGGTCCACGAGGACGGCCCGTCGGCGGCCGGCACCACGTTCCAGCGGGCCGGGTCGTCGTACCAGGCGACCGACGGGTCGAGCCAGCTGGTCTGGGCCTGGCCCACGCCCTTCCACAC
>Ga0302196_10003694_pt1 | contig 13995 bp, 11 predicted proteins | sample II_Bog_N1_3_FD_198794 | JGI IMG/M metagenome (GOLD analysis project Ga0302196, IMG submission 198794) | Peat permafrost microbial communities from Stordalen Mire near Abisko, Sweden - II_Bog_N1_3 | ecosystem: Environmental > Terrestrial > Soil > Wetlands > Peat | place: Sweden: Abisko...
CCGGCAAGACCACCGTGGCTGTCGACACCATCCTCAACCAGAAGGGCTTGGGGGTGAAGTGCATCTACGTGGCGATCGGTCAGAAGGAGTCCTCGGTGGCGCAGACCGTGGCCACGCTGGAGCGCTACGGGGCCCTCGAGTACACGGTGGTGGTGCTGGCCGGTGCGGCCGACCCCGCTCCCTTCAAGTACCTGGCCCCGTACTCGGGGTGCGCCATGGGCGCCCACTGGATGGACAGCGGCGAGCACGCCCTCATCGTCTACGACGACCTGTCCAAGCAGGCCGAGGCCTACCGCCAGATGTCGCTGCTCCTGCGCCGGCCCCCGGGCCGCGAGGCCTACCCCGGCGACGTCTTCTACCTGCACAGCCGGCTGCTCGAGCGGGCGGCCAAGCTGTCCGAGGCCGAGGGCGGGGGATCGCTGACCGCCCTGCCCATCATCGAGACCAAGGCCGGTGACGTCTCCGCCTACATCCCGACCAACGTGATCTCCATCACCGACGGTCAGGTCTTTCTGGAGTCCGAGCTGTTCTACGCCGGCGTGCGCCCGGCCATCAACGTGGGTATCTCGGTCAGCCGGGTGGGGAGCGCGGCCCAGATCAAGGCCATGAAGGCGGTGTCGGGAACGCTGAAGCTCGATCTGGCCCAGTTCCGCGAGCTCGAGGCCTTCGCCACCTTCGGCTCCGAGCTCGACAAGGTGTCGCAGGCCCAGCTGGACCGGGGCTACCGGCTCACCGAGCTCCTCAAGCAGGGACTCAACCAGCCGGTGCCGGTGGAGGAGCAGGTGCTGGTGATCTTCGCCGGCTCAGAGGGGTATGTCGACGACGTGCCCGTCTCCGAGGTCCAGCGCTACGAGGCCGAGGTCCGGGCCTACTTCCGGGCCAACCACGCCGACATCCTGGACGGAATCCGCGCCTCGGGGAAGCTTCCCGACGGCGACCAGCTGGCCACGGCCCTGGCCACGTTCACCGACTCGTTCGACACCGGCAAGGGCGACTGACCCATGGCCGGAGGTCAGGAACGGATCCTGCGTCGGCGGATCAAGTCCATCCAGTCGACGAAGAAGATCACCAAGGCCATGGAGCTGATCGCCGCGTCCCAGATCGTACGGGCACAGGGTCGGATCGCCGCGGCCCGGCCCTACCAGCAGGGCATGAACCGGATCGTGCTGGAGACCGCGCTCGGCGATCCCGACGCCGCCGGGCGGCTGCTCGGCACCCCTGAGCGCGTCGAACGGGTGGCCGTCCTGTCCATCGTGGCCGACCGCGGGCTGTGCGGCGGCTACAACACCATGGTCTTCCGGGCCACCGAGCGGCTCCTGGCCGGGTTCCAGTCCGACGGGACCGAGTGGCGCCTGTTCACCGTGGGCAAGAAGGCCCAGGGCTACTTCCGCTACCGGGGCCAGACCGTCGAGCAGTCGTTCGTGGGCATGAGCGAGCGCCCGACGTTCACCGACGCCCGGGCCGTGGCCTCGGCCGTCCTCACCCCGTTCGTCCGCGGCGAGGTGGACCAGGTGATGATCGTCACCACCCGCTTCCTGTCGGCCGGCACCCAGAGGGTCGAGGTGCGCCAGCTCCTCCCGCTGATCGATCCGCGGGCCGAGGCGGAGGCCGACGAGGACGCCCCGGCCGAGGCAGAGGGACCCAAGGGCTACACCGAGTTCGAGCCCGACGCCGCCATCCTGCTCGAGACCCTGGCCCCGCAGGCTGCCGAGACCGAGATCTTCGGGGCGCTGCTCGAGGCCTCGGCCTCCGAGGTCACCGCCCGCCAACGGGCCATGGCCGCCGCCACCGACAACGCCGGCGAGCTCATCAAGAAGTACTCCCGGATCATGAACCGGGCCCGCCAGGACACCATCACCACCGAGATCATGGAGATCGTCGGTGGTGCCGAGGCGCTCCGGGCCGGGACCGACGACGACACGGGCGGGCTGATCATCGAGACCAGGGTCTGACCCGTGGCACCACCCGAGCCCTCCGAGACGTGCCCGTCCCCATCCCCCGCTCCCCGTACCTCGCACCCTGTCAGCGGCCGCACGTGCGTCGCTGACCAAACGAAGGAATCCGAACCCTCATGACCACCACAGCCCCCCAGCCCACCGAGGCCACCACCCTTCCCACCGGCCGGGTCGTGGCCATCGCCGGTCCCGTCATCGACGTCGAGTTCCCGCCCCACGCCCTGCCCGAGATCAACGGGGCCGTCGAGGTCGACGCCGTGTTGGAGGGGAAGAAGGAGACCATCGTGGCCGAGGTGGCCCAGCAGATCGGCGACGGCCGGGTCCGCTGCATCTGCCTCAAGGCCACCGACGGTCTGACCCGCGGTGCCGAGGTGCGCAACCTGGGCCGGGGCCTCCAGGTGCCGGTGGGTGACGCCGTGCTGGGCCACGTGTTCAACGTGTTGGGCCAGCCGCTCGACACCGACTCCATCGGTGAGGCGGAGGACCACTGGGAGATCCACCGGTCGGCCCCCGACTTCGACACCCTGGAGCCCCGGGCGGTCATGTTCGAGACCGGGATCAAGGTCATCGACCTCCTCGAGCCCTATGTGCAGGGTGGCAAGATCGGCCTGTTCGGCGGGGCCGGTGTGGGCAAGACCGTGCTGATCCAGGAGATGATCAACCGGGTGGCCACCAACCACGGTGGTGTGTCGGTCTTCGCCGGGGTGGGCGAACGCACCCGTGAGGGAACCGACCTCTGGATCGAGATGCAGGAGTCCGGGGTGATCGAGAAGGCCGCCCTCGTGTACGGCCAGATGGACGAGCCCCCCGGTGTCCGGCTGCGGGTGGCCCTGGCCGCCCTGACCATGGCCGAGTACTTCCGGGACGTGAAGAACCAGGACGTGCTGCTGTTCGTGGACAACATCTTCCGCTTCGTCCAGGCCGGCTCCGAGGTCTCGACCCTGCTCGGCCGCATGCCCTCGGCCGTGGGCTACCAGCCCACGCTGGCCGACGAGATGGGCCAGCTGCAGGAGCGCATCACCTCCACCCGGGGACGCTCCATCACCTCGCTGCAGGCGGTCTACGTGCCGGCCGACGACTACACCGACCCGGCGCCGTTCACCACCTTCACCCACCTGGACGCCACCACCGAGCTGTCCCGTGACATCGCCTCGCTGGGCATCTACCCGGCGGTCGACCCCCTGTCGTCGACCTCGAACATCCTGGCCCCCGAGATCGTCGGCGACCGTCATTACAACGTGGCCCGGCGGGTCCAGGGTGTGCTCCAGCGCTACAAGGAGCTCCAGGACATCATCGCCATCCTCGGTCTCGACGAGCTCTCCGAGGAGGACCGGGTGACGGTGACCCGGGCCCGGAAGATCCAGCGTTTCTTGTCCCAGCCGTTCAACGTCGGGGAGGTGTTCACCGGCCTGAAGGGTGTGACCGTGCCCGTCGAGGAGACCGTGGAGTCCTTCGAGGCTCTGGTCAACGGCGATCTCGACGAAGTGCCCGAGCAGGCCTTCTTGAACGTGGGCGGCGCCGAGTCGGCGCTGGCCAAGGCCCACGCACTCGAGAACGACTGAGCCGGGCCGGACCGAGCCATGGCCGACAGCAGCCTGTTCACCATCAGCCTGGTCACCCCGGAGCGGGTGCTCGTCACCGGGCTGGCCTCCGAGGTGGTCCTCCGCACCGCGGAAGGTGACGTCACCTTCCTGGCCGGCCACACGCCCCTGGTGGGCACGGTCGAGCCCGGTGTCATCCGGGTGGTGCGTGACGAGGGGGAGGACCAGCGGGTGGCCGCGCACGGCGGATTCGTCCAGGTCGAGCAGGGCGTGCTCGGAGACGACGGGGAGCCGGTGGCCTCGGGGACCCGGGTGACCCTGTTGGTGGGTGTGGCCGAGCTGGCCGAGGAGATCGACGGGGACCGGGCCCGGGCGTCCCTGGAGGCCGCCGAGGCCCGGGTCACCGAGCTCGGGGGGTCCACCTCCCGTGGCGGCGAGGACGAGGCTCCCGACCCCGAGCTGGTCGAGGCCGAGGCAGCCGTGCTGCGGGCCCAGGTGCGGCTCGCGGCGGTGGATGCCTCCTCCGGCGCCACCAGTTCGGCCGCCACCGCCTGACCCACCGAGACGCCACCGCCGTCGGGCCGTACGTCACCTCCCCGTGTAGCCACCGGGGCGCCCGGCCCGTGCGGGAGGCGTTCCCGGCTGACAGCGCTGCCCCGACGCCCTAAGGTCTCCCGGCATGCGGGCCGCCGTCACCCTCCACATCGAGGCACCCCCGGACCAGGTCTGGGGGCTGATCGCCGACATCACGAGGATGGGCGAGTACAGCCCGGAGGTGATCGAGGCCGAATGGCTGGACGGCGCCACCGGCCCGGCCCTCGGCGCCACCTACCGGGGCCATGTGAAGCGGAACGAGATCGGGCCGGTCTACTGGACCACCTGCTCGATCACCGAGTGCGTTCCCGGGGAGGCCTTCGAGTTCCAGGTCGTGATGGGAGGCCGGCCGGTGAACACCTGGCGCTACGAGTTCCGTGCCGCGGAGGGCGGCGGCACCGATGTCACCGAGTCGTTCGACCTGGGTGACAGCCTCTGGACCCGAGTCTGGCGTCCGCTCGGGGGGTTCCTGCGGGAGCGCCGGAACCAGCGGGACATGCTCACCACCCTGGAACGGGTCAAGGCCGTCGCCGAGGCCCCGTAGCCGGGGCTCCCGGGGCGAGCGCGAGGCATCGGGGTGCCCAGCACAGGGGTCGATGGCCCGGAGCACCGGGCACCGTCCTGTGGGACGGCTCTCCAGTGAGCGGCGTGCCCGTCGGCGTCACCGACCGCCTGCCGGTCGGCGCGGTCCCTGAGGACGGGGAGGCGACCCCCCGGGCCCTTCCCACCGACCGGCTCCGCGTGCTCCTGCACCTGGCGGCCGAGCTGCCCCTGGTCGTCTTCGGCATCGCCGAGATGACGCATGGATGGCGACCCCTGTGGGACAACGCCGAGACGGCCTGGCGATCGTTCCAGGTCCTGACGGCCCACTCGCCGCTCGTCGGCCACCAGGTCGCCCTGCCCACCCCCGGGCCGGCCGTGTTCGGCCCGGGACCGCTGGAGAACTGGCTCCTGGCCGTGCCCGTCCGCCTCGACCCCGGCCAGGGCGCGCTGTGGGGCGCCGTCATCGTCGCCGTCGTCGCCGTGGCGTTCGCCATCGAGGCGGCCTGGTCGGTCACCCGGTGGTGGGGGGCCACCGTGGTGGCCGGCTCGGTGCTGCTCCTCTTCGCCGCCCGGGCCGACGTCCTGGTGGACGTGGTGTGGAACGCCTGGTTCGGCATCATCTTCATCTACCCGACCCTGGCCTCAGGTGTCGCCGTCGCCGCCGGACGGCTCCGGTGGTGGCCGGTGACCGTCGTCGCCGCCAGCGTGGTGGCCCAGAGCCAGGAGGTGTTCGCCATCCCGGTGCTCCTGGTCTGCCTGGTGGCCCCGGTGGTCGGGGTGCTCGCCCGGAGGCCCCGGGTCCCGGCCGCGTGGGGCTGGCTGGTGGGGGGCATCGGCGCGGGCGTGGTGGTGTGGATCGCGCCGTTGGTCCAGGAGATCGCCGACAGCCCCGGCAACCTCACCCTGCTCTGGCGGGCGGCCCGGCAACCGGTGGCCACGGTCGGGCTGTCCAAGGCCCTGGCCGGCCTGGACGGCGCCATCAGCGTCTTCCCCCGGTGGTTCAAGGCCCCACCGCTGCACTCGGCGATCGGGACCTTCTACTACAGCTACTGGCTGCTGTGGAGTGCCCGGTGGTGGGCCGTCCTGGCCCTGGTCGTCCTGGCCGTGGCGACGGTGGTGGCCCTGCGCACCGGGCGGACGACGCTGGCGGGCGCCTCGGTGGTGTCGTTCGTGGCCGCCGTCGGCAGCGTGGTGGCCCTGTCGGACATCCCGGCCTCGCAGATCCTCAACATCGAGTACCTGGGTGTGCTCCTGATACCGGTCGGGACCGCCGTGGTGGTCACGCTGGTCTGGATTGCCGTCGAGGGCGCCCGCGCCGGGCTCGACCGGCTCCGGAGGACCGGGTCGATGGGACGGCTCCCGACCGGGATGGGGCTCAGCCCGTCAACGGGGCGCGTGCTGGCCCGAGGGGCCGGGGCCGCGGCCATCACGGTGCTGTTCCTGCTCAGCCTCCGGTCGGGCTCGCAGCTCTTCGGGACCAGCTCGGCGACGGTCGGCGGCTGGCCGGCCATCCGGGCCGCCGATGCCGGGGCGGTGGCCGTGGCCCGGGTGGCGCCACGCGGGCCCTTCCGGCTGCGACTGGCGGAGCCCACCACCGACTACCGGTTCGCCGTCATCACCGGCGTGGCCTACCAGCTCGAGATCCGGGGCCTCCAGCCTCGGTTCGACGGGGACGGGTTGCTGGCGTTCGGCGCGGCCCGGCCCGGCCTCCCGGTGGTGACCATCTCCGTGCCGGCCGTCGGGCACGACGTCACCGCCCGACCGGGCGAGGGACCGGCTCCCGGCCGATGAGCACGACGACCGTCCCACCCCTGACCGGGTGGGTCGGCGGCCCGCCGGCTCAGTTGAACTCGATGGCGCTGTACTCGGCCAGCTTGTGCAGGGGGTGCCGGGCGTCGATCAGGCGGACCGTGCCCGAGCGGCTCCGCATCACCAGCGACTGGGTGGTGGCCCCCCACTCGTCGTAGCGGACCCCGTGGAGCAGCTCGCCGTCGGTGATGCCGGTGGCGGCGAAGAAGCAGTTGTCCCCCCGGACCAGGTCGTCCGTGGTGAGGACGGAGTCGAGGTCGTAGCCGGCGTCGATGGCGGCCTGCCGCTCGCCCTCGTGGCGGGGCCACAGGCGCCCCTGCATCTCCCCGCCCATGGACTTGAGGGCGGCGGCGGCGATCACGCCCTCGGGCGTGCCACCCACGCCGACCAGGATGTCCACGCCGGTGTCGGGCCACGAGGTGGCGATGGCCCCGGCCACGTCACCGTCGGTGATCAGCCGGATGCGCGCCCCGGTGGCCCGCACCGAGGCGATGAGGTCGGCGTGGCGGGGGCGGTCGAGGATGGCCACGGCCAGGTCCCGCACCGAGGTCCCCTTGGCCTTGGCCACGGCCTGGAGGTTGTCGGCGATGGGCCGCGTGATGTCGATGGTCCCCACGGCCCGCGGCCCCACGGCCAGCTTCTCCATGTAGACGCACGGGCCCGGGTCGAACATGGTGCCCTCCTCGGACACGGCGATGACCGACAGGGCGCCGCCCCGCCCCAGCGCCGTGGGGGTGGTGCCGTCGATGGGGTCGACGGCGATGTCGGCCTTGGGGGGGCTGCCGTCCCCGATCCGCTCCCCGTTGTAGAGCATGGGGGCGTTGTCCTTCTCGCCCTCGCCGATGACCACCACGCCGTCCATGGCGATGCTCGACAGGACCAGGCGCATGGCGGTGACCGCAGCGCCGTCGGCGCCCTCTTTGTCCCCCCGCCCCATCCACCGTGAGGCGGCCATGGCCGCCGCCTCGGTGACCCGGACGAGTTCCATGGCCAGATTGCGGTCGGGAGCTTGCGGTTCGTTCGTCACGGATCATGACGATAGTGGCTGGCGGGGCCATCATTCGCGGGTGGGGGCACCGGCCCGGGTCCGGGCCACGGGGGCCGGGGCGTCGCCTGCACCGCGCCACCATCGGCGATGGCGGGGTGGGTTGGGGGCCATACTGTGCAGCGTGGACCGCTTCGTCGTCAGCCCCAACGGCCCCCTCGAGGGGACGGTGCGTGCCGGCGGGGCCAAGAACTCCATCCTGAAGCTCATGGCGGCCTGCCTGCTGGCCGAGGGCACCCACGTCCTGACCAACGTCCCCCGCATTACCGACGTGGACATCATGGGGGAGCTCCTGGGCGCCATGGGGGTGGACGTGCGCCGGGGCCGCACCCCTGACGAGCTGATCGTGACCACCCCGGCCGACATCGTCCCCGAGGCTCCCTACGAGCTGGTGGAGAAGATGAGGGCCTCGGTGGTGGTCCTCGGGCCGCTGCTGGCGCGGTGCGGTCGGGCCAAGGTCTCGCTGCCCGGTGGCGACGACTTCGGGCCCCGCCCCATCGACATGCACCTCCACGCCCTCGAGTCCATGGGGGCCTCGTTCACGTCCTCCCACGGCTACGTGGAGTGCGCGGTCGACTCCACCGTGTCCTCGGTGCCCCGGTTGATCGGGACCCGGGTGGTCCTCGAGTACCCGAGCCACACCGGCACCGACAACGTGCTCATGGCGGCGACCCTCGCCAAGGGCACCACGGTCATCGAGAACGCCGCCCGCGAGCCCGAGGTGCGCGACCTGGCCGAGTTCCTGAACGCCATGGGGGCCCACATCACCGGGGCCGGCACCTCGAGGATCGAGGTGGAGGGGGTGGAGCGGCTCCACGCCGCCACCCACGCCGTGATCCCCGACCGGTTGGTGGTGGCCACCTTCCTGGTGGCGGCGGGACTGGCCGGCGGCGAGGTGGTGGTCGAGGACGGCCGGCCCGATCACATGGACATGCTCATCCGCAAGCTGACGGCCACCGGCATCGAGATCACCCAGCGGCCCGAGGGACTGTGCGCCACCCGTGCCCCGGGGCAGCGCCTGGGCGCCGTCGACGTGGCCACCCTGCCCTACCCGGGCTTCGCCACCGACTACAAGCCGTTGCTGGTGACCCTGCTCACCGTGTGCAGCGGCGTGGGCATCGTCACCGAGAACCTCTTCTTCGGCCGCTTCCGCTACGTCGAGGAACTCCGGCGCATGGGCGCCGACATCCGGACCGAGGGCCACCACGCCGTGGTGCGGGGGGTCGAGCGGCTGTCCGGCGCCCCGGTGCGGGCCTTCGACGTCCGGGCCGGCGCCGCCCTGGTGTTGGCCGGCCTGGTGGCCGACGGTGAGACGGTCATCACCGACGCCCACCACGTCGACCGGGGCTACGAAGACCTCGACGGCAAGCTGGCATCGCTCGGCGCCCACGTCGCACGGGCCTGACGGCCCGGCTCACCCCGTCTACGCTCTCGACGCCATGCCCGCGTTCCCCGTTCCCGATCCCGAGTCCCTGTTCGAGGCGGCCCGCCAGGGCGACCGGGCGGCCCTGGCCCGGCTCCTGTCGCTGGCCGAGCGGGGAGGTCCCCCGTCCCGTGCCGTGGCGGCCCTGGCCTATACCGCACCGGGGGACGCCTACACGGTGGGCATCACCGGGGCCCCGGGTGCGGGCAAGTCGACGCTCACCGACCGGCTGATCACCCTGGGCCGCCGCACCGGCGTGACCGGCGCTGACGGCGCTGACGGCGCTGACGGCGCCGGTGGCCCGGTGGCGGTCCTGGCCGTCGACCCGTCGTCCCCCTACTCCGGCGGAGCCATCCTGGGCGACCGGGTGCGCATGTCCGGCCACACGACCGACAGCGATGTCTACATCCGGTCCATGGCCACCCGCGGCCACCTCGGCGGCCTGTCCGTCGCCGTCCCCGACGCCGTCCGGGTCCTGTCGGCGGTGGGCTTTCCCGTGGTGCTGGTGGAGACGGTCGGGGTGGGCCAGCAGGAGGTCGAGGTGGCCGCGGCCACCGACACCACGGTGGTGGTGGTGAACCCGGGGTGGGGGGACGCCATCCAGGCCAACAAGGCCGGGCTCCTCGAGATCGCCGACCTGTTCGTCATCAACAAGGCCGACCGGCCCGGCGCCCGCGAGACCCGGCGCGACCTCGAACTGATGCTCGAGCTGACCGAGCTCGGGGAGTGGCGCCCCCCCATCGTCGAGACGGTGGCCTCCACCGGCGACGGCGTCGAGTCGCTGTGGGCCGCCATCGTGGAGCACCGGGCCCACCAACTGGACCGGGGCACCCTGGTCGAACACCGCCGCCGGCGCCTCGAGCGCGAGTTCGGCGAGATCCTGGTGGCCCGGGTCCGACAGCGCATCGAATCACTGCAGCGGGACGGACGGCACGTGGACGTGGTGGGTCCCCTGCTGGAGGGCAGGCTCGATCCCTACGAGGCCGCCGACCGGTTGCTGGCCGCCCTCGGGATGGAGCCCGGCGACGGGGCCGGTGCCGGCTCGTGAGTGTGTCCGGTGGACCACAGGCCCTCGGGTAGCGTGCGGTCGTGACCGACGTGCCCGACCTCACCGACCTGCCGGGGCCGATCCCCGTGCCCGGTCCGGCCGGCCTCACCGACGTGCCCATCGGGTCGTCCCTCGGCATCCGGGCCGACCCGCTGGCCACCGACGGTCCGGTGCCGGTGGCCTCCATCGGCGCGCTGCAGCGCCCGGTGCGCAGCCACACCGACCCGGTGCCCCCGGCCGAGGAGGACCCGCTCTGGTTCCAGCGGGCCGTCTTCTACGAAGTGCTGATCCGCGGGTTCTTCGATGGGAACAACGACGGCGTGGGGGACATCCCCGGGCTGATCGCCAAGCTGGACTACCTGCAGTGGCTCGGCGTCGACTGCCTGTGGCTCCTGCCGTTCTACCCGTCGCCCCTGCGCGACGGCGGCTACGACATCAGCGACTACTACTCGGTCCACCCCGAGAGCGGCACCGTCGACGACCTCCGCCGCCTGCTCGAGGAGGCCCACGCCCGGGGCATCCGGGTCATCGCCGACCTGGTCATCAACCACACCAGCGACCAGAACCCCTGGTTCATCGAGTCGCGCCAGAGCCGCGACAACCCCAAGGCCGACTGGTACGTGTGGAACGACGACGACCAGCGCTGGCCCGAGGCCCGCATCGTCTTCATCGACGTGGAACGGTCCAACTGGGCCTACGACCCGGTGCGCAACCAGTACTACTGGCACCGCTTCTACTCCCACCAGCCCGACCTCAACTACGACAACCCCGAAGTGGCCGACGCCATGCTGAACGTGGTGCGGTACTGGCTCGACCTGGGGCTCGACGGCTTCCGGCTCGACGCTGTCCCGTTCCTCTACCAGAAGGACGGCACCGCCGGGGAGAACCTCCCCGAAACCCACGCCTTCATCCGCCGGGTCCGCGCCGAGCTCGACGCCAACTACCCGGGCCGCATCCTGCTGGCCGAGGCCAACGGCTGGCCCGCCGACGTGGCCGACTACTTCGGCGACGACGACGAGTGCCACCTGTGCTTCAACTTCCCGTTGATGCCCCGGCTGTTCATGGCCGTCCGGCGGGAGCAGAGCTTCCCCATCACCGAGATCCTGGCCCAGACCCCCGAGGCCCCGGGCAGCTCCCAGTGGGCCATCTTCCTCCGGAACCACGACGAGCTCACCCTGGAGATGGTCACCGAGGAGGAGCGGGACTACCTGTTCGCCGAGTACGCCACGGACCCCCGCATGAAGCGCCACATGGGGATCGGCCGGCGGCTGGCCCCACTGCTGGACCGCGACCGGCGCCTGTCGGAGCTCCTCTTCTACCTGCTGTTCACCCTGCCCGGCAGCCCGGTCCTCTACTACGGGGACGAGATCCAGATGGGCGACAACCTGTACCTGGGCGACCGCGACTCGGTGCGCACGCCCATGCAGTGGACCCCGGACCGCAACGGCGGCTTCAGCCGGGCCGACTTCGCCCAGCTCTACCTGCCCCCCCTGATGGACCCGGTCTACGGCTTCTCGGCCGTCAACGTCGAGGCCCAGCAGCGCAACCCGAGCTCGTTCCTGCACTGGATGCGCCGGATCCTGGCCGTGCGGCGGGAGTTCCCGGTGCTCGGCACCGGGGACCTGGTGGTCATCTCGTCGGCCAACCCGTCGGTGCTGGCCTTCGTCCGGTCGGCGCCCGACCGGCCCGAGCGCGGTCCGGTGAACCCGGTGCTCTGCGTCCACAACCTGAGCCGGTTGGCCCAGCCGGCCGAGCTCCACGTGGAGCAGTGGGTGGGACGCCAGCCCATCGAACTGCTGGGCCGGGTGGCGTTCCCGCTCATCGGGCCGGAGCCCTACCGGGTCACCCTGGCCCCGTACGGCTCGCAGTGCTTCGAGTTGGCCTGACGGGCGACGCGCCCGGCATCACCGGTGTCGAGCCGGCCTGACGGCGGTTCAGCCCGAGTGGGCCAGGGGCACCCGGACGGCCAGCTCCTCGGCTGCCTCCTCCGGGTTCACGATGTTGATCAGCACGCCCGTCCCCAACTCGAACCCGGCCACGGTGGTCAGCTTGGGCACCACATGGACGTGCCAGTGGTAGGGCTCGGGGGCCCGGTAGGGGGCGGAGTGGAAGACCAGGTTGTAGGCGATGTCGCCCACCACGTCGCGGAGGCTGCCCAGCACCTCCTTCAACGCCTTGCCCACCGCGATCAGGTCGGAGGGCGGGCTGTGGTGGAGATGGGGTCCGTGGGCCCGGGGGATGACCAGCATCTCGTAGGGGACGCCGCTCCAGAAGGGGACGATGACCAGCACCCGCTCGTCGGCGTAGACCACCCGGTGGTTGACGTTCTCCTCGGCGTCCATGGTGGTGCACAGGAGACACCGGCCGGCGAACCGGGCGAAGCCGGCCTGCTCCTCCACCAGCTCGCGGGGCACGAAGGACATGCCGAGCAGCTGGCCGTGCGGGTGCTCGATGGAGGCACCGGCCTCGCGGCCGGAGTTCACGATGGCCTGGCTGTAGCGGAGTCCCGGAATGGTGGAGTGCACCTCGATGCGGTCACTGATGGCCATCATCACGGCGCTGGTCTGCTCGTCGCTCAGCATCGACCACGAGTTCTGGTGGTTCGGCGACAGCACCACCACCTCGTGGATGCCGCCCGCCGAGGCCTGGGTGAACACGGGACCCCGGTTGGTCACCACGAACGGGGCATTGCCCTCGAAGGCCGGGTAGCGGTTGGGGACCACCCGGACCAGCCATGTGCCGTCGGACCCCACGGTCTCGAGGGTGGGGAGGATGTTCTCCTCGTTGCCCGGGCAGAACGGGCACGGCCGGGAGGTGTCCGCCTGGATGGGTGCGGTGCGGGGAGCGAAGGCCTGGGGCCGTGAGGCCCGGTCGGTGCTCACCACGACCCAGCGTCCGGTCAGCGGGTCAAGTCGGAGTTGGTTCATCAGAAGTGCCGGACACTCCTGTCTGATTGCCTGGACTGCGGATACACGTCGGTCGCCACCTCGATTCAATTCCTTCTTCGACGCTCGTCACCGTCGTGGATGCTCCGGCCGGCGAGATCCCTCACCTCTAAACGTAGCAATTCCCCGGCCGACCGAGGTGCCAGCCCTGCCGGAACACCGAGGGCGCGGACGGCGCGCTGGTCCCAGGCTGTCCGCCAGGCACGGATCGGCCGCCCCGCCGGCACCGGAGGCGCCTCCGGTGCTGCCCCCGGTGGCGCCGGGGTGGGGTGTCAGAATCACCCGGTGCCCCCGCTCCACCCGCTCCACCCCCTCCACCTCCACCTCCTCCTGGCCGTGACCGGCCAGGGTCGCGACGCCGTCTACGACATCGTGCTGCTGGCCCACATCCTCAGCGCGCTGGTGGGCTTCGGGGCGGTGGTGGTGGCCGGCGGGTTCGCCCACGCGCTGTCCCGGTCGGGCCCGGACTCCGAGCCGGTCCGTCGCTACTACCGTCCCGGAGTGAACTGGGCGGGACGGGTCCTGTTCCTGGTGCCGGTCCTGGGCGTCATCCTGGTGGCCCTCAGCCACGGCGAGTGGTCCTACTCCGACGGCTGGATCATGGCCGGCCTCGGCCTGTGGGCGGTGGCCGGGGTCGGTGCGGAGATGGCCCTGTGGCCGGCCGAGCGGCGGCTGCAGGAGGCGGTGCGCGACGGTGCCGACATCGACTCGGTCGGGCCCGACTGCCGGGCGGTGGTGGCCATGGCGGCGGTCGGCTTCGCCATCCTGGTCGGGGCCAGCGTGCTGATGGTGGCCAAGCCGTAACGGTGCCGGTGGCGGCCCGACCCGAGGGGTCAGACCGGGGTGAACCGGCAGGACAGGTGTTTGATCCCGTTGATGAAGTTCGAGAGGAGGCGATCGGGCTCGCCGGTGGCCTCGATGTCGGGAAGCCGCACCATGAGCTCGCGGACCATCACGTCGATCTCCCGGCGGGCCAGGTGGGCCCCCAGACAGAAGTGGGGGCCGGCCGCCCCGAAGCCGAAGTGGGGATTGGGGGAGCGGCGGACGTCGAAGGTGTAGGGGTCCTCGAAGGCCTCCGTGTCCCGGTTGGCC
>Ga0302196_10003700_pt1 | contig 13980 bp, 10 predicted proteins | sample II_Bog_N1_3_FD_198794 | JGI IMG/M metagenome (GOLD analysis project Ga0302196, IMG submission 198794) | Peat permafrost microbial communities from Stordalen Mire near Abisko, Sweden - II_Bog_N1_3 | ecosystem: Environmental > Terrestrial > Soil > Wetlands > Peat | place: Sweden: Abisko...
GGACGAGGAAAAGCGCGTCCGCTGACGCGAGCGAATCGGAAATCCAGGCCGCCTGCTCGGCGAGACCGGACAGCCGGGGCTGCAGGGAGGCCCTGAAGCGGGGATGGGAAATCGCGAGCTCGCGGATGATGGCGTCGGCGTACGCGTAGCTTGAAAAGAAGACCGCCGTGCCGGCCTTCGCGCGGCTGAGCGCCTCGACCGTGGCGGCGGTGCCCGCGTAGTGGTTGTGGCGTTCCCGGTAGGAGGTGTCCACGCGAAGGTCGCAGGCGACGTCGTAGGCCCCCTGGCGCCACGGAGTGGACGCCCGGACATGGCAGAGCGGGGTTTCCGCGCGGGCCTCGGCGGCCTTCAGGAGGGCGGCTCCGCTCGTTATGTGGGGCGAAAGCTTCCGGGTTTCGCGCTTGGTCAGCGCACCCAGCCGGTCGCCGCCGATCACCGCGGCGGGAGCCGTAACCTCGGCCGGGGGGCGCCGGAGCCCGAGGGCCTCCGCAAAGGCCCCGACGGGGCCGGGGGTGGCGGTCGCCAGGACGACCCCCCCGAATTCCCCGAGCGCGGCGCCGATCGAGTCCGCGGCATCGAGGCAGGTGATCGCCAGTTCCCCGGGGCGCGGGCACCACCAGAGGCTGGGAAGTTCGTCCCCGTCCGCGCGATCGCCAAACGCCGCTATCCTTCAGAGGGCGTCGGAGATCGGCGCGCCGAGGGACGCGTGGTCGACGGGCGTCCCCGCGAGCAGGCCCGCCAGGCGCCCGAGGTGGCGCCGGGCCTCCTCCTCGGTCCCGGGGTCGAGCGCACCGGATGGCTCGAGAGCGCCCAGGAACCGGGCCCACTCGTCCCAGGCCATCGCGAAGTGTGCTGAAATCCGGGCCGCGTCCAGGGCCTGCCGGGCGATGATCGCGTCGCCTGCGGAAAAGGAGTGCGAAAATGCGTCGGCGACCCGGGAGGCGAGGTTGTGGGCCTCGTCGACGATCAGCAGGGTGCGGGCCGGGTCGAAGCCGGGCTGGTCGAAAAACAGGCTGCGGCTGGAGGGGGAGAAGACGTAGTTGTAGTCGCCGACCCACAGGTCGTTGAAGGCGAGCGCGGCGCGCGTGATCTCATAGGGGCAGATTCCCGCCTCCTGGCCCGCCGCCCGAAGCGTCCCGATATCGCGGGCCTGGCCCTCGAAGAGGTAAAAGCGGGACAGCCCGCTGCGCTGCCAGCGGGACGCGGCGCCATCCAGGTAGGCGCACGCGTCGCGGACGCAGTGAAAGGCGTGGTTGACGCAGTGCTCGGCCTTCGGGCGCACCTGCCACGCCGCCAGCCCGCCACCGGGGCGGGTCATGGAGGCCAGCGTCTGGAGGACCTGGATCTGGCCGGTGGACTTGCCCGTGACGTAGATCGTCCGCTCGAAGTCGCCGGCGCGCATCCGGCCCAGGGCAAACTCGAGCAGGACGCCGGTCTTGCCGAATCCGGTCGGCGCCTCCAGGAGAATCGCGGCCTGGCGGGCGCGGGTGGCCGCCTCGAGCTCCGCGGCGATCGTTCCCTGGCCGGGACGCAGGCTCGCGAAGGGCGGGGTGAAGTCCAGGTTCCTGAGCCGGTCGCGGGCGCGGAGCCGCAGCTCGAGGAATTCCACCACGCGGCAGAGCTGGGCGTGGAAGAGGGCGTCGTCCTCGGCGGTGAGGGCGACGCGCTGCAGGAGGCCGGATCCCGCCTCGACAAATAGCAGCTCCGGTTCGGGGGCGACCGGCCCGGCGGCGCGCAGGAGCGCGGCGTAGGCGGCCAGCTGGATGAAATACCCCGGATATTCCGCGCGGAGCGCGGACTCCTCCCCGGGAAGTTCGCGGGTGACCGACTTGATCTCGCGCAGCACCAGGCGGCCCGCGCCGGGAATCACCTGGTCCACGCGGCCGTTCAGCGTCAGCTTCCATCCCCGGTGGGCGACGCAGCCCTCGACCGCGCGCTCGAATTCCGCGCCGGGGTGGTCCGCGCTCGCCCGGGCCCGGAGCTCGCGGTGCCAGTGCGTTCCCAGCTGCGCGCGCCAGAGGCCCGCCGCGCCATCGCCGCCTTCCCGGGGCCCCGTGGAGAACCCCGCGAAGTCGCCCACCGCCATGCGCGCCGTGCGCTTGTCCAGGTCGACGTCCATCGGCTCAGGTTGGCTGCAGCTCGGTGTTGCCGGAGAGGTACTCCTCGAGCGAGCGCTGGAGCCGCGCGACCGGCTCCGGGTCGGTGGTCTGCTGGGCGAGCGGACGCTTGAGCAGGAGAACGGCGGTTTCCAGGTCGGCGGCGCCCAGCATCGGGAGCCACTGCTGCTTGACCGGGTGCCCCTCGTCGCGGGCGAAGAGGTAGAGGCACTTGAAGGCCACGACGTCGGGCCGGGTCGAGGTCGAGAACGCGGCGATCGCGGTCCGCAGCAGGTCGGCGACCGGCGCCCGGCTTTCCGGTGCGACCGGGTTGCGGGCGATCATCGCGGTGAACGCCGAGGCGGCCTTGAGGGACTCGTAGGTCCGGCCGATATCCGTGGCCCGCGCGATGAGCCGGGCCTCGCGGACAAACCAGGTCCGACCCTGGTTCGAGCTGTCCAGGTCGACGGCGACCTCGTCGAAGAGGTCGAGCTGGACCCGGGTGCTCGCCGGTTTCTTGGGAAGCCGCTGGAGGACGTGGAGGGAGCCCAGTTCGCCCGAGAACAGGATGCAGGACTGGAAGGGGTCGGCCGCCGGCCGCCGCGTGAGGACGAAACCCTCGGTGTGGATGGATTGGGCGGGCATCTTGCGTTGGACGGCGGGTCGGTTTGAGGGTGGAGCGGGACCTCCGGGCACGCTGGTTTGGAACTTTGGTCGCTCAGCGCGCTCGGAGATCGCGCTCCACCTTCAGGTCAGGAGCCGGGCGGCGTCCCGGCCACCGGCCACGGCGGCACCACCGCGCCGCCGGAAATGACCATTTTCATGCCCTCGCCGACGGACATATCGAGGGGAACGATCTCGTCGGGCGGGAGCAGGAGAAGGTAGCCCCCGGTCGGGTTGGGCGTCGTGGGAACGAACACGGTCCAGAATACCCCCTTGCCGATCTTCGCCTGGGCCTCGCTCTGGGCCTTGTTGGTCAGGAAGGCGACCGCCCAGACTCCCTTTCGGGGAAACTCCACCAGCACGACCTTGGTGAAGAGCTGGTGCTTCTGGGCGCCGAAGGTGTCCACGATCTGCTTCACGGAATTGTAGACGGCCCCGACGCCCGGGATGCCCCGCATGAAGCGCTCGGCCACCCTGACGAAGAATCTCCCGAAGACGGCCCGCGAGACGTAGCCCAGGAGCGTGACCAGCACGATCACGATGCACGTCGAGAGGGTATCCAGCAGGACGACCACGCTGGGCTGCTCCCGGAAGCGCTGGGGCAGGTAGGCGAAGAAGATGGGCCGGAAGTTGCCGCCGACCAGCTCGATGAAGCGGGTGAACGCCCAGAGGCTGACGACCAGCGGGGTCAGGAGCAGGACGCCCGAGAAAAAGGCATCGCGAAGGCTGGCGAGGCGGGAGTCGTTTTGGCGGGCCATGGAACAAAGCTATCCGCGAACCGGCCTTCTGGCACGGGTTTTCTTGGCCCCCGTGAACCGCGGCAGGGCGCCGGCAGCCCGGAGGAGGGCGAGGGCCCGGGCCTCCGCGCCGCGCATCGCCCGCCGGGCCGCCGGGGCGCGGTCGTCGTGGCCGGCAAGGTGCAGCCAGCCGTGGACCAGGTACAGGGTGAGTTCGCCCGAGAGGTCCGCGCCGCGGGCGCCGGCGTAGCGGGCGGCTGCGTCCGCCGACACGCAGATCTCCCCGGCGACCCCGAGCGAGGGCCGCCCCTCGAAGGTGATGACGTCCGTCTCCGAGGGATCGGCCAGGAACCGGCCGTGGAGCAGCGCGAGCTCGCCGTCCGTGAGGAATGCGAGGGAGAGGTCGTGGGCGTTTTCCATGCCCGAGCGGCGGGTCGCCAGCGCCGCGTGGTTGGCGTCCAGCACGCGGACTGCGCGCGCGATTCCCCGGCGGTCGATCCGCAGCGAGGGATGCCGGTTGGACACCTCGACGCGCCGCCCCGGCCCGGTGGACGCCGTTCCGCTCACGGCTCGACCTTGCGCGCCGGGGCCGCCTCGCCCCCGTCCGAGCCCCCGCCCCCCTTGGCCACCGGTCCGTAGGAGACCCGCCCATGGAGCATGTTCAGCAGGGTGAAAATGAAGCTGTTCTTGATCTTGGCGATGTCCTCAAGGGTCACAGGCGCCTCGTTCAGCTCCCCCTCGGAGGTCCGGGCGCCGACAATCCCGTCGATCAGCTCGCCGAGCTGCTCGGCGGTCGCCGAGCGCAGCGAGCGGGTCGCCGCCTCGGTGGCGTCGGCCAGCGACACGACGGCGCTCTCCCTGAACTGGGGCTTGGGGCCCTCGTAGCGGTAGGCCGCATCGGCGACCTCAGTCCCGGCCGCCGCGCGGGCGAGCGCCCTTTGGTGAAAGTACCGCATCAGCGTCGTCCCGTGGTGCTGCCGGATCACGTCGATCACCGCCCGGGGCAGGTTGTGCCGGATCCCCAGTTCCACGCCGTCGAAAACGTGCTGGCGGATGATCCGCGCGGAGGCGGCCGGCTCCATCTCGTCGTGGGGGTTGAGGCGGTTGCGCTGGTTCTCCGTGAAGAAGCCGGGGTTGACGGTCTTGCCGATGTCGTGAAACAGGGCGCAGACCCGCGCCTGGAGGGGATTGGCGCCGATCGCGTTGCAGGCGTTTTCCGAGAGCTGGGCGACGATCAGCGAGTGGTGGTAGGTCCCCGGGGCCTCAAGCTGCATGCGGCGCAGGAGGGGATGGTTGTAGTCGGTCAGCTCGAGCAGCGTGATGTCGGTTGTCCGCTTGAACACCGACTCGAGGACCGGAAGGAGCCCGACGACGGCGACCCCGGTGATCAGCCCGGTGATCAGCCCGGCCACCATCTCCCGGGCCAGCGTCTCCAGCGGGGTCTGGTTGGCGAAGGCGATCAGGGCGGCAAAGGCGGCGACGGTCAGGCCCCCGCCCCCGGCCGCCCGGACGACCAGGCTCCGGCGCCGCGCGTCGCGGCACAGGAAGATGGCAACCATTGAGGCGAGGAAGGTGAGGACGAGAAGGTCCAGCCGGTTCCCGTAGATCACGCCCGTGAAAATCGAGATGAGCAGGGCCATGAAGATCGCCGACCCGGCGTCGATCAGGATGGCGACAATCAGCGGCGCGAAGGCGGTCGGCGCGACGTAGGGCAGCGTCGAGGCCCAGGATCCGTCCCGGACGAAGAAGTCCGCGCCGCCCAGCGAATAGACGACCCGGACCAGCCCCAGGTTGATGATGACCACGAGCGCGAGCAGCCCGAGCCGCAGGTTGCTGCGGAGCGTCTCGGGGTCCTCAAGGCGGATGTAAAGCAGGGACGCGAGCACCATGGCCAGCACGAGGAGGACGTGGCCGAAGACCAGCAGGCTGCCGATCACGCCGACCTCCCCGTGCCCGCTGAGGTACTCCTGGTGGCGGATGAGCATCTCGTACTGCTCGGGCGTCACCCGCTCGCCGGCCTCGACGATGATTTCCCCGCTGGAGACGTTCACGGTGACGGGCTTCACGGCGCGCTGCGCCTCGGTCACGCGGGCGCGGGTGGCGGCCCCGTCAAATACGAGGTTCGGCGAGACCCCGCTCCGGAAGAAGCGAAACAGCGCGTGGGCGGCGGCCGGGGCGACGCCGTCGGTCGCCATGCTGACCCGCAGGAAGGTGAGCGCGTCCTCCATCGACTCGACCGGCCGCTGGGTGACGTCGCCGTTGGGGCGCGCGATCCGGAAGAGCGTCATGCTGTCCCCGCCCGCGCCCGAAAACGAGGCGTCGTGAACCCCCTCGTTGTAGATCTCGCGGAGCGCGGCAAGGCCGTTGTCAAAGAGCGCCTCCCGGGCCTTGGCGTCGCCGGCCGCGAGGATCGCCTCGAGGTCCTCGGGGGCCACGCGGAAGGGCTGGGCGCCGTTGAAGTCGTCGGCCAGGGCGACCAGTGCGTCGCGGCGGCTGGTGAACTCGGGGGCGCCGGCCGGGTGGGAGGCCTCAAAGGCCGCCAGCCTCGCAAGGAGGGTGCGCGTCGACGCCTCAAACTGCTGGAGCGGCGCGAACTCGAGGCGGTAGACCGGCGGTGTGCGGTCGACGAGCTGGTCGCGGAGCTGGCGGGTCTTCTCCTCGCTCACGTAGGAGAAGGAGGCGCGCGAGACGACGCGGACCGGCGCGATCTGGTCGGGGAGCGCGGGCAGGTTGATCGTGGTCATCCCCGCTGAGCTGATCAGCACGATCGCGACCACGGTGACCACGAAGATCAGGGCGGCGGTCACCCGGCTCTGGTCCAGGAAGTCCCGAAACGCCGAATGCGCGGCCGTGTTCACGGGCGGGCGGCGGCGGCCGAGCCCGCCGGCGAGAAGCTTGAGCTGGTTGCGGACGGACATCGGTCAGGCTCCGCGTTTCCGCTCGTAGGCGTCGATGATGCGCTGGACCAGCGGATGCCGGACGACGTCCGCGCTGGTGAACAGGTGGAAATCCACGCCGGGTATCCCCTCGAGCACCTCCCGGGCCTCCATCAGGCCCGACTGCTTGGAGCGGGGCAGGTCGATCTGCGTCACGTCGCCGTTGATGACCATCCGCGAATCCTCGCCCAGCCGGGTGAGGAACATCATCATCTGCTCGGGCGTCGTGTTCTGCGCCTCGTCCAGGACGACGAAGGCGTGGGCGAGGGTGCGGCCGCGCATGTACGCAAGGGGGGCGATCTCGATCAGGCCCTTTTCCCCCAGGCTGGTGAGCTCCTCGGGCTCCATCATGTCCTGCAGGGCGTCGTAGAGCGGCCTGAGGTAGGGGAGGATCTTCTCCCGCAGGTCCCCGGGCAGGAAGCCCAGCGCCTCGCCGGCCTCGACGGCCGGGCGCGTGAGCACGATCCGCTTAACCTCGCCCTTGAGGAGCGCGGAAACGGCCGCCGCGACGGCCAGGTAGGTCTTGCCCGTCCCGGCGGGCCCGATCCCGAAGACGATCGGGTGCTTCAGGATCGACTTAAGGTAGAGCTTCTGGGCGATGGTCTTGGGGACGACGCTGCGGCGGCTGGTCTCGACGACCAGGGGCTCGTCCAGGAGGGCGCGCAACCGGCCGCCCTCGCCGCGGGCAAAGGAGTCGGCCAGCCGCGCGAAGTCCGGCGTGCGGATGTGCATTCCCTGGACCCGGGCGGTATGCAGGAACCCGAAGAATTCCTCGGCGACCTCGAGCGGCCCCGCGGGGGCCTCGATCTTCAGCCAGTCCTCGCGGGTCACGAGCTTGACGCTCAGCGCCTGCTCGGCGTGGGCGAGGTTTTCCTGGCGCCCCGCGTAGAGCTGGCTGAGGTGCCGCGGGCTCGGAAAGTGGAGGGTCTTGGAGGGCAAGTGCGTGGCTGGCGGGAAAGGTGCAGCAGGTTCAGGACCGTTTGCCCGGCCGACTTCGCGCGCTGGGCCGGGGCTTGGGCGCAGCCTGCACGGCCGCCAGCCGCTCCCACGTCGCCTCGAGGGACTGCGGCAGCACGCGGGTCTGCCCGATCACCGGCATGAAATTATTGTCCCCGGCCCAGCGCGGCACAATGTGGGCGTGAAGATGCTCGATGCTGCCCCCGGAGGCGCCGAACTTCCCAAGATTGAATCCGACGTTGAATCCGTCCGCCTTGAGCGCCGCGGTCAGGAGCAGCTTTCCCCGGACAATCTCCTCCATGAGGTCGGCCCGCTCGTCCGTTGTAAGGTCCTCCAGATTGGTGACTTCTCGAAAGGGGACCACCAGGAGATGGCCGGGGTTGTAGGGAAACCGGTTCAGGAGGAGGTACGAAAGCCTCGATCGGTGCACGATCAGCGCGGCCCGATCATCCCCCAGGGCGGGCAGGTCCGTGAAGGGCCTCTTCATCGTGGCGGGATAGCGCGGCGCCTCGATGTACTCCATCCGCCAATAGGGGTGCAGCTGCATGTTCAACAGGATATCAAAGGGGTTTTTGCCTCAAAAGTAAAGGCTGCTCTAAGGCTTGCACTTTCCCCTTTCCCCTTACTCCCTACTGGGTTCCGAAACCATTCTTTCCATGCCGCCCACGAACCATCCCCCCGTATCCCCGCGCCGCGTCGTCGTGACCGGCATCGGCGCGATAACCCCTGTTGGCAAGACCCGGTCGGAGACCTGGCAGGCGCTCGTCGCCGGGAAAAGCGGGATCGGGCCGATCACCCGATTTGACGCGTCAGGATGCACCGCCCAGATCGCCGGCGAGGTCAGGGACTTCAATCCGACGGCGCCGCTTTCCGCCCCGCTGCATCCCCGGGGTCCGGCCGGCGAACCGCTCCTGACGGCCGTGTCCCTCAAGGAGGCCAAGAAGCTCGGGCGCTTTTCCCACCTGGGCCTGGTCGCCGGGATCGAGGCGTACGCCGATTCGGGCCTGGAGTCGGTCCGCGGCTCCGTGGCGCCGGAGCGCATCGGGGTCAATATTGGCGTGGGGCTCGGCGGCCTTCCCGAGATCGTCGCCATGCACGAGACCTGGCAACAGGGCGGGTTTCGGAAGATCTCGCCCTTTTTCATCCTTCAGACCGCGCCGAACATCCTCTCCGGCCAGCTCGCCATCCTGCTCGACTGCCGCGGGCCGAACATGAGCACCGCGTCGGCCTGCGCCACGAGCGGGCACAGCCTCGGCGAGTCGCTCCGGGCGATCCAGCGCGGGGAGGCCGACATCATGTTTGCGGGCGGGGCCGAGGCGGTGATCACCCCGATCGCGGTCGGTGCCTTCGCCCAGATGCGGGCCCTCTCGACGCGAAACGACGCGCCCCATCGCGCCTCCCGTCCCTACGACGCGGATCGCGACGGGTTTGTCATGGGGGAGGGCGCGGTCGTCCTGGTGCTCGAGGAGCGCGAGCACGCCCGGAAGCGGGGGGCTCGGATCTATGCGGAGCTCGCCGGGTACGGGGCGACCTCCGACGCGCACCACCTCTCGTCCCTGGCGCCCCAGGCCGAGGGATCGCGGCGGGCGATGGCGCTGGCCCTGGCCGACGCGGGGATCGCGGCGGAAACCGTCGGCTACGTCTCCGCCCATGCGACCTCGACCCCGGGCGGCGACGCGGAGGAGGCCGCGGCGATCGCGGCGGTGTTTGGGGCGGCCGGGAAGGGCCTCCACATCAGCGCCGTCAAGTCGATGACCGGCCACCTGCTCGGCGCCGCCGGGGCGCTGGGCGCGATGGCGGCGACGCTGGCGATCGCCGAGGGCGTCGTGCCCCCGACGATCAACCTGGAAAACCTCGACCCGGCCTGCGCGGCCCTCGGGCTGGACTTTACCCCCAACCAGGCGGTCCGCAAACAGGTGAATGCCGCCCTCTCGAACAGCTTCGGCTTCGGCGGCACGAACGCGTCGCTTGTCATCATCCGGGACGCCTGACCCGGCCCGTTATTTTCCGGGGCTGACGACCACCCGGAAGGCCTTCGCCGGATCAAGGTAGCGGGCGGCCAGGGCGTCCATCTCCGGCTTGGTGATCGCCTCGATGTCCGTTTGGCGGGTTCGCGCCCATTCCAGCCGCTGGGGAAACTCCTGGCAGCGCCCCACAACGGCGCCCAGCCAGTACTGGTTGGTCCGGGCGGATTCCCTCAGGCTGGTGATGATGGGCTTCTTGGCGCGATCCAGCTCGTCGGCCGTGACGCCGTGCGCCTGCAGGTTCCCGGCGATCGCGAGCACGGAGCGCGCAATCTCGGCGGAGCGGTCGGGGGCGACCACGATTTCGGCGACAAGCAGGCCGTAATCGGTGAAAGCCGGGCTGGGCTCGCTCGCCGCCTGCGGGCTGTAAGCGCCCCCGAGCTGCTCGCGAATCTTGACGCGGAGCCGGTCGTTGAGGATCTCGGCGAGCACCGACAGGCGCCGTGTTCGCCGGATGTCGCGGGCGTCGGCGGTCGGCCAGTAGAGGGCGACCACCGCCTTGGGTATGACGGTCGGCACCGCCAGCTCGCGGGAGAACGGCTTCGCCGGGAAATGGACGACCCGCTCGGCATCGTAGGGCGGCTTGGGCGAACGGGCGGGCAGCGCGCCGAAAGTCCGGGCGATTGCGGCCAGCGTCCCGGGCACGTCGATGTCGCCGACGATCCCGATCTCGACCGGGCCGGAGGCGAACTGGGGGCGGAGCCAGGCGGCCTCCTCTGCCAGCGTCCGCGAGAGCGCCTCGGACTTCGAGGGGAGGCCGAAGCGCGGGTCGCCGGAGGCCAGGTCCCGCGGGATATCCGCCTCGAGCGGACCCTCGACCAGGTGGGAGAGCTGGTCGTAGAGCTCCTCCATGTTCTTTCGCGCCAGCCGCACCGCCTCGGGCCGGTAGCCCGGATCGGTCAGGTAGGCGGCAAAGAGCTGGAGCTGGAGCTGGAGATCCTCGCGGGTGGTCGTGGCGGAAAAGGTGAATGCGTCGTCGGCGGTCGCGAAATCCATGTCCAGGGTGTGCCCGGCGAGGATCCGCTCGAGGTCGTCGGCGCTGTGCCTTCCCAGCCCGCCGGCCGCGAAGGTCATGTCCGTGAATAGGGCGAGGCCGGGTTTGTCCGGTCGCTCGACAAGGCGCCCGGCGCCCACGCGGATCGAGAGCCTGACCCGGTGCGCCTCGAAGTCGGTCTTCTTGAGGCTCGCGCGGACCCCGTTGGCAAAGGTGGCGAGCGTGATGTCGAGGTCATCCACGTGGCGCTGCGCGACGATCCGGCCCGCGGGTCCGAAGTCGGTGTACCCGAACCTCAGGTCCCGCCTGCCCTCGGGGGGCTGGACGGCGACGGACCGCGAGGCCTCGTAGGCGCGCGCAATCGCCGTGGAGGCGTCCCCGGGGATGACCGCGTTGCCCGACACCAGGATGTACCGGCCCGGCGCGCCGAAGGCGAGCTGCAGGGCGCGCTGGCAGTCGCGGGGGGTCACCGTGTCGAGCGCGGGCGTGTAGAGGGCGAGGTCTGCGGCCGGGTGGGTGAAGACCGAGCGCTGCACCAGGCTCTGGACAATCTCGTCGCACAGGTCGTTGGAGCGGCGCGTGGGCGCGCTTGCCGCCGCCTGAAGGAGGTCATTCCTGAAGTTGGCCACCGCCTCCTTCATCTCCGCGGGAGTGAAGCCGAACTGCAGCGCGCGCCGCAGCTCCTGCTCGCCGACCGAGAGCGTCGCCCGCCACTGCCCCGGCTGGCAGGTCAGGGAGATTTCCGCCTGGTGGTAGAAATTGAAATTCTCCCCGATTGTCGCCGAGGCGCCGATGAAGGGCGCCCCCTCCTTCTTGGCGAGGATGTCGAACCTCCGGTTGAGCATTGCGACGGCCAGGTCGCGGGGCAGGTGCCTGAGCCGCAGGCGCGAGGTGTCGGGAAGGTAGGAATACGGGACGATTGCGTCGACCGTGACAGTCGTGACCGGGGCCTCGGGCTCGTAGTGGCAGCCGGCCCGCAGCCCGAGTGCGACGGCCACCGTCCCGAGGCCGGGGTCCGGCCGGGCCGGGGCGCGGTCGCGGACGCCGGCGAAGGCCGCCGCGACCTGGCGCTCGACCGCCGAGGGATCCACGTCGCCGACCACGATCACGACCATTCGCTCCGGGCGGTACCAGGCGTCATAGAGGTCGGCAAACTGCTCCCGGCTCGCACCCTCGATGACCGGCTTCAGTCCGATCGGCAGGCGCTTCGGGAAGAGGGTGTCGCCCAGCAGGAACTCAAAGGAGGCCACGAATTGCCGGTAGTCCACCGAGTCGCGGTCCCGTTTCTCGCTGAGGATGATGAGGCGCTCCTTGCGCAGCATCTCCGGCCTGAGCAGGAGCCCGTCGGCGAAATCGGCGAGGACCCGGAGGCCGTCCGCAATGGATTCCGGCCGGGTGTTGGGCAGCGCGATCTTGTAGGCGGTGTGATCGAAGGAGGTGTAGGCGTTTGTGTCCCCGCCAAAGCTCATTCCCAGCCGCTGGAAGTACTCGACGAGGGTCCCGGGCGCATAGTGCGTGCTGCCGTTGAATGCCATGTGCTCGAGGTAATGGGCGAGGCCCCGCTGGTCCTCCTTTTCCTCGAGCGATCCGGACAGGACGAGCAGCCGCAGTGCCGCCCGGCCCCGGGGCTCGCGATTCGGGAGCACGACGTAGCGCAGCCCGTTGGGCAGCGCGCCGAAGTGCGCCGCCGGGTCGGGCCTCAGGTCGCTTGCGGCCTGCGGGAACGGCTGGACCGCCCGCGCGAGGCAGAGGAGGACGGGACACCACAGGGCCAGCAGGAACGACTTCTTCATGGGCTGCCCCGGTATTGCAGAAGGATGGATCGAACACGAAGCACAAAGTGGGGTGGAGGCGCGTCCGCCGCGGATTGCTGCTTGCGGCGACCCGGCTTTTTGGGGCGAATAGGGGATGATTTGGCTTTACCGCCTGCTGTTCCTGCCCGCCCTGGCGGTGATGGCCCCCGCCCAGCTGCGGCGCATGCGCCGCAGGGGCGACTATGCCCGGAATTTCGGGCAGCGCCTCGGGAATCATCCCGAGCTGCCGCGGCCGACCCCCGGCATCCGGCGCATCTGGCTGCAGGCCGTCAGCGTCGGCGAGATGCTCGCGATTGCGCCCCTGCTGCAGTCGCTTGTGCGTGAGGGGATGGAGGTCTACCTGACGACCACGACGAGCACGGGCTATCGCCTGGCCAACGACCGCTACCGCGGGGTGGCCATGGGAATCGGCTATTTTCCGATCGACTGGTGGCCCTTCTCTGCGCGCGCCTGGCGCCGGATCAAGCCTGACCTGGTGGTCCTGATGGAGGGCGAGCGCTGGCCCGAGCACACCCGCCAGGCCCGGGTGAGGGGGGTTCCGGTCCTTTGCATCAACGCGCGGGTTTCCGACCGGAGCTTTTCCCGGATGAAGCTTTTCCCGCCGGCCGCGAGCCTGGCCCTGTCGAACATTGGCCGCCTGCTTCCGTGCTCCGCCCAGGACGAGGCGCGCTTCCTGCGGCTTGGCGTCCCGGCATCCCGCATGACGACGACCGGGAACATCAAGGTCGACGTGTCCATCCCGCGGCTCGACGATGCCGCGCTGGCGCGGCTTCGCGGGGAGCTGGGGCTTCCGCCGGCGCTTGTCCTCCTGGGGTCGTCGACCTGGAAGGGCGAGGAGGAGGCATTGGTGGAGGCGCTCAAGGCCGCGCGGGCCGGCGGGCTTCGCTGCGTCCTGCTCATCGTGCCCCGCCACGCCGAGCGCCGCTTCGAGATCGAGCAGATGCTAAGGGCGACGGGCCTGAGCTATCATTTCAGGTCGCGCGGGGTCGCGCCGTCGGAGGTGGACGTGGCCGTGGGCGACACCACCGGCGAACTCCGCGACCTGACGCAGCTAGCCGACCTGGTCTTTGTCGGGAAGAGCCTTCCGCCGCACACGGAGGGGCAGACGCCGGTGGAGGCGGCGGCCCTGGGCAAGCCGCTGATGATGGGTCCGGGCATGGGGAATTTCAGGGCGATCTCCCGCGAATTGCGCGCCATGGGCGCCGCGTGGGAGGTTGCCGACGCCGCGGCCCTCGCCGTCGAGGCGCCGCAGCTCCTTCGCGACGCCAGCCGCCGCGAGGCGCTGGCGGCCGCCGCGGCCGCCTGGCGGAAACGCAACGCCGGGGCCCTCGAGCGAACGCTGGCGGTGATCCGCGAGGAGCTGGCCGGGGTGATATAGGACCAATAGGCCCTATACGACCTATAGGTCCTATAGGACCTACGGGCCCCAGACTTCACCCAATCGTGACCCCGCGGCCATCCTCCCGTGACAGTTTGCGCCCACTATCCGCCGCGTGCCCTCCCGACCCACCCCGTCATCGCGCCCCAAGGTCCTGGTTCTCACCGCCGGGTTCGGCGAAGGGCACAACGCGGCGGCACGCGCCGTTGTGGCGGCCTGTGACGAGATCCAGGGACCCGGCACGGCCACGCTTGCGGATCTGTTTGCCCTGACATCCCCGCGCCTCAACGAGATCTCGCGGCAGGCCTACCTCAGGGTCATCAACGGGATGCCCCGGTTCTGGAGCCGCGCCTATGCGTGGATGGACCGCTCCACGCTCCT